>JAESGS010000578.1_pt1 | contig 22988 bp, 23 predicted proteins | sample 9269761 | NCBI WGS metagenome assembly JAESGS01 (sample SAMN15741799, study PRJNA653493) | algae metagenome | isolation source: Cyanosarcina radialis HA8281-LM2 and co-occurring heterotrophs from damp... | place: USA: Makauwahi cave, Hawaii | collected 2011-01-06 | reverse complement strand
TCGAAGCCTTGCCTGCCGGCACTGTCGACACATTGCTGAAACCGGAAAACAAAGAAAAGCTGGCCAAAGTCCTGACTTGCCATGTCGTTGCTGCCAATGCGCTTTCCGATGCGGTCGGCAAGATGATCGCCGATGACGGAGGAAACCATCCGGTCAAGACCGTTGGTGGTTGCACGCTCTCGGCAAAGATGGATGGCGATAAGATCACACTCACGGACGAAACAGGTGGCACGGCCACCGTGACGATCGCCGACGTCAAGCAATCGAACGGTGTCATTCACATGATCGACAAGGTCCTGCTTCCGAAAGCGTGACAAAACTGCCGCGTCACTCCGCGCCTTTGCCGCCGACTATGTCGGCGGCAAACCGGTTAGATCGCCCCCTGCGACGTCCAGCATCACAACGACGCTTGAAATCACCGGACGTTTTCTCCGTGCACTCAAGATCTAAGTTCTATTCCGCGTACCATTCTCACCACTCAACGGGCATCCCATCATAGGCGAAGAACCCTCCGGTTTTCTCTGGGGTCAACTGATCAATCACCTGGAGCATTGCGCATGCGCTCTCGCTTGGATCCATTCGGCGGTGATGGGTAGCATAGTCGGCCGTCATGTTTGTCGCGACGGTTCCTGGGTGTAGTGCGACGACCACTGCGCGAGGACGGGTGCGGTTCACTTCGACAGCGGCTGTGCGGACGATCTGGTTGAGCGCGGCCTTCGACGCCCGGTAGGATATCCAGCCGCCAAGGCGATTGTCTCCGATCGACCCGACTCTGGCAGACAGGAAGGCGACGATGCTGCGTTCAGTGCGGGCAAGCCTCGGCGCAAAGTGTTTGAGAACGAGTGCTGGTCCAATGGCGTTCAGCACGAACTGCCGCATCATCACATCCGGTGCGATTTGCCTGAGTGATTTTTCTGGGCCAACTCCATCGACAACAAGTCCCCCGGTCGCACAAAAAACAAGGTGCAGCTCGTCTGCAGTCTCCGCGGCTGCCGCAGCGACACTGGCTTCGTCTGTGATATCGAAGGCATTGTCCCTTCGCGACAGCGTTACAAGCTGCAGGCAATTGGGATCGGACCGGAGTTCGCCCGCGATAGCGGATCCGATGCCGCCGCTCGCTCCCAGAACAACCGCGCGATATCCTTGAGTAAGTGACGCGAGCAGCATCTTGCAATCCTCCTCTAAACACCAAGACTCTCGTCCAGACGTTGCAGGAAAGCGCGGGCGCTTTGCCGATATTCATTTCTTCGCTCCTCCGTCATGCGCTTCCAGGTGGCGTAGGATTGGTGAAGCCGCCGATTGTTAGAAAGCCGTTCGGCATGGCGGTCCAGAAAGTCCCAAAAGAGAGAATTGAACGGGCAGGCGGATGTTCCGGTCTTCTTTCGGACATCGTATTTGCAGCCTTCGCAATAATCCGACATACGGCAAATGTATGAGCCACTGGCACAGTAGGGCTTCGATCCAAGCAAGCCGCCGTCCGCGAACTGGCTCATGCCGATCACATTTGGTAGCTCGACCCATTCGAAGGCATCGGCATAGACTTCCAGGTACCATTCGTGGACCGCAAATGGGTCAAGGCCCGCAAGCATTGCGAAATTCCCGGTCACCATCAGTCGCTGTATGTGGTGGGCGTAGGCGTTGTCGATGGTGTCGTTGATCGTCGTCGCAAGGCACGCCATGTCAGTCTTTCCCGTCCAGAAGAAGTCGGGTAGGGGACGTGCTGCCTTGAAGACGTTCCGGTGGGCGTATTCCGGCATAAAGCGCCAATACATGCCGCGCACATATTCCCGCCAACCAATGATCTGCCTTATGAAGCCCTCAACGGCATTGAGGGGCGCGCGGCCTTCGAGGTAAGCGCGTTCCGCCGCTTTGCAAAGCTCGAGAGGGTCGAGTAAACCCAGGTTCAAGTACGGTGAAAGGACGGAATGATTTAGGACGGCGTCGTCTCTCAGCATCGCATCCTGCGTATCGCCGAAAAACGGCAGAAAATCGCGAATGAAAACGTCAGCCGCATCTTGAGCACCGGAGCAAGTGACCGCGAAGTTGAAATTTTCAGCTGTACCCATATGCCCGGTAAACCGTCGCTCCACGAGATCGATCACTTCGCGGGTGGTCGTGTCAGGCTTGAATTGCAAGCGAGCAGAGCGAAAGAGGTCCGGTTTGACGGGGGCTCTGTTTTCCGAATCAAAATTCCACCGGCCGCCGACGGGATCGTCTCCCTGCAGAAGAAGCTTGGTCTTACGACGCATGTGCCGATAGAAGAACTCCATGGTAAGTGTGCGTCGCCCATCTGCCCAAGCCGTAAACTCCTCGTGGGAGCATAAGAAACGGGCGTCGGGAAGAACGTCGACCGGAACCCCGAACATAGACTGCCAACTCAAAACGTCCTCTCGGACACGCCACTCTCCGGGCTCGGTCACGACGACACAGTCCGGTGAAAGCAAGTCCACGGCCCTGCTCAGTTCGCCGGTGAAAGATCCTGAATTGTCCGCATCGTCGAGCCGCACGTAACGGACTGAAAATCCGCGGATGCGCAATTCATCCGCGAAATGCCGCATGGCTGAAAAGATCAGCACAATCTTCTTTTTGTGATGCCTCACGTAGGTGGCCTCTTCGACCACCTCGCACATTAGGACGACATCTCTCTGGGGATCAGCCCCGTTCAGGCTTGAGATCCTGTGGGACAGATGGTCGCCAAAAACAAAGATCAGTTTGCGACAGCGTTTCATGTTGACACGACACCCTTTGAAAACCCAAGAGTGATTACGAGGGGAACGGCTCGTTGGATTAGCGCCGAGTGTGGCCGCCAAGGTTTTCGGCGCACATGAGAGGAAGGCCGGCCCTCGATAAATGAAAAAGCTTCTTCAAACATCCCGCTCGAAGCTGCATATTCGCGGATGGTCATCGGTGGTCTTGCTCCGGGTCAACCCTCGGCAAGTCGACCTGGCGGAAGAACACCGATGGCTACTTTCGAGAAGCAGGCCAGCCGTTCCCTCTTGGCCTCAAGCGTGAAGGGGCGCGTCAATCGCCCTCGGTGAGATACGACGAAATAGCCTTGGCAAGCTGCTCCGCTCGCCTGACATTTTCAGGGTCCGCCAGCATGAAGTCGGACGCAAGGGCTTCGATGATTGCCATGGCCGGGACGTTTGTGGCCGAAAGAACCGGGTGTCTGGATGGCGCGAGAAGCAATCGGTCGGCGAATTGAGCCAGCGGAGCGGCTGGAGAGTCCGTTATGGCGACAATTTTCGCCTTTTTGTCACGCGCGTATCTGACGATCTCGACAACATCCCTGGAATACCTGGGAAAAGATATCGCCACCAGTACGTCGCCTTCTCCAATCGACATCGCGCGCGCGGCAGCCGACTCCGTTCCTCCGTATTGAGCGACATTTACAACTTCATCGCGATAAGGTTGCAACGAAAGAACCAGCATTGCCGCAAGGTGCGCAGAAAGGCCAAAGCCTATCACGAATACCCTTCGAGCGGCTCTTATGTCACCGCAAGCAAGGCGTATGTATTCGGCGGTCTGAGGGCTCTTCAGCGCGTCGATGTTGGAACCCGTCACCTCGATGCTGAGTTCAACACCCTGGCTACGTTTATCGAGGTCTCTTATCGAGGCATCGAGCTTGGCGACCGGCGCTATCAATTCGCTCACCATAGCGGCGATGGACGATCGAAACTCCGAAAACCCAGCCAATCCAAGGTCTCGAACAAAGCGGCTGACGCTCGAAGCTGAAGTTCCGGTTGCCGAAGCGAGTTCCTCAATGCCGTGCGTTGCCACGAACATCGGGTCCCTCAGCACAAAACCGGACAGTGCCCGCTGCGACGCTGACCCGTCCCGCAGGAGACTGCTAAGTTCCAGGCCTAGAGGAGAGGTCGCAAAGCGGCGATCAGCCTCCGCGTTCCAGGTGAGGGATGTCTGAAAATTTTCTTTCATTTGTTGACTCTATGAAAATATCCTGCCATTGAGAAGCCAGCTTAGCTGATTTTGGGAGGAAATCGCATGCGAATGAAATTTCTCGCTTCAATCGTTGCCACAACGATGCTCGCCGGCACTGCCTACGCGCAGGATCTCCGCATAGGCGTGGAAGGAAACTATCCGCCCTTCTCCGTCGTTGCTCCCGATGGAACGCTCTCCGGCTTCGATATCGATATCGCAAATGCGATCTGTGCGAAGATGAAGAAGAATTGCGTGATGGTGCAGCAGGAATGGGACGGGATGATCCCGGCACTCAACGCCAAGAAGTTCGATATCATCGTGGCTTCGATGACGATCAACGAAAAGCGCAAGAAGGTTGTCGACTTTTCCAACCCTTACTATGACGTCCCGTCGCGATGGGTGGCGCGCAAGGGTGACTACAAGAGCTGGTCGCCGGAAGAGCTAAAGGGCAAGACGATCATCGTCCTGCGCAATTCTCCGCGGGCCGAGTATGTTGCGAAAAATTACCCTGACAGCACCGTTTTGGCGGTGGACAAGGAGCCGTCTGTCTACCTGGAACTGGCGGCGGGCCGCGGCGACATCGCCTTTGGATCGTCGGTGGTTTCGGCCGAATCTTTCCTGAAGAAGCCCGAAGGGAAGGATTTTGAGCAAGTCGGGGACACCCTCTTCTTGGGTGAGGACGCCGACGGCGGCGTGGGCATCGCCGTGCGTAAGTCAGATGGCGCTCTGCGCGAGGAAGTAAATACCGCTCTGTCTTCCATCATGACCGACGGTACCTACAAGCAGCTGTCGGGCAAATACTTCGACTTCGACGTGACGCCGCAATCGGCAAAGAAGTAGTTCTTTTCCCGCGATCGGCGCCTTCGTGGCGCCGATTGCAAGGGGTGCTGTTCCATGTTCCAAGGTTATCTACCGATGATTCTGGAGGGGCTCCGTGTGACCCTCAGCGTGGCATCGGTCTCACTGGCGATCGCCTGTGTAGTCGGCCTGATTGGCGCGTCCGCAAAGGTCTACGGCGGGAAGGCGGCAAGATTGTCGGCTGCCGCGTACACGACGACGGTGCGCGCTTTGCCTGATCTGCTTGTTATGCTCGTGGTCTTCTACGGCGGCCAGATCCTGCTCAATTCCATTTCTGAAACCTATGGGTGGGGTTATCTCGATGTCGATCCCTACATAGCCGGCGTCAGCACGATCGGTTTTGTATTCGGAGCTTACCTGACCGAAACGTTCAGGGGAGCGATCCTCAGCGTGCCGGCGGGGCAGATCGAGGCCGGTTTCGCATACGGTCTTTCCCGTTGGCAGGTGGCCTTCTACATTCTGCTGCCGCAGATGATCCGCTATGCCGTTCCCGGCCTGACGAATACGTGGCTGGTCATGTTGAAGGCGACGGCCCTGGTGTCGATCATCGGGCTTGACGACATGGTCCACCGGGCCGGGCTCGCGTCTGCGGCCACGCGGGAACCATTTACGTTCTACGCGCTGATTGGCCTCATCTATCTCGCCGTCACCACATGTTCGGTTCTCCTCTTCGGAGTGCTTGAGAAGGCCTCCTCACGCGGCGTTCGCAGCGGAGGTGCGGCATGATCGACTGGGAAATCGTCGCCGATAACCTGCCGGCATTTGCGGGCGGTCTGGTAAACACTTTGATCCTGTTGGCAACCGTCATCGTCAGCGGTTTTGCAATCTCGGTGCCCCTGGCGCTCGTGCGCTCGTCGCGGTCGTCCTATCTCTCTCGCGCGGTTTGGCTGTTCACCTACGTCATCCGCGGCACGCCGCTACTCGTTCAGCTGTTTGTCATCTACTACGGCATGGCCCAGTTCGGATTCGTGCGCAGCAGCGTGCTGTGGCCGCTATTCCGTTCTCCGTGGTTCTGCGCGTGGCTTGCGCTGACGATCAACACGGTCGCCTATACGACGGAGATATTCGCCGGCGCGATCCGGACCACAGCGCCAGGCGAAATTGAAGCGGCACGATCGATCGGCTTGAGCCGCGCCGCGGTCCTCAGATACGTGATCTGGCCATCAGCCTGGCGTCGAGCGCTGCCGCAATACGGCAACGAGGTGGTAATGATGATGCATGCCACCGCTCTTGCAAGCACGGTGACGATTGTCGAAGTGATGCGGGTCGCACGCGACGTCTACACGAATTATCTGGTCCTGACGGAATCCTTCGGCGTCGCCGCCGCAATTTACCTGTGTCTGACCATTGGTCTCACCGCTTTGTTCCGTCGGCTCGAGAAGCACTTTTTGCGGCATCTCTCCCGCTCGGAGGCTCCGAACGCCAAAGAGCAGCCAGCCGAACGTCTCAATCCGAAAGTTGCATGATGAAAGAGACAATTTTTGAAATCGAAGGTCAGGGACCCGGCACGCGGCATAGCTTGAAATGCGTTGAATTCGGGCAGGGTGGAGACACACCGCTCGTCTATATCCAAGGTGGCCTCCATGCCGATGAGGCTCCCGGCATCATCGTCGCGCATGCGCTTTGCGAGGCCCTGGCCGAGCTTGAGGCGTCCGACGCGATCCTCGGCTGCGTTAGGATCGTTCCGGTTGCCAATCCGGTCGGGCTGTCCCAGTTTTCCCTCGGTCAGCAGGAAGGCCGGTTTGATCTCTATGACGGACGGAACTTCAACCGGCATTATCCCGATTTCGGACCTAAGTTGTCCGCCCGACTTCCTGACCGGTTAGGAAGAGACGCTAGCGCCAACACGGCCGCCATACGCGCCGAGTTGATGGCATTGGTTGAGGAATGGGACGTGGTCACCCCATCGGACAACGTTCGCAAATGCCTCATGAAACTTGCGATCGACGCCGATTATGTGCTCGATCTTCATTGCGACGGGGAGGCCGAGGTTCATCTCTACACCCAACCGCATTTCGCACAGACATTCTCGTCGCTGGCGACGCGCCTTCACGCAAGAGCCGTGCTGCTTGCTGAGATCTCAGGACTTAATCCGTTCGACGAGGCCCTCGTGCGCCCATGGTTGGACCTGGCAAGAGCGCTACCCGACGCGAACATCCCGCTGGGCTGCGCTTCGACCACCGTTGAATTGCGGGGTCGAAGCGATGTCGATCGCCGACGTGCCCGCAGCGACGCGGAGGCGATCGTCGAGTTCCTACGCGATCTAGGGGTCGTCAAGGGCTCGGCGGGGCAAGCGCCCGCCAAGCTGTGCGAGCCCACTCCGCTTGCAGGTTCAGAAGCTGTCATTTCACCGTCTGCGGGGGTCGTGAGCTACGTACTCAACCTTGGCCATCAGGTAATCGCTGGTGACGTGATCGCTGAAATTATCGACCCGCTTTCAGGCACGGTGACAGCCGTAAAGGCGCAGACATCAGGCGTGTTCTACGCACGCGCTGACAGCCGCATCGCCGAGCGCGGCAAACGCCTCGGCAAGATCGCCGGCAACGATGTGTTCCGCAACGGTCCACTTTTGAGCCCATGAGCGCTAAGACACGGAGACAGACTATGACGGCGATGCTCGAAGTGACCGACATCCGAAAGAGGTTCGGAACCGTTGAGGTGCTCAAAGGCATCTCGCTCAGCGCGAGGCGCGGAGATGTGATTTCCATGATCGGCGCGTCCGGCTCCGGCAAAAGCACGTTCTTGCGATGCCTCAATTTTCTGGAGCACCCGTCTGAGGGCAGCTATCGGTTTCAGGGCGAAGAACTTCATTTGAGCAAGGCTTCGAATGGAGACCTTACGGTCAATGATCCGAAGAAACTCGCTTCGATGCGCTCCCGGTTGTCGATGGTTTTTCAACAGTTTAACCTGTGGAGCCACATGACGGCGAAGGAGAACGTGATGCTCGGGCCGATGCGCGCGCTGGGAGTAAGCCGCACCGAGGCCGCTGAAAGATCCGACGCATACTTGGCAAAAGTTGGCGTTTCACACCGTCGCGACGCCTTTCCGGCATTTCTCTCAGGTGGAGAACAGCAACGCGTAGCGATCGCTCGAGCCTTGGCGATGGAACCAGAGATCATGCTGTTCGACGAGCCCACCTCGGCACTTGATCCGGAACTTGTCGGTGAAGTGCTTCGGGTGATGCGGGGATTGGCCGAGGAGGGAAGAACCATGATCGTCGTCACCCACGAAATGGCGTTTGCACGCGACGTTGGCAATCACGTCATCTTCCTCAGCCAGGGTGTGATCGAGGAGCAGGGCGATCCACGCGACGTTCTGAGCAATCCGCGTTCTGAACGCCTTCGAAGCTTTCTATCTTCGCGCGATATGAGTTGAGCTGCCCTGGTCGTTTCAATCTCCGAGGTGGAGTGGTCTGGAGAAGTCGGTCACATCAACTTTTGTACGGTCGAAACGGAAAAATATCCGGCGAGAGCGGACGTCGCGGTGATGAAGACACCCCACAGCATGTCCACCAAGCTGACCTGCAACGACCATCCCTTAATTGTCGCCAGATTTGTCATGTCGTAGGTGCCGAACGCGACAAGGCCGAGCAGAGCTCCCGATACCAGTGCTACCGTCCAACGTCCGGAGCTGAGCGCAGGCATGACGGCAAAATACGAAACACCGGTGACATAGATGACGTAGAATGCAGCTGCGGCAATGAGATTTGGATGGTCGAGCAGAAGCTCTCCAATTCGACTGCGATAGAATTTCGTCGACCCGGTCAACCACAAAAAGTCCAAGCCGAGGAAGACGATCGCTGTTGCCACGAAAGATGTCGCGTAGGTCATCCGGTCGTCTCCGATCAGATCCGAAGCACAGGTTGAAGCAAACGCATGAACCAGCTCGAGAACCTGAGCGGCGCATCCGTCACCGCCAGACAGATACAGTCTTGCCCGGGCGTTGCCAGCGGCTGGTGTTGAACGCTCGTGTCGGCCTCCTCAATATCTCCTCGGGCGAACACGAGTTCACCGTCGTGGAAGCTGCCACTGAGCACCAGTGTCAGCTCGCGCCCTCCGTGACTGTGTTCAGGCACCGGTTTTCCAGCGGGTATCCGAAGCAGACGCGCCGTTGTCGACCGATCGGCGAGCTTGATCGGAATATGATACGCGCCACGTCCCAGGGACTTCCATTTCAAGTCCGCCAGATCTCCTCCAAGATAGGACCGCAACGGTTCCGGAATGGTTGGTGGCGAAACGGCTTTCACTACTCGCGTTGGCTGGTTCGGCGAGCCGCTGCGGTTTTTTTCCCCGTTTCGTATGCGCTGTTTCAACCGATCGAAGGACGAGACCTCGATTGGTACTGGCGATATGCTCTCAAAGAGCTCTCCGGCCGCGTCTTCCATCAGCGTCAGCCTTGCCCGGCAGTTCGGGCACAGGGCAAGATGCGTTGCAACAGCCAGTCGCCAACCCTCTTCAAGCGTGCCAGACACATATCCCACCAGCAGTTCGTCGCTCAGATGATGACGGATATTCATTTTCCGTCCTCCAGCGCAGCTCGAAGCCTGGCAAAGGCAAGTCGGATTCTCGACTTCACCGTTCCAAGCGGCAGGTTCAGCTTGGTCGCGATCGTACTATGAGAACAATCGTCGAAGAACGACAGCGTCAGCAATTGGATCTGCTCCTGAGGCAAGTCCTTCATCGCGTCCTTCAACCGCGTCGCATCCTGGCGATCTGCCAGCGCGTTCTCCGCGCTTTTGGTATCGTCCGGCACAAATGCTGGGTCATTGACATCGAAATCAGGCCTCCGGTTCTTGCGGTAGGCGTCGATACGAAGGTTGCGGGCTATCGTGAAGATCCACGTACCTGCGTTACCGCGTGTCGCTTCGAACTGGCCTGCCTTGTTCCAAACGGTGATCATCACTTCCTGCATCAATTCCTCGGCGATGTTCGGATCACGCGTGAGGCGCGCCATATAGGCCTTAACGCGCGGACCGTAATACCGGAACAGTGTCTCAAAAGATTCGATGTCCCCGTCGCGGCCAACCGCCTCCAGCAGCGAGCAGGCTTCATCTTTCGTCAGTTCCCCGGCCGGCTCTATCATGCGTCCACGCTTCTTGTACCTCCCAAGCTCGACCAGCGGCTCATGCCCAGGTCGAACAAATGGGATATCTGGAACAGCGGTAGCCGAAATCGCAAGAATTGTCTCCATGTCACCAGTTACGATGCCTCCCGCTTCTTGGATCATGGTCGATCAAAATTTTGCAACGGCTTCAATCCGATCGGGAGATTTTTTCGTAGTGCGTTCGTAATTCTGGATCAAAATGAGGGGACGACATGCGGCTTGATCGGGGTATGAGGGGTGAATTCGGGCAACGCCGTGTGGCTGTCATTGGCGCCGGTATTTCGGGGATGTCTGCGGCCTGGCTACTCGGTAAAAGCTTGGAGGTGGTGCTATACGAAGCCGGCGACAAGCCCGGAGGTCATGCCAATACAGTTGTCGCCCCTACGGCTTCTGGGCCGGTCCCCGTCGACACAGGGTTCATTGTTTACAATGATCGCAACTATCCCAACCTTGTTGCGCTATTTGACCATCTCAACGTCCCGACCCAAATATCCAACATGTCGTTCGCCGCTTCGTTGGATGGCGGGGCATTTGAATACTCGGGCTCTGGTTTGTCAGGCTTGTTTGCTCAGCCGTTGAACGCACTTAGTCCGCGCTTTTGGAGAATACTGTCAGACATTTTGCGCTTCTATCGCGCCGCTCCCCGGGCCCTCAATCGCCGAGATCTGGTTGCCAAGACACTGGGCAAGTATCTTGACGAGAATGGCTATAGCCAGGCTTTCATTACCGACCATCTCCTTCCCATGGGCGCTGCGATCTGGTCTACAACGACCACACGCATGCGCGATTATCCCCTGCATGCCTTCATTCGGTTCTGCGACAGTCATGGTTTGCTTGCATTGACGGACAGACCCCGCTGGCGAACCGTGACCGGCGGAAGCCGAGTATATGTCAACAGGCTAATGTCGGACTATTCCGGCGAGCTTCGAACAGCAAGGGCGGTCCGCGAGATCCGCCGCGAGGTGGGGACGGTGGTCATAACCGATTGTGATGGCAATCGTGACACGTTCACGGATGTGGTCATCGCGACACACGCCGACCGGGCCCTGGCTATGCTTGCTGAGCCTGACGCACGTGAAAGAGAGCTGTTGTCGGCAATCGGTTACACGAGCAATAAGGCGGTTCTGCACACGGATTCGTTATTGATGCCCAAGCGGCGAAATGTGTGGTCGAGCTGGAACTACATTGGCGCGTCGGACGATTGCGGTGAACGCCAGCTGTGTGTGACTTACTGGATGAACCGATTGCAAGGCATCGATCCGGGGACGCCCCTTTTTGTGACGCTGAACCCGCATCAAAAGATAGCCAGTGAACGGATAATCGCAACGTTCGACTATGACCATCCTCTGTTCGATCAGCGAGCGTTGGCCTCTCAAAAGGAGCTTTGGCGGCTCCAGGGGCGCGGCGGAGTCTGGTTTTGCGGGGCGCACTTCGGGAGCGGATTCCATGAGGACGGCTTGCAGTCCGGGCTTGCGGTTGCCGAGGCCATCTCCGGCATGCGGCGTCCGTGGGTGGTCAGTGACGATTCGGGCCGGATCCCCTCCGAGATCGGTTACGCGGCGGCTCAATGATGTCGAGGTCGGCTCTTTACAGCGGGCACGTGTGGCACGTTAGGTTTCGGCCCCGCCGACATCGGCTTTCCTACAGGGTCTTTTCGCTGCTCCTCGATCTGGATGAGTTGGCGTCCTTGGACCGCAAGCTGCGCCTGTTCGGCCATAATCGCTGGGCTCTGTTCAGCTTTCGCGACAGCGATCACGGCAACGGTGAAGTGGGCGCGCTTCGCAGTTGGGTCGAACGGCAGCTTTCCGAGGCTCGAGTGGACGCGAAGCAGCTGCGGATCCGTGTGCTATGTTACCCGCGCATACTCGGCTACGTCTTCAACCCTTTGACCGTCTTTTACTGCGAAACAGACGATGGCCAAGTCCGGGCCGTTCTCTATGAGGTCTGCAACACGTTCCACGAACGTCACACCTATGTCATTCCGGTGAGCGATGGCCACGTCGGAGCGATCCGCCAGTCGTGCGCTAAGGAACTTTACGTTTCTCCGTTTGTACCGATGGATTGCCGCTACGAGTTCTACCTCACGCCGCCGGGGGAAAGTGTGCTCGTCGACATAACTGAAAACGATCGTGACGGCCGACTTCTAAAGGCTGTTTTTTCCGGAGAACGAGAAGAGATTTCAGATACGAGGCTTCTTCTGACCTTCCTGAAACACCCCCTCATGACTCTAAAAGTAATGGGTGCGATCCATTGGGAGGCGCTCAAAATCTGGCTCAAGGGCATGCCCGTGCATCGTCATCGACCGGCGGAACTGCGGGTCGCCACAACGATTGTTTCCCGTTCCGAACAGAAAGACATGATGCATGAGCGAGCTTGATCAGGGTGCGGCGTTCTCAGTATCGTCGGGCCGACCGCTGTGGCAGAGAATAGTGTGCGGTTGGCTTGGCCGGATCGAACGTGGGCAATTGCTCGCGGAGTTTCCGTGCGGGGGAGTGCATTTCTTCAAGGGCAAGCTCTCCGGTCCGACCGCAGCGATCGTTTTCAAGAACTCAAGGCCGGTCTGGCGCATGCTCACAAGCGGCAGCCTGGGGTTTTCGCGATCCTATCTCGATGGCGATTGGGAGTCATCAGACCTTGGAACCCTCCTGGATCTTGCGCTTGCCAACGAAGATGACCTGAAGTCTGCGCTGGCGTCTGGTCCGATATTCAGCCGCCTTGCATATCTCCGGCACCTGTTCAGACGAAATTCGCGTGCCGGGAGCCGCCGAAACATCGCGTTCCATTACGACCTCGGGAACAGTTTCTATGGCGCATGGCTCGATGAGACGATGACCTACTCTGCCGCCATCTTTGAGCGGCAAGGGCAGTCACTCGATGAGGCCCAACGGGCTAAGTATGACAGGATCCTAAAAGAGCTTCGAATCGGTCCCGAGGATCATGTTCTTGAGATCGGTTGTGGCTGGGGCGGATTTATGGAGTACGCTGCCTCGCGCACGGGGTGTCGCATCACCGGGCTGACTTTGTCGAAGGAGCAGGCTGAGTTCGCAAGAGCTCGGCTGGCAGACAGGGGATTGTCTCCGTTGGCTGAGGTGCGGCTGCAGGACTATAGAGATTGCGAAGGACGTTTCACCAAGATCGTCTCAATAGAGATGTTCGAAGCAGTCGGAGAGGAGAATTGGCCGGTTTACTTCGAGAAGCTGCGGACGAACCTCGCTCCAGGCGGACAAGCGCTGATCCAGGTCATTACGATCGACGACAGCCGGTTTGAGCGGTATCGGCAAAACGCCGATTTTATCCAGACCTACGTTTTTCCCGGCGGCATGCTGCCATCTGCGGGAGTCTTCAGGCAGAAGGCGGCTGCCTCCGGCTTACTCGTGCGGGATGCATTTTCCTTCGGCCGTGACTACGAGAAAACCCTGCTCTTGTGGGAAGGTGCTTTCCTCAGAAGTTGGCACAAGATTGAATCCGCTGAATTCGACGAACGGTTCAAGCGCTTGTGGCGCTACTACCTTCACTACTGCGCCGCCGGCTTTCGCAACGGTACCATCGATGTCTACCAGTTCCGGCTCGAACCAACGTGACGGAGGTCAGGTCTGGTCCTCACGCAACATGCGGCGCGTCAAGGCGAACCGCAGGCTTGGAGGAAGCGCCTTCAATAGCTTCAAGACCACTTTCATCCTCAACGGGAATGCGATCTCGAACTTCCCCCGCTCAAGCCCGCGCATGATGTATTCCGCCGCACTTTCCGCAGAGATCAGGAATGGCATTGGAAAGTCATTCTGACGCGTCAAAGGCGTATCGACAAATCCTGGATTGATAATTGTCATCTGAACGCCTTGGCGTTCAAGTTCGGGATAAAGGGCTTCGCACATGTTGATCAGGGCGGCTTTCGTCGCGCCGTAGCCCGCGGCACCAGGAAGACCGGTGTAGCCTGCCACAGAGGCCATGACTGCAATCCGTCCCGACCGGCGCGCGGTCATTGCTGGCATGATCGCCTGCAAACAGTTCACGGTGCCCATGATGTTGAGCCCGACCATATCTCCGATCGCCGCTGCGTCGAAGGTCGACAGGCTATCGCGCCGGTACGTGCCTGCGCCGAAAACCGCTAAGGAAATAGGGCCCAGGCGCATTCCAATGTCGCGTACGGCGGTTTCTGTCGCGTCCTTGTCAGTCACATCGAGAGGAAAAGAATGAATATTGTTCTTCGGCGATTGTGCGAGAGTATCGAGCTCCACCGAGTTGCGCGCGCTTGCAGCGACGGTCCAGCCGTCACGCGCCAAACGGCTGGCAAGCGATCTACCGATGCCGGAGCTTGCGCCGGTGACCCACGCTACCCTTCGACAATCCGTCTCGTGGAAGGCGTAATTGTTGATCAAATCGCGACCGATAGTCATGGAAACCTACCTCAGTGGGAGATGGGGAAAACGTGTCATCAACCTGGCAGCCGTGGACGAGCGCGATACCGTCAAATCCGGACAATAAGCTCTCTTTGGGCCACACGATCGATCGGAAAGCCCCACATGAGCCCGATTGCTGCGAGCTTCGGCACGATCGGTGCCCAGGCGTAAAGCGTCGAAAGACCCTTGAGCGCGTCGGGCGACGAACGATCTTGAGCCGGATCGAAGCCAAACACACTCAGCAACGGAAATACCACCCCCACAGCGGCCGCAAGCGAGAGCTTTGTGGCAAGCGCCCACGCCGCGAAATACATGCCGGAACGCTGAGAGCCTGAGACTGCTGTGTCATTGTCGATGACGTCTGCCTGCATGGATGGCGGTAGGACAAGGTCGAAGCCGAGCAGAAGACCGGTGCACACGCATATCGCACCGAAGGCGACCAGATCGCCGTCTCCGAGAAATCCAGATATGCCGAAGATGGCGCACGTCGCCGCCATAGCGCCACTCCAGGCCTTGTGCTTGCTCCAGCGCCTTGCGGCCTTTACTGCGAGCGGTACGCCAAGAACTGCGCATGCGAAATAGAGTAGGAGAAACGGGCCGCGCCATGCCGGAGCTCCCAGGCGCTCCGAGACAAAGTAAAGAAACAAAGTGGCTGGGATTGCGTTGGCAAATCCATTCAAAAGAAAAGCGGCGATGAGGCGCAGGAACGGCCGGTTCCGCGACATGAAAATCAGGCTTTGCATCAGGCCAAACTCCCGCGTCGACCGATTGACGGGTTCGGGAACGAAAACGAAGGCAGCAAGTCCTGTGAGCGGAAGCAGGACCGCGACAAGAACGGATACCGCCTTCAGCCCATCGGCGCTATTTGCTCCAGCCGTCCCAACAGCGAAGGGGAGGCTGATGGCCGATAAAGTGCCGATGAGCGTCGCGCCTTCGCGGAAAGCTGCAATGCGTGTGCGCTCGGCATAGTCGTTTGAAAGTTCTGCTCCCCAGGCGGTGTATGGGAGAGAGGACCAGGTAAAGCCAAGTGACAAAAGTCCACCCCATACAAGCAGATAACCGAGCCCGATTGTTTGAGGCGGCCAGAACAGCATGAACGCGGCGCCCGCGGTCATAGGGATTGACGCAAGAAAAAAGCCACGGCGGCGACCGCCGACGCTATTCCACCGGTCGGCAAGCCAGCCAAATAGCGGATCGCTCGCTGCATCAAGAAGACGAATGGCAAAAAGTGCGCCGCCGACGGCCGCGACCGGCAGTCCCATCACTTCCGAATAGAATGTTGGAACGATTACGAAAAGCGGTAAAGCTAGCGCAGCCAACGGAAACGCTGGTAGAGCATAGAGGATGAGTGTCGATGCCTGGGACCTGGATGCTCGTCTGCTAGACACTTTCCGCATCACTCACGGTCTCCTGAATTCCACACGTGTCCAGGCAACCGGCAATCCGAACTTCGTCACATAGGCGGTGTTGAGGACCCGACCATCAGTGTTTAACGTCATGGTGTCGTGAAAGCGCACTTTGTTACTGCGGTTTTTCGGGTCCAGAAACACCAGGTAGCTGAAGCGTGCGACGTTATCCTCAATACGCACCTCAGTCTCTCCGATCACGTCCTCGCGCGTACCCCTGTATCTGCCGGGTCCATCCTTTATGAACCGCCACGTCTTGCGATCTCGACTGCCGTCATCGAACCTGAAATCTTCCCTGAGCGTCAGGGTGCGGCCGTCCCATTTTCCGAACAACTGGACTTCGAATGTCCTTTTAACCCCGGTGATGCTTCGAAAGCTTCCTTCGGCGCTGGACCTGCCTATAAAGAAGTTTTCAAAGGAAAAGGATCCAGCGGCCGCGGGTGTAATCAATGCGAGGTTCATGGCGATGACCGTAAGAAGAATATTGATGGTGTGCATGCTCGTTCTCCGTCAAAATTTCGCGGCATAAGCATCAATTCCGCTCCCCGTATCCGGCGCCAACTCAAAGCTCGGGACCTATTCGGGCGATGCCGGTCTTTCCGTCGTTCCGGATCCACTTCAGCTTCTTGTCGTTGACCCGATACAGCTCGAAACACATCGGCCGACCGTCGTACCAGGTGCGAAACCGCTGGCAGAGGCGATCGGAGTCTATCCACCATTGGCCCGTATCCTTGGGCTTGACAAAGCGCCCGAGACCCAAAGCTTCGCCGTCCCCGTCGACACTGCCACTCCTTCGATAGTTGAGCGGGAATTCCCCACCGACCGGTGCTGCAAGAAAAATTCGACGGCCGACGATCTCTCCCTTGATCTCGGTTGCCTTGTATCGCTCCGCGGCGGCCTCTGAGGGTAGGGCAGCGCACACAGCTGCGATCGCTATTGCGGTTCGGAACATGGCTTGTTCGTTCGCTCCCGTTGTCTTTCGTCAGCGTGGATTACGAGAAGCGCGCGCGGTTGGATCATTTCGGAGGGGCTTTGTAGCGATTGGGACTAATCGGATAAGCGATGAGGAAACATGAGTAGCCCCTCTCCCAGGTCCGCTGCGGTTTTCGCTCGCCATCTTTTGCTTTTGCGGTCTCAGCTTTGAAGAAGCAAATGAGCTGTCGCTCAGGGGGCATCGTGAACTTAAGAGGCGCGAGGCAGTGGCAGCCCACTTGCACCACGGTGGTTCACATCCGCGCGATTTCTGTCCACAGATTCATCGCCTTTGAACGCAATTCGATCTCCTGTCCAGAAAGTCTTCGGAACGGCCCTGTTCGCGTTGGCCATCGGCCCACAACGTGTTCAAGAGGTTATTGGAACATCCGGACATTCAACATCTTCACGATCGTCTGTCTGGCGATCGCTATGCCTGTCATGCTTGCGACGAGCCTGCCGATGTCGCGTGATTTCTTCGCGTTCATGACGTTGGACCGAGCGTTTGCAGTCCGGGAGAGCCACATGTTCGCGGGATACTGGACGTTTTTTATCATGGCGATCCATCTGGGGACGCGCTGGATGGTCGTGAGGAACACGATCCGGTCGACCTTGTGTTTTTCCTCCCTGAATCCCGCCCCACATGGCCCTTCGGGTGGCGACCATGGTTATTGCGATCTGGGGTGTGAGAAGTTCTTTCGAGATTGCGTTCGGTTCGAAGCTGATGCTGACCTACTCCCTCGAAATGTGGGATTGCAACGAAAGCACGGTCGGTTTCTTTATCAACAAGGCATCGATCGTCGGGCTTTACGCTCTACGTAGCGCTCGTCCACTACGGTCTGGGTGCGGGGGCGCCAAAACCGCCCGCGTTGGACTGAGCGCTATGACCGCTAATGGCGCGAAGCTGCCAACTTGCTAGCTGGTCGAATGTCCGCTTCTGGCCAGTGCCTAAATTAGCTTGATTGGCAGACTTGAGGGCGCAGTTTCACAAGAACTGTCCTTGCACGGAGCCCTATGCATGCGCGGCTTGTTGCTTGGATGTTCACGTTTAGGAGATCCTTACTGAAGTGCAACACGCCGGTTTTAATCTTGTGGAACGGCACTCCGAGCCGTCGCCGAAGATGACTGTGATGGTGGTCGAATGTTTCGACACCGGGAGGGATCATACCATGGAAGCTATAACGACCGTAGGATTGGACCTGCCATCTTAGGTTTGCAAATCTGGAATGTGGGCATGCCGCGTGGCGGGATCGGGAGCGCAAAGCGAACGCGACTAAGCCAACGACATGCGACCGCATCGGCCGCACCAGACTGTCAGGGCCGAGGGTGCGTATCCACTCAAGGCAAGGAATATGGGTCGATTTTCCCGAACGCCGCAGCGATGCTGAAGTGTAGCTGAATTCCTTACTGGCAAGGTGCTGCTGCCGGCAGTAATTTGTTTCAAATTTCGATCATATTTCAAATCAACATCAGATTAATTGAAATATTGTTGCCATTGAACTCGCAAAGAAACGCACTATGCTCCGGAGATCAACTATGAGGTGTCGGCTTATCTATCCGGACGCCTAGTATCTCAGTTGGGAGGAGCGGTTTTATGACGAAGATCGTGGGGACGAGCGGAAGCGATACGCTGCGCGGGATGGACGAGTCAGACCGCATCTGGGGCCTTGCCGGGGATGACGATATCGAGGGCGGCGCCGGGGACGACCTCGTCGATGCCGGAGCGGGCAACGACGTCGTCAGGAGCACAAGCGGCTATGACCGCCTCGATGGCGGCGAGGGCGACGACCGGTTGATCCTAGTCGGGACGGGCGGCGCGGTCACCGGCGGCGCAGGCTACGATACCCTCGTCGTCGATGCCTCCTCGGCGACGGAGGACGTGGTCTTCAACGGTTCGCGGGGTCACGCCTTGATCGGGCGCGATCCCTCGACCGCCCAGCATGTCTTCTTCCGGGACATCGAGCGGCTGGAGCTGACCACCGGCAGTGGAAGCGACACCGTCTACGGCAGCACGGGCGCCGGTGTCATCGCGACCGGCGACGGGGCCGACGCGATCATCACGACGCTGTCTGCGGCCATGATCGATGGCGGCGCCGGACGGGATCTTGTGCGGATCGAGAATGGCGGAGACGTCGATGGCGTCACCATCGACTTTGCTGCCGGCAGCGCATCGACCGGCACGGTCCTGCGCAACGTCGAGACGGCCATTATCTCGACCGGAAGCGGCAACGATACGGTCATCGCCGGCGATCTCGACCGTCTATCCGCCCGTACCGGTGCGGGTGACGATCGCATCGAGGGCGGTGTCGGCAACGACAACCTGGACGGCGGCTGGGGCAACGACGAGTTGCTGGGCGGAGACGGCAATGACTGGCTCAGCGGCGATGCCGGCAATGACCGCATCTTTGGCGGGGCCGGGGATGACTACCTGTCCGGCGGGGGCGGCGACGACACGATGTCCGGCGGCGATGGCGACGACACTGTCAGGGCGGGAGCCGGCAATGATGTCCTCGACGGCGGCGCCGGCGACGACAGGATGGATGGCGGACCAGGTGACGATCGCATTGCGGGCGGGGCCGGCAACGACATCATCGACAGCAGCGACGGCCGCGACGTCATCGATGGCGGCGATGGTGACGACCGGATTAGGCATCTCTCCGGCAGCGTGCCCGTAACGATCAGCGGCGGCGCGGGGGATGACCAGATCGTGGCGCAGGTTCAAGACAGCGTCGACGGCGGGGAAGGCAAGGATCACCTCGCGTTCGAGGTATCCAATCTGTTCGGGCCTGTCGATTTCGACGCGACGCGTGGATCGATCTCGACCGGGCTGACATGGACCAACATCGAGGACTTCTCTGTGTCGAGCGGGAGATATGGCGATCAGGACGATACGCTTCGCGGCGCCGACGGCGCTGATGATCTCTCAGCCTATGTCGGAAACGATCTTCTGGAAGGACGGGGCGGCGACGACCGCCTGTTCGGTGGCGATGACAACGACCGCCTGCTCGGCGGCGACGGCGACGACTTCCTGTCCGGCGATTTTGGCGACGACCGCCTGCTCGGCGGCGCCGGCGCCGACGATCTGCGGGGCGAAGCTGGAGCCGACGATCTGAGCGGCGGTTCGGGCGACGATCACTTGTTCGGACATACGGGCAGTGACCGGTTGTCAGGCCAAGCGGGAGCTGATTATCTGCATGGCGGCGGCGACGCCGACATCTTTCAATGGTCCGTCTCGTCCCTTGAGACCGACAGCGTCGACCGCATCGCCGATTTCAGCGCTCTGGCGGGCGACATCCTAAGTTTCGCCATCGACGTCGATGGTGAGATCGCCTCGGTCCGCAGCTACGCGGATTTCCTGGCGGCCTCGCATGACACGCCGGCCGGCGTCGTCGTCACGCTCGACGGGTTCGATGATGCCGGCATCCTGATCGAGGGCGTCACTCTCACGGAGATTTCGGCCGACAACCTGTCCTTCACCGAGATCTATTGAGGCGTGCCGGGCTCCCGCGAGCGAACCGGGCATGTCAATCGTGTTGAATGGAATGTGGCACTTGCTCCCAGGCGAACCCGTCATCGCATAAGGCGCGGGTATCGCCCCCTCTTTTGCTTCAAGGTTTGGGTCTATGGCTTGCAGGTCAGCTCATTCGGCGGCCAACATTGGCCGAAGGCGAGATCCGGATGACGCGGTTCATCCGTCGGCCAGCCACGTTCAAGGCGCCACACCTCGACCCGTCCCAAAATCTTGAAGGCGGATTTTCGACGCTTACGGTCCTCGAAAGTCATCCTGAATAGCGGGACGCGCAGTTCGTTGGACGCTCATGCGTGCAACGTGAAGAAATTGTGATCTTGCTCGTAGCTTTGTCGCTCGACGAAAGCGCGCTCCGGTTTGGGCCAATCAAGTTACAAAATGTGTTGATCGGAAACGAGCGCCCAAGCGTGGAGGTCACGAAATGACTCCACCGGGGTGCTGTATCATCATCTCCGCATAGGCCTTCGCCATGATCTCGGTGTCTGCGAGATAGCGGTCTGCCCTCGGACGCGCGCACACCAAACCGTGAAGCTTGGCAATAGAGGGAAACTGCAGGCACACCGCTTCTCGGTCGAGGTACGTGACCCAAAAGCTTAGATAGAAATCTGCGAGAGAGAAGCGGGTCCCTAAGACGTAAGGCCCTCTTTTGCCAGCCTGGTGTTCATGACATTCAAGCGGGCGAGGACGAGCGACTTTGCCAGTCTTTGCATCCTCACATTGTCCTCGCCTCTTAATGAAAAACGGTTCGGAAAATGGAATCGCTTCATCTCAGATTGCACGTCCGCGGCGATATGGAAAACCGTCGAGAGAAACAGCCCCCTGTCAGGGTCGTTCAATGAAGGTGCCAGTTCTGTGAGCTGGTGCCGATCCGCGAGGTAGAGCATGAGAGCGGCTACTTCATAGAGTGCGTCGCCGTCAGGAGTGATCAGCACCGGAACCAAGCCGGCGGGGTTTATGGCGAGGAACTCTGCGGAACGGTGCTCACCTTTGAGAATGTCTATTTTTCTGAGCTCGTACTCTATCTCACCTTCTTCAAGTACCCATTGGACGAGCGGTGCGCGAGTGAAATCGCCGCCATAAAGAATGTACATCCTACGCTCCATTTCTCCAGCGCGCGGGGCACGCGGCGATCGAACTGACCGCGCGCTTGAACGCCGCCTCCATTGCGCGTCAGCAGCTGGTTTCTGGCAGCGGAGGTTTCGATCCGCTGCCAGAAATGTCTCACCCGGCGGTCTTCTTATTGGGACGGTGACTGGTACGAAGATGAGATTGTTTGCGCCTTCTCTTGCGCAGCCTTGAATTCCGCGCCCGTGTAGGCTCGCACAGTTTTGACATTCGAGACGGCTCCCGATGCGCCAACAACGAGAAGTGCGGGGATCAGATCAGCACCATCGTCGAATTCCGTGATTGCCATCCAGTCGGTTTCGCCGGTCGTGAGATAGAAAGAACGCAGTTTCCCGCCCGCTGCTTCCATGATGGCGCGGGCCGCTTTCTCTCGATCCGATGGATTGTCAATCATTCCCTTCGCTGACGTGGCCGTATAGCACCCTGTGGTTATGAACAGTGGCATAGGACATCCTCCCGCGATATGGGCAGATCGAATGATCTGCCGAACAGTCACGTATCTCAAACATGACGGTAGACGAACGTCGAACCGAAGAGCGCTACACTGGTCGCCGCCCCCCTACGCTGTAATGGTGGCAAGCCCCACAGGCTTGTTTACCGCGGCGATCTGCTGGTTCAATGTTTCTACCTGAATACTTGCTTTTCGTGTACGCGTTGCCGTTCTAGTCAGCCGCCACCTTGCGACACACTTGGCAGCCAAAGACCCTCGGCTCCCTTCCATCCGACAGCTGGAACATCGCACTTTCGATCAAACTCGCCGATCGGCGCCTGGCGTACACAATTCTCGAGGGTTTCGAATTTATGTCTCGCAACTTGGTCATCATCCGCCTCTGCACGGGCGATGGCGCACGTGGACAGAAACAGCACGGTCAGCGCGAGCAGGATCCTCAGCATTATCAAGCTCCCCCTGAATGTTAGTATACCCTAATCTACAACGGATGGAGCACGTTGGCTTGTAGTCATTCCGAGCTAGCACGGATGATCAATGGCCACCTTGTCTCGCGCGCCTTGCCGCGCCCCGTGGCCCGAGTTCGATTGGTCCCCCAACCGAGCAGTTCACGGCCACATTGCACGCAAGCAATCGCATTTTTTTCCAGCGGAGGTTCCGTCCGCCAGCGGCCACGACACTGCCTGCGCATACGCAAGCCGCGCGCCGATGGGTGCGCGAAGGTTCGAGATCGAGCGGTAATTAAGCATAAACTAATGCAAATCGATTGCCTTGTGGTACCCTGCGGCGAGGACACCGGGGGGCTGTGCGATGTTTCGCGTGCTGGTGCTGATCCTTGCTCTTGTCGCATATCCTCAGCGGCCCGCCGCAGCGCCTCCGGACGTCGATCTGGAACTCGTGCTTGCGGTCGACACATCGGGCTCCATGGACATCGGGGAGGCGCGCGTGCAGCGCCTCGGCTATCTGGAAGCGCTTCGGCACCCGGACTTCATCAACGCCGTCAAAGGCGGGTACTTGGGACGCATTGCCATCGGCTATTTTGAATGGGCTGGGCGGGTGGAGGAATCCTCTGTCGTCGCCTGGCAGGTGATCGAAGATGCCAAGGATGCCGAAGCCTTTGCCGCCAAGCTCGAGGCCCGCCCGATTGGCACGCGGCATGGCACTTCGATCTCGAGTGCAATCCGGTTCGGCACGAGACTCATCGAGACCAA
>JAESGS010000577.1_pt1 | contig 22995 bp, 21 predicted proteins | sample 9269761 | NCBI WGS metagenome assembly JAESGS01 (sample SAMN15741799, study PRJNA653493) | algae metagenome | isolation source: Cyanosarcina radialis HA8281-LM2 and co-occurring heterotrophs from damp... | place: USA: Makauwahi cave, Hawaii | collected 2011-01-06 | reverse complement strand
CATAATCTTCAAGCCGTTCTCGACGAGTACGCACACTATCTCGTCGAGGGCGAAGGACTAGCCGCTAGCTCGGAGCGTGATCGGGTTTCCGGCGTCGCTAAGGCCATGACGCACGCCTTGTCAGTCCGTCCTTCACAGATCGACCTTGATGATGTGGGTGTCGACAGCACCAAAATCGTTTTTCATCCTCACATCAGGATGCGTGGTCGCTTTGCTATGCGACTGGCAGAATATAAGGACGATGAAGGCGGGACTGTCCGGCTCGGAAGTGTGCGCGACGCCTTCAACTCCCCCTTCAGGCCATTCGTCCTTGCTACGACATCGATAGGCCAGGAAGGCTTGGATTTTCATCCTTATTGCTATCGGGTCTACCATTGGAATCTCCCCGGAAATCCAGTCGACCTTGAGCAGCGCGAAGGGCGGGTACACAGATTTAAAGGGCATGCAGTTCGGCACAACGTAGCCCGCGCACACGCGGACGCGATCCAGCTTTCTCCAAAAACGCCAGCTGACCCGTGGGCTGCCATGTTCGACGCCGCCCGGCGTGCCACAAAAAGCAAATCAGAACTTGTGCCTTACTGGGTGTTTGATGGTCCCGTGAAGGTGGAGCGGCGCGTCCCCATGCTACCATTAAGCCGCGAAACAACACGTTTGCGGTGGCTCAAGCGCAGCCTCACTCTTTATCGCTTGGCATTTGGACAGCCGCGCCAGGACGACCTGCTAGCCTATCTCGACCGGCTTGTTGATGAAGGGTTCGACGTAACTGCACTGGAAGAATTGCAGATCTCGCTTGAGCCGTAAGGGGGCGGGGCAGACGGTATTCTCCAATACCTCAGGTGCGCCAACGCTTACCGGAGCGATTTCGACCATCAAGAATGGGAGAGAAGCACCCAAATTCCGACCAATGGAATCGGTAAGTATCGGCCAAGATGATCGGCGACCGTAGGTTCCGGCCTTCTTCTTCCGTGAGGTTGGCTCCTATTTCTGCTGCTGCGTTCCGGGCTTTTTGCCAGTCATTATCGCGCCGCCAATAACACCCCCAACATCGGGAAAGCCTAGCGCCGAGAAAAGGAGGATTGTCATCGTGGCGCCGAAATAGGGGACGGGATCATTCCGTAGCGCTGCGGATGCCCGCGCAACACAGCGAGCCGCATCGGCAGCTAGCCCACCGCCTAGGCCATCGTTGAATTCACCATCGTCTATCGCCCGAATAATCTGTCCGAGCGACGAATGCAGCCCTTTCAAAGCTTCAATCGCCTCCTGACGATCGCCAAGAGGTGGCCCACCGTTATGCCTGGAGGATTCATACTCGCAAATAAGGGTAGCGATGGCTTCCTGCGCCAGCGGGAGCAACTCGCGCGTTCGATTTAGCTGTGTCGCCGGAGTCTCTATGCCTGTCCACGCCGAGGAGGTGGTGGAAATCTCTTCGGCTGCTTCCGGTGGCCGAGGCGCGAGAAGCCGGTTCCCACCAACAGTAATGCGCTCTCCGCCGATAGTTAGGTACGACGGCTCTTCACGATCAGTGGGAGCGACCGTGTTTGGCTGTTCGGCGTCTTGTTCGCGGGCCCGGTCGAAGTCGATTGCGCGCAATACCATAGTGCCAAGGTCGTTCTTGAGCTCCCCGAGCAGTGGCGCCTCTTTTCCCTTTCGGCGATTAAACTCCTCCATAAGTCCGCGAAGAGTGCGGTTGGTTCGAACCAAAGGCGATAGGACGTCAGCGTACTCATTGTTCATCACCGACGGTCGCATCCGCGAATATTCATCTTCATTGCTCTTCGAGTAGAACCCGCTAACCGCGCTCAAGATTAGCTCGGAGAACCGAAAAGCGGCAGCTTCTTCAGTCGCAAACGCGCTGCCCCAAATGCCTGTGTCTACAATGATGGTCATAGCCGCCCCGACTTCCTCATCTGCTTGAGCCTACGCGGCGATCCGACGAGCTATTTTTACACCGCTAGAAGGCTTGCGCTGTCGTTGCTTCATACCCTCGAACGCGAGAAAACCGCTTTGGTGCAGGTTGACCAAGGTATCCTTGAACTCCGGCTCCGTTACCGAGAACCGTTCAAGGGCAGCTTTCGCTAGCTTCTCGTATTCATAGGCTTGGAGCTGGACGGTTCGACGCAGCCATTGCTCCAACGCGACATGATCGTCCTTACGAGGATCGGCGAACGTATTGCCCGTGAAGACGTCTAGGTCAGTGAAAAGAGACCCTTGGCCCGTGCGATCTTGCAGGCTGTGTCCCTGCGCTTGACAGCGATACGCCTCTTCGCTCCGCAGCGCCTCCTTCTCGGCGTCACGGAACTTAACGAGGCCCTTGAGGTGCCGCGTACCGTACACGAGATAAAAATGCGTCTGACTCTTGAGCGGGTGACGGATACGCGCGCTCGCAACGAAATCGAAACCGCAGACGGTTCTAAGCTGGTGCTTGAACGTCTCCAGTACCGCTTCCTCCTTGCCGAGACCTTGGGAAAGAAGCGCGGTGTAGCGGTCTCTCCAGCTGGGGCCGCCAAACGCCCGGTCTTGTGACGCTCTGATGTCCGGCCGCTGATGGTCGATGAAGCGGCGGAAGTGCTCGTACATGAAGTTGACCAAAACCTCGCCGGGCTTCCGCTGTAGGAGCGGAGCAAGCCTTTGCAGATCGAAGCTCCAGCCGGTCGGATCGACGAAGGTGAGGGTAAATGCCTTGTTACCGGCGACGTCCCTAATCTGCCCAATCTGGTCCTCTAACTGTCCACGCAGGGGCGTGCACTTCATGTCCGTAACCGCAGTTGCAGCAGCTTGGAGTTTGTTGAAGGCGGCGCCGCGCCGTTCGACGAACACGCAGCGAACGCTTGGGGACTTGCCATTCGCTTGCCAGTTCGACCTAGCTATTCGCAGGCGTTCAATCGCGATCCCGAACGACGTATCGGAATAATCGTCATTCGCGTTCTTCCACGGCCCCGAGAAGCCGTCGATAAAGACAAAATCGTCCCATGCGGATAGGAGCGTCATTGCCGCACGGTCAAGATAGTGCCGAAGCACCTCATGTTTGACGAACGATTGAGCGCGTCCTCTGTATGCCCCGGGGAGAAGTGCAAGGTCCGCGCTCGTGTCCATCATGCCTCCGCTAATTTCTCGGGGGCGGGAAGGTGATTTTGGGAGGGGAAGCCGTTCCACTCCCTCCCATCAAGTTCCCTGCCGCCATCCTTCGGGCGGAACCCACCCCACTGTTTGAAGAAGAACGCAACGTCCTGACGGACGCACTCGTCGCGGACCCCACGGACCCAATCGGGGTCCATCGGCCGCGCTCGGGGGCCGCTCTCGCCTCCCGCAATAACCCAATGGATGCCACGAAGATCAAGTGCGCCCACAGGCCCGAGCAGCGGCTCTATGGAGAGGAAGCGCGCACCCGCCGGCGCGTGCCGAAGGTGCTCAATCCGACTCTTGGCTTGGCTGTCTTCGACTGACACTCCGCACCAAATATGTTGCGGACAGGGACGGTTCGCAAACCGCCGATTGAGGTACGCTTGCATCAAGGAACTGCGCTTCGTTAGCAGTTGGAAGACGTGCCAGTCAGCGGCCTCCATCGTGTCGAACACTTGATCGATGAAGCCCGCCGGCACCTCTTTGTGGAACAGGTCGCTCATGGAGTTCACGAAGATCATACGGGGGCGGCGCCACGCCAGCGGCTGCTTCACCCGCTCCGGACGGAGCGATAGGTCGAAGCCGTTCTCAAACGGATGACCGGCGACACCGCGAAATCGTTCAGCGAACCGCTCGGCGTAGCAGTTGTCGCAGCCACGGCTTATCTTCGTGCATCCTGTCACTGGGTTCCACGTCGAATCTGTCCACTCAATCGCGCTTGCGTCGGCCATGAGTCCCTCGAGAACAATAGGCGAACGTAGCCCGGATCGAGTCTGCCATCAAGAGGAACGATGCCGACCCGCTCTTCTGTTTCCCGCTGCCCAGCAGGACTGCTACACCTCCGCCCAAAGTGGCGGCTCAACACTCCTAGTTTTCTGCGGTTCTCTGGCGACATCTGGTAAAGACATCTTGTCCCGATATGCAAAATACCGGTACCACTATCAGCTCAATCTTTACAGGAGCAGTACGAACGCCGACTAGGATCGAGCGATCGATTCCATTCTCATAGAGAGTTTAGCTTTGCAAGATTAGGATGGTGGGCGGCAATGCGCCGTGCGCCGCTGCTACGTCATCGAACGCTTCGCCGGAATGACTTAGAACAGCCTTGAACGAGGATATTGGTGCTGTCCCAACTGTACCATAGTCCAGCGGCTTCAAATTTTCTTCAATTGCTGCCGCTCTAGCCGGTCTCGGCCGTCTCTTGTTCCGCTTGGCTAGGTCGTCAAGGAGCACCGCGAAATGCCACAATGCAGCGGTCGCCAAGTCACGCTTTTCACGCGGAACTTCTTGGCAGATTCCGAGCCAGATCTCGTGATTCAGATCGTTACGGTGTTCCGCAAGGTGCGCACCTAACCAATCGGGATTTTCGAACACCAATGATCGATAGTTCCGGTTCGTGTCTGAGCTTGGCGTGCGAAATGATGCGCGCGGAGCTAAAATTAGTGGCCCTTCGTCTCGTCCTGCTTCCAGCGTTTGGAGGATAAGCTCAAAATCGTCACCAGTATGTACCGTGCCGACCCATCGGATACTGAAATTATCCATTATGACTTTTCCTCCAGCGTCTGCTTGAGGCCGGCCGTGCCTCGCGGAGCACGTCGTCGGTCGCAGACTAACTTCCGCCTGACAAGATGTGCACTGATCAACTGATGGGTGACAAGCCGCTTGCTAGCAAAATCGATGGGATTTCTTCGGAGCCCGATGTCGTGGTGAAATCTGATGCTGCCCGGTCTCATAGCCTAGATTTCTTGATTGTGATTTGCGACGAGTCGAAGGGAGATGGGCAAGGTGGAATTCGGGAATTATGTCCCAAGTCTCGTACCCGCGTAGAGGTTCATCTGTAGAAATGGGAACTCGTCTCTGGGGCCAAGCGCGCGCAATTTTTTTAGTCTCTCGTAGTAGATCTTCGTTCGGTTTGCCCTGCGAATTGTGAAGCAGGCCCCGTAGATCGTCTGGCGATCCGTCAGTCCGGAAGGCGCGAAAGTGTTGGGTCTTTCCCCAAGCAGCCGAAGTGCTAACGAGTACGAGCTTTGCAACATCTAGATTTTGGTAGCCGGCCAGCGGGGCGAACCAATCGTTGGCAGCCTTCGGCAATTCATTCCCATCGGTAATCAGGCGGCGGAGGCGCTTTGAAAAAGCATGCAGGCGAAGGCTGGCAAATGCGAGTTGCTGACCAGCAGTCACACCTCTCGACAATGCTGTCGAAGCACGTTGACGCATTCCGGTCAGATCAGAGTTTGAATCTCCCTCTGGCTCGTCTGGATCAGTCGCTTCTGGTCTCTCTTCGAAATTAGCTTCTTCGGGGATATCCTCCAGATACAATGAGAGTTCGTGTATAAAGGGCCAGAGAGATCCGTACAGCTCTCGCAGCTCTGCGAGTAGCGCTTCTTCTGTCAATTGAGGGCGAAGGCGAAACACTTCTGCCAAAACGTTTTCCGCAAACGGTTTTGCCAACGTAATTAGGTCCGGCCTGCGACCGCGTAGCTTTTTGTCCGAATTGACACCTTCGTTTGCCTTAGAGAGCGAGGCAAAAAGCTGACGAAAATCGTTGACGACGGCTCCCATGGTATCGGTCAGTTCGCCGTCGTTTACCGTGAACCGGAACTCGCTGGTCGCGCGTAGCCGGCTTCCAATCAATTGATGTTGGAGCGCACCATAATAAATGGCAGTCGAAACGAATGTGTCTCGAAACTCCGGCTGCTTGTCGATCACGTCGGCGAGCATCGGAAATGCAATCCCGTGCCAACCGGTAAGGCATAGTTTGGCGAATTGGGGACTGATCAGGTTGACCGATTGCAGGCGATGAGCGTCGTCGAATGTGTCCAGGTCAAGCGCGTCGGCTACGAGTTCAGGGCCTTGGGGATGAGTGCTACAAAGCATGTCAGAAAGCAGCATCGATAAAGTTTCAGGCCTTCCGACCAAGAGCTCGGCGGCCATATCGTCGGGCATATGGACTCGTTGGTCCTGAAGGTGACCGATTGGCAGTTCCGCCAAATTTACGAAATCGAACACTCGTCGTTCGAACGTTTCGCGATCCATATGGCCAGTGAGCACGCGATCGAGATTCCATTTGATCTGCACTGCCAATTCGGTCGTACTGAAATCGCTCCCCAGCGTGATGCCGGCTAGCAGCCGGGTTAGTTCCTTAAGCGCAATCAAATTCGGCCTCGGTGTAAATGGCGACGTCCCAGCAGCTAATGATCTCAATTGTCTCGATAAAACATTAACTGAACGTCACCCCCCAAGTAAGTCCTCCGCGAGCGAAATAGGAAGGTCCTGCCGATCTGAGGACAATCCGGTCCTGGCGGCAGGAGAACATTGCATGCAAACACATCAAGAGTTTGGCGCGTCGATTGGAAAATCCCTCGTTGACGCAGAAGCAGGCGCCGACGTGCCCCGGGTAGCCGCGGCACAGTTTGTTGGCGCACTCATAGCTGAACACCCATCGGTGAAGCTTCCAGCTTTGCTCGCTAACGCCGACGTGAAGCAGTGGATGAACGATGCTCGCGTAAGTGAAAGCATGTTGCGTACGGCTCTAACCAATGCCCGCAAGACGAGTCGCGAAAATGTGCGGCCAAAAGACATCGTTCGCGTGCCGCCGCGCTCGCGAAAGAAGGTGACAGGCGAAGGCGACGCAGCGGCGGCGGCGAAAGAGAGTATCTCGAAGTCGGAAGCGCAAGACCGCGACATCGTACAAAATCTTCCCCTCGAACTGCTTTAACCCGCGAGGCGCTTCCAACTCTTCTACACCTGAGATGGGACCGCCTTTCCATTTAAATCACAACGTAAACTTGGCCCCGTTCGTCGCGCATTGTCGGCGGGCGTAGGCACCGTTCATCCGTGAAGGACAATATTATGGCGATGCTTGCATCGAATGCAGACTTTACGAACCCCAGAAAAAGGCGCCGACCAATAATATTCATAGGTGGCGACAAAGGGGGCACTGGAAAAAGCTTCGGAGGCCGAACATTTGCTGGTTGGCTGCTTCTCAACAAATATGAAGTTGCCGCCTTCGATGCCGACGCTCGAAACGCTCATCTTGATCGCTATTATGGCAACAGCATTGGTGTTACTCGCATACCGTTGCGTGACGAACTCGGCTGGACATTGATGTTCAATGAGTGGGAACAGGTTGATGGCGATCGCGTGATTTTGGTCGACCTGCCGGGAAATATCGGCAGCGAACTGGGCCGCGAAACGGATCGTATCAAGCGCGTTGCTGCAGCGTTGAATCGTGACATTGTTAACTTGTGGGTCGCCGCCGAAGAGGAAGACTCGATCTGGCTCCTCGAAACGGCCTTACAGGTCGCTGACGCTAACCAGACGGTGTTCTGGATGAACGGCAGATTTGGTGCCGATCGGTCCAAGTTCGAGCTCTGGAATGGTTCGCAAACGCGTGCCCGTTTCATCGCGAGCGGCGGCATCGAAGCCTTTCTCCCCGTGCTGCCGATTTATGCGCGGACAAAGATTGCGAGAGCTCGCGCGCCGTTCCACGATCTTTCGTCAGCGGGCCTTGGTCTTACCGATCAGATCGATTTCGATCTTTGGTGGACTGTAGTTTCAAAGGAGCTTGAACCGCTTGTCGATCTTCTGGGAGGTCGGCCATGAGCGACCTCGCAAGACAGATTATGCAAAAGATTCTGAGGCGCGCGCCCACCGCCGAAGACTACAGGCAATTAAATGAATTTCTCGATGACTTGCCGGTCGAAATGGCAAGCAGCCCCGCTGTGCTGTACGAAATCGTGTGTCGCATGCACTTCCTCCAGCAACTCGAGGCGGCGATCGAAATGGCTGGGCTACACGCGCAACAGCGGATCCATCATGATCTCCCGATCCGCGTCGAACAGGCAGCGCTCATTGCGATCAATAAGATCCGCGATACCCTGCCACGAGATGCGGCAGCTTCTGCCCGGCGGCTGTACAAGTTCGCGACGATGTGCACGCTTGGCATCGCAATAGTCACCGGCTGCGCAGGGTGGGTGCTTGGCGCCAACCATGTGGAAGCGATACAAGCGTCAACGCACGCGGCCACCGATCGCGAGTTCGCTCGGTGCATAGATGCATCAACCGCAGCTTATGCAACAAGTGCGCGGCGCGGGGTTAGACCAGCGCCGATCACCAGCGACACGGTGCGCAATGATCTGATGATCTGCGCTGCAGAATACGCCGATCGAAGGGCAGGGAACGGCTAAATCGCCGCGAGCCTCTGACACTTTGGCGTCAGGGGCTCGTCGGTGGCGACGACAAGCGTCGCCACGTTCAAGACAATCACAGATTCAAACGGAAATAGGGAGGAAAGAGCAAGGGCTGGCCAACGACTACCGCGCCGCCGCAGCGGCTCTGTGGTTCGCGCTCTGTCGCTTCGCTCTGTCGCTTGTCCCGCGTGGCCCGACCTTGTTGGGGAGGACGCTGTCCTCCCCAAACCCCTCCTCAGAGACACAACAACTTCACCCCAAGGGGAATGAAAATGCCCGGACAGACCGGATCCGAAAATCGCAGGCGACAAATCGTCCGCAGCACGCGCTGGGACGAGCAAGAGTTCGCCCAGCTCCAGGCGATCGCTACATACTCAGGATGCAGCGAGGCCGAGGTTCTACGCCGGCTCGTTCGACGAGCGAACAAGCAGATCGTGATCTCACGCGAACTCGTCCGTGCCGTCGGGCAGCTCGGGAACAACGTAAATCAGATTGCTCGGCGCATGAACTCGAACGAGCAGGTCCGTTCCGACCAACTTCTCGAAGCGTACCGAGACCTGCTCCATGCCGTGAAAATCGCAAAGTCATGATCAGCAACATCACATGGGGTGCCGATTTCGCCGGGATCGTTCGATATCTGGTCGAGAACCGCGATCACGAAGTCCTCCACCTGCGGGGCGTTACCTCGGTCGAACTTGCCGCGGACGAAATGGCAGCAGTTGCCGCGCTCAACTCACGCGCGAAAAATAAACTGCTTCACGTCTCATTGTCGGCAGCGCTCGAGGATGGCTCACTTGACGCATCTCAATGGCTGCATTGCGCCGACGAGCTCACTGCAGCTCTTAGACTGGCTGGCCTGCAACGAGTGGTTGTTCGCCATAAAGACAAGGCGCATGACCACGTCCACGTCTTCTACTGCACCATCGACTCTGCGACCGGCCAGACGCCGCCGAAATCTTGGTTTCTGACAAAGGGCAATGCGATGCTGGGCATTGGCCCGCATGCGCTGTCCGAGGTCGAAATTGCCGCCGTCCCACTGCACGCACGTGCTCTGCGGACATATGACTTTCGGGCACTCGCCCGAACAATGGACATCTGTCGCAAGCTGGAGAGGCAGCTTGGTCTTCGCGCTCTTCGAACACCGGAAGAGGCGGCGCAAGCACGGTTGGCGGGAGCGGCCAAAGACAAGAGTGCGGCACAGCGGAAACGTCATGATCGAATTGGATCGACACCGCTAATTGAGCGCGCGGACGAAATTCGCGGCGTTCTCAGCACGCGAGATTGGCCGTCAAAGCGCGACGCGCTCTGCGCGCTCGGTCTGGACTTTGAGCCCATCTACCGAACCACCAAGAAGGGGAAGGAGCTTCGTGGTCTGACGATCTTTGACATGCGGGATACAGGCAATCGGATCCGTGCATCGGATCTGGATCTCCCTGGCCAGAAGTTCGGGCTGCAGCGTCTCGAAGAGCGACACGAACCGGGAGCCGCCCGGTTCGATATGTGGTGGTCAAAGCGGCGATCGAGCGTTCCAGAGATTGAGACCGATCGCGACAACGATCACCTCCGACTGAAAAGTAGCTTTGACCTTTTTGCGCTTCAACATCTGACAGCGGAACGCGAAAAGGCAAATGCGCGAAAGAAGTTGCGGAAGGAGCAGGCGCTCGAGCGCGCCCGCGTGCGAAAGTCACTGATGCGCCGTCGCCGTGATGAAGCTATGCGGCTCCCGTCCAGCGAGCGCCGCGCTTTCTATCGTCGCTATGCCGCTGATGTCTCGCGGCCTGAGCTCGCCTCGTTAAGTGAATTCCACTCGGAACAGAAGCGCGCTCTCGCGCGCAACCGAAAACCAGCTTGGACGGAATATCTGCAGCTTTGTGTTGATGCAGGCGACATCTCGGCTGCGCGATTGGTTCCTCCCCGTCGTGCGAAGGCAGCCGTTCGAGTTGCGGATGTTATTCGTAATGAACCAGTGGTCGCCCGCGCTCCTAAGGTGATATCGCAAGCCGTTCCCAACATCGTTCAAAACGAACTGAACGAACTCAGTTCCGCCGATCTGCTTTTCGCTTACCAAGAATTGCAGCAGCGGGGTCGCGATTGATCGAGTTCGCATCCCTTGCGCGCTGCCGGCTCATAGAAGGTCGGCCCGCCCCACCGATTGACCCGAGCTACCATAATTTCTAATCCCGCTACTGAGCGGAAAGTTGGGGCCGCTCCTGGGGGCCAGCCATGAGAATAACTTTACTCGTAATTGCGTTCGTGTTCGGCCTCACGGCGCCCTCTGCTGCGCAGCAAGGCAAGCCGATGAACTTGGCCGGCGTGACTGCGAAGATGACGGTTCGCCAAGCGCAAGCCGCTGGATTGGTACGAGACTGTAGGGTTCAAGATTGGGATAAGACTCTCACTCTTTGTCTGTGGGATTGGCCCGGTGGGCGCCCGGGAAGCTTGGCCTTCAAGCACGAACAGATAGAGGATGGGCGGTTCGAGTTTTCCGATACGAGCGCAAATCGGGCATCGATTGTATCCGAGCAGTCTCGGCGCGCGATCTCCCGAATTATCTCACTCGGCGCGCGGGAATGTCCCGTAACAAAACCTGAAGCACCTTCGCGTTTCGTCACTCTAATCGAACAGAAGCGATGGTGCTTTGCCGATGCCAGCATCTCGGCCATAGACAAGGAGGTGATGGTATTTGGTGTGCGCCGCCGAGTGCATGAATTTTATGTCCAAGTTGACGACCGGATTACAGCGTCGGCCAGACCGGTTGCTGTCGTAGGACCAATCGAGAAAGAAATCTCCAGCGCGATTGTGGGGGAGGCCGTCAGCATTCTTCCATCGGTCCGGCGTGATGAATCGCTTGTCGACTCGTTCTGGCAGTCAGACGTCTTTTTCGGAGATATTTGGTTCACGAGCATCGATATCTATAATCGCTCATGTGCGCCCAGCGGCCGCGATCGATTTGTCTGCAGTTTCGATATGGTGTTTCGAAGCACGCCTCAAGGCATTCTGAACTCTTCCCTCATGCGGGCGATGTTTCCTGAGCAAAAGCCGATCCGAAAAAGCTACCGCGACTACGTCGTTGAAAAGAAGGGCGGCGTTTGGCGGTCACCAACCGCTCGTTCACATTACGAGCAGCAACTTGCGGAGGCTCAGGCGACCGCAGCGCGCACGGCCAGCACGGTTGACTACAAAAGCAAGTGGGAGGCAGAGGCCCGCGAGCAGAAGCGTAAGCAGTGCTTATCCGACGCGTGGATCAACCAAGAGATGGCATTTTGCTTCTGAGGTAGCGGATGGCCGGCACTCGGGCTTGAACCAATTCGCTCGTTGGGCGAGTCTCAAGGAGCAGGCTCGCACGTTGTCGATGCTGCCGAACCTATATGCCAAATGCCTTGAGGCTGGCGTCGAACGCGCCTTCCAGTCCGCTCCGAATCCCGCCTTTCGGTCGAGTTGATAGTGGTGCTTCCTCGATGATCAGAATTCCGGATCCTTGCTCAACCTTGTCCTTGAAGAGCTGTTCTCGGCCGAAAAAATAGGGCGCAAAAGTTTCGGTGCGCGTGACGGAATAAGCAAGATCTGCACTGAATCCGACCAGCTGGTCTTGGCCGAAGATACGGCCGCGCTCCGCTTGTTCCACCCGAATTCCGCGGCCGCCTTTGATGACCAGCCGACATGGACCATGGAAAACCAAATAGCGAAGCTGTAGCGTTAGCCACGCGTTGAGTGAGAACAAACGCCAATGGCTCGTGATCCGCACTGGTCGCCCTTCAGGTTGAGCAACTGCGACGAGGGCGCGGGGATGCAGCACGCTAGCGGCACCTTGCGGCATAACCACCTCAGTGAGCTCGGCAAACGGATCGCGAACCGCAGAGACGGTTGTGATTTCGCCTTCTCCCCTAATGCGCGTCAAGAAGATGAGGCCGCTGGCAACGCTGGAAAAGACGTGTCGATAATCGAGAAGCCAACGAGTGTCTTTCTTCGCTTCGAGGGCGGTCGATTGGAGGTAATCTTGACGCACCAAGAGCTCTTCACTCTGGCCTAAGGTCACAAGAAGGGACACGGTTGAATTCGCCCCCGGCGGAATGGGTACGTTTCCGGTGCCAGGAACCTTGATACGGATCGACGCCCGGCGTTCTGCCAGGGGCGCGAGAACATAGTAGAAGATGGTGCGGATGATGAATGGCGTTGCGATTATCGCCGCTAGCACGAGCAAGGCTTGCGATAATATGCCTCGAACCGTTTGCTTGGTGACCTCTGGGGAGTATTCGTTGAGCTTGGCCGCAACATCATTCTGGACTTGCGCAAGGGCAACTTCCGCTGCTTCCAATTCAGCCTGTGCAACCTTGCCGGCCGCCAAGCCAGTCTCCCGCGCAGTCCTTTTGGATTTATAGCTCAAGCACTCGGCCTTTGCGGTCTGCGTGAGCTTCGAGGCGCGGTTTTCCATGAGGTTGCCTACGGCCCTTCTCGCATAACCACTGCTGTTGAACGTCCGCACGGCTTTGTTCGCGCGCTCACATCCGAGCCGTGCAGCGTCGACGACGCTTTGACGCGGGAAGGAGATTTGGTTGAGCGCCGCACGGCGCGCTTCGCGGTCCTTGGCCGTCTCAAGCAGCGCGATTTCTGCCGACAATGTGCCGCGCCTCAATTTCAGTTTTTCCCGTGCAATGATTGCCGTGGGTCTGACGCTCGCCAACCATCCCTGCTGCTGTTTCAACTCCGAGTCAGTTTTGGCTAGATCGTTATGCTTCTCCTGGAGGGCCGCCGCTAACTCGCGCCCTGACATGGCGAGGAACTGGCCTTGAGATGTCTCCAAATCAGCGATCGCCTGGCGCTTCAGGCGCATCAGGTCGGTCTTGATCTCGGCCGGCGATTTCCACTCTTCGGTAGCCGCAGTTCGCGCTGTCCCGTCTGAGATCATCGGCCACATAAGCTGATGGAATGCTACTGCCGAAACGATCAAAACGAACACAATGCTCTTGCGAAGGAACCACCCCAGGATTGCTTTGATGGCGTTCATTTTGCTCCTTTAGCCAGTCGTGCGGGAAGCTACTGGGCGCTGCTGCTAGCAATAAATCCTGCGACACTAAAGGATGTCCTTGGGCGCCAAAAATCGCAAGCGACGGCACAGGCCAGGTCATCTGATGCGATGTATCATGCTCGCACACATAATCCGCAGTGACGGGGTGAAACGTTGCCTTGCGGAGCTAGCTCGGGCAGGAAACGTGAATGTCGAAGTGGGGGCGAGGCATGAAGGCGCTAATCTCGGAAGTTTGGACAGCTTTAGCGATGGCGATGCTCGCTTGGGCCGCCTTCGCCTTGATAACCAATGAAAGCGTCGTGGATGACTGGTTAGTGTCCGTTGCGCAAGACGCCGCAAGTGAAAGCTCGCAGGATGCTGACGACGGTAGCGCGGTAAAGGTCGGCGTCATACTGATAGATGATGATGCCTTGCGCAGCGCGGTCGGCCAACCGAACATCGCAACAAGCGACGATCGTATCGCCAGCGCCTATCGGGACATCACACGCCGCTTACTTGATGTCATCCAATCCGACCTGCGCGCTCGCGCCGTCATGCTTGATTTCTACGCCAGTCCGTACACTGTGATTGATGCTTCAGAGCCAATTGCGCAGACCAATTGTCGCGTACCAATTGTCCAAATAGCGCTCCCACCACCCTCGCCATTCGGCCAAGAATTTGTGCGCCCGGATACGCGTTTTATCGACCCGGGCGCACCGTGTGCGATCCTTGCATATAGTTTCGCAAACCAAGCTGCCGAGCAATCGAAGTTGCGCACGATCGACCACAATCCTTTTCCGGGATCCTCCGGTTGTCCGGTGATCTCGTTATCGGCCACCGCGGTTGCGCTCTCGAAGAATGTTGACGAGCTTGGTGCCAAGCTATCTGGTTACGAGTGCCAAAGACAAGAGGCCGTATTGAGGAGTTGTATGGCAGATACTGCCTGCCATCAAAGCCTGCTGGGACGGGCAGCTCTAACAGCTCCCCCGGATGATCTGTCCGTACGTTTCGCAAATGACTTCTTCGACCCCGATCTTTCCGCGGACGCCACCGCTTGGCTAAATAATAGGCTCGTGTTCATCGGCTCATCCAACAGCCAAACCGATGACTATTTCTATTTGGCGGACGGATCTCTCGGAGAAGCGCTGTCGTTGACAAGCCAGCCCGTAGGTATTCGGTGGCCAGGTGTAATTCTGCATGCAGGGCTTGCCGAGAGAATGCTTGATGCAGGCCGTGTTGGCGGCAAAACGGTCCAGTTCCTCGGCCGAACATTGAGTTTGCTGCTGGGCCTTGCAGTCGCGGCGTTGACTACGATGATTTTGCGTAAACGCCTGTCTCCTTTTGGCATTCGCCATGGTTCCCAATGGGTGCTGCTGACAATCGGGGGGTTGATTTTGACGTCAGTCTTATTGGCGATGTTCACGGCGCTAGTCGTCCATTTCATCTATGCGCTTGTCGGCGTAGCTATGGTGGGGGCGGGGATCCGGATCAGAAGTGGAGGGGCAAGTGCGCATCATTCTGACTAGCTTGTTGTTGGCCGTTTACTGGCCGACCGCTCACGCAAGCGAACCGGCGACAATTGTCGCGGTCGAGGGGCCGGTAACGGTCCATGGTCAGCGGAGCACTGACAAACGACAAGCGTCCCGTGGGGGCCGCTTGGATACCGCGTCCATCATCTCGGTACCAGTCGGGGCCATGGCGCGCCTTCGCTTCAGTGACTTGCGCGGGATCGAATATTCTTTGCCACCTGGAACTTACACCTTGGCGAAAGCCCGTCGGCTCGCACAAGGTGCTCGCTACTCCACGTTCGACCGGGTCAGATCTTTCCTCCACGTCACCATGGGCGACCAGATCTCACCGATCGACGCCGCAGCATATCTACCGGCTTACACGAGAACCGACGACGCACGACTGAACATCATTTGGCCTGCAGAATGGTTCGGCAGCGCAAAGCCGCGCCTGCGCTATCGGGACGCAGGGTCTGCTGAGCGCCGATTGGAAAACGTCGGTCCGGTTGTAGAAGTTCCAACATCGCCCGGATTGACGATGTGGATTTTGGAAACATCCGGTCCCCGTACGGCGTTGGCTAGAGGATTTGTCCAACGCGACTTGCAAAAGCCGGCAGAATTGACGGGCGGCGGCGTAGAACTGCCCGTCGGCGAGCAGATCATCGCTGCTTATGAAGCTGGCTATTACCGCGACGCGATCAAGTTGCTTCGCGACGAACGGAAAAGGGACCCGCGACCCGATTTCCTTTTTGAGTCTGCCCTCGCTCCCCGGCTGCCGGTCGCGATGATCGAGCAGTTCGCAAGCAACGTTGGCAAGGTTGCGTCCGGGACAAAACCCTGCGCGGCATCCCCCAATTTGCTCGTCATTCAAGGTGACTACGTTGGCGTTCTAGCCCCCGACGCCCCTATTTTTGCAGGCGGCTTGCCATCAGAGGCGATCGTGTACACGTTGACCTCAAATGTGGCGGCGAGTTCTGTCTGGTCGGGCGCGACGACAATCGCCGGCGGCATGGCCTATGAATCGGAGGGTGCGGCTTCGTCTGTATTGGCGGGACTTTGGCTGAAAAGCGATGGACAGGAGAAGTCGCGTCTCGCCAAACTCGGTGCCCGCGTCGAGCGGCTCGCGTCCAATGAATGCTTGGACACCTCACGATAAGGTATCAATGCGTCGTAGTCTGTCCATCGCCGGCAAGGGAGAACGCGGCCCAGTGCCTCGGATCTGAATTTTCCCCGATCGCCGCGATAACAGATTGGCGATGGGCTTGGCCGATTGTGTCTCCTTTGGCGAGGTTTGCAATTAAGCGCTGGGAAAAGGCGTACGACGGCTTGTCTGGCACATTCCAATTGGTGCCAACGACGCTACCCGAACCGTTGGCTAGAAACGCTCGTGCGAGCCCGCCAAGGGGACCATTCACGCGCATGCCGTCCCCCTTAATGGAACTGCAGGCCGTCAGCAGTACAACGCTTGCCGATAAGCGGCCGTTAGCCACTTCGCTGGATCGGAAAAAACCATCCGTTTTGGGATCTGGTGTCAATATAAGGCCCGCCTCAGCGATGTAGCCAGTATCGCCGGCGTTGATACCATGGGTCGCGAAGGCCACCACCCCATAATGCCCAGCATGGGCCGCGATGGCGCTTTCGGTCGCATCCGAGAGTGTCAGCATCCGCGACTGCGGAAACTGGGCGGCCAGCAGGTCCAGATGTTCGCCCGAGCCGGGTAGCGCTCCAAAACGTTTCACCAAGTCTTTGGCCTCCGCGAGAGGAGGTAAGGTGGTGCTGAGGCCCAAGCTACCATCATAGCTGCCGGACAATTGCGGGTTACCAATGCCCAGAAATTCATCACTGCGAGGTGCGGGCTTGAGCCGGCGTGACCAGTATAATGCCGATAGGGAAGGGAGAACACTGACAGCGCGGTCTTGAATCAGATGACGCCGTGCCGGCCCGGCAACGCTCGATAAGAGTACCTGTGGTGGAACACTCCCCAGCGATCCATCAGCGACCCAGTAAATTTGCTTCTTGTTTTCAAGCTGCTTCAGCGCTGGGATCAAGACCAGATGCGACAATTGCGTGAGTGCTTGATAATCGAATGGCGAAGACGGATTTTCCAGACTGCGAATGATCCGATGGCCAAGCGATTCAAGTGTCGCGCTGTTTGCGCTTATTTTCAGGTGTGTCATGCCTTCGCGGGTAAGCAACAGCATGCCGCTATGGTTTTCGCTAACGATGATCGAAATGGCCGCCTCATCCGGCTTCAATGATGCAGCCACCTGTTCAATTCGCGGGATCGGTGTTCGTGAGCCGACAATTGCCTGAGCGTGGTCTACAAGTGCAGAAGCCTCACGGGTAGCGGATCGCGGCTTTACCGCGTCATTGCCCACTGACTTGTGGAACGCCGGTCCCGTCGGAAAGCTAGCGAACTTTGCCGGGGATGCATCGAGTAGGCGACCCCAATACACTTCCTCACGCGGTGGATTGCCGGTCAACACGTCATGAATTGCAGCGATGTTGCGCTTCTCCCCAGGTTGACCTTCAGCAAGCCCGCGTGAAGCCAAGAAAGCTGTAAGCGGTTCGAAGCGCTCCGCTTCAGCCAAAAAATGTGCAGTTTCGAAATCGCCGGCCTCTAGAAAACGGCCTCGTGGATCGGTGAAGCCTTGCATTGATATCTTCAGTGTCTGTGGAGAGGTTAGAAGTGCTGCGCCCAACTCCCTGTTCGACTTCAAGAAATTCAGAGATGAGCGATATTTTGAAAGCAGCTCCGACCTGATTTCTGGCGGCACAGTCGATGGCATCCTGGTCAGGCCGCCCAGCGCTGCATAAGTTCGATCGGGTAGGCGCTGTTCCATATACAACAGGCTGAGTCTAACTGCTTTCAGCATGACCTGCTGCGTTGATGGTGCAGTGTCAGACTCGCTCAGTACATACAATGCGACCTCTGCAGCGAGTTCAGGATCTCGCATAAAGATGGTCTTCATGTTCGCATCCTGGAACCATTGGCTATTGAGGAGGCGCGCCCGTTCCGCCGATCCCCTCCGTAGGTCTTTAAGCATTTGATAGGTATTGCTGATTCCCCATATTGGTGCGAAGTAGTTGTCTGAATCGCGGATTGGCATTTCGCGAATGAGGCGCGACGTCAGATCCGTCTGACTCGATAGGCGCAGTCCTTCAGCGGCATTCTGATAAAATAGTGGGCTAAACGGTTGCCGCGCGCGCCACCGGGGCTGTGTGTAAAGATCGGCAATTTCGCGCGCTAGATCGTACTCGCCAGCTTGCGCCGAGAGCGTTACTAATTGCCCGGCTACTGCCCCTAGCAATTCAGTGTTTGGAGCGCGTGTCAGTTCTGAAGAAAAGCGACTCTTTAATTGGGGTGCGATTGGATCTCCGTTGCGCACAGCAAACATGGTCAGCCGTCCCAGCGCGCAAACACGAATAAGGCGTTCAAATTCGTTACTGCTGGCTGGACTTGTTACCTCTAGTTGACGATCGAGGAATATTTTTACACGGCCATCTCGCCCGGCCAGCATTTCTCTCTCAATCGGCTCCGCAAGCGCAAAGGCGTATGTCACCTGCGGCGACGCTCGCATATCGCGATCGATGACGGGGAAAGTCGCACCGAAGGAATACCCGCTACTTATGTTTTCCATGCAAAGAATGCGCTGGGAATAGCGGGTGACGCGGACACCCAACTTATGTTGGTCGTCTGCTTGGGCCGATACCGGCCAAGACACACAGACTGCTAGTATCACTAATATAATGCGCATCAGCGCGCGTCCCCCTGACCCAAGCTTAGCCTACGTAGCTAACCGAAATTAACGTCAGAAGTCGACCAATTATCGACCGGTGCAATGCTAGCTGGGCGCGCAGGATAGCGCCGCGCATTCCAAACTAGCCTCGAATCTTATATATAATACACGTTACATATGATCTCCCCGGCATCTGTGCTTGGGGAAATTGCCATGGCTGCGGGCCAGAGTTCAGTGAGCTACCGCATGGCTGTGTGTGATCGGTATGTTCTGTATGATCGTGGCCATGCCGAATTTGATCGGCCGAGATGGCTCGCTTTTGGCGTATTCATACAATGCAGCGCGGATCACCCTTGATATGAGCGCCCGCATTATCTTCCTTGGCCAAGCTCTGAAATGCGACCCGATGAGTTTTGGTCAGGTGGGGCGATGAATTAGTGGATACATCGTCGAAGGGCGGCGCAGGTTAACTTGCGCCGCCCTTTTTTTGACGTGGGCACGCTAAAATCCTTTTGGCTCTTCCTCAGCAGGAGCGGCGTGCACTCAAGTCCCCAGGATTAAGAAGCCGAGGCTATTTAGAATTTGCGCTGCTTCGCTGACTTGGTTTGCGTCCGCCACCCCGGCCTTTGGTTCCAAGGCCAATTTCTTTGGCTAGAGCGCGGCGGCGTTCCGCGTAGTTAGGAGCAACCATCGGATAGTCCTTCGGAAGGTTCCATTTCGCCCGATAGTCCTCCGGCGTCATGCTATAATGCGTCATCAGATGGCGACGCAGCATTTTCAGTTTCTTTCCGTCTTCCAAGCATACGATGTAATCCGGCTTTATCGACGATCGGATCGATACGGCCGGTTCTTGCTTGATCTCGGGCTCTTGGACCGCGGTGAGACCTGCAAGGGCTTGGTGGACGGATCGTATGACAAGAGGAAGGTCTGAGATTGCGACGCTGTTATTGCTGACATGAGCCGCAACGATATCCGCGGTCAATGTTGCGAGCGCTTCTTTGTCATCCATCACATATTTCCTTCAATGCGGTTGCGGCCATAATAGTTCGAATGCGATCTTTGTCGCGGAAAAAATCCTGTGAGATGACACGCGTTGGCAGCGATTGGAACTAGCCACATTCCAATTTCCTACAAAATCGGACATAATAATATCATGGCACACGAGCTCGACGATATCCGTGCTGTGGGAAGCTGCCCTGGCTGCGAGCGAGAGTTCAGCGTCAGTTACAAGACGCTACGCCTGAAGCGTACGATAGAATGTCCAGGCTGCGGCGAAACAATCCGATTGACTGACGAAACTCCGATTTCGGCCGTTCAGCGTCTCATCGATGAGATGTGAGAGGTTGTCCCGCCGCGGGTCGCTACGCAGCGGGACGAGCTGCGCATAACAATGTCCCCTGAAAATCGGGTAACCAACATACTGTTTACTCTTGGCAGATATGTTTCGGGTATGAGAAGACGACCTCACTACCACGAGCCACGCTACCACGGCCGGCGGCGATCCAACTATCGGAACGCACAACGAGGTTCGATCGGTGGCCTCGTAGCTGGCGCAACCCTGTTCGGAGCAGTGATCGCCGGTGGAGCCGTTCTGTCGACTCCGGAGCAGCGCGCGGCTGCTCTCGACGTTGCGAGAGACGTTGGCGTGAGCTCCGGAATCGTCAGAGAGCGCGCTCCGCAAGACGGCGACTATTGGCGCGGCTGCGACGATGCGCGTGCAGCCGGCACGGCTCCTATCTATCGAGGTGAACCGGGCTACCGCGAGGGTATGGACGGCGACAATGACGGGATAGCCTGCGAGCCTTATCGCTGAAGTAGGTCTACAGCGTAGACTGCTACATTGGGAGTGGCCGCTCGCCTGTCCACAAGAGGCTTAGCTTTTCCGCAATGGCCTTCCAACGGGCGATTCCTTCGATGTCGCCTTCAATCGCAAGGGCGCCTATCCGTTCAGCAATCCAGACTGCAGCCTGCTCGCCGTGCTCTTTCTCGATGGCGAGCGCGCACGCCCACAGCTCCTTCTCAGCGGTCATCATTGCAACATTGGCCACACGGTCGTGACGATGCTGAAAATAAATGGTCCCGCCACCAATGCGGTCACGAACCAGAATTCAATCTCAACAGTTCTGGCTTTCTCGTCCGGCTCTCGGTGCATTCGTTTCTCCGACAAGGCGGGCTCAAGAAGTGGCGATTGAGCGTGGCCGAAAGATATTCGAGCTTCCATCATAATGGTGCAACGAAGAATGCAAATCTGTCTATCGTGAAATCGAAGGGTGCGAACCGTGCGGCGAGGTCGCGCAAAGTGAGGATACGATGGGCTGGATCAGGCACGATGATATCTATGTTACACAAGAGGCGCTCACGGCGTTCGCTTGGAGCGCGCCAATGCGGGATTTGGCGAAGAAGGTAGGCATTTCTGACGTCGGGCTAAAGAAACTGCTTCAAGCCCATGGAATTGTAACCCCGCCACAAGGGCATTGGAACCGTGTCCACGCTGGCAAGGCCGTAAACAGCCCGCCACGTGCCCCGTGTCGGCGTCCGGGCCAAACCGGGCGGATCCACTTGGAAGCGAAGTTTAAGGGGCTCGTGCCAGAGACACCGCCGATGCCTGTTGGGGGCCCATTTGTGTCGCGCTCTGTGCCTGAGGATCTGGAAGACTTGCGCGTTGTTGAACTGAAGGCGATTGGGCGGGTCGCAGTTCCGCGCAATCTCGATCGATGCCATCCCGGTTTAGTTCAACTTTTGAAGCGTGAAGATGCTATCCAAGACAAGGTCGCCAAAGAGCGCTGGTATTGGCGCTCGCCAAGCTTCGACACGCCGCTCGGTCAACGCAAGCTGCGGTTGCTGAACGGGCTGTTTTTTGCGCTTTCGGGCCGCGATCATTCCGGATTCGCTTCGAACAACGACCGTGGTCTTGAGGCGCTTGCTCGAATTGGGGACATGCGTCTTAGTCTGGAGCTGTCGATTGTCGGCAAACATCGCACTGAGTTGGTCGGTGGGCTTCATCGGCCCGCTCGCGATCTTCCGGCTTCAACACCACTTCAGCTCAAAATAAGCTGGCCCACTCAACTCGGCGTCACCGTCGAATGGGAGGATGGAGCCGACGGCGCTCTTGAGAGTCGTTTGGCCGCGATCACTGCCGACATCATCGTCGCAGGGGAGGCCGCTTTCCGTCGTTCACTTGTCGAAGAAATTGAGCGGCAAGAGGCTGCTCGCCTGAGGGAAGCGGAAGCTCGTCAGCGTCGGTTGGAACAGCTTCAGGCACAGCGGATCGAACATCTTGAAAAATGCAGCGAGATGCTCGCCAAAGCGGAGCGAATTCGAGCGCTAATTGCGCACGTTAATTGCGCAGCTGCGACAGGGAAATCGGATGTCTCCTCTGAGGAACTGCGCGAGTGGGGTGTCTGGGCGGCCGCTTATGCCGATGGCCTCGACCCACTGATTTCCGGGCAATTATTCGAACACGTTCGTGATCCCGCGAAATCCGATTGAATGATCGACGAAGTTGCGTCGCCGCAAGTGGATTTCGCCGCTGCCTGGCACCTCTGTACCGAAATTTAAATGGCCACGTTAGGGATTTGATCGCTCGACCAATTTCTAAGATTCATCAATTAAGAGTCATTTCGCGACTGGCAGCATCGGAGCAGTCGTCTGGCATTCGGGATACAGCGAACATCCTACAATCGGCCGGAAACGTGCCTTCGGGCGTGCTTTCATCTCACCTTTGCCGCATGTAGGGCAGGGTGAGCCCGGTGCCATTGGCTCTCTAAGAGAAACTCGGTCGCTAACGGGGCGGTCGACCCGCTCATCGGTGCTCCTCTTGTAGTCACACCTGTTGCAGCCGTCGAATACACCATATGGTCCTTGCCGCCGCATTAGGGTGCCGTCTTTACACTTGGGGCAGAATTCAAGCTTGCGGCCATCAGAGAGGCGTATCTCGATCAGCCCATCCTTGGCCATTTCTGTGAGGAAGCGGGAAGGGCGATCGATGCTGGTGTAGATTCTGACCTGACGTTTCGCTCGCGTCAGCGCGACGTAAAATACGCGACGCTCCTCGGCCATTGGATAATCTTCGCCGGTTGGCATTGCCAATTGCAGTATCGGGTCGTCGCCGATCTGACTGGGGAATCCATATTCACCCTCGCACGCCGACAAGATGAATACATAGTCCGCCTCTAGCCCCTTCGCACCATGTACTGTCTTGAATTCAATGCTCAACCGATCGCCGAATTCCGCTCGCCATTTATCCAGAGTGGTCGGCCTGTCGCGGTGATAGCGACCGAGTAGAAGCACTGAGACAGCATGCTCCAATGCTTTTGATCTCGTGCCCCGGTGAAGCTGCTTCAGGTGCCGATAGACGGCCTGATTACCTTCCTGAGATGTGTTGTATGCGAATGCTGCAATCGCCAGTTCCTCGCGCTTATTGGTGGTCT
>JAESGS010000574.1_pt1 | contig 23153 bp, 17 predicted proteins | sample 9269761 | NCBI WGS metagenome assembly JAESGS01 (sample SAMN15741799, study PRJNA653493) | algae metagenome | isolation source: Cyanosarcina radialis HA8281-LM2 and co-occurring heterotrophs from damp... | place: USA: Makauwahi cave, Hawaii | collected 2011-01-06 | reverse complement strand
CGGCGTAACGGTCGAGCGTCAGCAGCGCGAGCGTCGCGGTCAGGATCGGGAAGGACGCGACGATCAGGATGTTCGAGCAGAGCGAGGTCCAGGTGAAGACCGGCATCTTCATCAGCCCCATGCCCGGCGCGCGCAGCTTCAGGATCGTGACGATCAGGTTGATGCCCGACAAGGTCGTGCCCACCCCGGCTATCTGCAGCCCCCAGATATAATAATCGACGCCGACGTTCGGGCTGTAAGCGATCCCCGACAAGGGCGGATAGGCAAGCCAGCCGGTCTGCGCATATTCGCCGATAAACAGCGAGATCATCGTCAGCACCGCGCCCGACGTCGTCATCCAGAAACTGAAATTGTTGAGGAAGGGAAAGCTGACGTCGCGCGCGCCGATCTGCAGCGGCACGATATAGTTCATCAGGCCGGTGATGAACGGCATCGCGACGAAAAAGATCATGATCACGCCGTGCGCGGTGAACACCTGGTCATAATGATGCGGCGTGAGATAACCTTCGGACCCGCCGAACGCCAACGCCTGCTGCAGCCGCATCATGATCGCATCGGCAAAGCCGCGCAGGAACATGATGAGCCCGAGGATCATGTACATGATCCCGATGCGCTTGTGGTCGACAGTGGTGAACCATTCGGTCCACAAATAGCCCCAGAGGCGGAATTTGGTGATCAGCCCAAGCACGGCGAGGCCGCCAAGGACGACGCCGATGAAGGTGACGACGAGGATCGGTTCGTGCAGCGGCAGCGCCTCGAGCGACAGCTTGCCGAGGATCGGACCGGTTTCGGGTGCGGGATGCGGGATGCTCATGAGGATCTCGGGCTCGTTCAGGACAGCGGGCGGTCGGCGGCGGCGGAAGCGCGCAGCGCGGTGCGTTCGGGCTTCGAGGGATGCGGAAGCCCCTCACCCTTCAGTTTTGCGGGTGCCACCGGTTTCGCGTCGGGGCGGTCGTTCGACATGACGGGCGAGCTGCAATAAGCGGCGACATAGCGCATGCTCCAGCGGGCGGCATCGACGGTGCCACGTGCCGCGAACTTGTCATAAGTGACCTGCCGGACGTTGCCGATGCCCGCGATGCCCGCGCCGCCCTTGGCGTCGAGCGCCATCATGTCGTGCATGCACATCTTGCCGGGCTCGACGCACATGTTGACCACCGCGTCGAACAGCTGCGGGTCGCTCGCGGCGAAGCGGCGCACCGGCTCCTTGTGCGTCGGCTTTTCGAGCTTCAGATAAGTCTCGCGGCTGAGGTCGCCTTCGGACGAAGCCTTTGCCTCGGCGACCCACTTGTCGAACTCGCCCGCGGGCAGGCTCTTCACCGCAAAGCGCATGTTCGAAAAGCCCCAGCCCGAATAATTGGCCGAGAAGCCTTCGTAAGTGCCGGTCTTGTCGAAGACGCCGTGGAGCTTGGTTTCCATACCGGGCATCGCGTAAATCTGCCCCGCGAGCGCAGGCACGTAAAAGCTGTTCATCACCGACGAGGAGGAAATGCGGAACCGCACCGGCCGGTTCACCGGCAGCGCCAGCTCATTCACTGTTGCCAACTGCTGTTCGGGGTAAATGAACAGCCATTTCCAGTCGAGCGCGACGACCTGCACGTCGAGCGGCTTCACTTCCGCCGCGACCGGCTGGCCCGGCCCCGTGCGCGCGAGCGGGCGGTACGGATCGAGCAAATGCGTCGCGACCCACGTGACCGCGCCCAGACAGATGATGATCAGCAGCGGCGCCGACCAGATAACGAGTTCAAGCTGCGTCGAATGGTCCCAGTCGGGCTTGTACGTCGCCTCCTTGTTCGACGCGCGATATTTCCACGCGAAGAAGATCGTCAGCGCCATCACCGGCACGATGACCAGCAGCATCAGCACGGTCGACAGGACGATCAGGTCGCCCTGCTGGCGCGCGACGTCGCCGGCGGGATCGAGCACGATCAACCCGCAGCCCGAGAGCATGGGCAGCGCGGCGAGCAGCGGCAAAAGCCGCAATCGGGCGGGAAAACGGGGGAGATTGCTTGGCATGATGCGCGCCTAGGCCTCCTTTGTTGCACTGCACATAGGACATTTTGTCCAATCCCGCGACCGTTCATGATCGCGCAGGGGCATTTTCATTCCGGGCGATTTTGCCCTATGACCGACTCGTGCCGCCGCATCTTGTCTTGCGGAGGGCGCCAGCTCAAGGATTGTTACCATGGCTGCCGATACTGTGCCCACCACCGAGGTCGAACGCGACGCCCGCGCCCTCCATGACGACGGCCACCGCATCGACCCTGCCGAGATCGCGATCGGCGTCATCATCGGCCGCACCTCCGAATTCTTCGACTTCTTCGTCTATGCGATCGCGTCGGTGCTGGTGTTCCCCAAGCTGGTCTTCCCGCATCTCGACCCGCTGACCGGGACGCTCTGGTCGTTCGCGATTTTCGCCCTCGCCTTCCTTGCGCGCCCCGTCGGCACGATCATCTTCACCGCGATCGACCGCGCTTATGGCCGCGGCGCCAAGCTCACCATCGCGCTGTTCCTGCTCGGCGGCTCGACCGCTGCGATCGCCTTCGTCCCCAGCTATGAATCGGCCGGTATCGGCGCGGCGCTGCTGCTCGCGCTGTTCCGCATGGGCCAGGGCGTCGCGCTCGGCGGCTCGTGGGACGGCCTCGCGTCGCTGCTCGCAATCAACGCGCCCGAGAAGAAGCGCGGCTGGTATGCAATGATCCCACAGCTCGGCGCGCCGCTCGGCTTGATCGTTGCCAGCCTGCTCTTCATGTTCCTGATCGCCGCGCTGCCGGCGGAGGATTTCCTCGCCTGGGGCTGGCGCTATCCCTTCTTCGTCGCCTTCGCGATCAACGTCGTCGCGCTTTTTGCGCGGCTGCGTATCGTCGTGACCCCCGAATATGCCGAATTGTTCGAGAATCGCGCGCTCGAGCCCGCACCTTTGCTCGAAACGGTGCGGTCGGAATGGAAGACGATCGTCGTCGGCACCTTTGCCCCGCTCGCCAGCTTCGCGATGTTCCACATGGTCACCGTCTATCCGCTGTCGTGGGTCTTCCTGTTCACCGACGAAACCCCGGTGCGCTTCCTGATGATCGAGGCGATCGCCGCGGTCGTCGGCGTCGGGTCGATCATCGCCTCGGGCATTCTCGCCGACCGTATCGGCCGCCGCACCTTGCTCGGCGCCACCGCCGCCGCGATCGCGGCGTTCAGCGGCTTCGCGCCGCAGCTGCTCGACGCGGGCGAGTTCGGCGAGGCGACCTTCATGATCCTCGGCTTCGCGCTGCTCGGCCTGTCGTTCGGCCAGTCGTCGGGCGCGCTTTCGTCGAACTTCCAGCCGCGCCATCGCTACACCGGATCGGCCTTCACCTCCGACCTCGCTTGGCTGTTCGGCGCCGGCTTCGCGCCGATGATCGCGCTCTGGCTGTCGAGCCAGTTCGGGCTGATCGCGGCGGGCGCCTATCTGCTGTCGGGTGCGGTCGTGACGCTCGTCGCGCTCTGGCTCAACCGCGAGCTCGCCAGCACGATCGACTAAAGGCTCAAAGGTTGGGGGCTGCCGCAGGTTCCCAGCCGCCTTATCCAAGGCGCGGTTTGACCACCCACTCGATCGCCCGCGGCCCTGATGCGCAACCGGTTCGCGACCGCTGCGTTCCTTTTGCATGTTCATGACCGATCTCTTCGCATGACACCGCGCTGGCCTTCGGTCCTGTGGGTCGTTCGCCACGGCCAGAGCGCGGGCAATGTCGCGCGCGATGCGGCGGACGCCGCGGGCGACCTCCGCATTGCGCTCGACCACCGCGACGTCGATGTCCCGCTTTCGGCGTTGGGCGAAGAACAATCGCGCGCGCTCGGCGAATGGTTCGCGGCGGGCGAGGAGGACGGGCGCCCCGAAATCATGCTTGCCTCGCCCTATGTCCGCGCGATCCAGACAGCCGAGATTTTCCGCACGGCGGGCGGCTGCGAGGCCGACGAGAAGATTTGCATCGACGAACGCCTGCGCGAAAAGGAGTTCGGTATTCTCGACGGGCTGACCCGCCTCGGCATCGCGGCGACACACCCCGAACAGGCCGAATTCCGCTCGGCGCTCGGCAAATTCTATCATCGCCCGCCCGGCGGCGAGAGCTGGTGCGACGTCATCCTGCGCCTGCGGTCGCTCCTCGACACTGTCTCGCTCCACTATGGCGGCCGGCGCGTGATGATCGTCGCGCACCAGGTCGTCGTGCTATGCCTGCGCACGATCATCGAAAATCTCGGCGAAAGGGAAATTCTCGCGATCGACAAAAAGGGCGACGTCGCCAATTGCGCGATCACCGAATATCGCTTCGATCCGCGGGTCGGCCGCGACGGCAACCTCGTCCTCTCGCGCTATAATGTGACGGCGCCGATGGCGGGCGAGGTACCGGTCACCCGCGAACCCGATGCGATGGTCGCCGCGCGTGGCTGATCCCGTCCCGCTCGACACCGCCTGGCTCAAGGCCAACCCGCTTCCCGATCACCACGACAATGTCGACAAGAACGCCCGCGGGCGCGTGCTCGTGATCGGCGGATGCCGGCGCGTCCCCGGTGGGATGCTGCTCACCGCAGAGGCCGCTTTTCGGGCGGGCGCCGGCAAGGTCACGATCGCCACGATCGCCTCCGCCGCGATCCCGATGGGCATCGCCTTTCCCGCCTGCGCGATCGTCGCGCTTCCCGAAACCGCCGACGGCGAAATCGCGCCCGAAAGCGCCGACCTGCTGCTTGCCGAAATCGCGAGCCATGATGCGATCGTCTTCGGCCCGGCGATGATCGACGAGGACGGCGTGCGAACGCTGCTCGCCGCGCTCCTCCCCGCCCTGCCCGCCGAGATGTTCCTGCTGCTCGACGCCTTCGCGCTTCGCGCTGCGACTAATCATGTGGACGCCATCGCCGCGCGCGGCGAGCACATAGTACTGACACCGCACGAGGGGGAGCTCGCCACCTTGCTCGGTATCGAAAAAGACGATGTGTCGCGCGATCCGCTGGCCGCGCTCACCCGCGCGGCGGACACCTATGATGCGACGGTGATGGTCAAGGGCGCCACCAGCCACTTGACGGCGGGCGAAACCTGCCTCTCCTATGCTGGCGGCGGGCTCGGCCTCGCGGTCAGCGGGTCGGGCGACGTGCTCGCGGGCCTGATCGCCGGGCTCGGCGCACAAGGCCTTCCGCCGCTTCAGGCCAGCGCTTGGGGCATTTGGCTACACGGCGAGGCCGGGCGGCGATTATCCGAAACGATCGGACCGATCGGCTATCTCGCGCGCGAACTGTTGCCGGTCGTTCCGGGATTGATGCGCGGCGTTTAAGCCGGGCATGCCCTGCCCCGATGTTTGAGCTTGGCCGGTTGCCGACTGCCCACTTCAGGTAAGCGAAATAGAGGAGAAGACGCCAGATAATTTCCCGCAAACGCCTTCAGCGCTCGGGGTCACGCTGGCCGTACCGCCCGAAGGCATCGAGAATTCTATCCATCTCTGCGTGATCCAGCAGCTTTGGACCTCCGATCGCGAGCGTGCCGCAGTAGACGGCCGCCTGCTCCTCGATTTCCTCGGCAATCGCCATGGCGACGGGCAGGCTGGGACCCAGCGCGATCAGGCCGTGATTGGCCATCAGGCAGGCGCGGCGGCCATCGAGCGTCGCCGCAACATTGTCGGCCAGTTCGTCGCTGCCAAAAGTCGCATAGGGTGCCACGGGCACGCTCGCACCGCCGCCGACCGCAACCATATAGTGCAGCGGCGGAATCTCGCGGTGCGCGCAGGCGAGGATCGTCGAATGGCGCGCGTGGCAATGGACGATCGCCTGCGCGTCGGCGCGGCGTTGGTACAGACCCATGTGCATCCGCCATTCGCTCGAAGGCCTCGCGGCACCCGGCGCCACGCTGCCGTCGGCGTCGACAAACACCATCGTCTCGGGGGTCAACCGGTCGGGGGTCACACCTGATGGGGTGACGAACATCCCCGCGCCGAAACGGACCGAGAGATTGCCCGAGGTGCCGCGGTTGAGCCCGCGCGCATCGAGTGCACGCATCGCGTCAACCAGTTGCTGCCGGGCTTCATCCTCCATCATCACGCATCATCCCCCGTCGGCGTCGAACCCATAAATGCCAGTGTGCCGTCATAGCCTTCGAGCCGGCCCAATGTGCCGACGCCGAGCGCGACCTGCGCCGCGGTCGCCACCGCAAAGCGGAGCGCCGCGTCGACCTCCATGCCACGCCGCCGCGCCGCGAGAAATCCCGCGCACAGGCTGTCGCCGCAGCTCGTCGTGTCGACCGGCACGATGCGATGCGCAGCGGCGTGGACCTGCCGCTCGGGCAGTACCAGCAGCGCGCCCTCGGCGCCCATCTTGATCAGGCAGCCGCCCGCACCGCGCGCCATGAAATGCCGTGCCCCCGCAACCGGATCGTCGGTCCCCGCCATCGCGCGCACTTCGGCAAGGCTCGGCATGAACAGGTCGACGTGCGGCAACAGCGCGTCGAGATCGGCCTGCGCCGCCTCGCTCGGTGCGATGAGGTCGCACGAGATGAAGGCGCCGCTCGCGCGCGCCTCGCGCAACAAGTCGGCGCCCTGCCCCGCCACGCCCGGAAAGCCGACCGCGCCCCAATGAACCGCGGCGGCGCGGCGGCTGGCGGCGGCGACCGCATCGGTGACCGGAGCAAAGATGCTGGCGCCCATCATGTGCCAGTTGGGACGGTCGCCGTTCGGGCGGATCGGCAAGACCGTCGTCGACGTAGGCCGCTCGCGGTCGGTGTCCAGCAGGCTGGTATCGACCCCCGCGGCGTAGAACATCGACTGGACAAGCTGCCCCTGCGGGTCGGCGCCGACCGCCGAAGCGATGGCGACGTCGAGACCGAGCGTCCGCGCGACAAGCGCGGTCCCTCCTGCGGTCCCGGCGGGCGACAGCGCGATCGTCTCGACGAGCTGCCCACCTTCGCCTTCGGGCAGCGACGCGACCGGATGGACAGTGATGTCGAGCGTCGTCAGGCCGATCGCGAGCAGGTCGAGCGGCTGGTCCACGGTCAGCCGTGCTCCGCCTGCGCGGCCGCGAGCATGACGAGGATCGGGTGCGGCTCGAGCGTCGCGCGGCGCGCCGCGACCGCCGCAAAGGCTTCGTCGGCGGCCGCAACCGTGGCGTCGATATCGGCTTCGGTCATCGCGGCGCACAGGAACATATTGTGCCAGGGATGCATATAGATGCCGCGCGCCAGCATTTCCTCGGCCCAGCCGTAACCGACGCGGAAATCGGGGTCGTCCGCGAACATGATCTGCGGCATCTGGACGGGGCCGGTCTGGCGCAACGCGAAACCATGCTTTGCCGCCGCCGCGTCGAGCCCGGTGCGCAGCCGCTCGCCGAGCGCGACGCTATGCTCGAGATAGTCGCTCTCGCGGATGATGCGCAGCGTCTCGATCGCCGCCGCCATCGGCACCGCCGACAGCCAGAAGGAGCCGGTCGCATAGATAGCGCCCGCGCCGTCGCGGCAGCGGTCCGATCCGAGCAGCGCCGAAATCGGGTGGCCGTTGGCAAAGCATTTGCCCCATGCGGAAAGGTCCGGCTGGACTCCGAGGTCGCTCCAGCTGCTGCCGCGCGCAAGGCGGAAGCCCGCGCGGACCTCGTCGACGATCAGCATCGCGCCGGTTTCGTCGCAGAGCTCGCGGGCTCGGCGGGCATAGGCCGGATCGGGCGCCTCCTGATCGATGAAGGCGTCGTGGCGGAAGGGGGAAGCGAAGATCGCGGCGAGGTCGTCGCCGGCGGCTGCCACCGCCGCTTCCAGACTGGCGACGTCGTTATAGGCATAGGTGCGCACATGCGCCCGGTCTTCGGCCACCGTTCCTGCGGGGATCGGCGTGCACCAGGGCGCGGCACCGTGATACGCACCCTGCGCGACCAGCACGATGCGCTTGCCCGTCTGCGCCCGCGCGCTGCTCATCGCCATCGTCGTCGCGTCGGTGCCATTCTTGCAGAACATCGCCCAGTCGGCGTGCTCGACCATCGACACGAGCGTCTCGGCCAGCTCGACCATCAGCGGCGACGGCCCGGTCAGCGTGTCGCCCAGTTCGGCTTGCGCCCGCGCCGCCACCTCGACGCGCGCGTCGCGATAGCCGAGCAGGCTGGGACCATAGGCACACATATAGTCGAGATAGCGGTTGCCGTCGGCATCCCAGATATAGGCACCCTCGGCCTTGCTGAAGAATTGCGGGAAGCTGGCGGGCAGCATCCGCACAGATTCATGCCCGTACATCCCGTTCGGGATCACTTTAAGCGCGCGCGCGCGCAGCGCCGCATCCTGTACTCGGCTCATATCCATCTCGCTTGTTGATCAGAATTTCAGGACGGCCTGAACGCCATAGGTGGCGGGGTCGTTGTAATTGAGCTGGTCCATCGTCACGACCGGCGAAATATAAGTGATGTAGCGCGTGCCGGTGAAATTCTTCGCCCACAGCGCGACCTCGATATCCTCGTCGGGCGACAGCCACGACAGGCGGGCGTTCGCGACACCATAGGGTTTGACGCGATTGGCCTGCACATTGTCGGGGGTCAGGAACGTCTCCGACTGCAGGCTGCCGTCGACGCGCAGGCGCACCGAACTATCGCCCGGCAGCGGCTGGGTCAGCGAGAAGCCCGCCGAGATCGCCACGTCGGGGGCATTGACCAGCTTGTTCCCCGAATAATTCTCGGCCGCGAGCGCAGTGAAATCCTTGTAACGCGCATGCAGCAGGCTGGCGTTGACGAAAGCATTGAAGTTGCGCGACGGTCGCGCCTGCAATTCGACCTCGAGACCATAGAGTTCGGCATTGCCCGCGTTGAGCTTGCGCTGCACCGGCAGCACGCCCGACGTGTCGAAGACAAACACCTGCAGGTCGCGATAATCATAACAGAAGGCGGCGGCGTTGAAGCGCAGCTTGCGATCGAGCAGGTCGCTCTTGAACCCCGCCTCATAGGCATAGAGTTTTTCCGAACGGAAGGGCTGGAGCTGCGCCGGGTCGCTCGACGAGCCGCCCGCGAAACCGCCGCTGTTATACCCCTTCGACGACGAGGCGTAGAACAGCAGATTGTCGGTCGCCTGGAACGACAACGCCGCGCGCCACGACAAATCCTTGAAGCTCTTCGATCCCGTGAAATCGAGTACCGGCACGGTAATCACGTCGTCGAAAAAGCTGTGGAAATCGAAATCGATACTGTCGCGCGAATAGCGCAGCCCGCCGGTCAGCGTCAGCCGGTCGGTCAGCTTGACGTCGGCCTGCGCGAAGGCGGCCCAGCTTTCGGTCTTCTGCGTATAGGGATAGGCGAAATTGCCGATAGAATTGACCGGATCGAGTGTCCCGAGCAGGTCGTCGGGATCGCGGAAGACGCGCAGGATGTCGAACGCGCTTTCGGTGACGAGCTTGTCGTGGAAATAATAGCCGCCGACGATCCAGTTGACCGCGCTGTCCCCCTTCGACTGGACGCGGATTTCCTGGCTGAACTGTTGCGGCCGGTCGATATAGGTCGCGGTCAGCACATTGTTCGGGCTGGCGTCGGTGTCCTCCACGGTGCTGCGGCGGACCTGTTCATAGGCGCTGATCGAGGTCAGCGAAACGCCGCCCATGTCGATGCTCGCGGTCAGCGAACCGCCGAACACATTGACACGCTCCTGCCCCTCAACGTCATAATCGCCGGCGTTGAGGTCGCCGTCGGTGTCGGCATAGCCGAGGCCGTCGAGCGGCACGCCGTCGGCGAAATTCGGGTTGCCGGCAAAGTCGATTCCCGATCCGCGATGCTGGAACTGGCGTGCGCCGCCGCGGTTCTGTCCGCCATGGACGATCGCGCGGATCAGGATGTCCGAACTCGGCGTGAAGTCGACGATCGCACGCCCCGCCCACATATCGAGATCGTTGAGCTTGTTGCCGGTCACGCGGTTGAGCAGCCAGCCGTCGCGGCGGAGGTAGGTGCCCGAGACGCGCGCCTTCAGCACGTCGCCCGCGATCGGACCGCCGACGCCGCCCTCAAGCTGCACCTCATTGTAACGGCCATAGGAAATGGCGGCATTGGCGTTGAACTCGTCGGTCGGCTTGCGCGACGAAAAGCGGATCGCCCCCGCCGTCGTGTTGCGGCCGTAAAGCGTGCCCTGCGGCCCTTTCAGCACCTCGATCCCGTCGCTGTCGAAAACGTTGAACAGCTTGCCGGCATTCGCGCCGAGAAAGACGTCGTCGACATAGACGCCGACCGCGCCGGTGGTGTTCGAGTTGAAGTCGCCGATGCCGACGCCGCGCAGGAACAGCGAGGTCGTCGTTGCCGAGGTGCCCGCCTGCGACGAGAGGCCGGGGACGAGGATCGACAGGTCGCGCGGATCGCGGATACCGACCTCGGTCAGCGCTTCGCCGCTGATCGCCGTGATGCTGATCGGAACATCCTGGATATTCTGCTCGCGCCGCTGCGCGGTGACGACAATCTCGCCGATCCCGTCGTCGGCCGGCGCGGCCTCCGCCGATGCGCCCCCATCCTGCGCGAAGACCGTCACCGGTGCGAGCGCCAGCAGCGAGACCGAAAGCAATGCAAAACCGCGTGTCATCGACGTCCCCTTCTCCATATCGGAATATTTTCCGGTTTTTTGAATGCGAATCCGACAACCTGTCAAGAAAATTTCAAAACAGCCCGTTATATTCGGAATTTTTGTTGATTTATGCGCGATTTTCCCAATGATGGCGCGATGACAGGAGCGCGCATGACCAAGAATGAGGTAGCCAAGGCCGAAATCAGGCGCCCCGCCCAGAAGCGGAGCCGGGCCCGTTTCGAGGCTATATTGGACGGTGCGGAGCGGTTGCTCGATACGCTGCCGCCTGCCGCGATCAGCATCCCGGCGATCGCGACCGAGGTCGGCATCTCGCCGCCGTCGATCTATCACTTCTTCCCCGAACCGCAGCTTGTGTTCAGCGCGCTTGCCGAACGCTATCTCAAACGTTTCGAGGAAGGGGTGCTGACCGAAGTGCCCGAAGGGGTCGAAAGCTGGCAGGACCTCCAGACGCTCCAGTATCGCGCGGGCCAGAAATGGTTCAACGACCATCCGGCGGCGCGGCAGGTGCTGCTCGAAGGCCCCGCCTGGTCGTCGGACATCCGGCTGCAGGATCTCGACAGCAATTTCGTCACCGCAGGACGCAGCATCGAATTGATGACGCAGATGTTCGTGATGCCCGAGATTCCCGACCTTCACGACCGGCTGATCGAGGTCATCGTCATCAACGACGCCATCTGGGCGCTGTCGATCCATCGCCACGGCCGCATCACCGACGACATGGAAGAACAGGCCCGCCGCGCGCGGATCGCCTATTCGCGCACCTTCCTGCCCGAATATCTGCCGCTGCGCGCAAAGGACCAGCCCGCGTGATCGCGGCGGGTACGGTCGTCAGCGGCCGCACGCTCGCCCTTTCGATCCTCATCGGCTCGTGCGCGCTGCTCGTACTCGGCGTGCACCCCGTACTGCTCGGTGCGCTGGTGCAGGAGGGGCGCCTTGCCGACGCGCAGGTCGGCAATCTGGTAACGATCGAGATGCTCGCGATCGTCCCCGGCTCGCTCGCCGGCATCGCCTTGCTCCGTCGCGCCAGCGCGCGCGTCGTCGCGATCGCGGCAGGCCTGGCGATGGCGGCGATCAATATCCTCCTGTTGGGCCAATCGGGCATGTCGATCTTGTCCATCGCCCGCGCGTTTGCCGGATTGAGCGAGGGCGTCCTCGTCGCGATCGCGTTGGTGGCCATATCGCGGGTGATGCGGGTCGAACGCGCCAGCGCGATCTTTCTTGCGGTCCAGACGCTGATGCAGGCGGTCGTGGCGGCCATTCTGCCCGCAATCACCATCGCCGGGTCGCGCGTCGACGCCGCGCTGATCGCGCTGGCGATCGCGGGGGTGATCGCCGCAGCAGCCGCGCTGGCACTACCCGCCGCCCTCCGCCCGACCGAGCCCGACAGCGAGCGCGGCGCGCTGACGCCCGCCAGCCTGACCGCCCTCACCTGCGCCGGCCTATTCCTCGGCGCGATCGTCTCAGTCTGGGGCTATTTCGGTCTCTGGCTCATCCACTATGGCTATCCGCCGACCTTCGAGGGGACCGCCGTCTCGCTCTGCCTCGTGGCGCAGGTCGTCGGCGCGCTCGCGGCGGCACGCTTCGGCGAGAGCCTGCCCAACCGCCGGACCATCGTTTCCTGCGCAATGACCGCCGCGGCGCTGGTCGGCGCCTTCTATCTCGCGCGCGGCAACGCGGCGGCGATCATCATCGTCAGTATCGCCTTCGGCTTCGTCTGGCTGTTCACCCTGCCCTTTTTTGCAGGCTGGCTCATCGAGATCGACCCCGGCCGGCGCGCCGTTCTCTATCTTACCGCATTCCAGCTTGGCGGAGCCGCCCTTCTCCCCTCGATCGCCGGCATGGCTGTAGGAGCCTACTCGATCAATGCAGCGCTAGCGTTCGCCGGTTGCGCCTTCCTGCTTCTCGCGACCGCAGCAAGCCTCTCAAACAAGGTAAAATTCGCTAGCTGACAATGGCTTTGGACATTGTCAGCTTTTGATAGCCTGTTTCGTCAAGCGGACACGCAAGGCGCAGTTTCTGTCGCCAGCGACAAAGCCTCTGGTAGATTTGTGCGCTGCAGCGTAAAGGCGCGATCATGAGGATCGCGATCATCGATACCAGCGCAGGGCGAGCGGCGGTCATATCCGACGGCCTGCGCGAAGCGGGCCTCGATGATCTCGTACTGGTCGACACGTCCAGACCACTTGTAGCCCAAATCGAGGCGGCGACGCCCGACGTCGTGCTCATCAACCTCGAAAATCCTAGCCGCGACCTGCTCGAGGACTTCTTCGCGATGTCGCGTGCATTGGCGCGGCCGATCGCGATGTTCGTCGACCAGAGCGATGCCGAGGCGACCGGCGCGGCGATCGATGCCGGGGTGTCGGCCTATGTCGTCGATGGCTTGTCCAAGCAACGCATCAAGCCTGTCGTCGATCTCGCGGTGCGGCGCTTCCAGGCCTTTTCGCGGCTCCAGCGCGAACTCGACGACGCCAAGAACGCGCTCGCCGAACGTGCCGTCATCGACAAGGCCAAGGCGATCCTGATGAAAAGGCGTCAGATCGACGAGCCGGAAGCTTATGCCCTGCTCCGCGGTCAGGCGATGCGGACCAACCGCCGGATTTCGGAAATTGCCGAAGCGATCGTGACCAGCGAAGCGCTGATGGGAGACATGGAATGACCGCCGAAAGCTTCCGCATCGGCTTCCTGCCACTCGTCGACGCCGCGCTGCCGATCCTCGCGCGCGAACTCGGTTTTGCCGAAACAGAGGGCGTCAAACTCGAACTGGTACGCGACATGACGTGGGCGACGGTGCGCGACCGGCTGCTCTACGGTCATACCGACGCTGCGCACATGATCGCGCCGCTCGCCATCGCGACGACCCTCGGCAAGGACCGCCCCGCCGTGCCGCTCGCGGTGCCGTTTGTTCTGGGTCTCAACGGCAATGCTGTCACCTTCTCGGCGAGGCTGGCGGCAGAGACGGGCCTGACCGACACGCTGGGTGATCCGGTGCGGATCGGCGCGGCGCTGAAGCAGGAGGCCGATGCGCGGGTCGCGGCGGGCAAACCGCTGCGCTTCGGCGTCGTCCATCGCTATTCGAGCCACAACTACATGCTGCGCTACTGGCTCGCGGGGGTCGGCATTCGTCCCGATCAGGATATCGAGATCGTCGTCACCAGCCCGCCGTTCGCCGCCGACGCGCTCGCCGCGGGCGAAGTCGACGGCATTTGCGTCGGCGAACCGTGGAACTCGATCGCGGTCGATCGCGGCGTCGGGCATATTGCATTGGCAACGGCACAGATCTGGCGCCGCGGCGTCGAGAAGGTGCTCGCGATGCGCGAAACTGTTCTGGGCGAACGCCGCGACGCGGTCGAAGCGCTGATCCGCGCGCTGCATGCGGCAGCAGCGCGTTTCGTCGAACCCGGCGCGGCCGAGGAAAGCGCCGACATATTGGCGCGGCCCGAATATCTCGACGCGCCGCGCGATGCCGTCTTGCGCGCGATCACCGACCGCATCCGGCTTGTCCCCGGCGGCGAGCCGATTCACTATCCCGATTTCATGTTCCAGTATCGCGAGGCCGCCAATTTTCCGTGGCGCAGCCAGGCCGCGTGGCTCTATTCGCAGATGGTCCGCTGGGATTATATGGCGTTCGACGACACCGAGGCCGCGGCCGCCGCCGAAGTCTTCCGTCCCGACGTCTACCGCGCCGCGCTTGCAGGCTCCGGCGCGCCCCTGCCCGGCGCGAGTTCGAAACTCGAAGGCGGGCTCGACGAGCCGATCGGCGCCGGTTCGACACAGGGCCGCCTCACGCTCGGTAGCGACCGCTTTTTCGACGGCCGCGCCTTCGATCCCGACGACATCGAGACCTATCTCGCTGAACTTCCCTAGCTTTTCCTTTTATGCTGCACCTGCGAAATAACTACTTGCGGCAAAGCCGCGAATCAGGCAGCTTTAACGCACTCGGCAAGGCTGCCGGGGCAGGATAAGGCGGCGACGGTTCCAACGAGGGGATCGAACCGCAGGCGGACGGGGAGCCATTCCCCGCAATCCCAACAGGCAATGAAGCCGTCAGGATGCGCCCGCATGGCCGCCGTCCTGGCGGCTTTTTTATTGCCCGTCACACAAGGGGACGGACGATGACGACTGCAACCACGGGGGCTTCGGCACCCAAATCGAGCTTCTGGGCGAGCGGCCACTGGCCGACGCTGGTCGCTGCCTTTCTATATTTCGATCTCGCTTTCATGGTCTGGGTCATTCTAGGTCCGCTCGCGCCCTCGATTTCCGAGGATCTTGGTCTGACGCCCGCGCAAAAGGGGCTGATGGTCGCGGTCCCGACACTCGCCGGCGCGGTGCTGCGCGTCGTCAACGGGCTGCTCGTCGACCGCATCGGGCCAAAGCGCTCGGGCGCGATCAGCCAGATCATCGTCATCGCCGGTCTGTTCGCGGCCTGGTTCTTCGGCGTCCACAGCTTCCCGGGCACGCTCGCACTCGGCGTGATCCTCGGGTTTGCGGGCGCGAGCTTCGCGATCGCGCTGCCGCTCGCGAGCCGCTGGTATCCGCCCGAGCATCAGGGCAAGGCGATGGGCCTTGCCGGCATGGGCAATTCGGGCACCGTGCTTGCCGCGCTCTTCGCCCCCGGCCTCGCCAAGCTGTTCGGCTGGAACGCCGTGCTCGGCCTCGCCTGCATCCCGCTGACGATCGTCTTCTTCATCTACCTCGCCATGGCGAAGGACGCGCCAAATGCGCCCGCGCCGAAGAAGCTGGTCGACTATTTCCAGCCGCTCAAGAGTGCCGATGCCTGGTGGTTGATGGCCTTCTACTCGGTGACCTTCGGCGGCTTCGTCGGCCTCGCCGCCTCGCTGCCAATCTATTTCACCGACCAGTTCCATCTGACCCCCGTGATGGCGGGATATTGCACCGCGGCCTGCGTATTCGCCGGATCGCTGGTGCGGCCGATGGGCGGCGCGCTCGCGGACAAGATCGGCGGCGTCAAGGCGCTGATGGCCGTATTTGTCGTCGCGGCCCTTGCCCTCGCCGGCGTACCGCAAGCCGATACGTTGCCCGCCGCGCTCGGCCTGTTCGTGGTCGCGATGCTCGCGCTCGGCACCGGCAACGGCTCCGTGTTCCAGCTCGTCCCGCAGCGTTTCTCGGCCGAGATCGGCGTGATGACCGGGCTCGTCGGCATGGCCGGCGGCGTCGGCGGCTTCTACCTCGCCTCGTCGCTCGGCTTCGCGAAACAGTGGACGGGCAGCTTCGCACCCGGCTTCTACATCTTCGCCGGGCTCGCGGTGCTCGCGCTCGTCGCTCTGCTCTTCGTCAAAGGCCAGTGGCGCGCGACCTGGGGCGCGGCCGAAGGCGTGCGGATCTAGTCATGACCCGCACCCTTGCAATCTTGCTGGCGCTTGCGCCGGCCGGGGTGGCGCACGCCCAGGATGTCACCCTCAAGCCCCTCGGCGAAGCCCGGTTGCGCTACGAGGTCGTCGAACAGGCTGGCCTCGCCGCCGACGCCGACGCCCTGACCCTGCGCGTCCGCGCCGGGGTCGAGGCCGAGGCCGGGCGCTGGTCGGCGCTGGTCGAGGGTCAGGGCACGCTGGGACTCGTCGACGACTATTTCGACGGCCTCCACGGCGCCGCGACCCGGCCGCTGGTGGCCGACCCCGAGAATATCGCCCTCGCCCGCGCGCAGGTCCGCTATGCCTCGCCGAGCCTCGCGCTCACCGCGGGTCGCCAGCGGATCGCGCTCGACGACGAACGCTTCGTCGGCGCGGTGCCCTTCCGCCAGAACGGCCAGAGTTTCGACGCGGTGCGCGCCGAGATCACCCCGGCCAAAGGCGTCAAGGCCGACCTGAGCTATGCATGGAGCGTGCGCACCATCTGGGGCATCGACGGCGCAGGTGCGCGGCAGCAGGCGGTATCGGGCGACAATATCTTCGCCAACCTCGGCGTCGTAACGCCGGTCGGCAAGGTTTCGGCTTTCGCCTATCTCGTCGATCAGGACGAGGCCGCGATGCAGGGCTTTCGCATGTCGAGCCAGAGCTACGGCGCCCGGCTCGACGGCAGCCAGCCACTCGGTAAGGCGAAGATAGCGTACCAGCTGAGCTATGCGCGCCAGTCGGACTGGCACCGCAACCCCAATAATTATGCGGCGGACTATTGGCTTGCCGATGCCGCGATCGACTTCGGAGGCCCCCGGGTCGGCGTCGGGTATGAAATACTCGGCGCCGACGACGGGGTCGCCCTCACCAGCTTCCAGACACCGTTGGCGACGGGTTTCAAGTTTCAGGGCTGGGCCGACAAATTCCTCGTCACCCCGCCCGACGGCGTGCGCGATCTTTACGCAAGCGCCGGCTGGGGCTGGAAGGCGGTCGGCCCGCTCAAAGCCGTGACCGTGCAGGCCGCCTACCACGACTATCGCAGCGACCGCGCCAGTCGCTCCTATGGCGATGAGATCGACCTGCTGGCGAGCGCCAAGCTCGGCAAATTCACCGCCTCGGCGCGCTACGCGCACTACGACGCGGACACTTTCGTCACCGACACCGACAAATTCTGGCTGCAACTGGACTGGATGCTCTGATGGAACACCGCCCCCTCAAACCCGAAGCCGACACGCGCGAGCATCTGGTCGTCATCGGCAACGGCATGGCCGGCTGCCGCGCGGTCGAGGAACTGATCGCGCGCGATCCGAACCGCTACCGCGTCACGATCTTCGGCGCCGAACCGCGCGTCAATTACAACCGCATCATGCTCTCCCCCGTGCTCGCGGGCGAGAAATGCTTCGACGATATCGTGATCAACGACGCTGCATGGTACGCCGACAATGGCATCGCACTCGTCGCCGGCGACCCCGTTGCGGCGATCGACCGCGCGGCGAAGACGGTGACGACGCGTAGCGGGCTCGCCGAAAGCTATGACCGGCTGCTGATCGCCACCGGCTCCGATCCCTTCATCATCCCCGTCCCCGGCAAGGATTTGCCCGGCGTCATCGCCTTTCGCGACATGGATGATGTCGACACTATGCTCGCCGCGGCCGACGCCGGAGGCGACGCAGTGGTGATCGGCGGCGGCCTGCTCGGGCTCGAGGCGGCGCACGGCCTTTCGCTACGCGGGATGAAGGTCACGGTCATCCACCTGATGCCCACCCTTATGGAACGCCAGCTCGACGAAGCCGCCGGCTGGCTGCTGAAGAATGCCCTCGAAGCGCGCGGCCAGACGATCCTGACCGGCGCCGACACCGCCGAGATCATTGGCACCGGCAAGGTCGAGGGCGTCAAGCTCAAGGACGGCACATTGATCCCCGCCAGCCTCGTCGTCATGGCAGTCGGCATCCGCCCCTCGGTCGCCCTCGCCCGCGACGCGGGCCTTGCGGTCGGGCGCGGCATCCAGGTCGACGACCATATGGTGACCAGCGATCCCGCCGTCCTCGCGGTCGGCGAATGCGTCGAGCATGACGGGCAGGTTTACGGACTCGTCGCGCCGCTGTGGGACATGTGCCGCAGCCTCGCCGACGGGCTGGTCGAACAGCACAGCGGCTATCGCGGCTCGGTCACCTCCACCAAGCTCAAGGTCTCGGGCATCGACGTGTTTTCCGCCGGAGATTTCTCGGGCGGCGACGGCTGCGAGGATATCGTGCTCCGCGACGCCAGCCGCGGCGTCTACAAGCGCGTCATCGTCAAGGACGATCGCATCGTCGGCGCGGTGCTCTATGGCGACACCGCCGACGGCAATTGGTATTTCGACCTGCTCAAGAAGCAGGAGGACGTCTCCGACCTTCGCGACCTGCTGATCTTCGGCCAGGCCTTCGCCGCGGGAGGTGGCGCGGCGGACCCTAAGGCGGCCGTTGCGGCGCTTTCTGCAGATGCGGAAATATGCGGCTGCAACGGCGTCACCAAGGGTCAGGTCGTCTCGTGCATCGCCAAGGGCGCGCACAGCCTCGACGCGGTGCGGGGCACCTGCAAGGCGTCGGCAAGCTGCGGGTCTTGCACCGGCCTCGTCGAAAATCTGCTCGCGCTGACGCTCGGCGACGACGTCCAGTCGGGGCCCAAGACGATGTGCAAATGCACCAGCTTCGGCCACGATGACGTCCGCCGCGAAATCGTCGCGCAGGCGATGCGCTCGATCCCCGAGGTGATGCAAAAGCTCCACTGGACGACACCCGACGGCTGTTCCTCGTGCCGCCCCGCGCTCAACTATTATCTGCTCTGCGCGCTCCCGGGTGAGTATGTCGACGACCAGCAGAGCCGCTTCGTCAACGAGCGCCTGCACGCCAATATCCAGAAGGACGGCACTTATTCGGTCGTCCCGCGCATGTGGGGCGGGCTCACCAACCCGACCGAGCTGCGCGCGATCGCCGATGTGGTCGAGAAATACAACGCCCCGATGGTCAAGGTGACCGGCGGTCAGCGGCTCGACATCTTCGGGATCAAGAAGGAAGACCTGCCCGCGGTCTGGGCCGACCTCAATGCCGCCGGCATGGTCTCGGGCCACGCCTATGGCAAGGCGCTGCGCACCGTGAAGACCTGCGTCGGCTCTGAATGGTGCCGGTTCGGGACGCAGGATTCGACCGGGCTCGGCGTCAAGCTCGAACGGATGAGCTGGGGCAGTTGGATGCCGCACAAGTTCAAGATCGCCGTATCGGGATGCCCGCGCAACTGCGCCGAGGCGACGATCAAGGATTTCGGCGTGGTCTGCGTCGACAGCGGCTACGAACTCCATGTCGGCGGCAATGGCGGCATTCACGTCCGCGCCACCGACCTCCTCTGCAAGGTCGCGACCGAGCAGGAGGCGATGGATCATTGCGCCGCCTTCATCCAGCTCTACCGCGAGGAAGCGCGCTACCTCGAACGCACCGCGCCGTGGATCGAGCGCGTCGGGCTAGCGCATATCGTTGCGCGCATCGTCGACGACGAACCGGGCCGCGAGGCGCTGCGCGCGCGCTTCCTCTATTCGCAAAGCTTTTCGCAGGACGACCCCTGGGCGCAGCGCGCCGAGGGCGCAGAGGCCGAACATCATGCGCCGATGGCGCGCTTCATCCCGCAGGGAGAATTCGCATGACCACCGCTGAATGGCTCGACATCGGATGGGTCGACCAGATCCCCGTGCGCGGCAGCCGCACGGTACAGGTCGAGGGCGGCGACGACATCGCCGTCTTCCGCACCGCCGAGGGGAAGGTCTTTGCGCTGCTCGACCGCTGCCCGCACAAGCATGGGCGGCTGTCGCAAGGCATCGTCCATGGCGGCGCGGTCGCCTGTCCCTTGCACAATTGGCGGATCAGCCTGTCGACCGGCGAGGCACTCGGCGACGACAAGGGCTGTACACCCACGGTGCCGGTCAAGATCGACGGCGGCCGCGTTCTCATCTGCCGCGCGGGCACGCTGAAGGCCGCCGCCTGATGGCGGATGCGGTCCGCACCACCTGCGCCTATTGCGGTGTCGGCTGCGGCATCCGCGCGACGGTGACCGGCGCGCGCAGCGTCGAGATCGCCGGCGACCCCGACCATCCCGCCAACCGCGGCCGCCTCTGCTCGAAGGGCACGCATCTCGGCGAGACCGTCGGCCTTGAAGGCCGCCTCCTCCACCCCATGATCGGCGCCAAGCGCGCGAGCTGGGACAAGTCGCTAGACCTCGTCGCCAAGAAATTCCGCGAAACAATTGCGCGCCACGGCCCGGGCAGCGTCGCCTTCTACGTCTCGGGCCAACTCCTCACCGAGGATTATTATGTCGCGAACAAGCTGATGAAGGGCTTCATCGGCACCGCGAACATCGACACCAATTCGCGCCTCTGCATGTCGAGCGCGGTCGCGGGCCACACGCGCGCGTTCGGCGAGGATATCGTCCCCGCGACCTATGACGATCTCGACGCCGCCGACCTGTTCGTCCTCGTCGGGTCGAACACCGCCTGGTGCCATCCGATCGTCTATCAGCGCATCCGGGCGCGCTGCGAAGCCGGCGCGAAGCTCGTCGTCATCGACCCGCGCCGCACCGAAACCGCCGAAGAGGCCGATCTCCACCTCGCGATCCACCCCGGAAGCGACGTCGCGCTGATGACCGGCCTGCTCCAGCATTGCCGCGAGATCGGCATCGTCGACGAAGCCTATCTCGCCGCGCATGTCGCGGTGCCGGAGGATTTCTGGGACCAGCTTGGAGAGGGGAATGACCTGTGGTCGGTGGCGCGCACTTGCGATGTCCCCGCCGCCGACCTCAGGCATTTCTACGAGCTGTTCGCCGCCCACCCGCGCACCGTCACTTTGTTCAGCCAGGGGATCAACCAGGCGACCGCCGGCACCGATCAGGTCAACGCGATCACCAACGTCCACCTTGCGACCGGCCGCATCGGCAAACCCGGCGCCGCGCCCTTCTCGATCACCGGCCAGCCCAATGCGATGGGCGGGCGCGAGGTCGGCGGGCTCGCCTCGACCCTCGCCGCGCATATGGATTTCGCCCCCGAAAACCGCGCGCGCGTCCAGCGCTTTTGGGCGTCGCCGACGATGGCCGAAAAGCCTGGCCTCAAGGCGGTCGACCTGTTCCGCAGCCTCGGCGAGGGGCGGATCAAGGCCCTTTGGGTGATGGCGACCAACCCCGCGGTATCGATGCCCGACGGCAATGCGGTACGCGAGGCGCTCGCGACCTGCCCCTTCGTCGTCGTGAGCGACGTGATTGAAAAGACCGACACCGGCGCCTTCGCGCATGTCCGCCTGCCCGCCGCGGCGTGGGGCGAGAAAGACGGTACCGTCACCAACAGCGACCGCACCATCAGCCGCCAGCGCGCGCTCTTCCCGCTCCCCGGCGAGGCGATGCCCGACTGGTGGATCATCAAAGAGGTCGCGCGGCGGATGGGGTGGAAAACCGCCTTCGCCTACGACCGCGCCGCCGACATCTGGCGCGAGCATTGTCGCCTCTCGACCTATGACAATGACGGCGCGCGCCTCTTCGCGCTGCCGGGCGCCGCGCAGGGCGGCATCGCCGCTTACGACGCGATGACCCCGTTTCGTTGGGGCGGCGACCACCCCTTCGCCGACGGCCGCTTTTCGACCGAGGATGGCCGCGCGCGGCTAATCCCCGTCGCGCAAAAACCGCTGCCCGAACCACTCGCCAAATGGCCATTGACGCTCAACACCGGCCGCTACCGTGATCAGTGGCACACGATGACGCGCACCGGTCTCGCGCCCAAGCTCGCGCGCCACCGCGAGGAGCCGCTGGTCGAGGTCCACCCCGATGACGGCGCGCGCCTCGGACTCACCCACGGCGGGCTCGCGCGCGTCGCGACGCCGCAGGGCGACAGCCTCTACCGCGTCGCCTTCCACGGCGGCCAGCGCCCCGGCGAGCTGTTCGTGCCGATCCACTGGACCGACCGCACCGCGATCGGCGGCCGCACCGGCCTCCTCCCCCGCCCGCTCGTCGATCCGGTGTCGGGCCAGCCGGGGTTCAAGCGCACCCCCGCGTCGATCGCCGCCGTCACCCCCAAATGGCGCGGCTTCCTGCTTCTCTCGCGCGAACTCGCCAGCGCGCCGCGCTGCCTGTGGGCGACACGCGTCGCGGTCCCGTCGGGCGTGATGTGGGAGCTCTCGGGCAATGGCGATCTCAAAAGCATCGAAGCCCTGCTCCCCAAGGGCGAACGGATCGAGGCGCAGGACGCCGCACGCGGGACGCGGCGCATCGCGATTGTCGCGAACGGTCGCCTCGCGGGCGCGCTATTCGTGACCGAGACTGGCGAGTTGCCACCACGCGACTGGCTGATCGCGCAGCTATCCGCGCCACAAGTTGCCCCAACGCTCCTCGCCGGTCGCGCGCCGGGCGTGCAGATCGATCGCGGCCCGGTGATCTGCGTCTGCTTCGACGTTGGCCTGAAGACCATCGTCGCCGCAATCCGCGACCAAAGCCTCGCCGACGTCGCCGCCATCGGCGGTGCGCTCGGCGCGGGCACCAACTGCGGCTCGTGCCGTCCCGCGCTCGCGCGCATCCTGACCGAGGAGACCAGCAATGCAGCCTGACGACTTCGCGCCCGGCACCGTCTGGCTCGTCGGGGCGGGGCCCGGCGACCCCGATCTCCTCACGATGAAGGCGGTACGGCTTATCGAGCGCGCCGACATCGTCTTCTACGACGCGCTCGTCGGCAACGGCGTGCTGGCCCTGATCCCCGCCGCGACCGAACGCATCAGCGTCGGCAAGCGCTCGGGGCGGCACTCGAAGGACCAGCGCACCATCGATACGATGCTGGTCGAAGCGGCTGCTGCCGGCAAGCGCGTTGTACGTCTGAAGGGCGGCGATCCGTCGATCTTCGGCCGCTCGACCGAGGAGCTGACCGCGCTGCGCGACGCGGGATACCCCGTGCATATCTGCCCTGGCATCACTACCGCCTGCGCCGCTGCGGCCTCCGCCGGCCTCTCGCTGACACTTCGCGGCGTGGCTCGCGACGTCCGCTTCGTCACCGCGCACAGCAAGCGCGGCGCGGCGCTCGACATCGACTGGACCTCGCTCGCCAGCGGTGGGTCGACCCTCGCCTTCTACATGGGTCGCGATGCCGCGGGCGAGATCATGCGCGGGCTCATGCGCGCGGGCCTGGGTGAAGCCACTCCAGTGATGATCGCTTGCCACGTCAGCGGCCGCGACGAACGCAGACTGGCAACGCGGCTCGATCTGCTCGAGCT
>JAESGS010000573.1_pt1 | contig 23222 bp, 20 predicted proteins | sample 9269761 | NCBI WGS metagenome assembly JAESGS01 (sample SAMN15741799, study PRJNA653493) | algae metagenome | isolation source: Cyanosarcina radialis HA8281-LM2 and co-occurring heterotrophs from damp... | place: USA: Makauwahi cave, Hawaii | collected 2011-01-06 | reverse complement strand
CAGCCGAAGCGCTCGCCGCGTCGGGCGTGAAGGTCGCGATCTTCGACATCAACGATGCGCTTGGCGAAGAGGTCGCGGCGTCGATCGGCGGCCTGTTCGTTCACGTCGATATCACCGACGAGCAATCGGTACTCGACGGCTATGCTAAGGCACGCGCCGCGCATGGGCAGGAGCGCGTGTGTGTCCATTGCGCGATGACGTCGCGGCGCGGCAAGACGCTCGCTTATGACAAGGAAAGTGGCGGTTATCGTCGTACGCCCACCGCCGACTATGCCTTTGGCGTCGAGGGTATCCTGACCGCGAGCTATCGCGTCGCGTCGATATCCGCCGAAGGCATGGCGACTCTGCCCGAAATGGAAGACGGCGAACGCGGCGCCATCGTGCTGACCGCCTCTGTCGCCGCGCAGGACGGCCAGATCGGCCAGGTCATCTATGGCTCGGCAAAGGCCGGCGTGAACGGCCTCGTCCTGCCGATGGCGCGCGACCTGATGGACCTCGGCATTCGCGTCAATTCGATCATGCCGGGCGTCTTCGGCACGCCGCTCCTCAACAATATGAACCCGAAGGTGAAGGAGAGCCTAGAGGCATCGGTGCCCTTCCCCAAGCGGCTCGGCAAGGCTGAGGAATATGCGAGCCTCGCGATGGAGATGGTTCGCAACACCTATTTCAATGGACAGGCCGTGCGCCTCGACGGCGCGATAAGGATGGCCCCCCGCTAAGCTCCCCATCGACTCGCTTTTCAATCGACTGACGATCTTCGAAGCTCTCCACGAAAGGATATTCACCATGGCCGAGGCCTATATCATCGACGCCGTTCGCACCCCTCGCGGGGTCGGCAAGCCCGGAAAGGGAGCGCTGTCGCACCTCCACCCGCAGCATCTTGCCGCGACGGTGCTCGCTGCGATCCGCGACCGCAACAATCTCGACACCGCAACCGTCGACGACATCGTCTGGTCGACGTCGAGCCAGAACGGCAAGCAGAGCGGCGACCTTGGCCGCATGGCGGCGCTGTCGGCGGGCTATGACACCAAGGCCAGCGGCACGACGCTCGACCGCTTCTGCGGCGGTGGGATCAGCTCGGTCAACTTCGCGGCCGCGAGCGTAATGAGCGGCATGGAAGATTGCGTCATCGCCGGCGGGACCGAGATGATGAGCTACACGACCGCCTATGCCGCCGAACAGGCGAATGCGGGCCTGCCGCAGCGTCTGATGGGTTCGGGTCATGAAGCGCTCGACGAAATCCACCCGCAATCGCATCAGGGCGTGTGCGGCGACGCGATCGCGACGATCGAGGGCATCAGCCGCGAAGACCTCGACGCGCTTGCTCTCGTCAGCCAGCAGCGCGCCGACCGCGCGATCAAGGAAGGCCGCTTCAACAAGTCGGTCGTCCCGGTCCTGAACACCGACGGCACCGTCGCGCTCGACCATGAGGAATTTCCGCGCCCCGAAACGACCGCCGAGGGGCTCGCTTCGCTGAAGCCGGCCTTCACCGGCCTTGCCGATTTCGACCTTGGCGGCGGCTTCACCTTCCGCAAGCAGATCAACCGCCGCTATCCCGATGTCGAGATCCAGCACTTCCACCACGCCGGCAATTCGTCGGGCGTCGTCGACGGCGCGGCCGCGCTGCTGCTGACCTCGAAAGATTATGCCGACAAGCATGGCCTGAAGCCGCGCGCGCGCATCGTCGCCTATGCCAATATCGGCGATGACCCGACGCTGATGCTCAATGCGCCGGTTCCGGCGGCGAAGAAGGTGCTCGAAAAGGCCGGTCTGACGAAGGACGACATCGACGTCTGGGAAATCAACGAAGCCTTCTCGGTCGTCGCCGAAAAGTTCATCCGCGACCTCGATCTCGACCGCGAGAAGGTGAACATAAACGGCGGCGCGATGGCGCTCGGCCATCCGATCGGCGCAACGGGCTCGATCCTGATCGGCACCGCGCTCGACGAACTCGAACGCTCGGGCGGTCGCTATGGCCTCGTGACCATGTGCGCCGCCGGCGGCATGGCCCCCGCGATCATCATCGAACGCATCTGAAAAACAGGAGAGTCACGTGACCGGACCGCTGAAGGGTATCAGGATCATCGAATTTGCCGGCATTGGTCCCGGCCCCTTCTGCGGCATGATGCTCGCCGACCATGGCGCCGAGGTGATCCGTATCGATCGCCCCGGCGGCTTCATGGATTCGCGCGATCCGCTGAGCCGCAATCGCACCTCGATCGCGCTCGATATGAAGAACCCCGACGCGGTCCGCATCGCACGCGAGCTTTGCAAAAGCGCCGACGGGATCATCGAGGGCTATCGTCCGGGCGTGATGGAGCGGCTCGGGCTCGGTCCCGACGTGCTGCTCGCCGACAATCCGAAGCTTGTCTACGGGCGCATGACCGGCTGGGGCCAGTTCGGTCCCTATGCGCAGGCGGCGGGTCATGACATCAACTACATCTCGCTCTCGGGCGTCCTCCACGGCATCGGCCGGGCGGGTGAGAAGCCCGTGCCGCCGGTCAATTATGTCGGCGACTTTGGCGGCGGCGGCATGATGCTCGCCTTTGGCATGTCGAGCGCACTCGTCCACGCCGCGCGCACCGGCGAGGGGCAGGTGATCGACTGCGCCATGACCGATGGCTCGGCGCTGCTCGCGGGGATGAGTTGGTGGTTCCATGCGGCCGGGCGGCTGCAGGACCAAGCGGGCTTCAACATGCTCGACGGCGGCGCGCATTTCTATGACAGCTACGCCTGCGCCGACGGCAAATATATCTCGATCGGCTCGATCGAACCGCAATTTTATGCGCTGCTGCGCGAGAAGACCGGCCTCACCGACGACCCCGATTTCGATGCGCAGATGGACCCGGCGCAATGGGGGCCGTTGAAGGACAAGCTCACCGCCCTGTTCGCGACCAAGACCCGCGACGAATGGTGCGCGATCATGGAAATGACCGACGTCTGCTTCGCGCCGATCCTGTCGCTGAGCGAGGCTCCGCATCATCCGCACAATGTTGAGCGCGAGACGTTCCTGACCGTCGGTGGCGCGGTCCAGCCTGCTCCAGCGCCGCGCTATTCAGCGAGCGTCAACGACACCCCGCGTCCTGCGCCCGCGGTCGGCGCGGATAGTGAAGCGGTGTTGATCGGGCTGGGCTATGATGCAGCAAGGATCGCTGCGCTGCGCGATGGCGGCGCGGTGCGCTGACATTCAGGCGCCGCGCGCGGTCATCGCTTCCCAGAGGCCGCGCCCGCCGAGGCCCGCCACTTGGCGACCAAGGCGCTGCGCCCAATAGGCATCGTTGCCGTGGGCGGTGCGCCAGCGCATCAGCGGAATTGTAACACGGTTGAGGTCATATTCCTCGGTGAAGCCGATAGCGCCATGCACCTGATGCGCGACGGCGGTGACGACGCCGACGGCGCGGTTAGCGCGGAGTTTCGCGGCAGCAGTTTCAAAGTCGGCGGCCGTCGCATCGAGGTTCGTTGCGTCAAGCCGCGCGGCGAGTGCTGCTGCGGCCGCCTCGACCGCGCGGACCTCGCAGGCCATGACCGCGAGCGATTGCTGCACCGCCTGAAACTTGCCGAGCGGTCGGCCGAACTGCTGGCGCGTATTCACATGCTCAATCGACAGCGCGAGCGCCTGCCCCATGGCGCCCGCCATCAGGCTGACGGTCGCCGCGGGTTGCAGCGCTTCAACAGCGATAAGTTCGGCGACCGGGAGATCGGGAGCAAGCACGCCTGCGATTTGTAATACCGCATTCGCATCGCCCCAGTCGCCGCCGAAACCGCCCTGCTCTTCCGGGACGAGCAAGAGGCTGAAGCCCGCCTCCTCGACCGGTGCGATGCCTGCGGTCGCGGCTTCGGCGAACACGGCGCGCGCGGTATCGCAGAGCATCTCTCGTGCCGCGCTCATCGGAGACCCAATCCGCGTGCGATGATCCCGCGGATCACTTCGCGCGTGCCGCCGCGCAGCGAAAAGCTCGGCGAAGCAATGAGCAGCGCGCGGAGCAGCTTTGCGAGATCATCGTCATCGTCCCAGCCGCAGTCGACGACCGCCTGCACACGCCTGGGCATATCCTGTTCGAACGCGTTGCCGAGTTCCTTGACCACCGACGCTTCGACCATCGGGTCTTCGCCGGCCGCAAGCTTCGCAGCGGTCGACATCGACAGTTGGCGCAGCGTCCACATTTCGGCGGCGAGTTCGCCGATCAGCGTTGCAATCGCCGGAGCAGGTTCGGGGCCGGCTGCATCGATCAGCGCGACAAACAGCGCATGGCTCGACAGATAGCGTTCGGGGCCCGAGCGTTCGAGCCCGAGTTCGGCGGTGACCTGTTTCCACCCCTGCCCCCGCTCGCCGACGAGGGCGCCATGCGGTACGAGCACATCGTCGAAAAAAACCTCGTTGAAGTCGTGATGACCCGCCATGTCGATGATCGGACGGATCGTGATGCCGGGGGTATCTAATTCGATCAGCAATTGGCTGAGCCCCGCGTTGCGCTCGCTCCCCTCCTCAGTGCGGACGAGCGCGAGCATGATGTGCGAGAAATGCGCGCCGGTGGTCCAGATCTTCTGGCCGTTGATCCGCCAGCCTTCCGCCGTTGCACGTGCAGTTGTCCGCACCGCCGCGAGATCGGAACCCGCGCCCGGTTCGGACAGGCCGATGCAGGCGTAGAGTTCGCCCTTCGCAATACCGGGCAGATAGCGCTGGCGCTGTTCCTCGCTGCCGTAGCGCAGGATCAGCGGCCCTGTCTGGCGATCGGCGATCCAGTGCGCGCCGACTGGTGCTCCCGCCGCCAGCAACTCCTCGATCACCACATAGCGCTCAAGTGGGTGGCGATCGCCGCCGCCGTAACGCTTCGGAAGTGTCATGCCGACATAGCCCGCCGCGCCGAGTGCGCGGCTAAAACCCGCGTCGAAACTCGCCCAGCAATTTGCCCGCGCCACCACGTCGTCCTGCGGCTGGTTCACCGCAAGCCAGCGCCGCAAATCGGCACGCAGTGCGGCAATGTCGCCGGGTGGATCGAATGGATAGAGCGCAAAGCCTTGCATGTCACACCAGCCATGCAATAGCTTTGGTTAGACAGCAAAGGATTATTGACGATGGGTGAATTTTTGAGTGTCGAGCGGCGGGGCAAGATCGCGATCCTGACGATGATCAAGCCCGAAAGCATGAATGCGATCGGCACCCACGAGGATTGTCAGGACATCATCGACACGCTGCGCGACCTCGGCGACGACCGTAGCGTTAGCGCAATCATCCTGACCGGTAGCGGCAAGGCGTTCAGCGCCGGTGGGAACCTCAAGGGTATGCAAGACCGCCAAGGCATTGGCGTGCTCGACCAGCCCGATTCCACCCGCGCCAATTACCGCAAGGGCGTGCAGGCGGTCATCCGCGCGCTGATGGATTGCGAAGTGCCGATGATCGCCGCGGTCAACGGCCATGCGATCGGGCTCGGTGCCGACCTCGCTTGCACCTGCGACATTCGTATCGCGGCGGAGAGCGCGAAATTCGCGTGCAGCTTTATCAAGGTCGGGATCGTTCCCGGCGACGGTGGCGCCTGGCTGCTCCAGAAAATCCTCGGCTATCCGCGCGCCGCCGAACTGTTCCTGACCGGCGACCGCTTTGACGCGCAGCAGGCAAAGGAATATGGTCTGGTCACGGACGTCGTGCCCGATGCGGAACTGCTCGACCGTGCAATCGCCATTGCCGAACGGATCGTCTGCAACCCGCCCCGCGCGCTGCGCCTGACGAAACGCCTGCTCCGCGAGGCGCAGCACAGCCGGATGAGCGATATTTTGGAACTGAGTGCAGCCTATCAGGCGATCGTCCATGAAACCGCGGACAACCGCGAGGCGATCAATGCCTTTGTCGAAAAACGTCCCCCCGTGTTTACAGGAGAATGACCATGCTCGCCGAGCGTGTCCTGCCGCTGTCCGGCATCCACAATTTCCGCGATTATGGCGGCTACGCTGTCGACGGCGGCGGGCGGCTGCGCGATGGCATGCTGTGGCGGTCCGCGCATCATGAGGCGGCGACCGACGACGATCTTGACGCGCTCGATGCGCTGGGGCTGGAGACGGTAATCGACCTGCGCGGCGACGATGAGCGCGAGTTGCATCCGTGCCGACGCTCCGAGACCTTCTCGGCGCGCGTGCTCTATGCGGGCGGTATCACCGCCGGGCTCGCACCGCATCTGCAGGCGGCGGGCGGAACGATCGACGTCGAGACGGCGCGCGAGCGGATGATCGATACCTATGCCGGCATGCCGTACCGTCCCGCACTCGTTGCGACGCTACGTCTCTACCTCGCGGCGCTTGCCGAATATGACGCGCCGAGCCTTGTCCACTGCGTGGCGGGCAAGGACCGCACGGGCTTTGCCGTCGCGATCGTTCACCGGCTGCTCGGTGTCCATGAGGACGATCTGATGCAGGATTATCTGCTCACGAACACCGCGGGGAAGATCGAGGAACGGATCGCACAGGGGGCGGCGCATATCCGCTCGCGTTACGGCGCCGAAATCCATGACGATGCGATCCGCGCGTTGATGTCGGTCAACCCTGCTTACCTTGACGCCGCACTCGCGACGGTGCGGCGCGACCATGGCGATATCCCGACCTATGCCGAGGCGGTGCTAAACTTCACCCCCGCGATGCGCGAAGCGCTGACCGACAGGCTAGTGGTGTAAGGGCCTATTGGCCCTTCACCAGCACCCCGCCTTTCACCACCGCATCGACGCTTTCGAGCTGGCGCACATCGGCCAGCGGATCGCCGTCGACCGCGACGATGTCGGCGTAGCGGCCGACCGCAATCGCACCGACATCCTTCTCGCGGCCGAGCGCCTCGGCGGCGTTTTTCGTCGCCGCCTGGATCGCCTGTAATGGCGTCATTCCATATTCGACCATGACGCGGAACTGCTTGCCGACGTCGCCGTGCGGCATCACACCGGCGTCCGAACCGAACACCATGCGCACGCCGGCCTTCACCGCCTTGCGGAAATTGTCGCGTTGGATCTGCGCGACTTCGCGGTCCTTGCGGAGGTTATCCTCGAGCACGCCATTCTTCGCGCCTTCGGCCTGCGTATATTCGGTGTTGTAGATGTCCATCGAGAACCACACGGGCTGTTTGCGCGCGACCGCCATGCGGATGCCTTCATCGTCGACAAGGCTGACATGCTCGATCGTATCGATGCCGGCAGCGATTGCAGCGCGGATGCCCGACGCGCCATGTGCGTGCGCGGCGACGCGGAGGCCCCATTGGTGCGCTTCGTCGGCGATGGCGGCGAGCTCACGCTCGGAAACCTGCAACTGGCCGGGTTCGGTGTTGCGCGAGAAGACGCCGCCGGTCGCGCAGACCTTGATCACCTCAGCGCCATATTTGCGCTGGCGGCGGACCTGATAGCGCAGTTCCTCGGGCGTATCGCCGATCCCCTCTTCCTTCCCGTCCTTCTTTTCGAGGCTGGGCGGCAGGAAGGTGCTGTCGCAGTGGCCGCCGGTGGCGCCGAGAGCATAGCCCGCGGGCACGATGCGCGGACCCGTAGCATAACCTGCGTCGATCGCCTGCTTGAGCCCGATGTCGTTGCGGTCGCTCGACCCGACGTTGCGCACCGTCGTGAAGCCCGCACCGAGCATGTCGTTGGCATTTTTGACCGCGGTCATGCCCCAGAAACTGTCGGTAAATTCGAGCCCACGGTAGCCGCCGATGTCGGCAGGGCCGTCGAGATGGACGTGCATATCGATCAGGCCCGGAAGCAAAGTCTTGTCGCCAAGGTCGACATGTTTGACGTTCGATCCCCAGCGCACAGTGCGGGCATCTGCGATGTTCGTGATGCGGCCGTCGGCGCCGACGAAGATCGCGGGATATTCGACCGTCTTGCCGGTCAGCACGTCGACATAACGCGCCGCGGTGATGACCGTCTGTCCGGTCGTTTCCTGCGCTTGTGCAGGGGCGATGGCGGCGGCAAAAAACGCCGTCGAGCCCAAAGCGATTCCCCGCAGAAAACTGCCGAACTTCATTCGCGATTGCATGTTTGACCCGCCTGTTGTTGGTGCCCGCAAACTCAATGGCAAACCGGTGTAAAATAGGACAGCGGAAAATGCGTCAGGCGGCGATCTTGTGCTGCGCGAGATAGTCGTAATCGGGGCGGCAGGCCTCCGCGACCGCTTGCTCGTCGGCAGTCAGCGCTGGGACTGACTTGTCCGGGGCACCAAAGCCCGTGCTCGATGCGACCGCGTCGTACCAATGTGACGCCCAGATGCCGTCGGTGTCGTGAATACCGGCCTGCCAGCGCAGCATCGCCGGATCCCAATCGATACCGAGTGCCGCGCACAATTTTTGCAGCATTACGGGCGGGTCGCGCAAGATGTCGGCGCTGTCGATCACCGGCGGCGCGTGGCCAAGCCGGTCGGCCTCGCGGTCGAAGAATTCGACCTGCTTGCCGGTACCGAGATGGTCGGGGCGCACCGATACGCGTTTCGCGGCATAGCTGGCGACGACGCGGGCGGGGTCGCGGATCAGGAAGGCGTGGCGCAGCCCCGGCAGGTCGTCGTGCGCGATTCCGCCGACCATATGATGCGCCATATGCTTCTGATACCAGACCGGTGCGCCGGTCGGGCATGGTCCGGTCATCGTTCGCGCGACGCCGTGCCAGTCGCAATCCATCGACGCCATTACCGCATCCATCATCGGCTGCGGGTCGCCGGTCTCTTTTAGATATGCGCCATAGAATGGTTCGTCGCTGACGAAGCTGTCGGCGCGGCTGCCGAAGCTGCGCATCATCGCGGTCGAGAGGTTGCGTGGCCCCGACCACATCGCGATGCGGACGCAATCGGTCACGGACGCGAGCGCCCGGCGATGTCGCGCTCGATCAACGCCTTGTACAGCCCCTGCAGCCGCTCGACCATCGGCCCCCTGCCCTCGGTCAGCACGCGCCCGTCGATCGTGTGCGCAGGCACGACGCCGGCGAAGGTTCCCGTGACGAACGCCTCATCGGCGCCGTAAACGTCAGTGAGCGAGAAGTTCTTCTCGAAGACCGGGATTCCGTTTTCGCGGCACAGGCTGATGACATTGGCGCGGGTGATCCCGCCGAGGCAATAATCGCCGCTCGACGTCCACACCTCGCCTTTGCGCACGATGAAGAAATGCGTCGAGTTGCACGTCGCGACAAAACCGTGCGGGTCGAGCATCAACGCCTCATCGGCGCCCGCCTGCGCGGCCTGGATGCACGCGGTGATGCAGTTGAGCTTTGAATGCGAATTGAGCTTGGGGTCCTGCACCGCCGGGTCGCCGCGGCGGACGTGGACGGTGAAGAGCGACAGGCCTTTCTCGACCGTCGACGGCAGCGGATCCTTATACTCGGCGATGATGACGATCGTCGCGGGCGAGATTACGACGCGCGGATCCTGATAGGGGGTCGAGCGGATACCGCGCGTGACCATCAGGCGGATATGGCACGCGTCCATATCATTGGCGTCGATCGTCGCATAGAGACGCTGTTCGAGTTCGGCGCGCGAGATGCCGATGTCCATCGCAATCGCCTTCGCGCCCTCCCAAAGCCGGTCGAGATGCTGGTCGAGGAAAGCCATGCGCCCCTTGTGGACGCGAATGCCCTCCCAAACGCCGTCGCCGAGCATGAAGCCGCTGTCGAACACCGACACGCTCGCCTGCGCGCGCGGGACGAGGTCGCCGTTGACGTTGATGAGGATCGCGTCGTTGCGCGGGTCGGGAACGAAATCGTGGGTGCCTTGAGCCATGCGGCGACGTTAGCCGCTTGTGCTTGCCTGTCGAGAGGCAAGGCGCGCCCACCACGCTCCGAGCAGCGCGAAAGCGGCGCCGAGCATCGTGCCGCCCAAAATGTCGCTCGCCCAATGGACGCCGAGCATGATGCGCGAAAAGCCGTTGAGGACGATCATCGCGCCGGCGAGGCTCCACGCCGCGCGGCGCCAGCGCGGCGGCGCAAGCCATGCGAGCAGGAGATAGACCACCGCGGCGCTCGTCGCGTGACCGCTGGGATAGGAAAAGCTCGTCTGATGGTCGAGATGCTCGATCAGGTCGGGACGCGCGCGGCCGAAACCGAGCTTGAGCAGGCTCGACGCGAGGTTGGAGAGCAAAGACGCGCCCCCGAGCGCGACGGCGCAGCGTGGGCCGCACCAATGCCAAACGAGCGCACACAGCAGGATGACGATGATCCAGCGCGGCGTGCCGCCGCCGATCCAGCTTGCGCCTTGCATGAAGGCGATGAAGGCGGGGCTGGTTTCGCCGACATGGAGCACCAGCCCGTTGGAGATGCGCAGATCGAACGCCTGCGTCCATCCTGCACCGACCGCAAAGCCGAGCAGGATGACCGCGAGGATCAGCGCCGCCGCGGCGACGAGCAGGCGATTCGACAGGCCGTTCACATTCCCCCCTTCGTCATTCCCGCGAAAGCGGGAACCCAGTTACAACGCTGGCTCGCTGGGTTCCCGCTTTCGCGGGAATGACGAGGTTGGTGAAGACTAAATATGCAGCGGACGTCCGAACGCGGCGAGCACGCCCTCGTGCATCGTTTCGCTGAGCGTCGGATGCGGGAAGACGGTGCCGATGAAATCATCCTCGACCAGCTCGGCGGTCTTGCCGATGGTGTAGCCCTGAATGAGCTCGGTGACTTCGGCGCCGATCATGTGCGCGCCGAGCAGTTCGCCGGTCTTCGCGTCGAACACGGTCTTGGTGAAGCCTTCCGACTCGCCTAGTGCAATCGCCTTTCCGTTGCCGATGAAGGGGAAGGTGCCGGCCTTGACCTCGTAGCCGAGTTCCTTCGCCTTGGCTTCAGTCAGCCCGACGCTGGCGATCTGCGGGCGGCAATAGGTGCAGCCGGGGATGTTGCGCGGGTCCATCGCGTGCGGGTGATTGCCCGCGATCGCCTCGACCGAAATCACCGATTCGTGCATCGCCTTGTGCGCGAGCCAAGGCGGCGCGGTGACGTCGCCGATTGCCCAGATGCCGGGGACATTGGTGCGGCACATCGCGTCGGTGTCGATATGACCCTTGGTCGTCTTCACGCCCAATGCTTCGAGGCCGATATTCTCGGTGTTCGGGACGATGCCGATCGCGACGATCGCATGGCTGAATTCGGCGCTTTCGGTCTTGCCGTCCTTCGTCTTGATCTTCGCGGTGACGCCGGTGGCGGTCGCCTTGAGTTCCTCGACCCCGGCGCCGGTGAAGATCGTCATGCCCTGCTTCTTGAGCGCCTTTTCGAGGAAGGCCGACACATCGGCATCCTCGACGGGCACGAGCCGGTCGAGCATTTCGACGACGGTCACGTCGACGCCCATGTCGCTGTAGAAGCTCGCGAACTCGATCCCGATCGCGCCCGATCCGATGACGAGCAATTTCTTCGGCATTTCGGGCGGGACGAGCGCGTGGCGATAGGTCCAGATGCGCTTGCCGTCGGCGGGTGCGAAGGGCAGGTCGCGCGCGCGCGCGCCGGTCGCGACGATGATATTCTTGGCGGAAAGCGTTTCGGTGCCCTTCTCACCTTTGACTTCGAGCTTGCCCGGCGCGGTCAGCTTGCCCTCGCCCATGTGGACGGTGATCTTGTGCTTCTTCATCAGGAAGGCGACGCCCTGGCTGAGCTGCTTCGCGACACCGCGGCTGCGCTTCACCACCGCGTCGATGTCGGCGCTGATCTGCTGCGCGATCAGGCCGTAGTCGCCGGCATGCTGCATATAATGATAGATTTCGGCCGAACGCAGCAGCGCCTTGGTCGGGATGCAACCCCAGTTGAGGCAGATGCCGCCGAGATTCTCGCGCTCGACGATTGCAGTCTTGAGCCCGAGCTGCGCGGCGCGGATCGCCGCGACATAGCCGCCGGGGCCGGAGCCGAGGACGATGAGGTCGTAATTGGTGTCAGCCATCGGGGAAATCCTTAACCTGCTATTATTTTGATATATTTCGACGAGACCCAGCCCGATTTGCACGGGCCGTCATAGGGCCGCTCGGACTCGACGGGGCTACCGGTTCCGCAATCCATCTCCCGATCGTCGCCCGGCGCGTAAACGATGCCAGTCCACGCCCCGTCCTTCGCATCGTCGCACATGACGACCCAGTGCCCGCTCTTCAGCCGATCGATCTCGCGCGCCCGTGTATCGAGTGCGGTGCGGACCGAAAGGAAGCTTTTCGCCGGATCCTTGAAGCCGCCGACTTCGCCCACCGACAGGCAGGCGTCGAGATCGGGGCCAGCCTTGCCGACGATGACCGGCGGCGACGCAGGCGTCGCGCCGATCAACAGCAGCGAGAGCAAGGCGAGAGACGAGCGCAAACGGGCTCGTCCCGCGATCAAGCCACCAGCCCCAGCGGGTTCTCCACCAGTTCCTTGAAGGTCTTCATCAAGAGCGCGCCGTCGGCGCCGTCGATCGCGCGGTGGTCGAAGCTGCCCGTCGCCGACATAACGGTCGCCATCGCGAGCGCGTCGTCGACGATGTACGGGCGCTTCTCGCCCGCTCCGATCGCCATGATCATCGCCTGCGGCGGGTTGATCACTGCGGTGAACTGCTTGATCCCCATCATGCCCATGTTCGAGATCGAGGCGGTGCCGCCCTGATATTCGCTGGGCTGGAGCTTGCCTTCCTTCGCCTTCGCCGCAAGTTCGGCCATTTCGGTCGAGATTTTCGACATCGACTTGCCACCCGCGTCGACGATGATCGGGGTGATCAGGCCGCCGGGGATGCTGACCGCGACCGAGATGTCGGCGCGCTTGTACTGGCGCATCACATCGCCGCCGAAGCTGACGTTGCACGACGGCACGCGTTCGAGCGCGACCGCGAGCGCCTTGATCAGCATGTCGTTGACGCTGAGCTTGACGCCGCGGCTTTCGAGGCTGGCATTGAGTTCGCCGCGCAGCTTGAGCAGCGCGTCGAGGCGGATGTCGACGGTGAGGTAGATGTGCGGCGATTGCTGCATCGATTCGGTCAGGCGGCGCGCGATCGTCTTGCGCATGCCCGACAGCTTTTCATCCTCGTGCGGGATGCCGAAATCGGGGATGGAACCAGCGGTTGCCGGTGTGGGCGCTGCTGCCGCCGGAGCAGCGGCGGCGGGCGCCGGGGCCGAGGTCGCAGCGGGTGCTGCAGCACCGGCGGGCGCGCCTTCGAGGTCGGCCTTGACGATGCGGCCGCCGGGCCCGGTGCCGGTCAGCGTCTTGAGATCGATGCCCTGTTCGGCGGCGAGGCGCTTGGCAAGCGGGCTGGCCTTGATGCGGTCGCCCGATGCGGCGGGAGCGGGGGCGGCCGCCGGAGCCGGTGCGGGTGCCGGCGCAGCGGCGGTTGCCGGTGCCTCGGCCTTCGGTGCCGCCGCGGCGGGAGCAGGCGCCGGCGCTGCCTTCGCGCTCGACGCATCTTCGTCCTCGCCCGCGATCACAGCAATCACGGTGCCGACCTTCACATTGTCGGTGCCTTCGGCGACGAGGATCTGTGCGACCGTGCCTTCGTCGACCGCTTCGAACTCCATCGTCGCCTTGTCGGTTTCGATCTCGGCGAGCAGGTCGCCCGATTTGACCGTGTCGCCTTCCTTGACCAGCCATTTGGCAAGGGTGCCCTCCTCCATCGTCGGCGAGAGAGCGGGCATTTTGAGTTCGATTGGCATATTCGGGCTTGTCCCTGTCAGTCTTGCAGGCGGGGGCCTGCCGCTACGGATTCTTCTTTCGCCATAAGCCTTGCATCGAGCAAGGTCCAGCGGCCCAGCTTGCGTTTCATACGAATGTGACGCACTCTTTGCGCCAAGCAAAAACACGAGGGGTCGGGGTGATGCGGACATATCTGGTGGTGATCGACGACAGTCCGGAGTCGGCGCTGGGGCTGCGCTTTGCTGCGCGGCGCGCGGCGCGGACCGGCGGCGGCGTCATCATACTCACGATCATCCCGCCGCAGGATTTCGTCGCCTTCGGCGGGGTCCAGGCGACGATCGAGGCCGAATGCCGCGAACATGCCGAGGAACTCGTCGCCGCCGCGTCCGACGCTGTATTGCAGGAAGGCGTCACGCCGCAGACGCTGATCAAGTCGGGCAAACCCGCAGAGGTGGTGCGCGAGGTGATCGGTGCGAGCGACGAGATTGCGGCGCTGGTGCTGGCGACCGCCGCAACAGGGGCGCCGGGGCCGCTTGTCGCGCATTTCACCGGACAGGATGCGGGGACGCTTCCCTGTCCGGTGATGCTGGTGCCGGGCGGGATCGATATCGCCCGGCTCGATGCGTTGAGTTAGTCAGACCACGAGCGAGCGCGGGACGGCGGCGTCTTTCCATTCGAGGATGGCGAAGCCGAGCACGCCAAGGGCCTGCACGATGACGACCGCGATGCCGAGACCTGTCATCTCTGCGGCAAAGGTCGCGACAACCGCGAAGCTCGCCGCGACCCAGCCGAGGTTTCCGAATGCGATGAGCTTGACCAGCGCGGGGCTCGGTACCCTCTGAAGCGCGGCAACGACCATCAGGAGCGCAGCCGCGAGGCAAATCCAGCCCCCGGTCGACACGATATTCGCAGGTAGCCCGAACAGCGCGCCCAACGGCTCGGCGACGAAGAGCCCGGCGGCAAACACCGCCGAGCAGGTGAGCGCATCGGCAACGAGGATATTCTTGAGATTGAGGATCGACATAATGGTTCTCCTTTCGATCCCCTCAAACTGGACTCGAAAGTGAATGGCGTCGATTACGCCCGAGGTAATGGAAATGCGGAAGGCGGAGGTATAGCTCTCCGGACGAAGGAGATAATCATGCAAGTCGCGACGCTGGGCGAACAATTGCGCGAATGGCGCACGCGCCGCCGGATGAGCCAGATGGACTTGGCGCTCGATACCGAAATCTCGACGCGCCATCTGAGCTTTATCGAGACGGGGCGGTCGAAACCGAGCGCGCAAATGTTGCAGCGGATCGCCGATTGCCTTGAGGTTCCGCACCGCGCGCGCAACGCGCTGTTGCTCGCGGCGGGCTATGCGCCCGACTATCAGGAGCGCGCGCTCGACAGTGACGAGATGGCGGGTATGCGCGCGATCGTCGAGCATGTGCTGAAGGGGCACGAGCCCTACCCCGCCCTCGCGGTAGACCGCCACTGGAACATGATCGCCGCGAACGGCGCGGTCGAAATCCTTGCGCAGCTTGCCGCCGCGCACCTTTTCGAACCGCCCGTCAACGTGTTGCGGATTGCGCTCCATCCCGAGGGGCTTGCGCCGCATATCGCCAACCGCGGCGAGTGGCGCGCGCATTTACTCGAGCGGCTCGACCACCAGATCGATGCGAGCGGCGATGCCGGACTGATTGAATTGCGTGCCGAATTGGCCGGCTATCCGGCCGAGTCCGAAGAGCATCATCGCGGCGCGGCGAACGGCATTGCGGTGCCGCTGATCCTCGACACGCCGATGGGACAGATCCGCTTTGTCTCGACCGTGACCATCTTCGGGACGCCGGTCGATATTACGCTGTCGGAGCTGGCGATAGAAGCCTTCTTCCCTGCCGACGCCGAGAGTGCGGCCCTATTGCAGAAGCTGGCTGACCGATAACGCCGACGGACTAGCGGCGCTTGCCCTTGTGCTTGATGTTTGCGGGGCGACCGCGCTTGCCGACCATGTGCTTCCCAGCCTTGTCCTTTCGCGGTCCCTTCCCCGTTATGCCGTCACGCCGCGGCGGACGGTTGCGGAACCCGCCTTCGGGCGCATCGGGCAGCTCGAAACGCAGCGCGCCGCTGACTGGATTGGCGTCCATCAGTCGCAATTCGATCCGCTGACCGGTCGTGTAGCTGACGCGGCCATGCTCGCTGTCGAGACTGCGCGCCGCCTCGTCGTAGAAGAAGCGTTCGCTGCCGAGTGTCGAGACCGGTACCAGCCCGTCACCACCAAGCCCGTCGACGGTGGCAAAGAATCCGAAGGGCTGCACGCCCGTGATCCGCGCGACGACGATCTCGCCGGTCTTGGTCGCGAGATAAGCGGCGACATAACGATCGACGGTCTCGCGCTCGGCCTCCATCGCACGGCGTTCGAGCGCGCTGATCGCCTCACCGATGCGCGACAGGCCCTTGGCGTCGGCTTCGCCGAGGCCGGTGCGCGCAGGTAGGCCCTGGGGTTTCCCCGGCACTTCTAACTTGTAGGAATCGACGAGCGCGCGATGGACGATCAGGTCGGCGTAGCGACGGATCGGGGAGGTGAAATGCGCGTAGCTGCCGAGCGCGAGGCCGAAATGGCCGGCGTTGGCGGGGCCGTAGTAGGCCTGCGTCTGGCTGCGCAAAATCGCCTGCATGATCTCCGGCAAACGGTCGTCTTCGGAAAAGCCGTCGATCAGGCGGTTGAACACCGCGGGCGTGATGACCTGCCCGAGCGAGAAGCTTCGCTCGAAGGTTTCGAGATAATCCTTGAGCCCGACGAGCTTCTCGCGGCTCGGCGGTTCGTGGATGCGGTACATGACGGGCGACTTCTTCGCCTCGAGCGCCTTTGCCGCCGCGACGTTCGCCGCGATCATATAATCCTCGATCAGCCGCATCGAATCGAGCCGGTCGCGGACGCGGATCTCGGCGATGCTGCCCTGTTCGTCGAGGATCACCTGCCGTTCGGGCAGATCGAGGTCGAGCGGGTCGCGCGCGGCGCGCGCCTTCGCAAGCAGCGCCCAGCAGGCCCACAGATTCTTGAGCGTCGGGAGCACATCGGCGTCCCATTCGTCGCGCGCCGTGTCGGCGTCATAGGCCGCCTGCGCATGCTCGTAAGCGATGTTCGCGCGCAGCCGCACGAGCGCGCGATTGAAACGCCATGACGTCACCTTGCCATGCTTGTCGATGACGAGATGGCACGCCATCGCGGCGCGATCCTCGCCAGCCTTGAGCGAGCAGACGCCCGCCGACAAGGTCTCCGGAAGCATCGGGACGACCCGGTCAGGGAAATAGACGCTGTTACCGCGCCGCCGCGCCTCGCGGTCGAGATCGCCATCGGGGCGGACATAATAGCTGACGTCGGCGATCGCGACGATCGCGCGGAAACCGCCCTTGTTGCCCGGCTGGTCATCGGGGACCGCCCAAACGGCATCGTCATGGTCGCGCGCGTCGATCGGATCGATCGCGACGATCGGCAGGTCGCGCAAATCCTCGCGTCCATCGGGGGTGAGCGGCAGTTTCGCCGTTTTCTCGGCCTCGGCGAGGGTTTCGGCGCCGAAGACATGCGGAATTTCGTGCCGCGCGATCGCGATCATGCTCAGCGACCGGGGCGCGAAGGGATCACCGATCCGGTCGATGACCTTTGCCCTGATCGCCGCGCCGCGCCCGGTGAGTTCGGCGCGGACGAGGTCGCCAATATCGGCATCGCCTTTGTCGGCGACGGCAAAGTCGTAGCGCGCGCGCTTGTCGGCAGGGCGCAGCCAGACGATCGGCTTGCCGCCGGGACCAACGTCCTCGACAAGCACGCCTATCACCATCTCGGCGCTCGCGGCCAGGCGCTTCATTGGATGCGCGACATGGCCGTTGCCGCGTTCCTCGGTGCGCGCGAGGATGCGGTCGCCGATGCCCAAGGCCCCTTTCCGCCCTTGCTCCATCACGCGGAGGCGCGGCGCGGGGCCGGCACCCTCCCAACGGTCGGGCACGGCCCAGAGGTTGCTGCCCTCGATCGCCACGACGCGGAGCACCGTCACGCGCGGCAGGCCGCCATGTTTGTGAAAGGCGCGTCCGGGGGCCAGATCAACGAGCCCCTCGTCGGTCATATCCTTGAGCAGCGCCTTCAGCGCGATCTTGTCATTGCCATGGAGCGCGAAATGCTTCGCGATCTCGCGCTTGCCGACCGCGTCCTTGCTCTCTTCGATGAAGCGAAGGATCTGCTCGGGTGTCGGCAGACCATGTTGTTTTTTGCGAGCCATAGTCCGGCGGATAGGGGGTAACGGGCGGCCCGTCACCCCCATGCCGGATTAATAGGGTGAAATGTCGAGGATCTGTCCCGAAGGGCTTGCCTTGCAGGTCGACCGATAATGGCCCGTCGCCATCGTGAACTCATAGTTGCCGCCGCCCGTGGTACGCTGGCTGACCGCGACGCTGCTGCCCCAGGGAGCGTTTTGATATTGATCGGCGCGACGCTCGCATGCGGCGCGTGCCGCATCGGGGCCACCGCGCGCATAAGTGCGGTTCGCCATGCGGCGGTTCGACGCCTCCTGCTCACCTGCCATGAAGCCATCGTGATAAGCCTCGGTATCGTTGCGATCATATTGGCCGCCGTAAAGGCCATCATTATAGCCGCGCGAATAATCGCCGTCATGGTTGCCGTCGCCATGATCGCCATGCTTCTTCTTGTGGCTCGCGAGCGCCGCGATCAGTCCGACGGCCGCGATCGCACCGACGGCTGCGGCAGCGTCGCCGCCTCCGCCGTGGCCGCAATTGCTGCTGTCGGTCTTGTCGACGTTCGAATAGCGACCGTTCGACACGACGACGGCGACGCAGGTTTTCGTGCCGCTGTTCCACCAATATTGCGCGCCGCCGCTGGTCTTCGTCATTTCATAGCCGCGCGATTCCATCGCGGTCTCGGCGCCTGCGGCGCGCGAGCCCGGAAGATCGGCGATGTCCGATGGTGGCTTGGCTGTCGCGGGACCGATGCTACCAAACAGCATGGCCGCGATGACCGTCGAGCCGGCAAATTGCTTCTTCATGACCTTTTTCCCCTGTCAAAATGCCTGAACAGAATGCGCCCCGCCGCAGCCCGGGTACATCGCCCGGAGCTTGCGGTGGCATTCTATCAGAATTGTGAATGGGGTCGAACCGATTTCATACCCGGTCGGGCAAGGTTGGTCAGTAGGTCCGCCCGATCAGCACGCGTTCGACCGCGGGTTCGCCGGTGAAGAAACAAGCGCCGTCCGCCGGGGCCGCGTCGAGCGGGGTGTTGCGCATCGTCAGCTTGAGCGCCTTGAGCTGCGTCACGATCGCCTCGAGTGCCGCACCAGTCGGCCGCGACCATTGCACCTCGGCCCAGCCGACGAACTTGTCGTCGCCGGCGAAATGCGCCTTGAGGTCGGTGACGTCGCGGCGGATGTTCGCGTGCAGGCGGTCTTTGGCCTCGGCATGGAGGCTCGACTGGATATCTTCCAGCGTCGCAAGCGCGTCGGCAACGAAATCGCCCTTCGCGATGAACGCCGAATTGAGCTTGCCGTCGTCCTTGTAGAGCCGGTCGCGGCGGATCACCGCGACATTGCCGCCGGCGACGTCGCGCGGGCCGATTTCGACGATGATGGGTGCGCCCTTCTTGACCCAGCCCCAGCGCTTGGTCTGCGCCTTGTTCGCGCTCGCATCGAGCAGCACGCGCACGGGTTCGCGGAAGGCGTCGAGCGCCTTCAGCTGGACTTCGAGATCGCTGCAATAGTCGAGGATTGCGGCGTCCTCTTCATTGTCGCGCAGCATCGGCACGATGACGATCTGGTGCGGCGCTATGCGCGGCGGACAGCGGAGGCCATCATCGTCGCCGTGCGTCATGATGACGCCGCCGATCATGCGCGTCGAAGTGCCCCAGCTCGTCGTGTGGCAGAGGCTGTGGCCGCCGTCCTTGTCCTGGTAACGGATGTTCGCGGCCTCGGCGAAGCCGGTGCCGAGATAGTGTGACGTGCCGGCTTGCAGCGCCTTGCCGTCCTGCATCATCGCTTCGATCGAATAGGTCGCGACCGCGCCCGGGAAACGCTCATTTTCGGGCTTCTCGCCGGCGATTACGGGCATCGCGAGGACATCCTCGGCGAAGCTGCGGTACATTTCGAGCGCGCGCAGCGTTTCGGCCATCGCGTCGTCCTTGTCGGCGTGTGCGGTATGGCCTTCCTGCCACAGGAATTCGCTGGTGCGCAGGAACATGCGAGTGCGCATTTCCCAGCGCACGACGTTCGCCCACTGGTTGACCTTGAGCGGCAGGTCGCGCCAGCTCTGCACCCAGCGGCTCATCGCATTGCCGATCACCGTCTCCGACGTCGGGCGGACGATCAGCGGTTCCTCGAGCTTCGCTTCGGGGTCGGGGATCAGCTTGCCCTTGCCGTCCTGGATCAGGCGGTGGTGCGTGACGACCGCCATTTCCTTTGCAAAACCATCGACATGGTCGGCTTCCTTCTCAAAGAAGCTCAAGGGAATGAAGAGCGGGAAATAGGCGTTCTGGACCCCGGCGTCCTTGATCGCGGCGTCCATCACTGTCTGGATGCGTTCCCAGATGCCATAGCCCCACGGCTTGATGACCATGCAGCCGCGGACGCCCGATTCCTCGGCGAGATCGGCTTCGGCAATGACATCCTGATACCAGGCCGCGAAGTCGGCCTGCCGGGTTACGCTGAGCGCATGTTTGACCATGATATTTCGTATTTTCCGTAGCTGGGGCGCTGTCGCGGCCCGATTAATTCTGCTGCTTCTTTTGGGCGAGCGCGGCCTTGAGTTCGGCGACCTCGGCCTTGAGTGCGGCAATCTCGGCGTCCTTGGCCTTGCTGCCGCCAGCGCCTGGCATGAAGGCTCCCGCCGCCTGCTGGAACATCTCCATATTGCGGCGCGTCAGTTCAGCAAGCGGGTTCGATCCCAGCGCGCCTTCGAGCGCCGAGCGGACATCCTGCTGGTTCTTGCGGAACGCGGTCATCGAGGCTTCGAGATATTGCGGCACCATCGACTGCATTTTGTCGCCGTACATGCCGATCAGGTGACGAAGGAAATTGACCGGCAGCAATGTTTCGCCGCGCGTTTCCTCGTCCATGATGATTTGCGTCAGGACGTTATGCGTGATGTCGTCGCCGCTCTTGGCATCGACGACGCGGAAATCGCGTCCGTCGCGGACCATGGCGCCCAGATCTTCCAGCGTGATGTAACAGCTGCGTTCGGTGTCGTAGAGTCGCCGGTTGGCGTATTTCTTGATCGTGACGACGTCATCTTCCGTCGCCCCCGCCCTGGACTTCGCCATCTTGACCCGCGCTCCTTGTGTTCCCGGGCGATCGCGCCGCCCGGTGTTCGAAACCCGCATTAGCATCAAATAATGATGCGCCGCAACATGCGCAGATTCACGGGAGTCGAACCTGTTGTGATCGATTCGGCGCTGGTGGACGGCGCGCCGACCCGCAAGCGGCGCGCACGCGCAGCTTTCCCGCAATCGGGCGCCGCTTGGGAGCATCACTCCGCACGCACGCAATTTAGTTTCAATGGAAATCATATCCATGGCATTTTTGGTGTCCGGAATCGGGAATGGCAGCCATTCATTTCACGGACAGGCATTTTGATTCCAAGCGACCGCCCGGACGCGACGGCTGATCTGTTGCGAAAAAGCCACAGCGTGGCACCGGAGTCGGCGGACTGTCAGAAAAACTTCATCAAAAGCTTGTGCCCCCCGAAATTTCGGTCTTTCTAGGGCCCAATCCGTTCACTCCCATTTTCTGAACGGGCAACCGGGGAATTACATCATGAAGAAGACTAGCCTGCTAGTTCAGGGCTCTGCCCTGACTCTTGCTTTGTTTAGCGCAATGCCCGCGATGGCACAGGGAACCGCTCCGGCGGACGAAGTTGCGGAAGAAGGGGGTACGACGATCATCGTTACCGGCTCGCGCATCCGCCAGCCGAACCTTGAATCGACCGTTCCGATCACGACCGTATCGGGCGAGGAATTCTTTGAAACCGGCCAGGTTTCGATCGGCGACGTCCTCAACGACCTGCCGCAGCTCCGCAGCACGCTCAGCCAGTCGAACGGTACCCGCTTCCTCGGCACCCGCGGCCTGAATCTGCTCGACCTTCGCGGTCTCGGCACCCAGCGCACGCTGGTTCTGGTGAACGGCCGCCGCCACGTTGCGGGCGACATCCTGTCGAACGGCGTGTCGACCGACATCAACACCATCCCGACCGACCTGATCGAGCGCGTGGACGTCCTCACCGGCGGCGCTTCGTCGATCTATGGTTCGGACGCCGTCGCCGGCGTGGTGAACTTCATCCTCAAGGACAATTACGACGGCATCCAGCTGCGCGCGCAGAGCGGTCTCAACCTCGACTATGGCGATGCAGGCAACCAGTATGTCTCGGCGCTGGTCGGCAAGAATTTCGCCGAGGGTCGCGGTAACGTCGCGCTGAACGTCGAATATGCCTATCAGTCGCAGTATGCGGCTTCGGGTCGTGGTCGCAACATCAACCAGAACAACAACTTTGTCGTTGTCGACACCGACTCCGCGACCGGCCCGACGCCGAACCGCGACGACGTGTTCGACCGTATTTTCTACGAAGACATCCGTTCGGCGACGATCTCGCTGGGCGGCCAGCTCGGCTTCACCAGCCCGACGGCGGCTTGCGGCCGCGACCCGCTGGGCGCAGCCTATGCCTGTAACTACCTGTTCCGTCCCGACGGTACGCTCACCCCGCAGACGGGCACGCGCATCGGCCTCGGCCCGAACGGCAACTATGTCGGCGGCAACGGCTATTCGGGCCGCGAAGGCAAGCTGGTCACGCTGACCCCGACGCTCGAGCGTATCTCGGCGAACCTCCTCGCGCACTTCGACGTTTCCGAAGCGTTCGTGCCGTTCATCGAAGCGAAATATGTCAAGACGACCGCCGTCGGTTCGCAGAGCGGCCCCTTCTTCTCGCAGGGCACCACTCTGGGTCAGCTCGATCCGCGCGAACGTCCGCGTCTCGACAACCCCTATCTGAACCCGCAGGCGCGCGCGATCATCGAGCAGCAGCTTATCGCGGGCGGCGCGACGCCGACCGGTGCGACGCGCTTTGCGCTGCGCAAGAACTGGGCCGAATTCGGTATCCGCGACGAACGTATCGAGCGTGAAACCTGGCGCGTTGTCGGCGGCCTGAAGGGCGACTTCAACGACGACTGGACCTATGAAATCTCGGGCAACTACGGCGAGTTCAAGGAAAGCAACGAGATTAAGGGCAACGTCAACGTCCAGCGTTATCTGCTGGGCCTCGACACTGCGCGTGACGGCGCCGGCAACATCGTTTGCCGTGCAACGCTCGATCCGAACAACACCGCGGGTTACATGAGCCTCGACGGCCGCACGCTTGGCCAGCTCAACGCGCTCACGAACCCGTCGGCAGACGACATCTATATTCGTGACCGTCTGCGTTCGGACATCGCGTCGTGCGTTCCGATCAACCCGTTCGGTGAAGGCGCTTCGTCGGCTGCCGCGCGCCAGTACGTCCTGCAGAACACGCAGGCGCAGGGCAAGATCACCCAGTTCGTGGCTTCGGGCTTCGTCGCGGGTGACCTCAGCCAGCTGTTCGAACTGCCCGGCGGTCCGGTCGCTTTCTCGCTCGGCGCCGAATATCGTCGTGAGA
>JAESGS010000572.1_pt1 | contig 23279 bp, 24 predicted proteins | sample 9269761 | NCBI WGS metagenome assembly JAESGS01 (sample SAMN15741799, study PRJNA653493) | algae metagenome | isolation source: Cyanosarcina radialis HA8281-LM2 and co-occurring heterotrophs from damp... | place: USA: Makauwahi cave, Hawaii | collected 2011-01-06 | reverse complement strand
CCACACGGGCGGCGATGCGGGGACTCAGGCGCGCCGTGTTGGGATAGCGGCGGATTGCGGCGTAGCGGATGCCGCGCACGCCTTTGCGATGCATGTCTTCCAGCGCATGGTCGCTGATATCATCGGGCACAACCCCGACGCCGCGAAAACGCGTTGGATATGCCGCAAGCGTATCCAGCATCAGACTGTTGTCGCGGCCATAGGCGGATGCACTGACGATCACCGCGCGGTCGAGGCCCAGTCGCCCCTGCAAGGCGATGTACGTTTCGGCCGTCTGTTCGACGCTGAGATAATCGGCGCGGGAATCGAACGGATAGCGTGCCGCGGAACCGAACAGGTGGATGTGACAGTCGCAGGCCCCACGGGGAGCCATGAGGCGCGGCCGCTTCAGCGTCGCGTCCGGCGGCGCGCACAATTTTGGTTGCCTTTGCGTACTCACGACCCGCTCGTCACATTTCGACATCGACTATAGCGGCGCGACAGCGGCGGTCGTAGGGCCGCGCCCCAATTTCACATACATGATTTGTCGTCGGCGGTGCGCCGGGCCGTTTGAATCCAGCCAGCGCGAACGCCACAATCGCCGCATGTGATCATGGCGCGGTGAATGCGATGACGGAACGGGTTCGGCGGCTGAGACGATGTGAACTCTCGGTGCCGGCGATCAATCCAAAGATGGTTGCGAAGGCGGTGGCCGGCGACGCCGATCTGGTATTTCTCGATCTCGAGGATTCGATCGCGCCTGGCGCCAAGAACGAAGCACGACAGGCCGCCATCCGGGCATTGCGCGATCTCGACTGGGGCAGCAAGACCCGCGCGGTACGCATCAACGGCATCGAGACCGAGTTCGCCTATCGCGACATCATCGAGATTGTCGAAGCCGCGGCCGATGCGCTCGACGTGCTGATCGTACCCAAGGTCAAGTCGCCGGTTGATGTTCTGTGGGTTGATCGCCTGCTCGGTCAGATTGAATCGCGGCTTCGGCTTACCCGCCGCATCGGTCTTGAGGTGCTGATCGAGGAGGTGGAAGCGATGATCGCCGTCGAGGCGATCGCAGCCAGCACGCCGAGGCTCGAAGCCATCATCTTCGGCATGGGCGACTTTTCCGCCTCCCAGGGTATCAAAGCCAAGGCGATCGGGCTGGAGCGGGCTTACCCGGGCGATATCTGGCACTACCATCGCAACCGCGTCGTGATCGCGGCGCGCGCAGCCGGCATCGACGCCATCGATGGCCCATATGGCGATTTCCGCAATGTGGAGCGCTACCGCGAGGAATGCCTGCGCGCAACGATTCTCGGCTGCGTCGGCAAGTGGGCCATCCACCCCGCGCAGATTCCGGCAGCAACCGAGATTTTCAGCCCGCCTCCGGCTGAGATCGAGCGGGCGCGGCGCATGGCTGCGACCTATGCCGAGGCCGAACGCCAGGGCGTTGGCTCAATCCAGTTCGAAGGCGTGATGGTCGATGCCGCTTCGGTGCGGATCGCCAACAACACCGTGATCATCGGCGATCTGATCGACCGGCGAAGACCGCCGGCTCGAACGACCTGAAGGAGTACTGTGTCAATGATGTCTTTCGACTTCCCAGAAGGCGCCGCGATCGTGATCGGCGGCACCGGCGGCATCGGCCGCAGCATCTGCGAACGGCTTTCTGCCGCTGGCAGCGACGTTGCCTTCACTTGGCGACGCAACGCCGAGACCGCCGATGCGGTGGCAGAAGTGGTTCGCAAGGCCGGACGCCGCGTCGACCATGCCGCGCTGGATGTCACCGATCCGGACTCGATCAAAGGTGCGTTCGAGCGCTTTCACAAGGCATTCGGGCGTATCCATGCCGTGATCTACACCACCGCGCCCGAGATCCCGCAGCAATGGCTCAGCACCATTCAGCCCGAGCAGGTTCGGCACGTCCTCGATGTCAACGTCATGGGCCTGTTCCATGTTGTACAGTCGGCGATTCCGATGTTGCGCGGTGGCGGAAGCTTCGTGACGGTGACCAGCTCGGCCGTGCATCGCTATCCGCGCCGCGATGCCCTATCGGCCATACCGAAATCCGCCGTCGAGATGCTGACCATGGCCTTGGCCAAGGAAGAGGGCCGCTATGGGCTTCGAGCCAATTGCGTCGCCCCGCATTTGATCGAGGCTGGCGGCGGAACGCGCGTGATGCATCAGGTCAGCGATCAGATCGTCGCGCAGATGAAGAAGGATATTCCGCTCCAACGTTTCGGCGGCGCGCGCGAAGTGGCGGATCCGGTCGTGTTCTTGGCATCGCCGCTCAGCAGCTATGTCAACGGCCAGGTGATCGTGGTTGACGGCGGCTGGCAGGTATAGCTCCGACCCTGGAGAGCGACATGGGAATGACGCTGGCGCAGAAGATCATTGCCCGCACCGCCGGACAGCGGGAGGCGGCGATTGGAGATGTCCTGATCTGCGAACCCGACCTGTTCGAAACCATCGATCTGGTCATGCCCCACTACATCAAGACATTGCGGCAGCAGGGCATCGACCGGCTCCGGTATCCCGAACGGGTCATCGTGTTCGCCGATCACGAGGTGCCGTCCCAGAGCGAACGGACCGCGCAGCTAAAGAAAGCCCTGCGCCAGCAGCTGGCCGATCTCGGGATCACCCATTTTTATAGCGAGGGCCGGCACGGCATCAGCCACCAGGCGATCGTCGAGAAGGGCCACGTGCTGCCTGGCATGCTGGTGACCGGGCCCGATACCCACATCACGACTCTGGGCTGCGTGGGTGCGCTTTCGCCGCCGATCAACTATGAGGCGGTGCAGGCCCTGGCGACCGGCGAAATGTGGCTCAAGGTGCCCGAAACCATTCGCATCGAGCTGAGTGGCCGGCCCAATCCCGGCGTCATGAGCCGCGACATCGGTCAATGGATCATTGCCAAGCTCGGCGCGGAGCAGTGCGACTATCGCGTGCTGGAGTATGGCGGGCAAGGGCTCGCCGCCTTTGACATGGATGCGCGCATGACCCTGTGCAACGTCGCCATCGATGTCGGGGCCAAGGCTGCCGTGGTGGAGCCCGACGACGTAACGTTCGCCTATCTGCGTCCCCGCACCCGGGCCGAGCTTCAGCCGCTGAGAAGCGACCCCGATGCTGTCTATGCAAGGGTATTCCGCCAGGACCTGACGGAGCTGGAACCGATGATCGCGGCGCCGCCCAGTCCCGATAATGTCGTACCGATCTCTTCCGTAGCGGGCATCAAGGTGGACCAGGTCTATATCGGTTCCTGCGCCGGCGGCCGCCTGGAGGATCTGCGGGCCGCGGCCCATCTGTTGCGGGGCCGTAAGGTACACCCGCGCGTGACGATGATCGTGGTGCCCACCTCGCAGGAGATCTTCGCGAATGCCGCACGCGAGGGCCTGTTAGATGCCTTTATCGACGCCGGCGCCGTCGTCAACGGTCCAAGCTGCGGCCCCTGCTACGGCAATCTGGCTCCGCTGGTCGAAGGCGATGTGTGCGTGTGCACCGGCACGACCAACATGCCCGGCCGCATGGGCAGCACCAAGGCGTCGATCTATTTGAGCAATGCCATCACCGCGAGCGCCGCCGCGATTGCTGGCGAGATTGTCGATCCGCGCGAGCTTGCGCCGAGGGATGCCACATGAACTGGCTGTGGCGCGGCCGCGCCTGGGTCTTTGGCGACCAGATACCGAACGACAACGGACTGATGCCGATCCGCTTCGTCCGTGCGCAGGAATATGACCCGGACGTGCTGGCCAGGCATTGCTTTGACGACCTGGAGCCCGGCATTGCAGCGCAGATCAAGCCGGGCGACATCGTGGTTGGCGGTCGCAATTTCGGCTTTGGCAATCCGCACATCCAGGGCTTCCTCGGCCTGAAGGGTCTCGGCGTCGCCGTGCTGGCCGAAAGCATGTCGCGCGGCCCGCTGCGCGCCTGCGTCAATGCGGGCGTGCCCACCCTGGCGCCGGTCGCCGGCATTTCCGGCATCGTGAGTCGCGGCGATGACCTGGAGGTCGATTTTGCCGGCGGCCGCATTACCAACCTGACGAGTGGCGCCAAGCTGAACACCGCGCCGCTGTCGGCCGTGATGCAGCAGATCGTCGCCGCCGGCGGCGGCATCGGCTTCATGCATCAACGGCTCAAAGCCCAAGCCGCCGACGAACAAGTTCGATGACGCTGAACTACGATGGCCTGCTCGCGCGCAAGTTTCCTGACGTGGCGCACCGATACACACCGCGCGACACGATTCTCTACGCGCTCGGCTGCGGCTACGGGGTCGATCCGACCGACACAGGCCAGTTGCGCTACATCTATGAGGAGGGCCTGCAGGTCGCGCCGACCATGGCGACGGTACTCGGACATCCGGGTTTCTGGATCAAGGAACCCGATACGGGGGTTGATTGGAAGAAGGTGGTGCACGGGACGCAGAGTCTGACCATCCATCGTCCGCTGCAGCCGTCAGGAGACTTGATCGGCCGCACACGCGTTACCCGCATCGTCGACAAGGGACCGAAGGTCGGCGCACTTGTCTACTCCGAACGCAGCGTCATTGACCGCGCCGACAGCCGGCCGGTTTGCACCCTCTCCCAAGTCACGGTCTGTCGCGGCGACGGCGGCTTTGGCGGGCCGACGGGCGTTCGCGAGGAGCGTCGCACAATGCCGGCCCGCGCGCCGGACTTTACCGTAGACCTGCCCACCACCACGCAGGCGGCACTCATCTATCGCCTGTCAGGCGACCTCAACCCATTGCATGCCGACCCGGCGGTGGCGCGTACGGCCGGCTACGACCGGCCGATCCTGCACGGCCTCGCCACATTTGGCGTGGCCGGTCACGCCTTGCTCCGCGCCTGCTGCAACTACGAGGCGGCCCAACTCCGGCGTATGGAGGGGCGGTTCACCGCGCCTGTGTTCCCGGGCGAGAACGTGCGAACCGAAATCTGGTCCGAAGCTTCAAAAACCGTGCAGTTCTGTTGCCGTGTTCCGGGGCGAGATCGTGCTGTGATCAGCGACGGCTATGCGGAGTTTGCGGTGTAAGCTTTCAAGCCACTGGGTCAGGGACGAGCACGCCGTTGTCGTCGTAGTACTTGCGCGCGCCAAGATCGACGGCGTCGTCACTCCTTGAGCACGCGGGCCCTCGTACCCGACACCTTCGGGAGAGCCAAAACGGCCAGCAGCAACAATGTGATCACGAGGAACGTGGCGCTGAGAGGCCGGGTCAGGAATACCGAGAGATCACCGCGTGAAATAAGGAGCGCCAACCGCAGGTTCTCTTCCAGCTGCGGGCCGAGAATAAAGCCCAGGATCAATGGCGCCGGCGGAAAATCAAGCTTCATCATAACGTATCCGAGAGCACCAAAGGCGGCGCAGAGGATCACGTCGACATAGCTGTAGGCCAATCCGTAGGCTCCTATGGTGCAGAAAAGCAAGATACCCGGGCAAAGGAGTCGGTACGGAATCTGCAGCATTCGAACCCACAGCCCGATCATGGGCAGGTTCAGAACCAGCAGCATGAAGTTCCCCACCCACATGCTGGCAATCAGGCCCCAGAACAGATCCGGCCGGGTGCTCAGAACCTGAGGGCCTGGCGTTATGCCCTGGATCATCATGGCGCCGACCATCAGCGCCATCAGGCCGTTGGCCGGAATTCCAAGCGTAAGGAGCGGAATAAAGGAGGACTGCACTCCGGCGTTGTTGGCGCTTTCAGGACCCGCGACGCCTTCGATCGCGCCATGACCAAAGCGCGACGGGTCTTTCGCAATCTTCTTCTCGAGAGCGTAGCTGCCAAAGGAACTCAGAATGCCGCCACCGCCGGGCAGCACGCCGAGGAACGAGCCGAACGCCGTTCCGCGCAGAATCGACGGCAGCGACTGCTTCACGTCGAGCCAACGAGGGACCCATGATCCCATGCGCGTCTTGTGCACTTCACGTTCGGCGCCGCGTTCAAGATTTATCAGGATCTCGCTAACCCCGAGGAGGCCGATTGCCATCACCACAAAGTCGATCCCGTCCAACAGGCCCGTCACGCCGCCTGTGAAACGGTCAGTGCCAGATGTCTTGTCGAGCCCAACGAACCCGAACGCGACCCCGAGCACGACCATGCCAATCGCTTTCAGAGCGGAGCCGCTTGCAAGCAGGACGGCCGCAAGAAGCCCCAGCACCATCAGGCTGAAGTAGTCCGCCGGGCCGAACATCAGCGCGAAACGCGCCAAAGGCTGCGCAACGGCCGCGACCAACATGGTTGCCAGTGTGCCCGCGATAAAGGACCCGATAGCGACGATCGCCAGGGCCGCACCAGCCCTGCCCTGCCGGGCCATCGCATGCCCATCGAGGCATGTCACCACCGACGACGATTCGCCGGGAATATTCACGAGGATTGCCGTCGTCGAGCCGCCGTACTGGGCCCCGTAAAAGATGCCCGCCAGCATGATGAGCGCCGACGTTTCGGGCATCGCATAGGTCGCCGGCAATAGGAGCGCAACCGTGGCCGATGAGCCAATGCCCGGCAGAATCCCGACGAGGGTCCCGATCGTAACGCCCGCGAGGCAATAGAGCAGATTGATCGGCGTCACTGCGACCGAGAAGCCCAGCGCCAGATTAGCGAACAGATCGGTCATGTCGGCCAGACGGGAAAGCGCTGCTCCAGCAACACGACGAAGATGATCACGCAGCTCGGGATCAGCACGATCACGAGCCACAGAAGATCGGTGGGCCGGAGACGATTCCCCGCCAGCGACGTGGCGCCGATCAGCAAGAGGGCGCAGATCACGAATCCGAGATACTCGACAAGGAGGCCGAAGGCGACGATTCCCGCCGCCGCCATCAACACGCGCGGATGAAGAATGAGCTCGTCGATCGCACGTTCCTGCAGCAGAGCCCGAACGGAAATTGCAATCCCGATCGCCAGAAGAAGCAGCCCCACCCAGAACGGCATGAATCCCGGACCGGGCTGGCCGAGAGATCCAAGCTGGTAGTTCCTCGCGAGCAACGCGAGAGCGCCACCGATAGCCCCCAGCGCCACTCCGCCGGCGACATGTCGATCGATCTTAATTCGAGGCCGGTGCATATACGGCCGCCGTCACGAGGACCAGGCGCATCCCTTTGCCTTCATGACCGCCTGGCGCTCTGAAACGTCAGGGTTCCGACCCTGACGGCAAGCCTCGATGATCTTTGCTTCGTACTCTTCTCGTTTCTGGCTTGCCTTCGCAACCTCGCCGGCGTCCTCGGCTCGAACGACAACCACGCCGTCGTCGTCGCCGGCGACAATGTCGCCAGGTCGAATCAGTTGCCCACCGATAACGACCGGCTGGTTGATGGTGCCAATGGTCTCCTTCGTCGTCCCTCGCATGCACAGGCCTAGCGAGAACACCGGAAACCCCAGCGCGCGCAGCGCTGCGCCGTCACGCACCCCGGCGTCGGTCACGAACGCGGCCACGCCCCGTGCCAGGCACGTGTTGGCCAGGACCTCTCCAAATCCTCCCTGGTCCGGATTGTTTCCGGCGCTCAGGACGAGAATGTCGCCGGGGCGAGCAAGGTTGATCGCCTCAAAGATCATCAGGTTGTCGCCGATGTGGCAGCTCGCCGTCAGCGCCGGCCCGCAGAATTTCATGCCGGGCGCAACGGGCTTGATACGAGAGTCGAGATCGCCTCGACGCCCCTGCGCCTCGTGCAACGTCGATGGTGCGAACTGAGCGATAGCCTCGACAATTGCTGAAGTCGGGCGAACGAATGAACGAACGACGTGTACCATAGTCTACCTGACTCTCCACTATCATAGTCTACCTGGCTTTCCACAGACCGATGCCGCAGCGATCCTGCGTCAGTTCGACCAGCGATGAGTCTTCCACAGCTCGCTGAGAAGCACGTTTCCTCGCGCCAGGGCCGCCTTGAATTCCTCGTGGCTCATGTGACTCACCAGAATGTTCCGCTTCTCCGCCGCGGAAACATACTCGGGATCCTTCGCAGCCGTTTCAAAGGCGAACAGCAGCTTCTTGCGCACCTCGTCAGGGACACCTTGCGGCGCCGCAAAACCGTTCAGCGCCTGAAGCTCGAGATCGAAGCCGGCTTCACGGAATGTCGGCACGTCGGGGGAAAAGGGAGAGCGCGCGGGAGAGGCAACAGCCAAAAGCCGGACCTCGCCGGTCTGGTGCGACGAAATGAAGTCGAACTCGTTCAGCATCCCCAGAGTGATGTGCTTTCCAAGCAGGGCCGTTCGGGTCGGCGCCGCTCCGTTGAAGGGGACGAAGCTGACCTGAAAGCCGTTCATCTTCTGGAAGAGCAATGCAACGAGGTGGCTCGGACTCCCAACGCCGGTTACCCCGACGGTCAGGGCGCCGGGGCTTGCCTTGGCCGCCGCGATGAATTGCGGCACGGTCTTGATGGCGCTTTCGCCGTGCACAACGAGCGCGATGTTGCCGACAGCCTGGTTGATGAGAGGGAAGAAGCTCTCTTGAGTGTACTTCGCCTTACCCTCGTGGATCGGAGCAAACAACGACGGAAAGTTGAGAACGCCGATCGTGTAGCCGTCGGGCTTCGACTCGGCGAGCGCCGTGGTTCCGACCATGCCGTTCGCCCCTGGCCGATACGTGATGACCACGGACGTCCCGAGATGCTTCTCCACAAAAGGGGCGAGAACGCGGGTCTGCACATCAGTCGCCCCGCCTGGCGGGAACGGCACGATCAGGGTGATCGGGCGTGTCGGATACGCCGCGGCAGGATCGCCACCCAGCAGGACACCGACAGCAAATGCGAATAGGCCGGCAAGAACTGTCTTCAACGTGTCCTCCTCGAGTTCGCCGCGATAGGGCTTGTTTTGATTACCCTATTGGGCAAATCGGCGAGCAACCACTAGAGAGTTATGATTGGTTGCTATATAATTCTTTTATGGGTCTCCGGCCACTCGACAAGGTTTCGACGCCGTTGGATTTTCGGCGGCTGCGCTACTTCATCGCGATAAAGGAGCATGGCTCGCTGTCCGGCGCGGCCCGCGCTTTGCGCGTGGCCCAGCCTGCGCTGACCTACCACGTCGCCGAGCTGGAGCGGAATCTTGGCATCACTCTGCTCAAGCGCGTTGCGCGCGGCGTCGAGCTGACGGAGGCAGGGACTGTGTTCCTGCGGCACGCTCGACTCGTTGTGTCCGCGGTGGCGCGAGCCGAGGAGAGCCTGCATGCCCTGCGCCACGATCAGGGCCGGCGAACGATCGTTCGCCTCGGCCTGATACCGTCCGTCGCAATCACCATTTCAACGTCGCTCATGGCGAAAGTCGCGCAAGCCCTGCCCGGCACAACGCTCAGCATCGTCGAGGGCGGCACGGATCAGCTGGAGGACATGCTCCGCAACGACAAATTGGACATGGCCTTGACCCTGGGGGATCTGCGCCGTCCGCGAACAAAACCCATTCTGCGGGAGGCCCTCTTTCTCGTTTCCAAGCATCCGCGGCAAAAGCCGCTCCCAGAGACCATAACGTTTGCCGAGATATCGAAGCTCAACCTGATCCTGCCGACGACCCGGAACCCGCTACGCCGGCTTGTGGATGACGCCGCCGATCGAGCCGGATTTCCGCTCACCGTCTCGATGGAGATCGATGGCCAGGACTCGATCAAGAGAGCTGTGGCAAAAGGCGCTGGCAGCACGATTCTGTCCTGGCACGCGGCCCGCGAGGAGCATGTTTCCGGCACGCTGCTTGCGCAGCAGATCGTTGAACCGCAGATTGGCCGCCTGCTGGTGCTCGAACACGTCGAGGCGGCCGATCCCCACGTATCCACGCTTCAGGATCTGCTGGTCGATTTACTTGAGGAGCGCCCTGGTCCAAAAGATGCGCGATAGACGGCCAAGGCCTCCAAGATGACGACCGCCGCTCACCGGCTTCTGGATATCTTCGCGCTCTTCGCGACGGAAAGGCGACCGCTATCCGTCTCGGAAATGGCGCGCTTGCTCGAAATCCCCGTTTCGACGTGCCATGGCCTCGTCAAGGCGCTGGAAGCCCGGGGCTACATGGCCGAAGCACAGCGGCTGCGTGCCTATTACCCCACCAAGCTTCTGTTGAGGCAGGCCACCGAGATTTCGAGCTTCGACCCGACCCTCGTCATGCTCGGACCGAAGCTTGCCCGGTTGCGCAATGAAGCCGGCGAGACCGTGCTCGTCGGCAAGCGCGTTCGTCTCGAATCCGTTTATCTCGACGTCATCGAAAGCCAGGAGCATCTGCGATTCATCGCAAAGGTCGGAGAATTGCGTCCTCTCTATGCAACAGCGGCGGGCAAAGCGCTCCTTGGCGCGATGCATGAGAAGGAACGAGCCAGCGTCATTGCCCGCCTGAAAATACAGCGCTTCACGTCGACAACAGTTTCCACACGCGAGCAGCTTGCAGTCGAGATCAACGAAGGCGTTCGGGCCGGCTATTTCAACAGCGAGGGCGGGTTCGTCGAGGGGACGTACTCCATATCCGTTCCAGTCCAGGTTCATGGCGAGTGGCTGGGCGTCGTCATCGCAGGTCCGCGAGAACGGGTTCGAGCCAAGACCTCCAGGCACGTCAAACTTCTAAAATCGTTCAAGAACTCGATCGAAATCGGCTAAGGCGTTTTTCAGTATACTGAAAAATAATTTCGTATATTGACAGCTTCGGGCGCGGGCTTACCTTGCGGGTCACGCTTCAAGGAAGCCACCGACCCTGCGCGGAGACGTCACGTGCGAAACTCATACTTCGATGTGAAGCCGATTGCCGGTGCGCTCGGCGCAGAAATTCACGGCATTGATATCTCATCGGCGCTCGACGACTCGACTATCGCCGCGTTGCGCGAGGCCCTCGTGCGCTATGAGGTCATCTTTTTCCACGACCAGGAACTGGGCGTTGAACAGCACAAGGCATTTGCGCGCCGCTTCGGACAGATCTACGTCCACCCGAATTTCAACGGTGCGGACCGCGAGATCGTCGAGATCAAGCGTGAGCCCGGGGATGTCGGCATCATCGGCGAGGAATGGCATGCGGATGCCACGATGGCCGAGGAGCCTCCTTTGGGCGCGATCCTCTATGGCGTCGAGATTCCTCCCTATGGCGGTGACACCATGTTTGCGAGCCAGAGCCTCGCCTATGACCGTCTGTCAGACGGCATGAAGAAGTTGCTGGATGGGCTGAAAGCGGTTCATACCGATCGCTACGTCGCCGGCCCCAACTCGGGCCGGAATGCCCGCCGCAGCACGAAGATCCGGGACGACAGCGAATGGCGGGAGACACAGATCCTCCATCCGGTGATCCGTACCCATCCGGAGTCTGGCCGCAAGATGCTGTTCGTGAACCACGCATACACGACGCAGTTCGAAGGGATGACGGAAGACGAAAGCCGGCCCCTCCTCGACTTCCTGAAGGATCACGGCCATCGCATGGAATACACGTGCCGGTTTCGCTGGCGCAAAGGGTCCGTCGCATTCTGGGACAACCGGTCGACCAAACACTTGGCGCTGCACGATGCCGGCCCGTTTCGTCGGGTCATGAGACGCGTTCAGATTTGCGGCGATCGCCCGTACTGAACGGGCTTCCGTCAAGCAAACTGCACTAGCCGGAAGGGTAGACGCATATGGCCGTGGTTCTGGGTGACGGAGATTTTCGCTACGAACCGGTGGAAGGCTGGGGAGAATTGCCGCCTGGCTGGACGTATGGCGAAGTCGCCGCGGTCGGCGTGGACAAGCGCGACAATGTCTACGTGTTCAATCGCAGCTCCCATCCGATGATCGTTCTTGATCGGTCGGGTAAGTTTCTCCGCTCGTGGGGAGAAGGCGTCTTCACTCGGCCCCATGGGATTCACATGGCGCCGGATGAAACGATCTTCCTGACGGACGACGGCGATCACACAGTTCGCCAATGCACTCTCGAGGGCAAGGTAATTGCAACCATCGGGATCCCGGGGCGCTCATCGGCCTTCATGAGCGGCGAACCTTTTCACCGCTGCACCCATACCGCGCAGTCGCCCAGCGGCGACATCTATGTCGCCGATGGTTACGGCAACGCCTGCGTTCACAAATTCTCGCCCGATGGGAAATTGCTGTTCTCCTGGGGAGAACCTGGAACCGATCCAGGGCAATTCAACATCGTGCACAATATCTGCTGCGATCACGACGGATGGGTCTATGTCGCGGATCGCGAGAACCATCGTATTCAAGTCTTCGATGGGAAAGGGTCCTACAGCGGCCAATGGAACAATCTGCACCGCCCCTGCGGCCTGCATATGGAATCCGGTCGCGATCCCCGTTTCTATATTGGTGAACTTGGGCCGGTGCTTGCGGTCAACCGCGACGTGCCGAATCTCGGCCCTCGCGTCAGCATTACCGACAATCGAGGCCGTGTGCTGGCCCGCCTTGGCGGCATTGGGCCCGGCGAGGATCCCGGGAAATTCATCGCGCCGCATGGCATCACCGTCGACAGTCACGGCGACATTTACGTCGGTGAAGTCGCTCACACGATGTGGCCGCAGTTCGGACGGCCTCGGGAGTATCCCGATCGGGAGCTGCGGTGCCTTCAGAAGCTCGCGCGCGTGAAATAGCTCCTAGCGGAGCAGCCATTCCCGAATGCCCCGATTCTCAGCAAACCTTTCGACCCTTTTCCAGGAACTGCCGCTCGTCGACCGCTTTCGTGCGGCCGCGGATTGCGGCTTCGAGGCCGTTGAGCTCTGGTTTCCGTACGAGATACCTGCCAGCGAGCTCGCGTCCATTCTGGCAGAGACGAAGCTCTCGTGCGTGGGGCTCAACGCACCGCCGGGTGACACCAGGAAGGGGGACTGGGGAATTGCCATCGATCCCGACCGGCGAAAGGAGTTCATCGCCGGCGTCGAAATGGCAATGAGTTACGCCGAAACGATCAACTGCCCGAATGTGCATGTGCTCGCCGGCAACCGACCGGAGCATCTCGACGCTCAGACGGCTGGCAAAATCTACAAGGACGGAATTGCCACGGCCTGTGCTGTTGCAAAACGTCATGGCCGCCGGGTTCTGATCGAGCCCCTGAATGCCATAGATCGCCCGACGTATTTTCTTTCCACGCAGCGCCAGGCAATCGAGACAATCGGTACTCTGCGATGCGACAATCTGGCGATCATGCTCGACCTCTTCCACTTGCAGCGTGGCGAGGGAAACTTGATCGAGCGCATGCGGGGAAGCCTGCCGTACGCCGCACATGTTCAGCTCGCTGACTGCCCTGGGCGCCATGAACCTGGTACCGGCGAGATCAATTACCCGGCGGTTTTGGCCGAATTGAATCGCCTTGGGTATCGAGGCTGGGTCGGGTGCGAATATTTCCCAAGCACTTTCACCAAGGACAGTTTTCGATGGCTGGAAGGCTCCGGCGGCTCGCCTGGACCCGCCCGTTAGCCTATGCGCTCTGTCGCTCGATAATCTTGAATCCCACGTCTACGAGCCAGAAGCAGTCAGGACTCGGCTCGTGTGAACAGACCCAGGACCGCCTTTCGGCTTGCCGTATATCTTCCCACCTTCTGTTCCAGCTCTACCCTGCAAATCCTCGGGTCGGCCTCGATCAAGGCGCGTCGATACTCGGCGACGTCTTGCACCAGCCTGTCTTCAAGTGCCTCGACATGCTTCGCGTTCATCAACGTCTCCCAATGCGGCTTGTTCGCTGAGGCTTCGCGGAGGCGGGCCGAAAACTCAATCAAGCAGCCGCCGTCTCCTCTTGCAGGCCCTGATCGTGTTGCTCAGGAGCCCCGCAATCGTCATCGGCCCGACGCCGCCGGGCACCGGCGTAATTGCGCCGGCGACCGCAAGAGACTCCGCGAACGCCACATCGCCCACCAGCCGGCTCTTGCCGTTCGGGAGGCCGATGCGGTTGATGCCCACGTCGATGACAGTGGCGCCCGGCTTGATCCAGTCCCCGCGCACCATCTCGGGACGGCCAACCGCCGCGACCAGTATGTCCGCCGTGCGGCAGAGCGCCGGCAGATCGCGCGTTCTGGAATGCGCCATGGTGACCGTGCAGTCCGCCTGCAGCAGCAGTTGCGCCATGGGCTTGCCGACGATGTTGGAGCGTCCCAGCACCACCGCGTGCAGGCCCGCCAGATCGCGATGGCGGCCGCGGATGAGGTGCATGCAACCCATCGGCGTGCAGGGCACGAGCGCGTCGCGGCCGATCGACAGCTTGCCCGCGTTCGCGTAGTGGAAGCCATCGACATCCTTGTCCGGATCGATCGCGTCGATCACGGCCTGCGCATCGATATGCGACGGCAGTGGCAACTGGACCAGGATGCCATCCACATCCGGATCGGCATTGAGGTCCGTCACAAGCTTCAGAAGGGCGGCCTGCGCCGTATCCGCCGGCAGCACGTGCTTGAAGCTCGCCATGCCCGCGGCTTCGGTCTCGCGCGCCTTGTTGCGGACATAGACCTGGCTCGCCGGATTGTCGCCGACGAGCACCACGGCAAGCCCGGGCCTGACCCCGAATTTCGACTGCATGACCTCCGCATCGCGGGCGCAGGCCTCGACCATCTGCGCCGCGACCGCCTTGCCATCAATAATCCGCCGATCGGCCTGAGTCATTGCGTCGTGCATGCCCTTCTCCGCCAGATAATCGACAATGTTCCGACGACCGCGCCTCGCGGCACGGATGTCCGATGCGCCCGGGAGCGACCGGACCGTTTCTGATCCATGGTTCAGGATGCGCTCTGGCGTGCTTGCGCGGCCGAGCGGAGCGCCCCCGCTGTTGGAAAGAGAGCCCGGCCGACGCTCGCCGGCCGGGCGCTAAAGCATGACGCCCCCTACATGCAGTCCTTCATGCAGCGGATGGCCTTGGCGTCGGGGCGATTGTCGAGGATGAAGCCGTCGCGATTGGGCATCTTCACCGCCGTCAACGCCTTGGCATCCATCACCGCATCCGCCGGGACGAGGTTGTTCAGGTGCAGGAGATAGGCCGAGACGGCGTAGACCTCGTCATTGGTCATCGTCTGCGGCTCGTTCATCGGCATCGCGCGCCGGATGTAGTCGAACAGGATCGGCGCGTACGGGTACATGCTGCCCGGCGTCAGGACGCGCGTGTTCGTCGTGAACGAGCCGACGCCACCGACCATGGTCGCGAAGACCGGCCCGCCCTTGGCGTCCTCGCCATGGCAGGCGAGGCACTTGGCCTCGTAGACCTCCTTGCCCTGCGCGACGCTGCCCTTGCCCGCAGGCAGCCCGACGCCGTCCGTGGCGCGGATGTCGATGTTCCACGCCGCCAGATCCGCCTCGCTGATCGGCTTGCCATAGGCCACGTTCGGCCGCTTCTCCTGCGCCAGGGCGGCTCCAGCCAGGGCAGCGATGGCAAACCCGGCGACGGCCAGCTTAAGCGATCGCATTGGCCACCTCCCCGCTCGCACTCACCGACCACGGGAACACCCCGTTGTGGTGCTGCACGAACCCCGTCAGCGCCCGCACCTTGGCGATGTCCGCCACCGTCGGCTGCACATAGCCCGTGCTGTCCACCGCCCGGCTGGCGATCTTGCTCGGCGCCCCGTTCCAGTTCCACGCGTAGCGGAACCGCGTCAGGCACTTGTCCAGCACCGGCTCTTCCAGCCGCGCCTCCTGCCACGTCTTGCCGCCATCCGTCGTCACGTCCACCGCCGTGACCTTGCCGTTGCCGGACCACGCGAAGCCCTGGATTTCGTAAAGCCCGGGCCCGCGCAGCTGCATGCCGCCCGACGGGTTGGTGATCACCGATTTGCATTCCATGGTGAAACTGAACTGCCGCCACTTCCCTTCCGGCATCGGGTCGGTGTAGCGCGCCGTCTCGCTGCGGAAGTTCCACGGCTGGTCGCCGACCTTGATGCGGCGCAGCCACTTCACCGACACGTTGCCCTCCCAGCCCGGGATGAACGCGCGCACCGGATAGCCGTTCTCGGGGCGAAGCATTTCGCCGCCCATCGCATAGACGATGAGGACGTCGTCCATGACCTTCTCGATCGGGATGCTGCGCGTGTGCGCCGACGCATCGGCGCCCTCGAACGCGACCCATTTGGCGCCCGGCTGCAGCCCGGCCTCGTCGATCAGCCAGGACAGCGGCACGCCGGTCCACTGCGTGCACGACAGCAGGCCGTGGGTCTGCTGCACCGTCTTCGAGCGCGCCTGCGTCCAGTCGGTCAGCCCGTTGCCCGAGCATTCCATGAAGTGGAACTTGGAGACCGACGGATAGCGCATCAGGTCTTCCATGGTGAAGACCAACGGCTGCCGGACCATGCCGTGGATCACCAGCTTGTGCGTCTTCGGGTCGATGTCCGGCGTGCCGTTGTGGTGGCGCTCGAAGAACAACCCGTTCGGCGTCAGGATCCCCGGCTGGTACTGCAGCGGCGTCATGCTCCAGTCGGAGAAGTTCTGCCGGTTCACCAGCACGTCGGTGCGCCGCCTCGCCACATGCGCCTCGAACTTCGAAGGCATGCCATAGGCCGTGGGCTCGATCGGACGCCCGTGCTCCTTGCCCGCTTCCTGGATTGCCAGCGGCACTGCCTGGGCAGCGCCGGCCGCCGCTACGCCGACGGCGGTTCCGGCGGCTCCAAACAGAACCTGGCGTCGCGAGGAAACAGAAGTCTCTCGACTACCCGCCGCTATATTCTTACGGCTCATGTTTCTCTCCCCTTTTCATTTGTTCGTTGGCTCGCCTCACGTAGACAGAGGCCCGCGACAGGAATCGCGGGCACACGACTTCTGCCGGCCGCGGAGGCCGGCAGTCATGGACAGCACGTCGGTCACGTCGCGACCGGCTTCAGTCCGAAGCCGCTTTCGCCTTGGCCCTGGCCTGCTTGCCGCGCTCGCGCTCAATCGCCTCGTTCATCGGCGGATTGGTCCAGTTCACCATCTTCGCGAAACGCTCGAGTTCCGGCGGAGTCATATAGGCCGTGTGCTCCGGCCCCGGATAGCTGCGGTCACGCACATCCGACGAATAGCGCGTGATCACGTCCTCGATGATCGGGATCAGATCGGTGTAGATCTTCGAGTGGCGCGGCACATGCTCCTCGTACAGGTGGAAGAGGTCGGAGCTGATGATGTGAACGCCATGCGCCTTGTTGCCGGCGCCGAGGCTGATGACCGGAACCGGCAGCGTCTCGGTCAGATAGTGGCACACTTCCTGAGTCGTGACTTCGCACATGACCGAGAAGCAGCCGGCGTCCACCATCGCGCGGGCATCGTCGATCAGCTCCATCGCGCGGTCCGCCGTCTTGCCTTGCGCAATGAAGCCACCGAGCTGCGGCATGCGCATTGGCGTGATGCCGATATGCCCCTGGACCGGAATGCCTGCGCGAACGATCGCCTCGATGTTGCGCGCGTGATGCCGGTTGCCTTCGCACTTCATTACTTCGGCATTCGCCTCGTGCACGAACCTGCCGGCATTCTCGACGGCCTGCTCCGGCGAGACGTGGAAGCTCCAATACGGCATGTCGACCATGCGCAGGCCGTAGCGCGAGCCGCGGTCCACCGCCTGCGACATGAACATGACTTCTTCGAAGCTTACCGTCACGGTGCTGCGATGGCCGAAGAGGACCATGCCGCCGGTATCCGAGACGCACAGGATGTCTACCCCGAGCCGGTCGGCGACGACAGCCGTGCGATAGTCATAGACCGCCATCTGCACGATCGCGTCGTTCTTCTTCATCTTCTCCGTCAGTGACGGGATCGTGACTTTCTTGCGCTTCTGCGTCTGCAGCGGCGTGACCTGACTCATAGCTGTCCTCCCGGTTTGGGGCGCTCGTGAGCCGACGCCCTTGAAGTATCCGCCAGAAAATGGCGCTCGTTCTCCGGTAACGTTAGGAGCGCTCCATTCCAGAAGTCAAAAAGACCTCCGCAATCAATTGATCGTCTGCGTCAATGAAACGCCCCGTCGGGCTACGGCAGCGGCACCAGGTCGACGGGGTTCCAGGCCCCGCGCACGCGGCGTTTCAGCGGATCGACGAACGGTATGGCCTTGCGGCGGACATTGCGGAACGCGCCAGCCGGGTCGACGAGGGTGGTTCGGGCCTCGCCGGCGCGCACATAGCCGAGGCCGATCGTCGCGCCGAGCCCTTCACTCCAGGCAGCGGACGTGACGACGATTTCGCCTGCCGCGGGCGGCCATTGCGTCGGGGGCATTGGCGCAAAGAGCGCCGGGCGCTTCTCCGACTCCGCCGTGAACCCGACCAATTCGACCCTTGCCGCCCGGCGCTCTGGCCCGCCGAACCGCCCCAAGCCGGCCTCGCCGGGCGTCACCATCGGCTTGAATTCATTGAGGAACAGGATGAAACCGGCCTCGATCCGCAGGACATCGATGGCGGCGAAGCCCGCGGGCCGAGCGCGCTTCGCAAGCGCGTCCCAAAGCGTCTGCCTGGCTGCCGCGGGCGCAATCAGCTCAAAACCGCGTTCGCCCGTGTAGCCCAGCCTGCCGAGACGGCACGAGATGCCCGCAATCTCGATCTGCGCGTGCTCGAAATAGTCAAGGCGTGCCGCGACTTCGACATTCGTGAGCCCCGCGAGCGCTTGCAGGCTGCGTGGCCCTTGCACCGAGAGGATGCAGCTTTCTCCGCTCAGGTCCGCGCCGCCCGGGATGGCCGTCACATCCTCGCGCCGTCCGCTGAACACCTCCCAGCGTTCGTGGGACATTCGCCAGATCGTGAGATCGGCGCGCGCATATCCCCGCTCGTCCGTGCGTACGCCATACGCGATGCGCCCCGGCTGCAGATTCGCGAGCGAGCGGACGGTCAGGCCCTGCACCGCACCGCGCGCAGAAGGCCCGGCCGATGCGCCTCGCGACATGAAGCTGAAATCGAACAGCGCGACGTCGTCGCGGCAAGCCGCAACTTCCGCGTCGATGTCGCCGAAATCCCGTATCAGGGTGCTGAGCTGCACGCGGCACCTCAGGAAATCACACCGCCAAGGCGCAGTATGATCAGAATGCCGGTCGCCAGCATCAACACCGCGACGAGGCGCGTCAGAAATTGCGTGGATACGACATGGGCGAGGCGTGCACCCGCGAACGAACCGCACAACAGCGCTACGGATAGAAGCGCGCCGAGCCGCAGGTCGAGCTGGCCGGACATGACATTGGCGGCGGTCGCGAGAGCGGCGATCGGCAGCTGAATCGCCTGGCTAAGCCCGACCGTCGTCAGGATCGGCACGCGCAGCCAGACGAGGAGCGGAACCAGCAGGAGCGGGCCGCCCGTGCCCGTCATCGCCGAGCCGAACCCAACGAACGTGCCGAGGGCGATCAACGCCCCCCTGGACAGCGATGTCGCCGTCCGCATCGTGCCTGACGGTTGCAGTGCACGCACGCCTGCAAGGATCACGAACGCAGCAATCAGAAACTCCAGGAAACCGGACTTTACGATCGCTGCCGCGAACGCTCCGGCGAAAGCCGCCGGAATCGCCCCCGCGGCCAGCGAGGCGCTGCTGGCCCAGTCGATGGCGCCCTTGCGGGCAAAGACCCATGTCGCCGCGGCGCCGCTGAACAGATAGCTGAACATGGCCGCGGCGATGGCGCTGTGGATCGGCACGTCGGCCAGATAGACCAATGCCGGGACCAGCAAAACCCCGCCGATGCCGATGCATCCGATCAGCGTTCCAGCCACTAGAGCGATCGTAAGGATGCCCCATTCCATCGTCGCTCCGCGTCCTTGCCCCGCTGCACCTTGGACTGTGTATAGTGGCGTCAACTAATGCACGAAAGGACCGGCTCTTGGGTGCCGGGATTGGGGGACGCCTATGTTTCTTCGGCAGCTCGAATACCTGATCGCCCTGTCCCAAGAGAAGCATTTCAGTCGCGCCGCCCAGCGCTGCAACGTATCCCAGCCGAGCCTTTCGAATGCCCTGAAACAACTTGAGGCCGAACTTGGCACGCCGATCATCCTGCGCCACCAGCGGTTTCGCGGGTTCACGCCGGAGGGAGTCCGGATTGTAGAATGGTGCAAGCGGATCCTGGCGGACCGCAACGCCATGCTTCAGGAGTTGGCGCTTCTGCGCAAGAATCTGAGCGGCCGCCTCCGCCTTGGCGCGATGCCTACGACGACCATGGTGCTGCCAATTTTTGTGAAGGACTTCCAGGACCATCATCCCGGCGTGCAGATCGAGATCAGCTTCCTCGGGCTGGACAAGCTGCGCGCAGGCCTGACCAACTTCGACCTCGATGTCGGCCTCGCCTATCTCGACCAGCAATTCGATCCGCTGGCGAGCCATGCCATCTATCGCGAACATCTGGTTCTGCTCGTGCCGAACAACGATCGCTTTCCGTCCGGCGCGACCATAACGTGGGCCGACGCGGCCAAACTCCCGCTATGTCTCCTGTCGCCGCACATGCATGAACGCCAGCTGATGGACGTGGCCTTCGAGAACGCCGGCGCGCGTCCCGAGCCGCGCGTGCAGTCCGATTCGATCGTCAACCTCGCCTTCTACGTGATGCAAGGCGAGATGGCGACGATCGTGCCCAGTCACTTCGTGCATGCGAACGAGATGCTCTCTCGCGTGCGCGAGATCCGGCTGGTCCATCCGGAAGCAAGCCGTGACGTGGGCCTGGTGTGGGTTGATGGCGATCCAATGCTGCCGATGGCCAAAGCGCTTCTGGAAACCACCAAGCAAATGGCGGCGAGCGGCACCCTGGCGCGCAAACTCGGGGGGCCGGTCAGGAAGGCCGCTGCAGTCGGGCGATAGGCGGCGTCCATCATTCAATTCACAAAGGGATTTGTACATTCGGCCCGGGCGATGTGAAGAATAGGACACGAAATCAGCGCTTTCTGACAGCGGAAGGCGGCCCGTGTCCGACATCCCCAGCCACGACCCCAGAGCGGCCGCCGCCGGTGCTATTGGCCGACGCGCCGCGCTCCTGAGCCTTGCCGGACTGGCGGCGACCGTGGTCCGGGCGCCCCGCGCGCAAGCCACCGAGACGCGCTACTTCAAGGTGGGCGCCGGACCGATCCAGTCCCGGTATTTTCAGATCGGGACCGCCATCGCGGGTACCGTGAGCGCGCCGGCCGGGCTCCATGGCTGCGACCGCGGGCGCGTTTGCGGCGTGCCGGGCCTGATCGGCATCGCGATATCGACCAACGGTCCCGTCGAGAATCTTCGTCTGGTGGCGGCGCGCCACGTCGACGCGGGGCTTTGCCAGGGCGGCCTCATCATGATGACGCTTGCGAAGCCCGGCGCGGCTGGAACCCCCGGCGGCAGCGATGCGATATCCGTGATCGCCCCGCTCTATCAGGAGTTCGCGCATCTCGTCGTCCTGGCCGATAGCCCGATCAGGGAAGTGGCCGATCTGCGCGGACGACGTGTTTCGATCGGCGACGATTCGAGCGGCTGCCCCTACGTGGCGCAGCAGGTCCTCGCGGCGGCGCGCTTGCCGGAACGCCAGGTGAAAATCCAGAAATTGGCGCCCGGCGTGGCGGCGGACCGGCTGGTCGCGCGCGAGATCGACGCGTTCTTCTGCATTGAAGGGGCACCGTCGCCGATCATCCAGGAACTGGCATCCGGCACGGATATCCGCCTGATCCCGATCGACGCCGACGGCCGGCTCCTGCCGAAGCTGCCGTACTCCGCCGCGGCGACGATTCCGGACGAATCCTATCGCGGCATCGGTCCGACCAGGACCGTCGGGATGCCAGCGCTCCTGGCCTGTCATTCCAGCCTCGAGCCGGATCTTGTCTACGCGATCGTCCAGGCCATGTGGCGGTCACAGAATCGCTCGTTGCGCGATGCCCTTGCTTCGGAGAGTCCGCCGAATGCCTTCATGCCTGCGGCAACCGCCGGCTTGCCGCTGCATCCCGGCGCGGAGCGCTTCTATCGCGATTTTGGAAAGCCGGGCTGACCGGCGCGCTGCCCGTTGGCGCGGCGCGCGACCAGAACGCCTGCGATCACGACGAGCCCACCCAACGCTTCGACCGGGCCCAGCGCCTCGCCGAGCAGCGCCCAGGCGAAGACCGCGGCGGCGACCGGCTGGATCAGCAGCGCGACGCCCGAGAACCCGACCTGCAGATGGGCCAGCGCATAGGCGATGAGGCTCTGACCGCCGGCGTGGCTCAACGCGCCGAGCGCAAGCAGGATGATCCAGCCCGACAGCGAGGCCGACAGGAAGCGCTGTCCGTCGAGAAGGGCGATCGGCAGCAGCGCAAGCGCGCCGATAGCACTGGTCCATACCATGATCTCGGCCGTCGAGCGCGAGATGCGCAACCGGCTCACGGCCAGCAAATAGCCCGCGTAAAACAACGCGGCGGCGACGCCGAAGACGTCGCCGCGCAGATGCGTCATTGACAGCGACAGGGAATGCCCCATCAACAGTACGGCGCCGATCAACGCGATGCCCAGTCCGATGATCAACGCCGGCGGTGCGGATTCGTTGAATAGCATACGCGCGCCGATGATGACGAAGATGGGTGCGAAGTTCAGGAAAAGCGTTGCATTGGCCACCGTCGTCATGCGGCTTGCCGCGTGAAAGAAGACGACGTCGGCCGCGAAGCATACGCCAGCCACGACCATGAGCAGCCACTGGCGCCGCGTCATGGGCGCCGCCGCGCGCTTGGCTTTTTCTTCCGCCACGAACCAGGGCCACAGCACGAGCGCCGCGAAGAACATCCGGTAGAATCCGGTCGCGGTTGAGCCGACATCGGAGAAGCGGACGAAGATCGGCGCAAGGGCGATGGCGCAGGCACCGAGCAGCAAAGCGGCAATGGCCTTGTGTCCGCCCGTCTGCGGTTTTTGCAAGCGCGACATCCTCCCGGCGACCGCCCCCACCCTAGCAGAACACGTTGCGGGAGGGGTGATACTGAGTGCCTATGATTTCATTCTTACATTGTCTTCTGGGATTGCTTACAGGCGGCTTAAATTCAGGAGGCTCGCGAGCATAACGCCACAAACAAAACCGAGGGCTGGGAGGATGGACGGAGGCGCGGGATCGGACCCGAAACACGCGAAGCTGTCCGCGCAAAGCGATCCGGTGTCCGGCGACCTCGTCGAGACATCACCCAAGGTCGCCGACGAGGTGAAGTGCACGACGTGCTACATGTGCGCGTGCCGTTGCGGGATCAAAGTCCATCTGAAGGACGGCCGGATCCGCTACATCGAGGGCAACAAGAACCACCCGGTGAACCGGGGCGTGCTGTGCGGCAAGGGTTCCGCCGGGATCATGCAGCAATACTCGCCGGCGAAGCTGCGCAAGCCGCTGCTGCGGGTGGGCGAGCGCGGCGCCGGCGCATTCAAGGAGATCGAGTGGGAAGAGGCGCTGACGCTGGCGACGCAGTGGCTGGGCGAGATCCGCGCCACCGACCCCCGGAAGCTGGCCTTCTTCACCGGGCGCGACCAGAGCCAGTCGCTGACCGGCTGGTGGGCGGCGCAGTTCG
>JAESGS010000571.1_pt1 | contig 23342 bp, 26 predicted proteins | sample 9269761 | NCBI WGS metagenome assembly JAESGS01 (sample SAMN15741799, study PRJNA653493) | algae metagenome | isolation source: Cyanosarcina radialis HA8281-LM2 and co-occurring heterotrophs from damp... | place: USA: Makauwahi cave, Hawaii | collected 2011-01-06 | reverse complement strand
GCCCAGCGACCCGAACACCTCGTCGGTCGAGACGTGGTGGAAGCGGAAGGCGGTGCGGCGATCGGCCGGGAGCGTGTCGCAATAGTGCCGCGCGACGTCGAGCAGGGTGGATGTGCCGACGATGTTGGTCCGGGTGAAGGCGGCGGGCCCGTCGATCGAGCGGTCGACATGCGTCTCCGCCGCGATGTTGACGATCGCGTCGGGCTGGTGCGCCGCGACGAGTGCCGCCATGGCGCGGGCATCGGCGATGTCCGCTTTCTCGAAGCGGTAGCGTCGCGATGCCGCGACCTCTTCGAGCGCCGCCGGATTGGCGGCGTAGGTCAGCAGATCGACATTGACGATCGAGGCATCGCTGTTGCGATGGACGTGGCGGATGAACGCGGAGCCGATGAAGCCGGCGCCGCCGGTGACGAGCAGCTTCATTGCGCGGCCTCCGCGAAGCAGGCGAAGGCCGGCCATCGGCGGTCGCGCTCGGACAGGACGGCCTTGTCCGGTCCGACCGGCCAGGCGATGCCCAGCGCCGGGTCGTTCCACAGGATGCCGCCCTCGTGCTCGGGCGCGTAGTCGCGGCTGACCTTGTAGAACACCTCGGTGTCCGGCTCGGTCGTGCAGAAGCCGTGGGCGAAGCCCTCCGGGATCAGGAGCTGCGCGCCCCCGTCCGCGGACAGCTCGATCGCCGCGTGGCACCCGTAAGTGGGCGAGCCGGCGCGGATGTCGAGGACGACGTCGAAGATGGCGCCGCGCAGCACGCGCACCAGCTTCGCCTGGGCGAAGGGCGCGCGCTGGAAATGCAGGCCGCGCACCGTGCCGCGCGGCCGCGACATGGAGTGGTTGTCCTGGATGAAATCGGCGGCGAGCCCCGCCTCGGCGAAGCGGCGCCGGTTGAACGTCTCGGCGAAATGCCCGCGCGCATCGCCGACGCGGCGCGGCGTGATCAGCTTCACGTCGGGAATCGCGAGCGAAACGATGTCCATCCGGGTATCTCGCCGCCCGTTGCCGACTCGCCCTGTGGTTGCGGCCGATCCTGCACGGACGTGCCGGGACCGCAAGAAGGGGAGAAGATGATCGGCTGGCGAGGTTAACGAAAACACAACGCCCGGCCCGTCCGGCGGCCCTCACGGGCGCGCCGACGCATCAGCGAAGGACAGCGTTAACGAACGGCAGGGCCTTCAGGCGGGGACGGTCCGGGTCCAGGACGCCACCGTCTTGCGCGCGACCCAGTCCTTGACCGTCGTGTCGAAGCTGAGGAAATGCGGCATCTGCTTGTGCGCGTCGAAGGCCGCGCGGTCGTCATAGATCTCGTAGAGGAAGACCTTGTTCGGATCGTCGCCGGAAACGCACACGTCGAACTGGCGGCAGCCCGGCTCGCGCTCGACCGACGCGATGGCGTTGGCGGCCATCTCGCGCATGAACGATTCGCGGTGCGCGGGCTTGATCTGGAATTCGACGGTGATCACGAACATCGTGTGTGGTCCTCAGCTTGGAAAGGCATCGCGCAGGGCGGCGATCTGTTCATCGGTCAGGAAGCGCGTCTTGTGGCCCTTGAGCATCAGGAAGAGGCGCGCCGTCTCCTCCAGCTCCTCGGCGTTGTAGACCGCGTCGTCGAGCGACTTGCCGGCGACGACCGGCCCGTGATTGGCCAGCAGCATGGCGTGGTTGCCGCGCGCCGCTTCGCGCACGGCCTCCGCCAGCGCCATGTCGCCGGGGCGGAAATAGGGCAGCAGCGGCAGCTTTCCGATCCGCATCACGTAATACGCGGTGATCGGCGGCAGGATGTCGTGCGCGTTGTCGTGGCACAGGCACGACACCGCGACCGAGTAGGTCGAATGCAGATGCACGATGCCGGTGGCCGACGGCCGCTCCTGGTACATCGCCAGATGCAGGAAAGCCTCCTTCGACGGCTTGTCGCCGGAGACGTGCTTGCCGTCGAGCCCGACCTTGGAGATGCGCGCGGGATCGAGCCGGCCCAGGCAGGAATTGGTCGGCGTGATCAGGAAGCCGTCCTCGGTGCGCACGCTGATGTTGCCGGAGCTGCCATGCGCGTAGCGGCGCTGGTACAGCGCCAGCCCGTGCTGCGCCATCGCGTCGCGGATCTTGGTGTCGCTCATCGCAGCACCTCGAACGCCTTGAGGAAGAAGTCGCGCGCGCCGAAATTCCCCGACTTCAGGGCGAGCAGCAGCGGCGGCTTGCCCGTGCTCGCCGTCCACGGCACGCCCGGTGCGATCTCCGGCCCGATGCGCAGCGCGGTCACGCCTAGCTTCGCGACGACGGCGCCCGAGGTCTCGCCGCCGGCGACGACGAGGCGGCGCACGCCCGCATCGACCAGCCCCTGCGCGATCGCCGCCAGCGTGCCCTCGATCAGGGCGCCCGATTCCTCGCGCCCCAGCTTCGCGTGGATCTGCGCCACCTTGTCGGGGGTGGCGCTGGCATAGATCAGGACCGGCCCCTGTGCCAGCTTCGGCTTCGCCCAGGCGATCGCCTCGCCGACCGGATCGCGGCCCAGTGCCAGCGGATCGATCGACAGAACCGGGCGGCTCTCTTTCATCTGCGCGATCTGGCCGAGCGTGGCTTCCGAACAGCTTCCGGCGACCACCGCTTCGTGGCCGTCGATGCGCGGCAGGATCCCCGTCTTCGCCGACGCGACGTCGCGCTTGAGGTTGGCGGGCAGGCCCATCGCAACGCCGGAGCCGCCGGTGACGAGGGCAAGCCCGGCGCAGGCGGTGCCGATGGTGCGGAGATGGGCGTCGCTGGTCGCATCGACGATGGCATGGCGCACGCCCTTGGCGCGCAACGCCGCGAAATCGGCGCGGATGGCTTCGGCGCCCTTGTCGACCGTCGTGTACGGCACGAGCCCGACCTTGTGCTTCGTCTGCGCGGCAAGCACGCGCACGAGATTGGCGTCGGTCATCGGCGTCAGCGGGTGGTTGCGCATGCCGGATTCGGAGAGCAGCACGTCGCCGACGAAAAGATAGCCGCGGAAGATGGTGCGCGCATTCGCCGGGAAGGCGGGGCAGGCGATGGTGAAGTCGGCGCCCAGCGCATCGAGCAGCGCATCGGCCACCGGGCCGATATTGCCAGCCGGCGTCGAATCGAAGGTCGAGCAGTACTTGAAGAAGATCTGCCTGGCGCCGGCCTCCCGCAGCCGCCGCAGCGCCTCGAGCGACAGCGCGACCGCCTCCTGCGCCGGGATCGTGCGGCTCTTGAGCGCGACGACGACCGCCTCCGCATCGGGCATTTCGCCTGTATCAGGCGTGCCGATGGTCTGCACCGTCTCCAGCCCGTTGCGCGAAAGCATCAGCGCCATGTCCGTGGCGCCCGTGAAGTCGTCGGCGATGCAGCCTAGAAGCATGGAGGTACGTCAGCTCTCAGATGTTTGCGCCCTGGATGGCGTCGATGACGGCCGCCGTCACATCGGCCGTGCGTGCGTTGCCGCCCAGGTCGGGCGTGTGGAAGCGCGGGTCGGCGGTGACGCGTTCGATCGCGCGCATCAGGCGTTCGCCCGCCGCGCGCTCGCCGAGGTGGTCGAGCATCATCACCGCGGACCAGAAGGTGCCGATCGGGTTGGCGATGCCCTTGCCCATGATGTCGAAGGCGGAGCCGTGGATCGGCTCGAACATCGAGGGAAAGGCGCGCTCGGGGTTGAGGTTCGCGGTGGGAGCGATGCCGAGCGAGCCGGCCAGCGCCGCCGCCAGATCGGACAGGATGTCCGCGTGCAGGTTGGTCGCGACGACCGTGTCGATCGTCTCGGGCCGCATGACCATGCGCATGGTCATGGCGTCGACGAGCATCTTGTCCCAGGCCACGTCCTTGAACTCGGCGGCGATCTGGGTCGCGATCTCGTCCCACATCACCATGGCGTGGCGCTGCGCGTTGGATCTGGTGACGACCGTCAGCTTCCTGCGCGGCCGCGACTGCGCCAGCCGGAAGGCGAAGCGCATGATCCGCTCGACGCCGGGGCGCGTGAACATGGCCACGTCCGTCGCGGCCTCCAGCGGCGAGCCCTGGTGGACGCGGCCGCCGACGCCGGCGTATTCGCCCTCCGAGTTCTCGCGCACGATCACCCAGTCGAGTTCCTTGTCCTTCACGTTGCGCAGCGGCGAGGTGATGCCCGGCAGGATGCGCGTCGGGCGCACGTTGGCATACTGGTCGAAGGGCTGGCAGATCGCCAGCCGCAGGCCCCACAGCGTGATGTGGTCGGGAATGTCGGGATGGCCGGCCGACCCGAACAGGATCGCGTCGTGCTTGCGGATCAGGTCGCGGCCGTTCTCCGGCATCATGCGGCCGTGCTTCTTGTAGTACTCGCCGCCCCAGTCGAAATGATCGAATTTGAACGCGAACCCGCCGTCGCGTTTGGCGATCGCGTTCAACGCCTCGACGCCGGCGGCAATGACCTCCGTGCCGATGCCGTCACCCGGGATTGCCGCGATCGCATAAGTCTTCATGCGAAGAGGGTATAAAATGCTTCGGTGCGGCGGCGCAACCCGGCGCCGGTTTCGCCGACGCTTCCCATGAAAGAGGACATCGATTGACTGCAATCACACGCGCGGTCGGGGCGCTTGCCCTGGCCCTGATCTCCTCCTGCCTGTTCCCGACCGCGCTGCTGGCTGCCGATGGTTCCGGCAGCATCCAGGCCGCCGTGGACGGTGCCGTCCGCCCGCTCCTGCGGCAGCACGACGTGCCCGGCATCGCCGTGGCGGTGACGGTCGACGGCCGGCAGCATTTCTTCAGCTACGGGATCGCCGCGAAAGACACGAACGCGCCGGTGACGAAGGACACCCTCTTCGAGATCGGCTCCATCAGCAAGACTTTCACCGCCACCTTGGCCTGCTACGCGCAGGCGCTGGGCCGGCTCTCGCTGGACGACAGCCCGGGAATGTACATGCCGGCATTGCGCGGCAGCGCCATCGACAAGGCGAGCCTGCTCACTCTCGGCACCTACACCGCGGGCGGGCTGCCGCTGCAGTTTCCCGACGCCGTCGCCGACAACGCCGGCATGGCAACCTATTTCCGGCAATGGACGCCGTCCGCGTCACCGGGCGCGCAGCGGCGCTATTCCAATCCCAGCATCGGCCTGCTCGGGCACATCACCGCGCTGGCAATGAACCGGAGTTTTCCCGACCTGGTCGAAACCGAGCTCTTCCCCAGGCTTGGCCTCGACCGCAGCTACATCCGCGTCCCGGAAGCGGAGAGGCGCAGCAGCTACGCCTGGGGCTACGACAAGGCCAACAAGCCGATCCGGGTGCGGCCGGGCGTTTTCGATGCGGAAGCCTATGGCGTCAAATCGACGGCCGCGGACATGATCCGGTTCGTCGAGGCCAACATCCGGCCCGAGACTCTCGCGGCGCCGCTCCGGCGCGCGGTCGAAGCCACGCAAACAGGGTATTTCCGGGTGGGCGAGATGGTGCAGGGGCTCGGCTGGGAGCAATACCCTTACCCCGGCGCGCTGGACCGCCTCCTGTCCGGCAACGCCGCCACGATGGCCCTGGACGCCCATGCCGCGACGCCGCTTACGCCGCCGCGGGCTCCTTCGGAGCCGACGCTGTTCAACAAGACCGGCTCGACGAACGGGTTCGGCGCCTACGTGGCGTTCGTGCCCGCGCAGAGGATCGGCATCGTGATGCTGGCGAACAGGAACTTCCCAATTCCGGCCCGCATCACGGCAGCGCATGCCGTGCTCGCGCAGCTCTCGTCGGGCAGGCCGTAGCTAACCCGGCGTCGGCTCCTCTATCTTTGCTGGCAGATATGGGGTAGCACAGCCGCGCACCATATTTCCGTGTAGGGCGGGTTTAAACCCGCCCCTACGCGAACGGAATCGCAGGAGCCGGGACCGATGGAACCGATCAAACGCGTGCTGGTGGCTGGCTACGGGACGATGGGGCGGGGGATCGCGAAATCCTTCGCCGTCACCGGGTTCGAGACGACCGTGTGGAGCCGGCGCGCGAAGTCGCTGACCGATCTGCCCAAGGGTGTCGCAGCCGTCGACGCGCTGCCGAAGGAGGCACCGGACCTCATCATCGAGACGGTCGAGGAAGAGATCGGCCGCAAGCGCGAGGTCTACCAGGCGATCGAGGCGGCGTATCCGCCCGACGTCATCATCGGCACCAACACGTCGGGCCTGATGCTCGACGAGCTGGCGGCCGAGTTCAAGGCGCCGGCGCGCTTCTGCGGCGTGCACTACTTCCAGCCCGCCGATGTCTTCCCGATGGTGGAGGTGATCGCCGGGCCTGAGACGCCGCGCGCCGTGATCGACCGCGTCGCCGACGCCATCCGCGGCACGCGCAAGGAACCGATCGTGCAGATGAAGGCGGTGCCCGGCTTCCTCATCAACCGGCTGCAGCACGCGGTGCTGCACGAGGCCTATCACCTGATCGAGAGCGGTGTGTGCACGCCGCACGAGGTCGACCTCGTCGCGAAATGGATGCTGGGCCCGCGCATGTGCGTCACTGGCCTGATCGAGCAGAAGGACATCAGCGGCCTGACGATCCACGCCAAGGCGCAACAGGCGATCGTGCCGCAGCTCGCGCACGACAACACGCCGAACCGCTGGGTGCAGCAGATGATCGCGGGCGGCGATCTCGGCCTCAAGACGGGGCGCGGCTTCTATGACTGGTCGAACTGCGATGCCAAGGCGGTCGCCTCGCAGGCGGCGCAGCGCGTCGAGGCGGTGCTCGCCTTCCTGAAGGAGATGCAGGCGAAGCCGGCACCGACCACGACCCCGCAGCCGCGCCCGGAACACAAGGGCTGAAACCCTCTCCCCAACGGGGAGTGGTTAGGGTTCGGGGTGCGCGCTATAGCGCGCAAAAGACTCTGCGGACATAGGCTCCCCCTCACCCTCCCACGCGCTGACGCGCGTGGGCCCCTCCCTCTCCCCGTCGGGGAGAGGTGTGGCTACGCCGCCAGCGGCTGGACGATCGCGCCGATCGCCTGGCGGGCGCGGTCGCGGGCCTTGTCCGCGGCCTCCGGGCTGAGGGCGAGGCCTTCGACATGGATGAAGGTCACGTCCGTCAGGCCGAGGAAGCCGAGCACGCCGCGCAGGTACGGCTCCTGGAAATCGAGCACCCGGGCCGGGCTCTCGCCGCTGTAGAGGCCGCCGCGACCGGTGACGATGAACACCTTCTTGTTCTTCAGCAGCCCCTCGGGGCCCGACGCCGCGTAGCGGAAGGTCCGCCCGGCGCGCGCGATATGGTCGATCCACGCCTTCAGGGTCGACGGGATGCTGAAGTTGTACATCGGCGCGGCGAGGACGATGACGTCGGCCGCCTCGACCTCCGCGATCAGCGCGTCGGCGAGGGCCACCGCGTCCTGCTGGGCGGGCGTGCGCTTGTCGGCGGGGGTGCCCAGCGCCGCCAGCGTGTCCTGGCTCAGGTGCGGGATGGCGGTGGCGTTCACGTCCCGCTCCGCGACGGTGGTGCCGGGATGCGAGCCCTGCCAGGCGGACACGAACTCGGCCGCGATCTGGCGCGACTGCGAGGCGGCACCGAACAGGCTGGACGTGACGAGAAGCAGGTTCATCTGTGCATTTCCTTCTGGGCGGCTTGGCGCCCGTTGCTTGTGAAGGAAAGGTAGGCCTTGCCGGTCTGTTCGATAATCCGGCATTATGCGCATAGGTTATTCGGATATACCGAACAATGCGCAAGCCAGACTTGGCCGAAATCAGTGCCTTCGCGGAGGTGGCCTCCCGCGGCAGCTTCGCCGCGGCGGCCGCACAGCTCGGCGTGTCGCGCTCGACGCTCAGCGAGACGGTCCGCGGGCTCGAGGAGAAGCTGGGCGTGCGGCTGCTCAACCGCACCACGCGCAGCGTCGCGCCGACCGAAGCGGGGGAACAGCTGCTGGCCCGGCTGGCCCCGCTTCTCGGCGATTTCGAGGCCGCCCTGGATTCGGTCAACGAATTCCGCGACACGCCGGCCGGCTCGCTGCGCGTGACCGTGCCGCCGCCGGTGGCCTCGGTGATCATCGAGCCGATGATGGCGCGCTTCCTTGCGGCGCATCCGAAGATCAGCCTGGAGATTTCTTCCGACGGCACGCTGCGCGACATCGTCCGCGAGCGCTTCGATGCGGGCATCCGGATCGGCGAGCATATCGATCGCGACATGGTGGCGGTGCGTCTCGGCGGCGCGCTGCGCGCGACCGTCGTCGCGGCGCCCGCCTATCTGGCGGCCCGTGAGCGCCCGGCGAAGCCGCAGGACCTGCAGGGCCACAACTGCATCCGCATCCGCTTTCCGAGCGGCACGATCAAGCCATGGCTGTTCGAGAAGGCGGGCAAGCGCCTCGAAGTCGCGGTCGACGGCACGTTGATCGTCAACGAGGAAGGGATGCAGCGCCGCGCGGCGCTGGATGGTGTCGGCGTCGCCTACACGCTGTGCGACTTCGTGGCGGAGCCGGTGCGCGAGGGCAGGCTGGTCGCGCTGCTCGAAGACTGGATGCCGAGCCTGTCCGATTTCTATCTGTACTATCCGAGCCGGCGCCAGATCCCGGCACCGCTGCAGGCGTTCATCGATTTCCTGCGCAAGGAAACGCGCACCGCGCGCGCGGACAGACCGGGCGCGTGAAAAATTCATTCGTGTAGGGGCGGGTCTAAGACCCGCCCTCGCGCAGCCTTTCCACGTCTCTGCGATTCAGTTTGCGCTCTTGGATGCGCGCGGTCAGGCGAAGAAGTCGGTGATCATCCCGCGCGGCTTGTCGATGCTGGTCTCGACCTGCCTTCTGATCTCTTCGCGGATCTTGTCATCGATCTGCCTGGCTTCGAACTTCATCGCCTGGGCCTTTTCCTCGTCCGCCCCTTCCTTCTTCTTCAGTTCCTGGAGGCGCACCTGCTCGGCGGGCGTTTTCTGTACGAAGTCGAGAAACTCCGCCGCCGGCGATTTGAGGTTCGACGGCCTGCTGGCAAAGGCTCCGAGCGACGGCGCGGACAAGGCCGGCATCGAGATGGGCATGGTCTGCTATCCCGTGCGCGCGTCCGGTCAGACGGACAGGTCGGTGATCACGCCGGTCTTCTTCTCGACGCTGTTCTCGACCAGCTTCTTGATCTCTTCGCGGATCTTCTCTTCGATCTTCTTGCGGTCCGCGGCATCCATCGCCTGAAGCTGTTCCTCGGTCATGCCCATCTTGCCCAGGATCATGTCGCGCATGCGCTCGGCCGGCGATTTCTTCTGGTATTCGAGAAACTCCTCGGCCGGCGTTGTCGCCTTCGGCTTCGGACCTGAGGCGCCGAGGGACGGCATGGAGAAGTTCGACGGAATCGTGAGCGACACGGGCGGTCCTCCTGATTGGGTCCCGCACGCGAAGCAATGGCCATGCCATGGGTGTGAAATCGGAAAGGCGAGCCAGGTCAGTCAGATGTGTCCGTGACGGACAGCGCGCGGCGGCACGAAGAGCGCGGCCGAGAAAAATTTGCCGGGCAGAATCTGCCTCACGGCGATCGCAGGTTTGGCAGGACGACCTGTCGCACGAGGGTGATGGGCGGCCGCCACTGGTCCGGCGTGTTGTAGTTGCCGGCGGTGATGGCGATGGTGAGTCCGATCGCCGGCAGCACGAACAGTCGCTGGCCGCCGTTGCCGAAGGCGCCGATCCATCGCTCGTTGCGCGCCGCGGCGTCGGCCGGGAATTCGCCGCTGTACCAGTGGAACCCGAAGCGCCGGAACTCGTCGATCGTCACGACAGGCGCGGTGGATCTGGTGAGCCAGTCGGCGGGGACGATGCGGCGGCCGTTCCATTCGCCGCCGCTGCCGACCAGATGCCCGATGCGGGCAAGGTCGCGCGGCGTCATGCGCAGGCCGGATGCGGCGGACGGCTCGCCGTTGGGCCCGCGCGTCCATTCGGTGGCGCCGATGCCGAGCGGATCGAACAGCGCCTGACGCGCGTAATCCGGCAATGATTGGCCCGTGCCCATCGCGATGAGACGCCCGAGCAATGCGGTCGCCCCGCCGCTATAGGTCCAGCGCGTGCCAGCATCGGCGACGATCGGGCGGTCGAGGATGAAGCGATAGCGGTCCGCCGCCATCTCCATGGCGACTTCGCTGTTGGCCGCACTCGTATAAGGGACGTCCTCGTTCCACTCGGTCCCCATGGTCATCGTCAGCACGTGCCCGATCGTCAGGCGGGCGCGCCGCGGATCGGCGGCGAGGTCCGGATATTCGGGGAACTGCGCCATCAGCGGCTGGTCGGGCGCGGGCACGCGCCCTGCCGCAAGCGCGATGCCGTAGAGGACGCCGACGATGCTCTTCGTCACCGAACGGAGGTCGTGCAGCGTGCCGGGCGCGAATGCGACCTGGCCGAGCGGACGGCCCCAATGCTCGTCCGGTCCGTCGTAGTAGCGTTCGACCACCAGGCGGCCGTCGCGGACGACGACCACGCCATGCAGATTCGGCACGCGGCCGCCGCGCACGGCCTCGTCGATCCGCGCGCCCAGATCCGGCGCGAAGCCGGCTTCCTCCGGCGTCGCGGATGGCCATTCCGCCGCGAGCGCCGGCTTGCGCAGCGGGTCTGACAGGAGCGCCGCCGCGCCACCGAGCAGGATGGCGCGTCGGCTGGAAAAGAAGGTCGGCATCACGGGGCCTTGGATATCAACGGGAACGCCGCAGACTAGCACGGCGCGGGCGCTCATTGACCGCGGCCTTGCGGAGCCCCGATAATCGCCTGCAACGGAGGCCGGGTTTGACAGATCAGCGACAGCCGCCCACGGAACAGCGCCATGACGGGCGCTCGGCGCTGGTCGTCGTCGACATGCAGAACGATTTCGTCCGCGTCGGGGCGCCGCTGGAGGTGCCCGATGCGCGCGCGACGATCGCGGCGCACCAGGCCCTGCTGCGCGCCTTCCGCGGCGCCGGGCGGCCGGTGGTCTACACCCGGTTCATCTCGAAGCCCGACTACTACCTGCTGTGGGAGTGGTCGCCGCAATGCCGGCCGCCGGTGAAGAATTGCTGGAAGGGGCACCGCCGCAGCTATGGCGACATCGCCGGCGAGCGCGAGTGCGTCGCCGTCATCGACGAGCTGGCGCCGCAGGCGGGCGAACTGGTCGTCGACAAGCATGGCTACGGCTCGTTCCATGAGACGGACCTCGCGGCGCGGCTGCGGGCGATGGGCGTCGACACGCTCTACATGACCGGCACGGTGACGCAGATCTGCGTCGAGGAGACGGCGCGCGAGGCCTTCCACCACGGCTTCCGCACCACCATCGTCGCCGATGCGGTGTCGTCCTTCGCGCCCGACCTGCACGCGGCGACGCTGAAGAATTTCGCGATGAAGTTCGGCTGGGTCGAGCCGAGCGAACGCGTGGTCGCGCGGATCGGCCGACTGACAACAGAAACGGGAGTTGCCGCATCGGCGTAAGGTTTGAAAGGACAGCTCCGGCTGCGCGACCCTCACCCCACCCTCTCCCGCAAGCGGGAGAGGGCTTCTAGCGTACTGCGGCTTGGGCCCCTTCTCCCGCTTGCGGGAGAAGGCGGGGGATGAGGGTGGCGCCGCAGCGCGGACGCTGACGGATCGAGAGAGCCGGCGCAGACCGGCGCGAAAAACACAGGGAGGACAATATGGCACAAACGCTATTCCGGAACGTGACGGTGCTCGACGGCAGCGGCGGGGCGCCGTTCCGCGGCGAGGTGCTGGTCGACGGCAACCGCATCAGGACCGTCTCGCGCGGCGAGGCGATCCGCGCGCCCGAGGCGGAGGAGATCGACGGCGGCGGCGCGACGCTGATGCCGGGGCTGGTCGAAGCGCACGCGCATCCGAGCTTCGCCAACACCACCAGCCTGGAAGCGCTCGGCGAGATCCCGCCCGAGGAGCACCTGCTGCTGACGATGAAGCACGTGAAGGTCTTCCTCGACCACGGCTTCACCAGCATCTGCAGCGCCGCCGCGGCCAAGCCGCGCCTCGACATCGCCATCCGCAACGCGATCAATGCCGGCGACATTCCGGGCCCGCGCATGCTGGCGGCGACGCCGGAGATGACGGTGACCAGCGGGCTGGGCGACGTGCGCCTTGCGCACCTGCACCGCGACTCGCTCGTCGTCATCTGCGACGGCGCGGACGAGTTCCGCCGCGCGGCGCGCCATTTCCTGCGCGAGGGCGTCGATACGCTGAAGATCAACCCGTCGGGCGACGAGTTCGTGCCCGCCGCGCGCGCCAGGCACACGGTGATGAACGAAGCCGAGGTGGCCGCCGTCTGCGAGGTCGGGCATTCGCGCGGCGTGCGCATCGCCGCGCATGCGCGCAGCGCCGAGTCGGTGAAGATGTGCGTGCGCAACGGCGTTCAGATCGTCTACCACGCGACGCTGGCGGACGAGGAGGCGCTGGACGCACTCGAATCGGCGAAGGACTGGGTGTTCGTGGCGCCGACCATCGGCGTCACCTACACGACGCTGCACGAGGCGGCCGAATACGGCGTGAACCTGCCCGACGACGTGAAGCAGGCGCTGGCGCACGAGCTGGCCTCCGCCGCCGACAACATGAAGAAGCTGAAGCGCCGCGGCGTGCGCGTGCTGCCGGGCGGCGATTACGGTTTCGCGTGGAACCCGATCGGCCGCAACGCGCGCGACCTCGAGCATTTCGTCAACCTGCTCGGCTACAGCCCGATGGAGGCGATCGTCGCGGCGACGCGGCTTGGCGCCGAGATCATGATGAAGGGCGGCGAGCTCGGCGAGGTGCGGGAAGGCTGTCTCGCCGATCTCCTGCTGGTCGACGGCGATCCGGCGAAGGACGTGCGCATCCTGCAGGACAAGGACCGGCTGCTCGCGATCATGAAGGACGGCGGCTTCCACAAGCGCCCCCTCGCGCGGCGTTCGGTGCAGCGCGTCGCCGCCGAATAGCGACGCCGGCTTGACACTCCCGGCGCGTGCCGAGCATAGTTTCGGCACGCGATATGCCATTTCATATCGTGAAATGGACGGCACCGGTGCGATCCCGCATCCGCAACGCCGCCAACCGGGAGGAAGCCAGCATGAACCGTCGTCATTTGTTGTTGCTGTCGTGCGCGCTCGCATTGGCGCTGCCGTCGGCCGCGCACGCGCAGAAGGCCATCAAGGTCGGCGTCCCGATGATCCTGTCCGGCGCCGGAGCCTTGTTCGGCGAGCCGGTCCTGAAGGGTGCCCAGATGTTCGCCGACGAGGTCAATGCCGCGGGCGGTGTGCTCGGCGGCCGCAAGATCGAGATCGTCGCGCGCGACACCAAGGGCAATGCCGACGAGGCGGTGCGCGTCGCGCGCGACCTGATCCTGCGCGAGAACGTGGATTTCCTCGTCGGCACGTTCACGTCGGGCGAGGGCCCGGCCGTGTCGCCGATCGCGAAGGAGAACAAGATCGTCCTCATCGCGCCGGTCACCAAGACGGACCAGCTCATCGCTCCCGGGAACCTGCATCCCTACGTCTTCCGCAGCGCGTCGAGCACGACGATCGAGGGACGCACCGCGGCGGAGCTGATCGCCAAGCTGGGCGTGAAGCGCGTCGCCACGATCAGCCCCGACTACGCCTATGGCCAGGACGTGACCAAGTCGTTCGTCGAGCACCTCAAGAAGATCAAGCCGGATATGGAGATCGTCGACCAGCAATGGCCGAAGCTGGGCGAGGCGGACTACACGCCGTTCATCAACGCGCAGCTCTCCAAGCGGCCCGAGGCGGTGTTCTCCTCGCTGTGGGGTGGGCATTTCGTGACCTTCGCCAAGCAGGCGAAGCCGCTGCGCTATTTCGAACAGCTCGGCTTCAACTTCGTCGGCGCCGGCGAGCCCGGCTCGATCGAGAGCGCCAAGTCGATGGGCGACGAGTACCCGTACGGCATCTGGGGCAACAGCTACGACGTGCCGGGCTGGCCCGGCGGTCCCGCCGCGCATGCGGCGTATATCGAGCGCGTCAAGAAGTACACGAACCAGGATTGGCCGTCGTCGTGGCCGATCACAGGCTACGTCGCCATGCAGTTCCTCGTCGAAGGCATCAAGAAGGCCAACAGCACCGACTCCGACAAGGTGGCGGCGGCGCTGAAAGGCATCACCATCGACTCGCCGATCGGCAAGCAGACCCTGCGCACCAAGGACCAGCAGGCCAATCGCGGCCAGTTCTGGGGCAAGATGGTGAAGAGCGACAAGGTGCCGTTCGCGGTGATGGAGAACGTCACCTACATCGACCCGGCACCGTTCATGGATTGAGGCTGTCAGTAGGGGGCGCCGCGGTTTGTGGCGGCGCCCTCATCCCCCGCCTTCTCCCGCAAGCGGGAGAAGGGGCGCGGCCCAGTGCCTTCCGGGACCCTCTCCCGCTTGCGGGAGAGGGGAGGGTGAGGGTAGCTCCGCAAGGACGAACGCCGAAATTCATGCACCGATATTCTCCATGAGCACGATCATCGACCGCGCCGAAACAGGCAACGTGAAGAGCGTCGGCAAGGTGCTCGACATCCTCGAGTGCCTGGGCGCGGTGCGCCGGCCGATCAGCGTGTCGGAAGTGGCGCGCGCGACCGGCATCAACGTCAGCACCGCGCACCGCCTGCTGCAGACGCTGGCGCGGCGCGGCTATATCGAGCAGCGCGCCGAGACGCGCAATTATGCGCTCGGGCCCCGCCTGCTGGAGCTCGGCAGCGCCTATACGGGCGAGCAGGACGTGCTGCGCGCTGCGCTGCCGCATCTCGAGGCGCTGCGCGACCAGGTGCACGAGACGATCCATCTGGGCATCCTCAACGAAGGCGACGTGGTCGAGATCTGCAATGCCAGCGGCAGCCAGGCCGTCAGCGTGTCGCTGAAGACCGGCCGGCGCGACCCGGCGCACTGCACGGCGATCGGCAAGGTGCTGCTCGCCGCGCTGCCGGCGGCGGAACTCGAGCGCTTCTTCGCGCGCGGGCCGCTGGCGCGCGCCACCGCGAAGTCGGTGACCAGCCGGCCGCGGCTGATCAAGGAGATCGAGCGCGCGCGGGTCGACGGCTACGCGCTCGACGACGGCGAGCTGGCCGAGGAGTTGTGCTGCGTCGGCGTGCCGATCGTCGGCCCGAGCGGCCGCGCCATCGCCGGCATCTCCATCGCCATGCCGAGGATGCGCTTCAAGCCGCAGCGCCTCGCCGGCTGGGTGAAGCAGCTCACCGAAAGCAGCCGCCGCATCGCCACCGCCCTGGGGCCGTCGCATGGGTAGGGCAGGCACCGCGGCGCGGATGGACCCTCATCCCCCGCCTTCTCCCGCAGGCGGGAGAAGGGACGCGGCCCAGCGCTTTCCGGGACCCTCTCCCGCCTGCGGGAGAGGGGAGGGTGAGGGTGGCTCCGCAAGCGTGGTGATTGAAGCAGGGGCCCGCTGATGCCCGAACCATCCTTCCTCTTCGGGCAATTCCTCGGCGGTCTGACGACCGCGATGTTCCTGTTCCTGATCGCCTCGGGGCTGTCGCTGATCTTCGGCGTGCTGCGCGTGCTGAACTTCGCGCACGGCTCGTTCTACATGCTGGGCGCCTACATGGCCTGGCAGATCGTCACGTGGATCGGACCGGGCAGCAACACGGCGTTCTGGCTGGCGGCGCTGGGCGCCGCCTCTGCGGTGGCCGTGCTCGGCGCCGTCGTCGAGCGATTCCTGTTGCGCCATCTCTACGGCCGCGAGGAGCTGTACCAGCTCCTGTTCACCTATGCGCTGGTGCTGATCCTGGGCGACGCCGCGAAGGTGCTGTGGGGCACCGGGCAGCTCTCCGTGTCGCGGCCGCCGATGCTGGCCGGCGCGTTCGAGCTCCTCGGCGCGACGATCCCGTACTACAACCTGTTCATCATGGTGCTGGGGCCGGCGATCGCCGCGCTGTTCTGGCTCATGCTCCACCGCACCTATGTCGGCCGCATGGTGCGCGCCGCGGCCCTCGACCGCGAGATGCTGGGCGCGCTCGGCGCCGATGTCGGCAAGCTCTATACCGGCATGTTCGCGGCCGGCTCGTTCCTCGCGGGGCTCGGCGGCGCGCTGGTCACGCCGATCAAGAGCATCCTGCCCGGCATGGATGTCGAGATCATCGTCGAGGCGTTCATCGTCGTCGTCATCGGCGGCCTCGGCTCGCTGTGGGGCACGTTCCTCGGCGCGCTGATCTTCGGGCAGGTGCTCGCCTTCGGCATCCTCATCTTCCCGCGCTTCTCGATGTTCGCGGCCTTCGTGCTGATGGCGGTCATCCTGATCGTGCGGCCGTGGGGCCTGCTCGGCCGGCCGCTGAGGCAGTGACGCGATGAAGCGCATCCCCTGGACCCTGATCGTGTTCGTCGTGGCGCTGACGATCCCGCTGCTGGGCTCGCGTTTCTACACCTTCCTCGCGACCGACATCGTCATCCTGGCGCTGTTCGCGCTCAGCCTGAACCTGCTGCTCGGCTATACCGGCCTCGTCTCGTTCGGCCATGCCGCCTATTTCGCGATCGGCGCCTATACCTGCGCGATCCTGATGAAGACCTACGGCATCGTCTTCCCGGTCGGGTTCGTCGCGGCCGGAATCGTGGCGGGGCTGTTCGCGGCCGTTTTCGGCTTCTTCTGCGTGCGCCTGACCAAGATCTATTTCGCGATGCTCACGCTCGCCTTCGCGCAGATCGTCTGGGCGATCTGCCTGAAATGGAACGCGGTGACCGGCGGCGAGCAGGGCTTTTTGAACGTGCAGCCCCCCGATCTCGGCTGGATGTCGTCGCTGCCCGTGGTCGGCGACTTCCGCTCGGCGGACCATTTCTACCTGGTGGTGCTGGTGCTGGTGGCGCTGTGCTTCGCCGCGCTTCGCCGCATCGTCGACTCGCCGTTCGGCCGCATCCTCAACACCATCCGCGAGAATCCGGAGCGCGCGCAGTTCATCGGCATCGACGTGCGCCGCTACGAGCTCGCCGCCTTCGCCATCGCCGGCGCGTTCGCGGGCTTCGCCGGCGCGCTGTTCGGCATCTTCAATCGCGGCGTCTTCCCCGATTTCGGCTACTGGTCGAAATCGGCGGAGGTGCTGATCATGGCGATCCTCGGCGGCATGGGCCATTTCTGGGGCCCGGCGGTGGGCGCCGCGGCGCTGATCCTGCTGAACCAGGAGATCACCGCCTACACGCAGTACTGGCCGTTCATCCTCGGCTCGATCCTGATCGTGCTGCTGTTCGTCTTCCCCGGCGGCATCGTCGGGGCGCTGCATGCGGGCTATCTCCGGCTGCGGACGCGCCGCGATGCTTGAGGTCCGCGACATCCGCAAGAGCTTCAACGGCTTCACCGCGGTGGGCGGCGTCAGCCTCGACGTGCCGGCCGAGGGCATCACCGCCGTGATCGGCCCGAACGGCGCCGGCAAGTCGACCTTCTTCAATCTGCTGACCGGGCACATCCGCCCCGACGGCGGCCGCGTCGCCTTCGCCGGGCGCGACATCACCAGTACCGCGCCGCACGCGATCTGCCGCATGGGCATCGGGCGCTCGTTCCAGCACACCAACATCTTCCGTAACCTGACCGTCTTCCAGAACGTGCAGGCGGCGCTGATCGCGCATGCGGGCCAGGCGCGCAATTTCTGGGGCCGCGCCGACGACCTCTACCGCGACGAGACCATGCGCATCCTCGAGCAGCTCGGCCTCGCCGACAAGGCCGATGCGGTCAGCGGCGCGCTGTCGCACGGCAACCAGAAGCAGGTGGAGCTGGGCATCGCGCTGGCCAGCGACCCGAAGCTGCTGCTGCTCGACGAGCCGACCGCCGGCATGTCGGCCGCCGAGACGCGCGATTCGATCCGCCTGCTCGCGCGCATCGTCGCCGAGCGCAAGCTGACCCTGCTGTTCACCGAGCACGACATGGAGGTGGTGTTCTCCATCGCGCAGAAGATCGCCGTGCTGCACCAGGGCAAGCTGATCGCCGAAGGCACCCCGCACGAGGTGCGCAACGACCGCGAGGTGCGGCGCGTCTACCTGGGAGAGCGGCATTGAGCCTCCTCGAGGTCCACGACATCCACGCCGCCTACGGCACGTCGCGCGTGCTGTTCGGCATCTCGCTCGCGGTCGAATCGGGCGAATGCGTCTGCCTGCTCGGCCGCAACGGCGTCGGCAAGACGACGACCATGCGCGCCATCATGGGCCTGACGCCGCCCACCACGGGGCGCGTCGTGTGGAAGGGGCAGGACATCGCCGGGCGCCCGCCGTTCCGCATTGCGCGCGAGGGCATCGGCTTCGTGCCGGAGGACCGCCGCATCTTCGCCGAGCTGACGGTGATGGAGAACCTGGAGGTCGCCGCGCGCGCAGCGGGCCGGCCGGGGCCGTGGACCGTCGAGCGCGTCTGCGGCCTGTTCCCGAAGCTGCGCGAGCTGGCCGACCGCCAGGGCGGTTTCCTGTCGGGCGGCGAGCAGCAGATGCTGACGATCGGCCGTACCCTGATGGGCAATCCCGAGCTGCTGCTGCTCGACGAGCCGTCCGAGGGCCTGGCGCCGCTGGTGGTGGAGAACCTGCTGGAGCAGGTGAGCGCGCTGAAGCGCGAGGGCCTCACCATCCTGCTGGCCGAACAGGGCGTCGATTTCTCGCTGGCGCTGGCCGACCGCGTCTATGTGCTGGAGAAAGGCACCGTCAAATTCGCCGGCGCCGCCGCGACCTTGCGCGACGACGCGCAGTTGCGCGATGAACTGCTCGCATTGTCATCCGTGACGACCAACTGAGGAGGGAAGCATGCCGTTCGTCAACATCCAGATCCTGAAAGGCCATCCGCAGGCGCGCAAGGACGAGATCTCGCGCCGCGTGACCGACGCCATCTCCGAGGTGGCGCAGGTGCCGAAGCAGGCGGTGTGGGTCGTGTTCGAGGACGTCGCGGCCGAGGACTGGTATGTCGGCGCCACCCCCGTCAGCGAGATGAAGAAGCAGCAGGCCAAGAAATGAGCGTGGACATCCGCGATCCGAAGTTCAAACAGGTCGTCGGCGACGCGGTCACGTTCGAGAAGCTCGCCACCGGCTTCCTCTTCACGGAGGGGCCGCTGTGGCACGCGCGCGACCGCTACCTGCTGTTCAGCGACATGCCGGGCGACCATCTGCGCAAGTGGAGCGAGGGCGGCGGTATCGCGACGTTCCGCAAGCCCTGCGCGCAGTCGAACGGCCTGACCTGGGACCGGCAGGGCAGGCTGATCGTGTGCGAGCATTCCAGCAGCACGCTGACGCGCACCGAGGCGGACGGGAAGAGCACCGTGCTCGCCAGCCATCACGACGGCAAGGAGCTGAACAGCCCCAACGACGTGGTGGTGAAGTCCGACGGCGCCATCTACTTCACCGACCCGACCTACGGCCGCAACGAGTATTACGGCCGGCCGCGGCCGGTGCAGCTCGCCTTCCGCGGCGTCTATCGCGTCACGTCCGATCCGAAGAAGCCGGTCCTCCTCGCCGATGATTTCGAGCAGCCCAACGGGCTGTGCTTCTCGCTCGACGAGAAGCGGCTGTTCGTCAACGACACCGACCGCAAGCACATCCGCGTCTTCGACGTGAAACAGGACGGCACGCTCGCCAATGGCAAGGTGTGGGCGGAGACGCAGGGCGACAAACCGGGTGCGCCCGACGGCATGAAGATGGATTCGCAGGGCAACATCTATTGCTGCGGCCCCGGCGGCCTCCACGTCTTCGATCCGCAGGGCAAATGCCTCGGCATCATCGAAGTGCCGGAGTACACCGCCAATCTCTGCTTCGGCGGCGACGATTTCCGCAGCCTCTTCATCACCGCGAGCACGTCGCTCTATCGCATCCGCGTGAAGGTGCCGGGGACGAAGCAGGGGCCGGCCTGAACCGACCGGTCCTGCTGCCCATCCTTCGAGACGCCCGCTGTGCGGGCTCCTCAGGATGAGGTCGTAGAAACAAGAGAGTCCTCATCCTGAGGAGCGAGTTGACGCGCCAGCGGCAATTCGCGTCTCGAAGGATGGGCCGCCTGCGCACCGGGGCCATTGTGGCCGCGCGGAATCGCGCCTATCTGCCATCCATTCCTTGCACGGAGAGACGGACATGGATCTCGGATTGCGCGGGCGGCGGGCCCTGGTTACCGGGTCGACAGCGGGTATCGGTTTCGCGATCGCGCGCGGCCTGGCCGCGGAAGGCGCGCAGGTCATCGTCAACGGCCGCAGCGATAAAAGCGTGCAGCACGCCCTGTCGCGGATCGGAAAGGACGTTTCCGGCGCCGCGGTCGAGGGCATCGCCGCCGATGCTGCGACCGCCGCGGGCGCCGATGCGATCGCCACGCGCTGGCCGCAGGTCGACATCCTGGTCAACAATCTCGGCATCTTTGAGCCGAAGCCGTTCTTCGACATCCCCGACGACGACTGGCGCCGCTTCTTCGACGTCAACGTGCTGAGCGGCGTGCGCCTCGCACGGCTCTACGGCAAGGGCATGGCCGAGCGGGGCTGGGGCCGCATCCTGTTCGTCTCCAGCGAGTCGGCGGTCAACATCCCGCGCGAGATGATCCATTACGGCACGACCAAGACCGCTCAGCTTGCGGTCGCGCGCGGCCTTGCGACCGAGCTTGCCGCGACCGGCGTCACCGTGAACTCGTTGCTGCCCGGCCCGACGCGCACCGAGGGCGTCACCGATTTCGTCGGCAGGCTGGCCGCGGAGGGCGGCAAGTCGGTGGCGGAGATGGAGACGGATTTCTTCAAGACGGCGCGGCCGTCCTCGCTCCTGCGGCGCTTCGCGGAGCCGGACGAGGTCGCGGCGATGGCGGTCTATTTGTGCAGCGCTCGCGCTTCGGCGACGACCGGCGCCGCGGTGCGCGTGGATGGCGGCGTGATCAGCGCGATCGTGCCGTGACGCGCGGCTGGTTTCACGCGTAGTGGCCGATCTCGGATCGGCCCTGACGCAATTCGATCGGCTGTCGCTCTACGATGCTTCCGCCAGCGCGCGGCGCTCGTCGGCCTGCCGCAAGGCCGCCGTTATCGCTTCCTCGAGATAGGGACACGATGCGGCGTTGCCGGGATGGACGAGGCAGTGGAAGTCGCTCATCCCCAGATCCTGGGCATTCTTGTAACGACCTCTGACCGTGACGCGGGCGCGCGCGGTGCATTTCGGACAGGTCACGGTCTTGGCGGTCATGCATCCTCCGGCAGTTCGGTCACCTATGAGGTAACGCCGGCAGGGACAAGAAGGTTGCGTGCGCCCGAACGACGCATCGCCGCTAGAGGATGATGAGGTCGTCGATTTCCTTGGCGAGCTCCTCGCAGTCGGAGCAGCGCGCGGCGATCCGCGTCGCCAGAGCGTGGAACTCGTCCGGCACGCCCGACTCCACACGGTAAAGCGAGCCGAGCTGCGCCCCGTAGCGGCGGGCCCATAGCCTGTCGCCTGGTTCGGATTGGCCCGATATCTGCGGTAGATGGGTGTGCAACACTTCAACCTCGGATGGGACTAGCGGAGGTTACGCACGCGGGCGGCGAGCTGTTCCGGCTTGGCCGTTGCAGTGCTGCATTGCGATCCGGCTGTGGCGCAACGGCCACTGTCGGTTCCCGGCGGCTTGGCGGCTTGCCGCCGCGGCCGCGCTACAGGATCAGAAGGTCGTCGATCTCGGCGAGGACGGCGTCGACGTCGCTGTGCGCCGCACGGCCAAGCGCCGGCGCCTCGGCTTCCACCGGGAAGGCGAGGTGCAGCGGCTCCGGCCTGACCATGGCGGCGAGGGTGTTCGCGCCCGGCATGGGAATCACCATGCCGCGGATCTCGGTCGGTGCGTGCGTCAGCGTGTCTTGCATGGTCGTCTCGCTGGAATGCGACCGGACTTTCCGGTCCAAGCGAGCGCACCTTAGCAAGGCACGCGGGCCCGCGCTGTGACCGGGATCACAGGACGCGATGGCGGTCGGCGGCATGGTAAATGCGGCGTTAACCAAGATTCCGCATCGCCGCTCACGCCCGGATACGTCGCGCAGGCCCGGATACGCAATCCGCGGCCCCGGCGCCTTCTCGCGGGCAAGAGGGGGCGCTGGGCTTGCCGACCGGCGCATCGCGGCCTGCCCCGCCACCGCCACCTCCGATGGCAAGGTGGCTTGACTCCGACCTGCCAGCTCTATTGAATCCCGGGTGGCACACCCACGCCCGCGGCGACCCCGGTCCCCGCGGGCGTTTTGTTTTCTGAAGTCCTCTCCCCAACGGGGAGAGGATTTAGGTGAGGGGGCGCGCGATAGCGCGCTTGGAACGTCTGCGGACACTTGCTCCCCCTCATCCTCCCGCTGCTGCGCAGCGGGCCCCTCCTTCTCCCCGTTGGGGAGAAGGGTGCTTTCGCCGGCCGGGCTTTCCCGCGCCGGCGCTTTCATTTGGAGAAACGACAATGACGATGAACGGAACCGCCGATGTGGCGATCGCCGCGTGGTCGGCGGATGTGTTCGTGGAGCGCGAGGGACCGGTCGCGCGGCCGGTGCTGGGGCCGCTGCTGAGGCGCGGCTGCGTCACGCTGCTGACCGGGCCGCGCGGGGTGGGCAAGAGCTGGCTGGCGCTGGCGATGGCGCAGGCGGTCGCGCGCGGCGGCTCGCTGGCCGGCTGGCGCACGCACAAGGAACAGCGCACGGTCTACATCGATGCCGCCGGCAGCGAGGCACTGCTGCGCGCGCGGCTCGCAGCGCTGGCCGGCGGCAGCCCGCCGCCCGCGCTCGTGATCGCGCCGGGCGATGCGCAGGTTCATGGCCTGCCCGATCTGGCGGACGAGAGCGGCCGCACGGCGCTGGACCAGCTCGTCGCCGATGCCGGGCTGGTGGTGATCGACGGCCTCGCCGCGCTGCTGCAGGCCGGGCGCGGCGTCGGATTACGTTGGTCCGCGCTGGCCGGCTGGCTGCGCGCCCTGCGCCGGCGTGGGGTCGCCGTGCTGCTGGTGGAGACGAGCGAGCCGCGCGCCATCGCCGTCCTGGCCGACACGGTGCTGCGGCTGGAACGGCCCGCCGATGCGACCGCGGAGCCGGGCCTGCGCATGACGGTGCGCGTTGCCGCCGCGCGGGCGCGGACGGATGACACGGATCGCGTCTTTAGCCTGCACATGGCGCTGCGCGACGGCGGTGCCGTGTGGACGCGGCACGATGCGATCGACCACCGCGCGCTGGTCGCGTGGCGGCTGCACCAGCGCAAATACTCGACCCGCGAGATTGCCCGCCGGCTCGGCGTGTCGCCGGCGACGGCGTGGCGTCTGGTCGAGCGCGGCGAGGCGATGCCGGCGCACCTGCGTGTGCGCGAAGAGCTGCCCGAGCTGGAGGACGAGCGGCGCGAGCAGATGGCGGACGAGCGCCTGGCGGCACGGCGCGAGGCACGGCGGGCGGCGCGCGAGGCGGCGTGGGCGGAGGAGGAAGAGCGCGAGCGCGCGGCGGAGATCGCGGCGCAGAGAGCCCCTCATCCCCCGCCTTCTCCCGCAGGCGGGAGAAGGGGCCCGAGCCGCACACCTCTCCCCAACGGGGAGAGGGAGGGGCCCAGCGCGAAGCGCTGGGAGGGTGAGGGGGAGAAT
>JAESGS010000570.1_pt1 | contig 23718 bp, 22 predicted proteins | sample 9269761 | NCBI WGS metagenome assembly JAESGS01 (sample SAMN15741799, study PRJNA653493) | algae metagenome | isolation source: Cyanosarcina radialis HA8281-LM2 and co-occurring heterotrophs from damp... | place: USA: Makauwahi cave, Hawaii | collected 2011-01-06 | reverse complement strand
AAGATCTCGTTGGTCTCGTTGCGGCGCTGGTAGTCGACCGACTGCAGTTCGTCCAGGCGGGCCAGGCGCGCCTTGCCCTTGCTGCGGCCGCCCTTCGCGTTCTGGCGCGACCATTCCAGTTCCTTCTGGATGGCTTTCTGGCGGGCCTTTTCCTGGTTGTCTTCCTGCTTCAGGCGCTCTTCCTTCTGCACCAACCAGTCGGTGTAGTTGCCCTTCCACGGTATGCCGCGGCCGCGGTCGAGTTCCAGGATCCATTCGGCGGCGTTGTCGAGGAAGTAGCGGTCGTGGGTGACCGCCACCACGGTGCCGGTGTAGCGGGCGAGGAACTGTTCCAGCCACTCCACCGATTCGGCATCCAGGTGGTTGGTGGGTTCGTCGAGCAGCAGCATGTCCGGCTTCTGCAGCAGCAGGCGGCACAGCGCCACGCGGCGCTTCTCGCCGCCCGACAGATTGCCGACGATGGCATCCCACGGCGGCAGGCGCAGCGCGTCGGCGGCCACTTCCAACTGCTGCTCCACCATGTGCGCATCGCCGGCGGCCAGGATGGCCTCCAGGCGCTGCTGCTCGGCGGCCAGCTTGTCGAAGTCGGCGCCTTCCTCGGCATAGGCTTCATAGATCCGGTCCAGCGCGGCCTGGGCCTGCAGCACTTCGCCCACGCCTTCCTCGACCGCTTCGCGCACGGTCTTGGTCGGGTCCAGCTCCGGCTCCTGGGCCAGGTAACCGACCTTGATGCCGGGCTGCGGACGGGCTTCGCCCTGGAAGTCCGTGTCCACGCCGGCCATGATCTTGAGCACGGTGGACTTGCCCGCGCCGTTCAGGCCCAGCAGGCCGATCTTGGCGCCCGGGAAGAACGACAGCGAGATGTCCTTGATGATCTGGCGCTTCGGCGGCACGATCTTGCTGACGCCGTTCATGGTGTAGATGTATTGCGACATTGCTGGGAACTCCGCAGACGGACAGCGGCGGCCTGCCGGGCAGGGGCCGCGAAAGGAAAATCGGGATGACCGGGATTATCGCGGATATGGGGGTGGGGCGCCAATTTGTCCACCCGCCCATGTCGCGCGGGCCGGCGGGCGGCCCTGGCCCGGTCGGGCGGGGCGGGAACCGTCAGCGGGGAACCGTTACAATCGGAGCCCCCCGTTTCCAGCCCCGGAGTGACGATGTTCCCGCGCGATGCCCGTATCGAAGGTTACGACCCTGAACTGGCGGCGGCCATCGCCTCCGAAGCCCAGCGCCAGGAAGACCACGTCGAGCTGATCGCCAGCGAGAACTACGCCAGTCCGCGCGTGCTGCAGGCCCAGGGCAGCGTGCTGACCAACAAGTACGCCGAGGGCTATCCGCACAAGCGTTACTACGGCGGTTGCGAGTACGTGGACATCGCCGAGCAGCTGGCGATCGACCGCGTGAAGCAGCTGTTCGGCGCCGACTACGCCAACGTGCAGCCGCACTCCGGCTCGCAGGCCAACCAGGCCGTGTACTTCGCCCTGCTGAATCCCGGCGACACCATCCTGGGCATGAGCCTGGCCCATGGCGGCCACCTGACCCACGGCGCCAAGGTCAACGCCTCCGGCAAGCTCTTCAATGCCATCCAGTACGGCGTGAACGACCAGGGCCTGATCGACTACGACGAAGTCGAGAGGCTGGCGCTGGAGCACAAGCCGAAGATGGTCGTGGCCGGTTTCTCCGCTTATTCGCAGGTGGTGGACTGGGCGCGCTTCCGCGCCATCGCCGACAAGGTCGGCGCCTACCTGTTCGTCGACATGGCGCACGTGGCGGGCCTGGTGGCCGCCGGTGTCTACCCGAATCCGCTGCCGCACGCCCACGTGGTCACCTCGACCACCCACAAGACGCTGCGCGGTCCGCGTGGCGGCATCATCCTCGCGAAGGGTGCGGGCGAAGAGATCGAGAAGAAGCTGCAGAGCATCGTCTTCCCGGGCATCCAGGGCGGCCCGCTGATGCACGTCATCGCGGCCAAGGCCGTCGCCTTCAAGGAAGCACTGGAGCCGGAATTCAAGGCCTACCAGGCGCAGGTGGTCAGGAATGCGCAGGCGATGGCGAAGACCATCATCGCGCGCGGCTACAAGATCGTGTCCGGCGGTACCGAGAACCACCTGATGCTGGTCGACATGATCGGCAAGGACGTCAGCGGCAAGGATGCGGAGGAAGCGCTGGGCAAGGCGCACATCACCGTCAACAAGAACTCCGTGCCGAACGACCCGCGCAAGCCCTTCGTGACCTCGGGCCTGCGCATCGGCACGCCCGCGGTGACCACGCGCGGCTACGGCGAGCAGGACTGCATCGACCTGGCCAACTGGATCTGCGACGTGCTCGACGCGCCCGCCGACGAGGCGGTGCTGGCGAAGGTGCGGGACAACGTCACCGCACAGTGCCGCAAGTACCCGGTTTACGGCTGATCGGATGCACTGCCCCTTCTGCCAGCACACCGACACCCGCGTCATCGATTCGCGCGTCTCCGAAGACGGCGCGACGATCCGGCGCCGGCGCGAGTGTGAGGCCTGCGGGGAGCGCTTCAGCACGCTGGAGAACATCGAGATCAAGCTGCCGGCGGTCATCAAGAGCGATGGCCGCCGCGATACCTTCGATGCACGCAAGCTGCGCGCCGGCTTCGACCGCGCGCTGCAGAAGCGCCCGGTTTCCGAAGAGCAGATCGAGTCGGCGGTGCGCGCAGTGGTACACGGCATCCGGATGAGCGGTGAACGCGAAATCGCCTCGCGGCGGATCGGCGAGTTCGTCATGAACGAACTGCGCAAGCTCGACCACGTCGGTTACGTGCGTTTCGCGTCGGTCTACCGCAGCTTCGAGGACGTGGCCGATTTCCGCGAGGAAATCGAGAAGCTCGAACGCGACCTGCCCAGTGCCAGTGGCCAGTTGCCGCTGCTGGGCGGCGACGTGGTGCCGTTCGACAAGAACCTCGACAAGTCCAAGAAGCGCTGAGGCGCGTGGACATCGTCTACCTGAGCGACCGCATGGCGCTGGCCCATTCGCTGGCCGCAGCGCACGTGGACGCATTCGGTGCGCTGCTGCCGGACTGGACGCTGCCGCAGGCGGAAGAAGAACTCCGGACCCACACGCAACGTTGCGCCATCCCCACCACGCTGGTGGCCGTGGATGGCGACGACTGGCTGGGCTCGGTCAGCCTGCTGCAGAACGACCATGACGATATCCGCCAGTATTCGCCCTGGCTGGCCAGCCTGGTGGTCAAGCCCGTGGCCCGCCGCCATGGCGTGGGCCGCGCGCTGGTCGCGCGCTGCGTGGCCGATGCCGCCGCGCTGGGCGTGCCCACGCTGTACCTCTACTGCACCGACACCGTGGACTACTACCGCGCGCTGGGCTGGCGCGTGCACGACCACCTGCCGCTGGGACCGTTGTCGGTCACGGTGATGGCGATCGAACCCCGCCTGCCGGGACCGCCGGATGACGGCGCCAGAACGAGGATGCCGCTTCCGTGAACGATACGAACTTCACCGCCACCGACCACCTGCACATGGCCCGCGCGCTGCGACTGGCAGAACGGGGCGCCTACACCACGCGTCCGAATCCGATGGTCGGCTGCGTCATTGCCCATGGTGACGACGTCGCGGGCGAGGGCTGGCACAGGAAGGCCGGCGAGCCGCATGCGGAGGTCTTCGCCCTGCAGGCGGCGGGAGAGCGGGCGAAGGGCGCCACCGCCTACGTCACCCTGGAGCCGTGCGCGCATACGGGGCGCACGGGCCCTTGCGCGGAGGCATTGGTCTCGGCGGGAGTCGCGCGCGTGGTGGCCGCGATGCGCGATCCCTTCCCGCAGGTGGATGGCGCGGGCTTCGACCGGCTGCGCGCGGCCGGCATCGCGGTGCAGTCCGGCTTGATGGAAGCCCAGGCGCGGCGGCTGAACCGGGGATTCCTGTCCCGCATCGAGCGCGGCCGGCCCTGGGTGCGGGTGAAGCTGGCCACCAGCCTGGACGGTCGGACCGCGATGGCCAACGGCGATTCCAAGTGGATCAGTGGCGAGCCCTCGCGCCGCGACGTGATGCGCTGGCGCGCGCGCGCGGGTGCCATCCTGACCGGTGCGGGCACGGTGCTGGCCGACGATCCGTCGTTGACGGTGCGGTTCGGCGACGACACGGCCTTCGAGCCGCCGTTGCGCGTGGTACTTGACCCGGGCCTGGCGACGGTTGCGCGCGGCCACGTGCGCGAGGGCGGCGCGCCCACGCTCTACGTGCATGCGGCCGAGGCGAAGCCGCCGCGCGGCGTGGAGGTGCCGCGCGTGGTGGCGCCGGCGACCGGCAGCAATTTCGACCTGCGCGCGGTGCTGGAACTGCTGGCGCAGCGCGGCATCAACGAAGTGCACGTGGAGGCCGGCGCGACGCTGGCCGGTGCCTTCCTAGCGGCGGGCCTGGCCGACGAGGTGCTGCTGTACGTGGCGCCGGTGCTGCTCGGCGACGATGCGCGCCCGCTGTTTGGCGGCCTGGGCATCGAGGCGATGGCGCAGCGGCTGCACCTGGCGATTGTGGACGCCCGCACGATTGGCGAAGATCAGCGCCTGCTGATGCAACCGACCGACCGCCATTGACGTAACCCTGCCATGACCGCGTTCAAGGACCACTTCTCGGGGGTTGCCGACGTCTACGCCGCGTCGCGGCCCACGTATCCCGACGCACTTTACGATGCCATCGCGGCGACGGTGCCGCCGACGGCACGCGTGTGGGAGCCGGGCTGCGGCAGCGGGCAGGCGACGCGGGGACTGGCCGCGCGGTTCGCGCACGTACATGCGACCGATCCCAGCGCGGCGCAGATCCAGCGGCACTGGGCGCATGACCTGCCGGACGCCCACGTCACGCTGGCGGTGGAAGTCGCCGAGACCACGGCGCTCACCGATGAAAGCGTCGACCTGGTGGCGGTGGCGCAGGCCCTGCACTGGTTCGACCGCTATCGCTTCTTCGCCACCTGTGAGCGCGTGCTGCGCCCGGGTGGCGTGCTGGCGGCGTGGACCTACCAGGACATCGTGTTCGAAGACGACCTGGCCGACGTGGCGGAAAAGGTCCGCGACGACATCGACCCCTACTGGCCGCCGGAACGCGATGACGTGGACATGGGCTACGGCGATTACGTCTGGCCGTTCGACCTGCTGCCCGCGCCACGCCTGTGGCTGACCGCGCAGTGGAACCTGCCCACGCTGCTGGGCTACTTCACCAGTCTGTCGGCCACCGCCAGCTACCGCGCGGCCACCGGGCAGGATCCGGTTTATGCGCACACGCCGGCGCTTGCCGAGGCCTGGGGCGATCCCGCGCGCGTCCGTACGATGCGCTGGCCGCTGATCCTGCACCTGCGCAGGAAGCCCCTGTAACGGGCGGAACAGTGCGTTCGGGGGCCGACCGCGAGGGCGGGGTGTAGAATGTGCCCGCCGGTTCGCCGGCACACCACCAACAACGTCTTCAGGGCGGGGCGAGATTCCCCACCGGCGGTAGGTCGCCCAGCGACGAGCCCGCGAGCGCCTCCGGTCCATCGGAGGGTCAGCAGATCCGGTCAGATGCCGGAGCCGACGGTCATAGTCCGGATGAAAGAAGACGGCATCGCCGATCCGCGCGCCCGCGCGGGGTCGCGCGCCTGCCTTCGCGCCCCGGAGGCGTTTTTCGCTTGCCTGCCTGCGAGAGACGTCCCATGCCCCAGACCATTTCCCTTGTCCGCGCCACCCGTCATCGGGAGCTGTGCTGATGTTCACCGGCATCATCGAAGGCGTCGGCCGTATTGCAGCGCTGGACGCCGTGGGTGGCGATGTCCGCCTGACCGTTGCTGTCGGCAGCCTGCCGTTCGATGCCGTGCAGCTGGGCGAAAGCATCGCCGTGAACGGCGTGTGCCTGACCGTGATCGCCTTCGACGCTTCGAGCTTCCAGGCCGATGCCTCGACCGAGACGCTGGCGTTGACCACGCTGGGGCGCCTGGCGCCCGGCGCGGTCGTCAACCTGGAGCGTGCCATGCGCCCCACCGACCGGCTGGGGGGGCATCTGGTCAGTGGCCACGTGGATGGCCTGGGTGCCGTCGTCGGCATCCATGACGATGCCCGCGCGCAGCGCTGGCGTTTCGCCGCGCCGGCTGCGCTGCTCAAGTACATCGCGAAGAAAGGCTCGATCTGCGTCGATGGCGTCAGTCTGACCGTCAACGAAGTGGATGAGGAGGGCTTCGAGGTCGCGCTGATCCCGCACACCGTGGCGCATACCGCCTTCGCGCACACGGCGGTGGATGATGCGGTGAACCTGGAGATCGACCTGGTCGCCCGTTATGTCGAGCGCCTGCTGGGCGCGCGCGCCGCCGGAGACGCCGCATGAACTTCGCACCGATTCCCGAACTGCTGGAAGAAATCCGCAACGGCCGGATGGTCGTCATCGTCGACGACGAGGACCGCGAGAACGAAGGCGACCTGATCATGGCGGCCGAACTGGTCAAGCCGACCGACATCAACTTCATGGTCACCCATGCGCGGGGCCTGGTCTGTCTGTCGCTGACGCGCGAACGCTGCACGCAGCTGGGCCTGGCGCCGATGGTGCAGACGAATACGGCGCAGTTCCACACCAACTTCACCGTCAGCATCGAGGCGGCGGAGGGCGTGACGACCGGCATTTCCGCCTACGACCGCGCGCACACCGTGCGTACCGCCGTGCGGCCGGATGCGAAGCCCAGCGACCTCAGCCAGCCCGGCCACATCTTCCCGCTGATCGCCCAGCCCGGCGGCGTGCTGACGCGCGCGGGGCACACCGAGGCGGCCAGCGACCTGCCGATGCTGGCCGGGCTGGAACCGGCCGGCGTGCTGGTGGAGGTGCTGAACCCGGACGGCAGCATGGCGCGTCGCCCGCAGCTGGAAGTCTTCGCGCGCGAGCATGGCCTGAAGATGGGTTCCATCGCCGACCTGATCGCCTATCGGCTGGCCACCGAACACACCGTCGAGCGCGTCGACGAACGCGACATCGAGACCGAGTTCGGTCCGTTCCGGCTGGTGACCTATCGCGATCGCATCGCCCATGACCTGCATTTCGCCCTGGTGCGCGGTACGCCCGATGCGGCCACGCCCACGCTGGTGCGCGTGCAGGTGGAAAACCCGCTGAGCGACCTGCTGCACTGGCGGCGCGACGATTTCGGCGTGCATGCGACCGATGCCCTGCGGGCGATCGCCGCCGAGGGGCGCGGCGTGATGGTGGTGCTGTCCGAGCCGCGCAACGCCGACGCCTTGCTGGCCCGTCTCTGCAAGCAGCCCGAAGCCAGTCCGCATGCCAAGGACGTGGGCCAATGGCGCCGCAACGGTGCCGGTGCGCAGATCCTGGCCGACCTGGGCCTCGGCAGGCTGCGCGTGCTGGGCACGCCTCGCCGTCAGGTGGGCCTGGCCGGCTTCGGCCTGGATGTCGTCGAGTACGTCACGCCCTGACGTATCCCGCGGGCCGCAATGGGTCCCGTCCCGGCGCCTGCTAAACTCCCCCACCCCAAGGAATCCCGCCATGCCCCATTACGAAGGCGATCTGCGCGCCCCCGAAGGCGCCCGCTTCGCGATCATCGCCAGCCGCTGGAACCCGCGCATCACCGATGTGCTGGTCGCCGGTGCGCGCCAGAGCCTGGCCGGAAACGGCGTGGCCGACGATGCGGTGGACGTGGTGCGCGTGCCGGGCGCATGGGAGATCCCGGTCGCGGCCGCACGCCTGGCCGGCGATGGCCGGCATGTCGCCATCATCGCGCTGGGCTGCGTGATCCGGGGCGACACGCGCCACTACGAACATGTCGCCGACCGCTGCGCCGAAGGCCTGATGCGCGTGCAGCTGGATTCCGGCGTGCCGGTGATGAACGGCGTGCTGGCGGTGGAACGCATCGAAGATGCCGAGGCCCGCGCAGGCGGCAGCCACGGCAACAAGGGCGAGGAGGCCGCGCTGGCCGCCATCGAGATGGCGCAGCTGCTGGAACAGTTGCCGTAACCCAAGAATCGCAGGAGCAGACGTGAGCCGACATCCCCATTCCCCGCGCAAGGACGGCGTCGACCCGGTCACGCGCGCCCGCGCCCGTCGCCGCGCGCTGCAGGCCGTCTATGCGTGGCAGATGTCCGGCGGCGAAGTGGGGCAGGTGATCGCCCAGTTCGCACACGAACAAGCCCACGAGATCGCCGACCTCGAGTACTTCGAGGATCTGGTGCGTGGCGTGGTGCGGCATCGCGCCGACCTGGACGAAGCCTTGCTGCCTTACCTCGACCGCACCGTCGAGGAAGTGGATCCCATCGAGCGCGCCGTGCTGCGCATCGCCGCCTACGAGCTGCGCCATCGCATCGACGTGCCGTACCGCGTGGTGCTGAACGAAGCCATCGAGACCTCCAAGCGATTCGGCGCCGAACACGGCCACACCTACGTCAACGGCGTGCTTGACCATGCCGCGGTAGCGTGGCGTCCCGCCGAAGCGACCGCCAAGCCCCGCTGATCGCAGTGCCGGCGCCCACGCCCGTGGGGCGCGCCGGCCCGCGCGGTATGCTCGTCCGATGAGCACCGGTGAGTTCGACCTGATCGCCCGCATCCGCAACCGTGCGACCACGCGCGGTGACGTGTTGCTCGGCATCGGCGACGATGCCGCACTGCTGGCGGTTCCCGCCGGCCTGCAGCTCGTCGTCACCGCCGACACCTTGAATGCCGGCATCCACTTTCCGCACGACACCACTCCGGCCGACATCGGCTGGAAGGCGCTTGCCGTGAACCTCTCCGACCTCGCCGCGATGGGCGCGCAACCGGCGTGGTGCACGCTGTCGCTGTCCCTGCCGCAGGCGGATCCGGTGTGGGTCGATGCCTTCCTTGATGGGTTCTTGCCGCTGGCGGTCCAGCATGGCGTCGCGCTGGTCGGTGGCGACACGACGCGCGGGCCGCTGTCCATCTCGGTGACGGCGATGGGCCTGGTGGAACCGGAACATGCGCTGCGACGCGACGCGGCCCGGGTCGGCGATGATGTCTGGGTGACGGGAACCCTGGGCGATGCGGCGGGCGGACTCGCCCTGCTGGATCGCCCCTCGCCACCGCTGCTGCGCGCGCGCCTGGACCGCCCGACGCCACGCGTGGAGGCGGGTCGTGCATTGCGCAGCATCGCCACCGCCTGCGTCGATGTGTCCGATGGCCTGCTGGCCGACCTGGGCCACATTGCATCGCGGAGCGGGTTGGCGGCGCAGGTCGATATCGATGCGTTGCCTGCGTCGGAGGCGTTGTGCGCCGCGTTCGATGCAGCGACACGCGCTCCCTTGCAGGCCAGTGGTGGCGACGACTACGAACTCTGCTTCACCGCGCACGCCGATGCGCGCGCAAGCGTCGAAGCCGTGTCATTGCAGCTCGGCCTGCGTATCACGCGTATAGGCCGCATGGTGGCGGGGGAGGGTGTGCGGCCGGTGCATTCCGATGGCAGGCCATGGTCGTCGTCGCGCCAAGGTTACGACCACTTCGCGTTGCAATGAGGCGGTCGTGGGAGCGACGTGCGTCGCGACCGTGGACTTGCCATCTGCGTGAAACGCGGTCGCGCGTCCGGACGAGTGCCAGCGCCCATTGATCTCCCGGGCGCTGGCCGTGCGGTCGCGACTCACGCCGCTCCTACAAAGGTGCTGGCGGAAGCACCTTGCCGGGATTGAGGATGCCGTCCGGGTCGAACGCGGTCTTCACCGCGCGCATCAGCTCCAGCGTGGCCGGCGTGAACGCATCCGCCATGAAGTCGCGCTTGCTCAGGCCGATGCCGTGTTCGCCCGACAGCGTGCCGCCCAGCGCCAGCACCTGCGCGAACACCCGTGGAAGCGCCGCCTGCGCGCGCGCGGTTTCGGCGGGATCGCCGTCGTCGTACATGATGTTGACGTGCAGGTTGCCGTTGCCGGCATGGCCGAACACGACGATCGGAAGCCGCGACGCGTCAGCAAGGGCTTCCACGCCCGCCACCAGGTCGGGAATGCGCGACACCGGCACCACCACGTCCTCGTTGATCTTGCCGGGCTTGATGGTGCGCAATGCCGGTGAAAGCGCGCGTCGCGCGGCCCACAGTCGGTCGCGCGCGCTGCCATCGGCGGCGACATCCAGCGCGAGCATGCCGTCGCCTTCGGCGGCGTCGGCCAACGCCTGCAGCGCGTAGGGAAGCGTGTCGTCATCGCCATCGGCTTCGACCAGCAGCATGGCGCCGGCCCCGGGCACGTCGCTGCCATGGCGGCGGATCAGTGCGAGGGCATTGCGGTCCATGAATTCCAGCATGGCCGGCGTCACCGGCCGCGCCATGATGCGCGACACCGCCGCCGCCGCTGCCGCCGCATCGCGGTAAAGCACGCGCAGGCCGGCCTGCGCGACCGGACGGGGCGAAAGCTTCAGCGTGGCTTCGACGATCAATGCCAGCGTGCCCTCGCTGCCGGTGATCAGATGGGTCAGGTCGTAACCCGTCGAATCCTTGGTGTACGCACCGCCGCAGCGGACCAGTTCGCCCGTGCCCGTCACCGCGACCAGCCCCAGCACGTTGTCGCGCGCCGTGCCGTACTTCACGGCGCGCGGGCCGCCGGCATTGGTGGCCAGGTTGCCGCCCACGCTGCAAAGGTCGGCGCTGGAAGGGTCCGGCGGCCAGAACAGGCCGTGCGGCATCAATGCCTGCTGCAGTTCGCCATTGAGTACGCCGGGTTCGACCACGGCGCAGCGGTCCGCCGTGCGCAGTTCCAGGATGCGGTTCATGCGCGCGAACGAGACCACGATGCCGCCATGCGTCGGAACGGCGGCGCCGGTGGTGCCCGTCCCCGCGCCACGCGCCACGAGCGGCACGCGATGGCGGCGGCAGGCACGGACCAGCGCGATGACCTGCTCGCGCGTGCGGGGCAGGGCGACGCCGTCGGGCAATGCCGCACGGCGCGAATCGTCCTCGCCATGACGCCGCCGCGCCGCGTCGTCGGTCAGCCAGCCATCGCCGAGCAGGGCGGACAGTTCGTCATCCAGCGAAGAGGAAAGTGAGGTCGACATGCCGGCATTGTAGGTGGCTGGCTGGCGCGCGACGCCGCGCTACGCATCGTCCGCGCGGAAGGCGTCCTTGATCCAGGCCAGCCGGGGTGCTTCGGGATCGCCTTCCGCTTCCACGACGTCGAAGCGGCACGCGTCGTCCGCATGCACGGGATGGTCCAGCAGGAAGCGCTGGGCGGCATGCACCAGCCGGCGGCGCTTGCCCAGGTCCACCGAAGCCGCGCCGCCACCAAAGGCACGCGATTGGCGGTAGCGCACTTCCACGAACACCAGCGTGCGCTGGCCGGTGCGGTCCGTGTCCTGCATCACCAGGTCGAGTTCGCCGCCACGGTAGTTGGCGTTGGCGGCGATGTCCTTCAGGCCGGCACGCATCAGCAACGTGCGGGCAGCGGCTTCCGCGGCCTGGCCGCGGGCGCGTCGGTCAACCGCCATCCGCCACGGGCACCGCTTGGCCGCCGCTGAACGTCGACCAAGACGGTGCGCGCACCACGTTGCCGAAGCCGTCCAGCTGCAGGCGGCCGGTGGCGCCGCGGATTTCGGTGTTGGCGCCCAGCGCCAGTTTTTCCAGATAGGCCGTCAGCAACCAGGCGTCGTAGCCGAAGGCGAACAGGCGCGCCGCCGGACCACGTGCGGTCGGCAGCCGCTCACCGGTGACGCTGGCGGCAGGCAGCGACGCCAGGCCGCGCGATGTCCAGGTTTCGGTGGGGAAGATGATGCCGTCGAGCGCCACGTCATCGACCACCTTGCCGGTGCCGGAGGTCAGCTGCGACGTACCCACGCGGGTCTTGCCACCCAGGCCGGCGAGCGCCAGCTGCGGGGTCAGGCTGCGCGCGGTGGAACCCTTCACCGCCAGAAAGACGGCATCCACGCCCTCCTGGCCGGCGGCACCCAGGGTCGCTGACAGGTCGCCCGGCGTTTCCGCGACGCTGATGACGCGCCCCACCTTGCCGCCGCGTTCGGTGAAGCGCTGGCGGAACGCCTGCGATGCACGGCGGCCGTTGTCGTCGCTGCCTTCGATGATCAACGCGTTGCGGCGCTCGCGGGCCAGCAGGTATTCGGCCGCGGCGATGCCGTCGTCTTCCGGCGCCAGCGAGAAACCGGCGTTCCCCGCGGGCGGCGCGACGGTGCCGCGATTCAGCACCAGCACCGGTACGGCCAGTGCCGGCTGCTGGAACAGTGCGCTGACTTCATCACGGCCCAGCGGCCCGACGACGAAGTCGGCGCCGGCGGCCACCGCGCGGTTGTAGGCGTCCATCGCACCCGCGGCGGTACCGACGGTGTCGTAGAACTGGATTTCCGGGCGACGGCGGCGTTCGGCGTAGTAACCGGCCAGCAGGCCGTCGCGCACCGGCGCCGCGGCCGTGGCGAGGTTGCCGGAGAGCGGCAGCAGCACCGCCATCTTCACCGGCGGGCGGTAGCCGTCGCTCTCGGCGGCGGGGCGGTTGGCGGCGTCGAAGCGCCACTGCGCGCCGTGGTCGAACGGGCGCGGCAGCGGCAGGCCACGACGCTGCAGCGCACGCCCGGCGAAGTTGTACAGCGGGTCGCCGGCCGGCAGCGCCGCGGCATCGCGGGCCAGCGTGGCGTCGTCCAGCGTGGCGAGCAGGCGGTCGATCTCGCGGGTGTTGTCGGTGCGGGCCTGGCCGGCAAGCGCTGCGTCCTGCCGCGCCAGTTCCGCCGCCGACGCGAACGCCGGTGCATAGCGCGAGGTCGTCGTCGTCGGGGCGCCGCCGGGCGTGGTGACGCAGCCCGCCAGCAGCACGGTCAACAGCAGGGCGAAGATCCTTCCGAAGCGCATATCCATAAGCGTAGTCAGCGGCCAAGCAGGGGAACCGGCTACGATTCTACCCTCAGCAAGGAAAATCACTGGAATGTCCGCCGGAACCCTGTTCATCGTCGCCACCCCAATCGGCAACCTGGCGGACCTGTCGCCACGGGCGCTGGACACCCTGCGCGGCGTGGCCGCGATCTGCGCCGAGGACACCCGCCGCAGCGGCCAGCTGCTGTCGCACTTCGGCGTGGAGAAGCCGCTGGTGGCGCTGCACGAGCACAACGAGGACGCGCTGTCGCAGCGGATCGTCGAGCGCCTGCTGGCGGGCGAGTCGCTGGCGCTGGTCAGCGATGCGGGCACGCCGCTGGTCAGCGATCCGGGCTATCGCGTGGTCCGCGCGGCGCGCGCCGCCGGGGTGAAGGTCAGCCCCATTCCAGGCGCCTGCGCCGCCATTGCCGCGCTGAGCGTGGCCGGGCTGCCGAGCGACCGGTTCGTGTTCGAAGGCTTCCTGCCGGCCAAATCCTCGGCGCGGCGGGAGCAGCTGCAGCGGCTCGCCGGGGAAACCCGCAGCCTGGTGTTCTACGAGTCCTCGCACCGCATCGCCGAGTCGCTGGCGGACATGCGCATCGCCTTCGGCTACGATCGTCCGGCGGTGCTGGCGCGCGAGCTGACCAAACTGTTCGAGACGGTGCTGGATGGCACCCTGGCCGACCTGCACGCCCGGGTCGAGGCCGACGACAATCAGCGCAAGGGCGAGTTCGTGGTCATCGTGCAGGGCGCGGGCGACGATTCCGACGCCCAGCTGGCCGAAGGCCGCCGCGTCTACGCCATGCTCAGTCCGCACCTACCGCCGTCCACGGCGGCCAGGCTGGCGGCTGACATCACCGGCGCCCCGCGCAAGTCGCTGTACGGCATGAAGGCGGACGCGTGATGGCCGGATGCGGCCGTCCCCGCTGATGCCATGGAAGCCTGGCGCGTCTTCCTGATCTTCCTGCGCCTGGGCATGACCTCGTTCGGCGGCCCGCTCGCGCACCTGGGGTACTTCCGTGAGGCGTTCGTCGTGCGTCGCCGCTGGCTGGACGAAGCAGGGTATGCCGACATCGTGGCGCTGGGCCAGATGCTGCCGGGACCCGCCAGCAGCCAGGTCGGCATGATGATCGGGTTGGGCCGCGCGGGCTTGCCGGGCGCGCTGGCCGCCTGGTGCGGGTTCACGCTTCCCTCCGCGCTGCTGATGGTGTCCCTTGGCGCGAGCCTCTCCTGGTGGCGGAACGCGGTGCCCGAAGGATTGATCCACGGCTTCAAGCTGCTGGCGGTGGTCGTGGTGGCGCATGCGGTGTGGGGAATGGCGCGTGCCTTCTGCCGCACGGTCACGATGGGACTGTTGATGCTGGCATGTGCAGCGGCGTTGCTCGCCTGGCCGATGGCATGGATGCCATGGGCGGTGATCGCCGTGGGCGCGCTGGTGGGGCTGGCTCAACCGGGCGCGGCCAGGCCGCCAGTCGCAAGCGTGTCGGGCACGCCATCGCGGCGCTGGGGTGCGTTGGCGCTGGCTGTTTTCGCCGTGCTGCTGATCGCGGCGGGCGGCGGCGGCGCGGAGGGTAAGCCGCTGGACGTGTTTGCCGTCTTCTATCGGACGGGCGCAGCGGTGTTCGGGGGTGGTCACGTCGTCATGCCTTTGTTGCAGGCCGGCGTGGTGGACCCCCAGTGGTTGGCGCAGGATGCCTTTCTGGCCGGGTACGGCGCAGCACAGGCCATGCCGGGGCCGCTGTTCACCTTCGCCGGCTACCTGGGGGCGGCGATGGAGGCTGGCCCCGGGGGATGGCCGGGCGGGCTGCTGGCGGTGATCGCCATTTTCCTGCCCTCGTGGTTGCTGGTGGTGGGTGTGTTGCCGTTCTGGGAACGCGCGGCCGCGTGGCCCCGCATTCGCGGCGTGCTGGCCGGCGTCAACGCTGCGGTCGTCGGCCTGCTGCTGGCCGCCCTCTACGACCCGCTGTGGACAGCGGCGGTGCTTGGCCCTGGCGATGTGGTGGCGGTGGTGGCGGGCTTCGCCGCGCTGACGGTCGGTCGGATGCCGATGGGCTGGCTGGTGCTAGTGATGCCGTTCGTGGGCATGCTGGCGCATGGGCTGTCGTGAACGCGACGGATCGGAGGGTCTGCGCAGCTGTGCGACAATGCAGATGGCGGAGCCGGCCAGACAGTCGCGTCATTGGAAACAATGCCGAGGAAAGTCCGGGCTCCACAGGGCACGGTGCCAGGTAACGCCTGGGCGGCGCAAGCCGACGGAAAGTGCAACAGAAAGATACCGCCGATGGCCCGCAAGGGATCAGGTAAGGTTGAAATGGTGCGGTAAGAGCGCACCGCGAGTCTGGCAACAGACCGGCACGGCAAACCCCACCGGGAGCAAGACCAAATAGGGACCTCATGGCGCGGCCCGCGTCGGGTCCGGGTAGGTTGCTTGAGCGTAACGGTGACGTTGCGCCTAGAGGAATGACTGTCCACGACAGAACCCGGCTTATCGGCCGGCTCCGCCGCTTTCCAGAGCGCCGCCGGCGCTTTGGAAAGCCCCAAGGTTTGCGGCGCAAACCTTGGGCCCCAGGCCCTTGGCCTCCAGACCCCCGCTCGCGCTGCGCGCTCGCCGCCCCTGACTCAGGGGGCGGGTAAGGCAGGCGATCCCTGATGCTCCTTGCAGGAGCGACGTGAGTCGCGACCGGGGTGTGTCCGCGGATAGGGAGCGGTCAGCAAGCCAGATTTCTATCTCTACCTACTGCGCAACGCGTCCGATCCGCAACGTCGTCTCCCCCTCGAACATCCCGGCCGGCCCGAACCGCCGTTCGCTGATCCAGCCATGGCCGTCGTAGTCGATCGCGATCAGCGTGCAGGCGCGGGTGCCGTAGCTTTCGCCGCGGATGAAGGCGGGCGAAAGCATCCGCTCCAGCGCCAGGCCCACGCCGGTGTCAGGCAGATCGTTGTCGTCGGCGGGTGTTTCGTCGGCCAGGGCCGTCCACAACGCGGCGACGTCGGTCTCGCCGGAGGTCAGCCACGCCGCCATCCGCTGTTTCAGCGCGACGGTCTTGGGCCAGGCTTCGTCCAGGTCGCCGTTGGACAGGCCATGGATGCCCGGTCCCAGCGCCGTGCGGCGGGGGATCGGGTAGTTGCTGACGTACTCGCAGTGGCTGCCATCGGCGAGCAGCAGGTTGAACGGAGCAAACACCTCGGCAGCCGCCAGCAGGCCGCAGGCCTGGTGGTCGGCCGTGTCCGTGCCGGCGAGGAAGCCTGTCACCAGCTGCCCCCGCGAGGGCGCGCCGGCCAGCTGGATGGCCGGATCCCGCACGTTGGTGACCACCGCCATGCGCCCCTCGATGTCCACCCCCGCCCAGGTGCCGCCGGACTGCAGGTCGCGGCCCGCGACCACGCGCGGATGATCGGTCCAGTGGGCGAGTGGGGCGCTGGGCCGCTCGTGGAACTCGTCGCGGTTGCCGGCCATCAGCAATCGCCAGCGCGGATGGGTCTTCCAGGCGAGGGCAAGCAGGCACATGACCCGATTCTCACCCGCGCGCTTGCGCACGGCCAGTCGGCCCGACCAGCGGAACGTGAGAAGCGCGTGAAGCCTTGGTCACCTCACTGAACCCTCCTTCAATCTCAAAATTTGAGACTAAACAGCAACTTGTGGATAAGGCTTGAACAAGTCTCTGAAGTTCATTGCAAGCCATTGATCCGCCAAGTGATTTTTTGTCCTGTCGCCTGTTGACAACCTTGTGCGCGGTGCTAATGTGGGCAGCAGAGGGAAAACCGGGTTTTACGTGGTTTTTCGTGGTTCAATTGATCGCTCTTTTAGCGAACCGGGAAGGCAGGGGCCGTGTTTCAGGGTGAGACCGCCATCACAGTGGACGACAAGGGACGGCTGGCGGTACCCACCGCTTACCGTGACCTGGTCGCGCGCGAGTGCGGCAACCGCTTGGTCATCACCTACAACCCGTTCGAAGCGGGTTGCCTGTACCTGTACCCCGAAAAGGAATGGCAGCGCGTCCGTGACGACGTCAACAAGCTGCCGACCACCCAGCGCGCACATCGCAGCCTGCAGCTGAAGCTGGTGGGTGCGGCGTCGCCGGTGGAACTGGACGGCAACGGACGCATCAGCATTCCGGCCAGCCACCGCAGCGCGGTGGGCATCGAGAAGAAGGCCGTGTTGCTGGGCATGGGCGAGAAGTTCGAACTCTGGAGCGAGCAGGCACACCACGCGCAGATCCGTCAGACCCTCACCGACGACGATCTGAGCGCACACATGCTCGAGTTGCGCTTGTGAGCAAGGGTGACGGCACGCGGCAGTCCGCGCCGGCCGATCACCTTCCCGCGCTGCACTTGCCGGTGTTGTACACGCAGGTCATGGAAGGGCTGCAGGTGAAAGAGGACGGAACGTACCTGGACGGCACCTTCGGGCGCGGAGGCCATGCGCGCGGCGTGCTGCAACGACTCGGCCCGGGAGGCCGGCTGCTGTTGATGGACAAGGATCCCGAAGCGATCGCACATGCCGGACAGACGTTCGCCGGCGATGCGCGCGTGGCGATCCGCCGCGGCAGCTTCGCGTCGATGGCGCAGTGGGACGAAACCGCCGGTGGGCTGGATGGCGTGCTGCTCGACCTGGGCGTGTCGTCGCCGCAGCTCGACGTGGCCGAGCGCGGCTTCAGCTTCGGCAAGGACGGGCCGCTCGACATGCGCATGGACCCGGAGTCTGGCGAGAGCGCAGCGGAATGGATCGCACGCGCCGATGAGCGCGAGATCGCCGACGCGCTGTGGACGTACGGCGAAGAGAAGCAGAGCCGCCGCATCGCGCGCGCCATCGTCGCCCGCCGCGCCACCCAGCCATTCACCCGCACGGGCGACCTGGCCGCGGTGATCGCGTCGGTCATGCCGCGCGGCGACAAGATCCATCCGGCCACGCGCAGCTTCCAGGCCATCCGCATCCACATCAATCGCGAGCTGTCCGACCTGGAGACGGGCCTGGACGCCGCGCTGGCGCGCCTGAAGCCCGGCGGCCGGCTGGCCGTGATCAGCTTCCACTCGCTGGAAGACCGCATCGTCAAGCGCTTCATCAATACGCATGCGAAGGCGCCCCCGGCCAATCGCCGCCTGCCCGCGCTGGATACCTTCGTCCCCACGCTGCGCGCGATCGGCGACGCGCAGAAGGGCGAGGCCGACGAGATCGCCGCCAATGCGCGTGCCCGCAGCGCGGTGCTGCGCGTGGCGGAAAAGCTGGCGGTGGACGCATGATCCGCCTGCTGCTCGCCGTGCTGGTCCTGGCCACGATCGCGTCCGCCATCGGCGTTATCTACGCACGCCACCGCCACCGCGTGCTGTTCGACGAAGTGACCCGGCTGGAGCGCGCGCGTGACGAGCTGAACGTGGAGTTCGGCCGCCTGCAGCTCGAGCAGGCCACGGTCGCGGAGAGCAACCGCATCGACCAGATCGCGCGCACCCGCCTGGGGATGAAGTTCCCGGAGACGGACGACGTCGTGGTGATCCGCCCATGACCGCCGCACCCGTCAAGAACCGCAACCGCGCACGCTTCAACCTGCGTGGCCGCCTGGCGCTGGTGCTGGGCGCGATGGGCCTGTGCTCGGTCAGCCTGATCGGGCGCGCGGCCTACGTGCAACTGGTGAACAACGACTTCTACCAGCGGCAGGGCGACGAGCGCTTCCTGCGCGAGATCCCCATCCCCACCTCGCGCGGCATGATCACCGACCGCAATGGCGAGCCGGTGGCGGTGTCCTCGCCGGTGGAATCGGTGTGGGGCAACCCGCAGGAACTGCTGAAGAATCCCGACCGCCTGCCGGAGCTGGCGAAAGTGCTGGGCGTGCCGGTCGACCACCTGACGCAGCGGCTGGCACAGCGCGCGGACAAGGAGTTCCTGTACCTCAAGCGCCGCATCAATCCGGACGAAGCGCGCCGCATCGTGGACCACAAGATCCCGGGCGTGTTCTCGCAGCGCGAGTTCCGCCGCTTCTACCCGCAGGGTGAGGCGATGGCGCACGTGCTGGGCTTCACCAATGTGGATGACCGCGGACAGGAAGGGCTGGAGCTGGCCTTCGACGAATGGTTGAGCGGCGAGCCGGGCGCGAAGAAGGTGATCCGCGACAACCGCGGCCGCATCGTCGAGAACGTGGACCTGATCCGTTCCGCGCAGCCGGGCAAGGACCTGACGCTCAGCATCGACCGTCGCATCCAGTACCTGGCCTTCCGTGAACTGCGCGAAGCGCTGATCGAGCATCAGGCCAGCAGTGGTTCCATCGTGATCATGGACGTGAGCACCGGCGAAGTGCTCGCCATGGTCAATCTGCCCGCGTACAACCCCAATGCGATCGATCGCGTTAAACCGGATGCGCGCCGCAACCGCGCCCTGACCGACATGCTCGAGCCGGGTTCGACCATGAAGCCGCTCACCGTGTCGACAGCGCTGAAGGCCGGGGCGGTCACGCCTTCCACCTTGATCAACACCAATCCAGGCTACATGGCGTTGAACAGCCGCTACACCATCAAGGACGTGCCGCGGAACAACGGGGTGCTGACCGTCACCGGCGTGATCACCAAGAGCTCGAACATCGGTTCGATCAAGATCGCGGAGAAGCTGCCGAACGCCTACTTCTACGACAGCATCCGCAGCTTCGGCTATGGCCAGAAGCCCGGCAGCGGCTTCCCGGGCGAATCCGCCGGCATGCTGGCGCCGCCGGACCGCTGGAACGGCCTGCAGAAGGCGACGATGTCCTATGGCTATGGCCTGGCGGCGACGCCGCTGCAGATCGCGCGCGCCTACTCGGCGCTGGGCAACGGCGGCAGGCTGGTGACGCCCACGTTCGTGAAGGGCCAGCGTGGCGAAACCGTGCAGATGCTGGATCCGGCGATCGCGCGCGAAGTCGTCGGCATGATGGAAACCGTGGTGACGCAGGGCGGCGCCAAGCGCGCCGGCGTGCTGGGCTACCGCGTGGCGGGCAAGACCGGTACGGCCCGTGTCGCCTCGGGCGGTGGTTACGCGAAGGGGCGCTACGCCTCGTTCTTCGCCGGCCTGGTGCCGGCCAGCAATCCGCGTTTCGCTGCCGTGGTGGTGATCAATGATTCACAGGAAGGCGGCTACTACGGTGGCCTGGTCGCCGCGCCGGTGTTCCATGACGTGATGGACGGGACGCTGCGGCTGATGGATGTGCCGCCGGACGATATCGAAACCTGGCTGGCGGTGCAGGCCAAGAACACGCAGAAGACCACGGGCGGCGCGCCGGGCTCGGCAGCTGCCATCGACGATGTGCCGGAGGCCACGGACCTGCCCGCTTTCGCTGCGCCGCAGGCGGTCCTGCCGGAAGCGGGGGCGACGCGATGAGGCGGATGATGTCGCTGGCCGAACTGCTGCCTGACGTCGACGTACCGCGCGACATCGTGGTGCGTGGCCTCACCCTGGACAGCCGCGCCGTGCAGGCGGGCGACGCCTTCGTGGCGATCGCCGGATTCGGCGCGCACGGGCTCAACTTCGCTGGGCAGGCGAAGGAGAAGGGCGCCAGTGCGATCCTGTTCGAGCCGCCGGTGCCCGAGGGCCTGGAAGCCCCGAAGGGCGCCATTGCGGTGCCCGGCCTGCGCGCGCGCATGGGCGCACTGGCCGACCGCTTCCACGCCTCGCCGTCGCAGGACATGAAGATGGTGGGCGTCACCGGCACCAACGGCAAGACGTCCACCGTGCAGTTGCTGGCCCAGGCCTGGCATCTGCGCGGTACCCGCTGCGCCACGGTCGGTACGCTGGGCGCGGGCATGTACGGCGAAGTGGTCCCGACCGGCTTCACCACGCCGCTGGTGCTGCAGATGCATGCGCTGCTGGCGCAGTTCCGCGATGCCGGCGCCAAGGCGGTAGCGATGGAAGTCAGTTCGCACGCATTGGACCAGGGGCGCGTGGATGCGGTGCATTTCGACGTGGGGGTGTTCACCAACCTCACGCGCGACCATCTGGACTACCACGGCGACATGGTGCGGTACGGCGCAGCGAAGGCGCTGCTGTTCTCGCGCCCCGACCTGAAGTCCGCGGTGATCAACCTGGACGATGAGTACGGCCGCCAGCTGTTCGGCAACCTGCCGCACGGCGTGCAGCGCGTCGGACTGAGCTCGCGCGGTCAGGCCGGTGCCGAGGTGAGCGCCGACCAGCTGCGGCTGGACGGCAGCGGCATCAGTTTCGACCTGGTCATCGGCAGCGAATCCAACCCGGTGCAGTCGCGCCTGCTGGGCCGGTTCAACGTGGACAACCTGCTGGCCGTGGCCGGCACGCTGTACGCGCTGGGCGATGCGCCGGCCGACGTCGCGCGCACGCTCTCGCGGCTGATGCCGATCCACGGCCGCATGAACCGCCTGGGCGGCGACGAGAAGGCGCCGCTGGTGGTGATCGATTACGCGCACACGCCCGACGCGCTCGAACAGGCGCTGTCCAGCCTGCGCGATCATGTGCACGGGCGACTGGTGTGCGTATTCGGCTGCGGCGGCGAGCGCGACACCGGAAAGCGCCCGCAGATGGCAGCCATCGCCGAGCGGCTTGCAGACGTGGTGGTGGTCACCGACGACAATCCGCGCGGCGAGGATGGTGACCGCATCGTCGCCGACATCCTGGCCGGCTTCACGCGTCCGCAGGACGTCACCGTGCTGCGCGACCGTGGCGCGGCCATCGCCCATGCCATCGCACAGGCGGGCAACGACGATATCGTGCTGGTAGCCGGCAAGGGCCATGAGCCGTACCAGGAAATCCACGGCGTCAGGCACCCGTTCGACGACACCGCGGTGGCGCGGCAGGCACTGGAGGCGCGCGCATGAAGCGTCTTCCCCTTTCCCTGCTGGCGCACTGGGCGGGTGGCGAACTGGTCGGCGACGACCTGGTGATCGGCACGCTTGCGCACGACACCCGCGCGCTGGTGCCGGGCAGCCTGTACGTCGCGTTGCGCGGCGAGCGTTTCGACGGCCACGACTTCGCCTATGACGCCGCCATGCGCGGTGCGAGCGCGGTGCTGGTCGACCATGCGGTCAAGGTCGACGTGCCGCAGGTCATCGTGCCCGATACGCTGCTCGCACTCGCGCGCATCGCCGCGGGCCTGCAGCGCGACCACGTGGAAAAGGTGGTCGCCATCACCGGCAGCAATGGCAAGACCAGCGTCAAGGCGCTGGTGGTGTCCATCCTGCAGCGCGCCGGCGTCACCTACTTCAACCCCGGCAACCGCAACAACGAGATCGGCCTGCCGATGGCGGTGATCGACGCCCCCGACGATGCCGACTTCTCCGTGTACGAGATGGGCGCGGGCAAGCCGGGCGACATCGCCTACCTGACGGACATCGTCACGCCGGAAGTGGCGCTGGTGAACAACATCGCGCCGGCGCACCTGGAACGGATGGGGACGCTGATGGGCGTGGCCGAGACCAAGGGCGCGATCTACGAAGCGCTGCCGGTCGACGGTACGGCCGTCATCAATGCCGACGATGCCTTCGCCGAGTACTTCGCCAGCCGCGTTCCGGACCGTCGCATCCTGCGCTTCGGGCTGGAATCCAGTGCGGACATCACCGCCCGCGACATCCGGCCGACCGCCGACGGCTCGCAGTTCGTGCTGGTGGCGCCGCATGGCGAAGTGGCGGTCGACCTGCACCTGCCGGGTCGCCACAACGTGCTCAACGCGCTGGCGGCCGCCACGCTGGCGATGGCCTGTGGCGTGTCGCTGGGCATGATCGCAGATGGCCTGGCAGCGGCGCAGCCGGTGGCCGGCCGGCAGATCCTCCACACGCTGCCCAGCGGCGCGGTGCTGATCGACGACAGCTACAACGCCAATCCGGGCTCGCTCTACGCCGGCATCGATCTGCTCGCAGCCGGTGGCGGCGAGGCCTGGCTGGTACTGGGCGACATGCGCGAACTGGGACAGGACGGCGAAGCACTGCATGCGGAAGCGGGAAGGCGCGCGCGCGCCGCCGGTATCCGCCGCCTCTACACGTTGGGCCCCCTCAGCGAAGCCGCCTCGCGCGCCTTCGGCGAGGGCGCCCGTTCTTTCGAAAACCACGCGTCGCTGGTCGAGGCGCTCCGCGCCGACCTGCACGCCGGCGTGCGTTGCCTGGTCAAGGGGTCGCGCGGCAGCGCGATGGACCGCATCGTCGCCGCACTGCTGTCCACCGGGGAGGACACACCGCATGCTGCTTGAACTTGCCCGTTGGCTGCAGGGGCTGGAGAGTTTCTTCGGCCTGTTCGGCTACCTCACCTTCCGCGGGATCCTGGCGGCGCTGACGTCGCTGTTCCTGTCGCTGTGGCTGGGCCCGGCGGTGATCCGTCGCCTTGGCCAGCTGAAGGGTGGCCAGCCGATCCGCCAGGATGGTCCGCAGACGCACTTCTCGAAGGCGGGCACGCCGACGATGGGCGGCGCGCTGATCCTGATGACGGTGCTGTTGTCGGTGTTGCTGTGGGGCGACCTGCGCAACAAATATGTGTGGGTGGTGTTGCTGGTGATGGCGGCGTTCGGCGCCATCGGCTGGTATGACGACTGGATCAAGATCGTCAAGCGCGACCCCAACGGCCTGAAGTCGCGCTGGAAATACCTGCTGCAGTCGATCTTCGGCCTGGCTGCCGGTCTGTACCTGTACCTGTACGCCGACGTGCCGGCCGCCACCACCTTCTACGTGCCGTTCTTCAAGTCCATCGCCATGCCGCTGGCCGGCATCGGCTTCGTGGCCATCGCCTACTTCTGGATCGTGGGCTTCTCCAACGCGGTCAACCTGACCGATGGCCTGGATGGCCTGGCGATCATGCCGACGGTGCTGGTGGCGTGCGCGCTGGGCGTGTTCGCGTATGCCTCGGGCAATGCGGTGTTCTCCAGCTACCTGCAGATCCCGCCGGTGCCGGGCGCAGGCGAGCTGACCATCATCTGCGCCGCCATCGCGGGCGCGGGGCTCGGCTTCCTGTGGTTCAACACCTATCCGGCCATG
>JAESGS010000567.1_pt1 | contig 23771 bp, 20 predicted proteins | sample 9269761 | NCBI WGS metagenome assembly JAESGS01 (sample SAMN15741799, study PRJNA653493) | algae metagenome | isolation source: Cyanosarcina radialis HA8281-LM2 and co-occurring heterotrophs from damp... | place: USA: Makauwahi cave, Hawaii | collected 2011-01-06 | reverse complement strand
TTGCCCGCCCGGATGTTGACGATAGCGGTCGGCGTCGCCTCGAAGGCGAAGTCAACCTGCCCGCCCAGCAGCGCCACCGAGGCGGGCGCTGCCGTCTGATAGGGTACATGCACCATGTCGAGTTTCGCAGCCGCCTTGAGCAACTCCCCACTCATGTGGCCGCAGGTGCCGCTGCCGGCCGAGGCAAAAGTGAGCGTGCCCGACTTGGCGCGCGCGGTCTCAAGCAGATCCTTGAACGACTTGATGGGAGATGCGGAGGGAACCGCGGCCACACAGGCAAGTGAGCCGAACAGCACGATCGGCTCGAAGTCCTTTACCGGATCGTAGCTCATGTTCGGATAAAGCCACGGATTGGCCGCCAATGCGCCGACATAGCCGACCACCAGGTGGTAACCGTCCGGTTTCGCCTTGGCGCCGCGCTCCATGGCCAGCATGCCGGCTGCACCGGACACATTCTCGATGATGACCGGCTTGCCCATGCGCTCGCCCAGCTTGGTCATCACCATGCGCGTCATGAGGTCGAACGAGCCGCCGGGCGCGCCCGGCATGACCACATGCAATTGCCGGGTCGGATATTCTGCCCGCACCGGAGCGGCCCCAAGCATCAGCCCCACGATCGCTGCGGCGCCGATGACCGTCTTGAACATCATCACTGTCTCCTCCCTTATGGACTTACGGTTGTGTTGCGGCAGAAACCGCTAGCGCCGACAAAAGACCGGATATCTCCGTCAGCGCATGCGTTTGACCCGCCAGGCTTTCCAGGCTGGCCAAGTGTGAGTCCGTCATGATATTGGACCCAACCCGACGAAAGCGTTTCAGCACCTGCTCCCGCCCGAAGGGCGGTATGTCGTCCACACGACCGGTCAGCAGGCTGCCGTCCCTCAACCGGACGGCCACTTCGGCGCCTTGCCGGCCGGGAAACTCGGTCGCGAATTCGGGCGAGGCAGCGAGCTGCACGTGCGGCACCAACCGGCGAACCGCCGGATTGGCGAGGTCGGTGAAATTCGCGTCGGCGAGCTCGCCGCGGCCCAGCACAGAGGCCACCGTATGCTGCAGGCTCATGCGCGCCGGCTGGATCTCGTCGATCGGACCGGGATTGTCACAGCCGGGATAGGACAGGGCCGCATCGAAGGTCCGGACAGTGATCTCAGCGACGGCCGCAGGATCGGGCCGGTGCCGCTTCACCAGATCCTCGGCGGCATGCGCCGCCGCCTGCACGAAGATGCACGCTGGCACAGGCTTGTAATCGACCAGCTCGATCTCCCGTCGCAAGTCGCCGCGGCACAACAGCTCGTGCGCCCGTTCGCGGCCGCCGAATGCCGCGAGCAGTCCTGCTTCCCCGTCAAGAATCGAGGGCGATGCGCTTGCGCCCGCCTCAGCCAGAAGGGCGGCGCTGACCGCGGCACGCGCTGCGTTGGCTGGCTGGTAGAAAAGGTCGACCTCGCCGGAATGCCCCCATTCCATGAGCCCCGCCGCGGTATTGGCCGACAGCGCCAGCGCGCTTACAGCTTTAGCGGGGTCCATCCGCAGCAAGCGGGCGGCCGTCACCGCGCCGCCCACAGCGCCGACCACCGAAGTCGCACGGAAATGCCGCCGAAAACGTCCGTCGACCATGATGCGACCGAGCCGACCCATAGCTTCGTAGCCGGCGACTATTGCGGCAATGCAATCGCGGCCGCCGATCTCCCGGCCTGCGGCCAAGGCCAGCAGCACCGGGAATACAATAGCGGCCGGATGAGAGGTGCTGGCCGGATGGATGTCGGTGCGCGAAGCCGACGCGGCCATGACGCTGTTCACGAACGCAGCCTCGGTCGGCGCTGCGGCAACCTCAGTGCCGATGATCGTTGCCCCGTTTGCCACCGGCCATCTGGCCGCAACCGAGATTGCCTGGCGAGCCCATGGTAGATCGCGCGCCGCGAATGCGCAGGATAGAAAGTCGATCAGGCAGAGTTCCGCCTTATCGACTACGGCCGGGCTATCGGCCACCGGGTCAAGGGCGAGCAGTTCCTTGACCAGCGCCACGGCGACCGGCGCTGTCGCCTTGATATTCAGCGCCGCAGCCGTTTGGCTCATGATGCCTGCTCCGCGCGCGCACCCGGCGGCTCGACCGAAACCCCCAACTCCATCATCTGCGCGATGGTGGCCGGATCGCAGCCAGCCTCAGCCAGCACCTTGCGGCTGTGCTCGCCAAGTCGCGGTGCCTGCCGGCCCGAATCCGGCTCCCAGGACGACCAGTCGCCCGGAAGGCCGATATTGACGATCCGGCCTTCCGTCGGATGCTCGACGGTCTGCAGCAATCCGACGTCCTGAAGGTGCGGATCCTCGATGAGTTGATCCAGGCTGTTCATTGGCATTGCCGGGATGTCGGCCGCACGTAGTTCGACGAGCCATTCGTTGGTAGTCCGCGTCACCATCGCATCGCTGATGAATTGGTAAAGCTCACGCACATGCTTCATGCGGCTGGGTACGTCGCAGAACCTGGAATCGTCCTTCATCTCGGGTCGGCCGGCCAAGGCGAACAGGCTGAACCAGTGCTTGTCGTGCGTCGGCAACACGCAGATATGGCCGTCGCGCGTCGGATAGGGCCGGCGATTTGGGTCGAGCAGGCGGAAATGTCCGGATGGCCCGAGTGGCGGTTCAAACGTTCTTAGGAACAGGTGATCGGACAAAATAAAGTGCGCCAACGTTTCAAACATCGGGATCTCGATCGCCTGCCCTGTACCTTGCCGTTCACGCGCCAGCAACGCGGTGACGATCTGGCCGAAGGTCGTGATGCCGGAAACCCGATCGACAATGGCAGATGGAACCATCTGGGGCTCGGCGGCGCCGCTCATCTGTTGCAGCAGCCAGGGCAGAGCGATTACCCCCTGCACTGTGTCGTCATAGGCCGGCAGACCGGAATAGCGGCCCCGGCTACCGAATCCGACCACGGCGCAATAGACTAGCCGGGGGTTGAGCTTCGCCACGGTTTCATAGGCCAGCCCAAGCCGCGCCGCGGCCGCCGGCCGCAAATTGTGGACGAACACATCGGCACTGGCCAACAGGCGCGACAGCGCCGCCCGGCCGAGATCGTGCTTCAAATCCAGCACGACGCTTCGTTTGCAACGGCTGGTGTGCAGGACAAACGGATTCATGCCGGGATTGCGGCACGGCCCGCCAGCCCCCCGGGCAATATCACCCCCGGGGCTCTCGACCTTTATGACATCGGCGCCGAAATGGCCGAGCATGTGAGTCGCCAGGGGGCCGGCAAGCGCGATGGTCAGGTCGACCACGCGGATGCCATCGAGAGGCGCCTTCATCATGCGGCCGTGCTGTTGACGATGTAGCCGGACGGCTCGCCGAGCAGCGTTGTCCGGTAGAGTTTGCGCGGCACGCGGATGTCGTAGTCGTCAAGCGCGAGATGCATCGCACAGCGATTGTCCCAGGCCATCAGGTCGTGCTTCTGCCAGCGATGGCGGTAGGTGAACTCCGGCCGCACCGAATGTCGGAACAGGTAATCGAGGATCGGCCGCGCTTCCTCCTCGGTCATGCCGACGATCCCGGTGGTGTTCATCTCGCTGACATAGAGGGCCTTGCGACCTGTTTCCGGATGCACCCGAACCATCGGATGGGCAACCGGCGGATTGCGGCGACGGGCCTCGGCAAGATCCTCAGGCGCGCGGCCGCGATTGTGCTTTGGCGCCATCATGTCGTGGATGCCGGAAAGTTCGTCGACGATCTCTTTCATGGCATCGGAAAGCGTCTCGTAGGCGAGATACATGTTGGCGAACATCGTGTCGCCGCCGACCGGGGGCATCACCTCGCAACGCAATAGCGAGCCTCGCGCCGGGCAGCATGTGGTGGACAGATCGGAATGCCACTGCCGGCCGACCGGCTGTCGCCGACCATTCATCTCCTGATTGACCACCGGCAGGATCTCGTGGACCTCCGGATCGCGGAAGTTCGGTATCGCATCGTGGTTGTCAAGTTCGCCAAAGCGCCGGCTGAACGCGACATGCTGGTGGTGATCCAGCTTTTGCCCGCGGAACAAGATGATCAGATGATCGCGCCATGCCTGCTCGATCTCGGCGAAAGTTGCATCGTCGATCAGCCTGCTCAGGTCGACGCCACTGATTTCGGCGCCAAGGCCGGCCGACAATCTGCGAATCCGCAATGCCATGATGTCCCTCGTCTCCGCCTAGGCGGCGGCCTGATGTAGCGGCAACCCATGAGGTTCGCCCCGGATTGAGGTGCGCAGCAATTCGCGCAGCTCCCCGGCGGGGTAGTCCGCCAGCGCCATGTGTACGGTGGCCCGGTTGTCCCACATCAGGACGTCGTTCACCCGCCAGATTTGCCGGAGTGTGAATTCGGGCCGCGTGGAGTGCTCGAACAGGAACTGCAGCAGCCCGAGCCCCTCGTCTTCGGTCATGCCCACAATCCTTGAGCACATCCATTCACTGACGAACAAGGCTCGACGGCCGGTTTCCGGGTGCACCCGCACCACCGGCTGGATAACCGGCGGATTGCGCCCGAGCGTCGCGGCCCGCTGCTCCGGGGTGGCGTCGCTGTGGCTGCGACCGTTGCTGAGGTCGTGTACTGCCTGCAGCCGGTCGACGATGCGCTGCATGGCTGGCGACAAGGCTTCGTACGCTTTGTACATGTTGGCAAACAGCGTATCGCCGCCGACCGACGGCAGGTGCAGGCAGTACAGACACGACCCCATCGACGGCCGGAGCGTATAGGACAGGTCGGAATGCCATTGCTGACCGAATACGATGCGGCGGCCACCCACTGTCCGGGCCTTGACCACCAGCAGCTCGGGATGGTCGGGATGCCGGAGCTCGGACTGATAATTGTCATGCCGCTCCAGCTCGCCAAACTGTCCACTGAACTCAATCAACTGCGTCGTGGTCAGCTTCTGGTCCCGGAACAGCAGGACCAGATGCTCGAGCCACGCCTGACGCAGCGCCTGAACCTGGCTGTCCGACAGGGGCTGCGACAGGTCGACGCCGCTGACCTCGGCCCCCAATGCACTCGCGATCGGCCTTACGTCCATGGCTATGTCCTCAGTCCACCTTGGCGCCCGACTTGCGCACGACGCCGGACCACTTGTCGGTTTCCGCGCGAATAAACCGGGCGAATTCATCGGGGCTGGCGACGAATGGCTCCAGCGCCACATTGGCCAATTGCTGCTTTACCTGAGGCGACGACAATGCCTCGGAAACCAGTGCGTTCAGCCGCTCCACGATTGGCTTCGGCGTGCCGGCCGGCGCGAACACGCCGTGCCACGAAACCGCATCGAAGCCCGGGAAAGTTTCCGCAACGGCGGGGATGTCCAGATGCTTCGGCAGTCGCTTGCTGGTGCTGACCGCGAGCACGCGCAGCTTGTTCTCCTTGATGTGCGGCAGCACGCGGCCGCTGTCGAACATCCAGGAGACGTGGCCGCCCAGCAAGGCGTTCAGCGCCGGCGCGCTCCCGTTATACGGAACGTGCAGCATTTCGACCCCGGCGACGGTCGCCAGCAATTCGCCGGCCAGATGGTTCGAGCCCCCATTTCCGGCGGACGAGAAAGTAAGCTTGCCCGGTTTGGACTTCGCCAACTTGACGAATTCGGCGAGATTTTGCGCGGGAACCGACGGGTGCACTACCAGGAACATCGGCAGGCTCGCCATTGGCGCCACCGGCACCAGGCCCTTTTCGGGATCGTACGGCAGCTTGTCGCCATAGAGCGACGGATTGATCGAGATGGTTCCCACATAGGCCATAACCAGCGTATGACCATCGGGCGCCGCCTTGGAATACTGGGCAGTGCCGACATTGCCGCCGGCGCCGGGTTTGTTCAGAACGGTGACGGTCGTTGCCTTGAACTCATCTGCCAGCTTGTGCGCCAGGATGCGGCCGAGAATGTCCGAGGTCCCGCCCGGCGAGAACGGCACAATCACCTCGATTGGCTTGCTCGGATAGTTCTGCGCCAGCGCTGCGGGCACGGTTGCAGTAGCTGCCGAAAGTGCGAGCGCCGCCGCTAATGCCAGATTCCTTTTCATGATGTTTCCTCCTGTTTTTCTCGTTGGTTTCTACTCGATGAATGCCTCTTCGCGTTTGCGCCGCACCGCGGGCGCAATCACCAGAACCAGCAAAATGACGGCGGCGACAAGCATCACCAGGCTGATCGGCCGTTCGACGAAGATGCTCGGATCGCCGCGATTCACCAGCAGGGCGCGTCTGAGGTTTTCCTCCATCATCGGCCCGAGAATGAAGCCGAGCAGCAGCGGCGCGGGCTCGCAATCCAGCTTGGTGAAGATGTAGCCAAGCAGCCCGAAGCCGATTGCGACATAAATGTCGAATGCGGAATTGTTCAGGCTGTAGATGCCGATGCAGCAGAAAATGAGGATCGCGGGATAGAGCAACCGGTATGGCACCGTCAGCAGCCGGATCCAGATGCCGATCAGGGGCAAATTGAGAACCACCAGCATCAAGTTGCCGACCAGCATGCTGGCGATCACGCCCCAGAACATATCGGGCCGCTGGGTGATGACTTGGGGTCCGGGCGTCACGCCCTGGATCATCATCGCGCCCAGCATCAGCGCCATCACCGCGTTCGACGGGATGCCGAGCGTGAGCAACGGTATGAACGAGGTCTGCGCGCCTGCATTATTGGCCGCCTCAGGTCCGGCCACGCCTTCAATGGCGCCGCGGCCGAAGCGCGAGGGGTCCCGCGCGAGCTTCTTTTCCAGTGCGTAGGACGAGAACGATCCCAGCATCGAGCCGCCCCCCGGCAAAACACCCAGCACCGATCCGAGCAGGCTGCCGCGCAATATCGGCTTCCAGCTGCTCTTGATATCGTGCCGGGTCAACAGAACTCGGCCGATCGAGCTGATGAAGACCTTCCGCTTCTGTTCGGTCTCCAGGTTGGAAACGATCTCGCCAAAGCCGAACATGCCCATCGCCACAGCCACGAAGCTCAACCCTTCGGTTAGCTCGGTGATACCGAAGTCGTATCGCGTCACGCCCCAATTGACGTCGGTGCCCACCAGGCCAAGGGAGATGCCGAGAATGACCATGGCGACGGCCTTGAGCAGAGAACCCCGGGCCAGCACGACGGCGGCAACCAGCCCCAGTACCATCAGCGAGAAATATTCAGGCGCGCCGAACCGGAGGGCGAACTCGGCCATCGGCGGCGCGGCGGCCGCGATGAGAACGGTGGCTATGCACCCGGCAACGAACGAGCCGATGGCCGAGATCGCCAGCGCCGGCCCCGCCCGCCCCTGCCGCGCCATTTGATAGCCGTCCAGGCAGGTGACCACGGACGACGCTTCGCCCGGCAGATTGACCAAGATTGCGGTCGTTGAGCCGCCATACTGGGCGCCGTAGTAGATTCCGGCGAGCATGATGATCGCGGGCAGCGGCCCAAACGAGAAGCTGAGCGGGAGCAGAATTGCGATCGTCGCGGTTGGGCCGACCCCGGGCAGCACGCCGACCAGCGTACCGAGCAACGCACCTATAAAGCAGTAGGCGAGGTTTGCCGGCGTAAAGACCGTCTCAAGCCCGAACAATAGGGACGACAGCAGTTCCATCACCGCACCCACAACGGGAACGGAAGGTGAAGCGCCCAGACGAAGACCAGGGTCGAACCAACCGATAGCAGCACGCCCAGCAGCAGCAGTTCGACCGGTCGAAACTGCTCGCGGGCGAGGCCGGCCGTTACCACTGCAATCAGAATGGCCAGCGGCAGACCGACGGCATTGAGCAGCAATGCGAACAAGAGAACGCTGAACAACAGAAGGAACAGCGGCCGCAACTGCAGCCGCTCGATCGCTTCACCGACCGGCGCCATCACCGCTCGGCCGCTGATAATTGTGCCGAGTACAATCAGAATCCCGCCGGTCACCGCCGGAAAATAACCCGGTCCCATGCGGCTGCTGGTTCCGATGGGATGGTCCAATGCGAACACGAGGAAGAACACGCCAAACGCAATGAACAGGATGCCGGACCAGAGGTCCTTGCGTTGCATCGGTGTGGAGTGTCCGTTCACGAGGTCTCTCGCTTCGACTGAGCAGGTTGCGTGGCGCCTGGGCTGGGACGCAGCCGGATCAACGCGTCGAGCGCACGTACGCCGCGTCCGTCCGGCAACACCACCAGCGGGTTGATGTCGAGTTCCTCAATCCGGTCGCCCAGTTCCTCGACGGCGCGCGACAGCCGCACAATTGCATCGGCCAATGCCATCACGTCGGCCGGCGGTTGACCGCGAACGCCACCCAGCACGGCGCGTCCGCGAATCGAATCGACCATGTCGCGCGCACCCGAAGGTGTGACTGGAGGAAAGCGGAACACAACGTCGTTGAGTACTTCGGCGAAGATCCCGCCGAGGCCGAACATGACCGCCGGGCCAAAACGCTCATCGTTGACGACGCCGAGAATGGTTTCCACCCCACCCGCAACCATCTCCTGCACCAATACGCCGTCAATCCGTGCGGCGGGGCAGGCCTTGGTGACCCGCGCGACAATTGCGTCATATGCCTTTTCCACCGAGGCGGCATCACGCAGATCAAGCTCCACGCCTCCGGCCTCGGTCTTGTGAGGAATATCCGCCGACTGGATTTTGAGTGCGACCGGGAAGCCCAGTTCGGCAGCGGCGAACGCAGCTTGTTCGCTGCTCGAGGCCAGCCGCTCTTTCGTCGTAGTGAGTCCATAGGCCGCAAGAATGCGCTTGGCCTGATACTCCACCGCCCCCTCGCCGGCGCGCAGGTCCAGCCGGTTCGGGTTCAACGGCGTCAGCGTCGTCAGTTCGTGCTCGTCGCGATCGAACCGGCGAAGCGCCGCGGCAAATCGATCGAGCGCCCCCATTGCCCTGCCACAACGCGCAGGCGTGCGGAAAAGCGGGATGCGTGCTGCGCGCAAACTTTCATAAGCGTTGCCAACGCGCTCCTCGCGGGCGCTCCATGAAACGAGCACGGGCTTGTCGGTTCTGGCATCGAGCTCGACCAGTTCCGCCGCGATCCGTTCGGCTATCTTGCCGTCCACCGACGATCCGACGACCAGCAGGCTGCCAACACGCGGATCATTCACTATTACCGACAGTACCGACTGGAGCAGGCCCGGCTGGTTGAGGATGCCGGCCGTTACATCCACAGGGTTCTGCGCTGAGCCATAAGCCGGCAGGACCTCGCGCAACCGCGCGTGCGTCGCCGGCGAGAGGTCCGGCACCTGCAACCCCAGCCCTGCGCATTTGTCGGCGAGCAGAACACCGGCACCGCCCGAAACCGTAACCACGCCCACCGCATTGTTCGTGGGAAGCTTGCCGCGGCGGAAGGCGGCGGTGTAATCGACCAGGTCCTGCACGTCGTCAATCAGGATCCAGCCGACCTGATCGAATGCCGCCTGATAGAGTTCGGTGGCACCCCCCAGATTGGCGGTGTGCGACGCTGCAGCGCGCTTGCCCTCGGGCGAGTTTCCCACCTTCCAGATCAATACCGGCTTGCGCTGCCGCAACGCCTGACGACCGACCGCGAGAAGCCGCCGTGCGTCTTTCATACCCTCGATATAGGCAGCAATTACCTTCGTTCCGGCATCGTCGATTAGGTGCTCAATGAAATCGAGGCTGCTCAGATCCGCCTCGTTGCCGGTGCTGATCACCCGCCGGAAACCGATTCCTTCCTGTTCGGCCATGCTGACGACCGCGTAACCGAACCCACCGCTCTGCGTCACCATGCTGACGGAACCGGTGCGTAGCAACGGATTGCCGAAGGCAGGGCCGAACCCGACGAACACATCATCGGACAGATTCATCATGCCCTGGCAGTTCGGACCCACCAGGCGCAGACCGTGATCGCGCGCCACTGCAAGCAGCTTGTCCTGCATGCGCGTGCCCTCTCCGCCGGTTTCAGCAAAGCCCGATCCGATGACGATCGCGTAAGGGATACCTTTGCCCCCGCACTCTGCCACCGCCTCGATTGCCGAATTGGCGCCCAGCAGAATGATCGCAAGATCCGGCACCTCCGGCAGGGCCTGCACCGACGGATAGCAGGAGGTTCCGCCAATCTCCTGGTATTTCGGATTCACCGCATAGATGCGCCCGGCATAGCCGCGTGCCAGCAGATGCCGCAGTGGCTGGCCGCTGATGCTGCTTGCGTTCTGGGACGCGCCGACCAGGGCGATGGCGCGGGGGCAGAAAAGACGCCCGAGACCGAGATGTTCCGCCGCGATCTTCTCGGGCCTGATGCCGCCCGGTATTCTATCTAGTTGCGCGCTCACTGTTGCTATCGCCCTCAAATCCCCTGATGCATGCTTATCCGCGCGGCAGATGCAGTACATCCTTGGCCAGAATGTTCCGCTGCACCTCGCTGCTGCCGCCGTAGATCGTCGCCGGCCGTGAGTTCATGAACAGCGACATCACGTTTTGCCGGCTGTTGCCCAGCTCAACGTCACCCGATAAACCGCCGGCATCGCCGATCGCCTCGATGGCCAGCTCGGACAGTCTTTGATAGGTTTCGGCGCCAAACAGCTTGAGTATCGAGACGTCCGGGCCAAGCGGCTCGCCCCGCCGAACGATGTCGGCATAGCGCTTGTAGAGCGTTGCAAGATCCCAAACGTCGAGCTTGAGCCGGGTCAGCCGCGCCGAGAACGCCGGATCGCGCTCCAAGCCGAGTTCATGCGCCAGTTGCTCCACGCGCTTCAACGCATACTGCGCCTGTCGCGGGTTACCGAGATAGATCCGCTCGTGCGACAGCAGGGTCTTTGCCACAGTCCAACCCTGATTGAGCGGCCCAAGTAGATTCTCGGCAGGTACCCGCACGTGATCGAAACGGACCTCGCAGAATTCCTCGTGGCCGGCAATGTCGCGGATCGTGCGGATTTCGATCCCGGACGACTTCAGGTCGACCAGCAGCAGACTGATTCCGAGCTGCTTCTTCGCACTCTTGTCGGTGCGGACCAGGATGAACATGTGCGTGGCATCGTGGGCGAACGTGGTCCAGATCTTGTTGCCGGAGATGACAAAGTCGTCCCCATCGCGCGCCGCTTCGGTTCGAAGGCTGGCCAGGTCCGACCCGGCGTTGGGCTCGGAGAAACCCTGACACCACATATGTTCGCAGGCCAGGATTGGCGGCAGGAACTTTTGCTGCTGCGCCGAGCTGCCGTAGCGGATCAAACCCGGCCCAACCATTGTGATGCCCATATCGGGGGCACGCGCCACACCCCAGCGGTCTTGCTCCTCCATGAAGATCAGTTGCTTTTGCGGCGAGAGGCCGGCGCCGCCGAATGCCTTGGGCCAGGCTAACGCCAGCAATCCAATTCGGCTGAGCTTGAGGTAGAACTCGCGGCATTCGTGCCAGCGCAGACGCCGCGGGGGATTGCGCAGGTCGGTCGGGTACTCGCTCTCGAAAATATGCCGAACAGCGAGACGGAACTCCTGATCACCTAAGGCGCGCCAATCCACCGGTCCTGCGTCGCCAGGCCGCGGCCGAAGCGGCCGCCCCGAGCGCACATCATGATCGGCCGCCGCAGCCTTCTGTTCGGTCAGCGCCGCCACCCGGCGCCGCTGGCTTGCGGCGTTGCCGAGCCACGCGGCCAGGACCAGCGTACGCTTGAGGTAGAGGCCGATATCGCACTCGTCGGTAAAGCCCATCGCGCCATGCAGCTGCACGGCTTCACGGCAGATTGCCGACGCCGCGTCGGCAGCACGCGCCTTCGCGCGGCTTGCCGCAATGGCGGCAGCGCGCGCGTCGCTTGTGGCGAGCGCAGCAACGGCTTCGTCCAGCGTCGCCCGCGCCAGCTCCTGCTGCACGAAGAGATTGACCGCGCGATGCTGCACCGCCTGAAAACTGCCGATCGGGCGATCGAACTGTTCACGCACGCGCAGATATTCAAGAGTTTGGCGCAATGCGGTCTCGCCAATCGCCAGCAGTTCGGCCGCCGCCGCGATGCGGCAGGCATCCGCCCCCCGCGCAATCAGCGCGGAAGCTGCCGGCGCGCGGGCGACGACGTTTTCTGCCGCAACCGTAACCCGATCAAATGTCAGGACCGCCGCCGAGCTGCCATCGACGCGGGTTTCCAGAGCAATTGTCAGACCGGCAGCATCAGCCGGCACCCAGCACAGCATCGCCGCACCGTTCTGTGCCGCCGCAACGACATAGCCATCGACCCCGGTGGCGGGCACCACGAACCGGCTGACGCCGACCAGCCGCAAACCGCAGCCTTCCGGTTCGGCCTGCATGGACGGCAAATCCTCGGGGGGGCCACCATTGCTGTTTTGCCACGCGAGACCGGCCAGGAGGCTGCCTTCGGCAAGCGGCGGCAGCAGTCGCTCCGCCAATGCGACGTTCTCGCTGCCCGCGATCAATTGCGCTGCGCCCACGGCAACGGGGATGAGCGGCTCCGGCAGCAGCGCCGGACCAAGCTCCTCCAGCATCGCCACCATGTCGCCAAGCACGAGCCCAAGGCCGCCATTCGACGGCGGGACGAGTGCCCCCACGCAACCCTGCTCAGCCAACGCGCGCCAGAATTCGCGATCGAAGCCCGGTGTGGTGTTCCGCAGATTCCGCGTCCGCTTTAGATCGTGCTGACGCGCCAGAAAACTGCGAACACTGTCCCGGAGCAGGTTACGCTCGGCGGCAGCTTCAGCTGCCTCGCCCGCTTCGGTGAACTGTCGCGCCGAACCGGTCACTCGACTACAAACTTCTGCTCCGCTGCACGGGCAGCGGTAAGCCCAACGATTTCATTGAACTCGGCGGGCGGGAGCAGACGATCGCCGATCAATGCCTCGGTGCTGCCGGCACTGCGGATCGCGGACAGCGTCTCGCGCATCGCTTGCGCTGCGGTCAGCACCAGCGATGTCGGGAAGATCACCAGCGGCACGCCCAATGCCTCAAGCTCCGACACCGGGATCATCGGCATCGTCAGACTTTCCGCATTCAGATAAGCGAGTGGCCCGGGTGCGCGCCGGATGAGTTGCTCGGCGGTTGCTCGATCATAAGGCCCCAGCACCATCAACAGGTCGGCGCCGGCTTCGCGGTATCGGCCCAGTCGTTCCAGCGCCGCCCCGATGCCTTCTGACGCCACTGCATCGGTTCGGGCGATTATCAGCAGATTGGAATCGGTTCGCGCGTCGACGGCCGCCTTTATCTTCCCCACCATCGATTCGGCGGGAACGAGCCGCTTGCCCGGCATCGACCCGCATTTCTTGGGAAGATCCTGGTCCTCGAGTTGCAGCGCTGCGATACCGGCCCGCTCCAGGCCGCGCACCGTGCGGATCACGTTGATCGCGTTACCATAGCCAGTGTCGGCATCGGCGATGACCGGCAGGCCGGTCGCATCGGCGATCTGCTCCATGCGGTCGGCAATCTCGGCAAAACTGAGCAGGCCGATATCTGGCTTTCCGAAAGTACCCTCGACGGCGTAGCCCGAAACGTAGACCGCTTCGAAACCGGCCAGTTCAATGAGACGGGCACCGAGACCGTCGCCAGTCCCGGGGACGACCAGGGTGCTGCCCTTGGCAGCAAGGCGCCGGGTCAATCCGGCGCGTTTGTCTCGTGTCGTTGTTATTGGGCAACTCCCTATGCCACCGCATCACATGCGGCGCTATTTGATTGAGACGATGCTACAAACGTGTCGTCATTATTGTCAACATTTTTATTGACAGAAATGTTGATACAGATTTCTCTCACGGTCCCTTATCAAATAAGATGAATGATCGATCGGGGGTTCGGAGTTATGGCAGACACTGAAGCGCGCATGCTGGACGGCAAGGTGGTGGTGGTAACCGGCGGGGGCCGGGGCATCGGACGCGAAATCGCACTGCTGGTGGCGCAAGAGGGCGCCGCTGTCCTCATCAATGACATTGGAGCCAGCCTGGAAGGCGAAGGCCGCGATACGACGCCTGGGGAGCAGGTTGCGCAGGAGATTCGTGCATTCGGCGGACAAGCTGCCGTTAACACCGACAGCGTCGCCGAATGGGCCAGCGCGCAACGCATCATTCAGTCGGCGATCGATAATTTTGGTCGTATCGATGCAGTGGTGAATAACGCCGGCATCCTGAAGGACCGGATCTTTTTCAGAATGGCGCCCGAGGAATTCGAGCAGGTCGTCGCCGTGCATCTGCTCGGCGCGTTCTACACCAGCCGTGCCGCCGCCGAGCATTTCCGTCGGCAGAATAGCGGCGCACTGCTACATATGACGTCGGCCTCGGGGCTGGTCGGCAACTTCGGCCAGGCCAATTATTCGGCCGCCAAGCTTGGTATCGTTGCGCTCTCGAAATCGATAGCCCTCGACATGGCGCGCTTCAATGTCCGGTCGAATTGCATCGCGCCGTTCGCGTGGAGCCGGATGACCAGTTCGATCCCGACCAACACGCCCGAGGAAAAGACGCGGGTCGAGAAGCTGAAAGCCATGACACCGGCAAAGATTGCGCCGCTCGCCGCGTATCTTGTCAGCGATGCCGCTGCCGGCGTGAGCGGCCAGGTGTTCGCCGTCCGAGCAAACGAGATCTTTCTGGTTAGCCAGCCGCGGCCGCTGCGCGCCGTGGCGCGCAGCGAGGGCTGGACGACGCGCACGATCGCCAGTCACTTGATGCCGGCGTTGCGCCCGTCGCTTCTGCCGTTGGATCGCTCCGCGGATGTATTTAGCTGGGATCCTGTCTGAGCAGCTCGAATGAATGCATGGCCTGCTGATTCAAGCTGGAACCAGCGCCCTCCGGAGGGATGAATGACGGACACCCACGATCTGGCGCCCGCCCAGCCCGCCCCCGAGCCGGAGCTGAAGCGGATACTCACCGTGATGCGCCAGCGCATCGCCAACCGGCGGATCGCGCCCGGCACGAAGTTGCAGGAACACGCGCTGGCGGATGAGTTCGGCGTCTCGCGCGTGCGCATCCGCGAAGTCCTGCTCGCGCTCGAGCAGCGTGGTCTGGTCGAGCGTCAGCCCAACCGCAGCGCGATCGTCGCCACCTTGAATGCCAAGCGGGTCTATGAACTGTTCGATGTGCGCGAAAGCCTGGAAGGGTTGTGCACGCGCCTGGCAGTGGAGAAGAGCGCACCTGAATCCTGGCAGGACCTGGTCGAGCTGTTCGACGGGCCGATGGAGCGCTATGCCCGCGACGGCGACCTAGAATCCTACCTTGCCGAGATCGATCGCTTCCGCAACCGCCTGATCGAAGCGGCAGACAACCTGATCTTGGCGGAAGCGCTGGAAAGCCTTTACGACAAGACGCGCGCGATCGTGGAGCGCACGGTGATGCTGCCAGGCCGTGTCGCGCAAGGTCTGAAAGAACTGCAGTTGGTGATCGCGGCCATGCGGCGCGGTGATGCCGCCGAGGCCGCACGCCTGCGGTGCGAAAACATCCGCAGCCAGCGCGAGTACCTGCGGCGCTACCAAAACTTTGTGCTTTAGCCGCCGGGCCCGGACTGTTCATGTATCCCGTTCCTGAGACGATCGAGGCGGAGTTGTTCGCCAGCCTGCCCGACCATTTCCGCAATACCGGCAAATGCTGCGATTGGGGCGACGTCAACAACGGCCGGCGGCCGACCGATTGCTTTCTCGAGGGTCCATCGTTCGACCGGGGCGGCAATCTCTACGTCACCGACATTCCTTACGGCCGGATATTTCGCATAGATCCCAACGGCGTCTTCGAGCTGGTGGCTGAGTATGACGGCGAGCCAAACGGCCTGAAGATCCACCGGGATGGGCGCATTTTCATTACCGACTACAAGAACGGGATCATGCTGCTGGATCCGGTCAGCGGGCAAATCACCGAAGTCATTGGCCGACGTCATACCGAAACCTTCAAGGGCGTCAACGATCTGGTCTTCGCCAGCAACGGCGACATGTACTTCACCGACCAAGGACAGACCGGGCTGCACGATCCAACCGGCCGGGTCTATCGCCTGACCGCCGCCGGCCGGCTGGAATTGCTGCTGCACAACGTGCCGAGCCCGAACGGAATCGTGCTGAACGCCGCCGAAACAGTCCTGTTCGTGGCCGCCACGCGCGGCAATTGCGTATGGCGGGTGCCGCTGATGAAGGATGGCACCGTGTCCAAGGTTGGTGCTTTCGTGTACCTGTCGGGCGGCGCCGGACCTGACGGCCTGGCCATGGATATCGATGACAATCTGGCGGTGGCGCACGCCGGGTTCGGTGGTGCCTGGCTGTTCAACCACAGGGGCGTGCCGCTCGCCTCCGTCCGCTCCTGCTGCAGCGATTTCATCACCAACCTTGCTTACGGCGGACCGGAGAATCGCGACCTGTTTCTTGTTGATTCAGGTGCCGGAGCGATACTCCGTGCGCGAATGCCGGTTGCCGGCCGGGAGATGTTCTCGCACCGCGCCTGAGCGCGCTCGCCGGAGCAACATTCGATCGAACTACGCCAGGGCCGATCCGAGATCGGCCCTACACGTGAGCGATTCATTCGTGTAAAAGCGGATCTTAAGACTTGCACGGCCATTCCACGTCTCCGCGATTCAATTTGCCCGAACGCTGCCCTTAGTCCACGCGCTCGACCACGGCGGCGACGCCCTGCCCCAGGCCGATGCAAAGCGAAACCAGGGCGTAACGCGTCTTGGTTCGGTGCAATTGCCGAATGGTGGTAAGCAGCAGGCGCGGCCCGGATGCACCAAGGGGATGTCCCAGCGAGATCGCCCCGCCATTCGGATTCACGCGGCTGTCGTCGTAGGCAATACCAAGGCCGCTCAGGCAGCCCAATACCTGCGCTGCGAACGCCTCGTTGATTTCAATCACATCCATATCCTTGAGATCGAGACCGGCGCGCTGCAGCGCTTTTGCCCCGGCGGCCACGGGGCCCAGTCCCATGATCCGCGGCGGTACGCCTGCGACGGCGCTCGCCACGATGCGCGCCAGGGGCTTCGCCCCCGCCGCCCGGCCGGCCTCGGCCGTACCGACAATCAAGGCTACCGCGCCGTCGTTGATACCCGAGGCGTTGCCCGCGGTCGTTACGCCCTCCGGCTCCAGCGACTTGAGTCGGGCGAGCGACTCCGGGGTGACCCCGGCGCGCGGATGCTCATCCTCGGCAACGCTGCGGACTTCGCCTTTACGGCCGGAAGGAACGTCGACGGGTGCGATCTCTGCTGCAAAAAAACGGTCCGCCTTGGCTGCGGCATACTTCTGCTGCGACGCGGCGGCGAAAATGTCGCACTGCTCGCGGGTGATCTGATGTTCGCGCGCCACGTTATCGGCGGTCTGCACCATCGTATCGCCGCCGAATTGCGCTTCGACTTTCGGGTTCGGGAAGCGTGCGCCCAGCGCTGAATCGAACACGTTGAACTGCTTGCTGTACGGGGCCTCGGATTTGCCCACGACAAACGGTGCGCGGCTCATGCTCTCGACGCCGCCGGCGACGATCACCTGGCCTTCGCCAGCAGTCAGTGCGTGCGCCGCGCTGACAATGGCGCCAAGGCCGCTGCCGCAATTCCGCTGCAGGACCGTGCCCGCAACCTCGATCGGCAGTCCGGCCAGCAGGCCGGCGTGGCGCGCAATGCAACGACTGTCCTCGCCAGCCTGGTTGGCGCAGCCAACCATCACATCCTCGATAGCGCCCGGATCGAAGGGAGAACGCTTGACGACGGCTTGAATCACCCCGGCCAGCAGATCGTCCGGCCGTACCGACGCCAAAGCCCCCCCGTGCCGCCCGAATGGCGTCCTCAAGCCGTCAAAGACATACGCATTTAGCACGGATGGCCTCTCTTCCGCTCAGGTGCCCGTCTCATCGTCAATCGCATTACATTTTTGTCTACACAATGATAGACATATTTGCAAACATAACGGCGCACAAAATCAGGCCGGATACCGGCCTCCGTGCCGGGAGGAGCGACCGTGGAAAGCCAGACCATAAAGTCGGCGCGCCGTGTGCTTGAGGTTCTGGAGCTGTTCTGCCAGCGCCGCGACGCATTGACGGTCGGCCAGATCGCGACCGGTCTCGGTTACCCGCAGTCCAGCACCTCGGTGTTGATGCGATCGCTGCTGGAACTGGGCTATGTCGACTATCTGCCGGATCGGCGCGCCTACTGCCCAACCCTCAGGGTCTCGCGGCTGGCGGGATGGTGCGACGATCCGCTCTTCGACCGCCATCGCCTGGCGGGGATGCTCGACAATGTGCGGACGGCCACCGGCGGATCGGCCATTCTGGCGGTTCAACACCAGATCAATCTCAACATCCTCATGACAGCCGAGGGCGCTGTGCTCCCGCCGTCATGCATGCAGGGCGCCAAGCATCCCCTATCGGCATCGGCCTTGGGCCTGGTGATCCTCGCCGCTTACGATCAGGCGGTTGTCGGCCGCATGTTGCGGCGGATCCATGCCAGTCATGTGGACGTCCCCGCACCGCAGGCGACCGGGAATATTCGCCGCGCCCGCCATGACGGCTATGCGATCAGCACGGACGGCCTTACCCCCGGCGCAGCGATGGTCGCAGTCCGGCTGGAACAGCCGGGATCGGAGCGCAAGCTCGCCGTCGGCGTGGTGGATCATCTGGACAGCATCGAGCGCGGCGTCGATCAGTATGTCTGGGCGCTGCGTCAGGCTGTGGCACCGTTTCTGGGCCGCGGCGCCGCAGCCGCCGACTACCGCATGCCGCGCATCGTCGCCTGAACGCGGTTATCGCACCGTCCCGCTACGGCGCAATTCGGCGATCTCGTCATCGCCAACGCCCAGCGAACGCAATGTCACGTCGGTATGCTCGCCGAACCGGGGCGCGCGGCGCCGGACGCCGCCGGGAGTCGCCGTAAATCGCACGGGTGTATTGGCGATGATCGCCCGCCGGCCGGAGCCCGGATGCTCGACCTCGGCCAGCATGCCGCGAATGCGTACATGCGGATCGGCGAAGATGTCAGCGACATTGTGCACGGGACCAAACGGCAGCCGTCCGCCCAGCAGAGCGCTCAGTTCGCGCTTGCTGCGCGGACGGGTCCAGTCCGCCACGGCTGCATTGATTGTGTCCTTATAGCGCCCACGGGTCATCCGGTCGACGAAGCGCGCGTCCGTCAGCCAGTCGACCTTGCCGATCGTCACGCATATTTCGCGCCAGAACATGTCCGTGGGCGCGGCGATCGCGACCCATCCGTCCTGCGCCGGAAACAGGCCGAACGGCGCCATGAATGGGTGCGCATTGCCTTCCGGCGCCGGCACCAGATCCGAATAGGCGTGCTGGTACACAATACGCTCGCAAACGGCCAGCACGGCATCGTACATGGCCACGTCCAGGAATTGACCTTCACCACTGCGCTCGGCATGCCGCACGCCGGCCACGATCGCAAAGGCCGCGTAGAGCGCCGGCACGATATCGCCCATGCCGGGACCGACCTTTATGGGCGTGCTCTGGTCGGGCCCGGTAATACCCATGATCCCGCCCATCGCCTGCGCCACGACATCGTAGGCCGGCCAATCCACATAGGGGCTTGCGCCCGTGCGCGGATCGCCAAAGCCGCGGATCGCCGCATAGACCAGTCTCGGATTGATCGCGCGCAGCGACTCGTAGCCGAGATCAAGCCGTTCCATTGTCCCGGCCCGGAAATTTTCGACCAACACGTCGGCACGGGCGACCAGCCGCCGCACCAGCGCCTGCCCCTGCGGTTGCTTCAGGTCGATGACAATGCCGTGCTTGTTGCGGTTCACGCTCTGGAAATAGCCGCCATATTCCCGCAGCTCGTCGTCCGGGAAATATGGGCCTTTGACCTGGTTCCGCGTGGTATCGCCGTCGGGCGGCTCGATCTTGATCACTTCCGCGCCATGGTCGGCCAGCATCATCGTGCAGAAGGGGCCCGACAGCATGCGGGTGAGATCGATGACCCGGACACCGGTCAGGGCGCCCTGCCCCATGCCGGTCATCGCGTGGCTCCAGCCGCCGCATGGGCGCGGCTCCAGGCGCCCCGACGCCGCAGCAGCACGCGGCGTTCGGCCTCGAACACCATCGCCCCCGCCTGATTGATCGCCCAATGGCGGAACAGCACTTCGCCTGAATGAGAGTCTGGACCAGGTGCCGTGTGCTCAACCCGCGAGAAGGCATAGAGCGTATCGCCGTGAAAGACCGGCGCTTTGAGCCTGACCTTACTCATTCCCAATTCCGCTACCGCATTCTCGCCGGTGTCCTGCATCGCAAGTCCGATCGCAATCGCAATCGTGACGCCGCCGAACACCACGCGCTGGCCAACCTCCGTACGCGACATCGCGTCCTCGTTGAAATGGCTCTGCGCCGTGTTCATGGCCATGTGAGTGATCGTTACATTCTCGATCTCGCCAACCGTCTTGCCGCGGAAATGCTCGAACACGTCGCCCGGCCGGAAATCCTCGAACCAGTTGTCGCGGCCAGTCACGCGCGCCGGATCGCCGAGCATCAATTGGCCTCCAGCAAGCGGTCCGAAATAATCCGCAATTGTATCTGCGACGTGCCCTCGAAGATCTTGGTCAGTCGCGCGTCGCGCCAGTAACGCTCGACCGGGAAATCGCGCGTGTATCCATAGCCGCCATGCACCTGCAGGGCATCGCTGGTTACCTTCTCGGCGATCTCGCTTGCGAAATACTTGGCCATCGACGATTCCTTGTCGCAACGGCGGCCCTTGTCGATCTCGTTTGCGGCGAACAACGTAAGCTGCCGGGCCGCTTCCACCTTGACCGCCATCTCGGCCAGCATGAAGCGAAGCGCCTGAAACTCGCTGATCGCTTTGCCGAACTGTCGGCGCTCCTTGGCATAGGCGATGGCGTCCTCGAGCGCACCGCGCGCCAGGCCGACCGCGCGCGCCGCGGTGAAGGCGCGGGCGATCTCGAGGCGCCGGCCGGTTTGATAGAAAGCCCGCCCCGGTTCGCCGCCGACCACGTTAGCGAACGGCACGCGCACATTGTCGAAGAACAGTTCCCAGGTCTTCCAACCGAAATAGCCGATCTTGTCGATGGGCGCGCCGCTGACGCCTGCCGGCAATTCGCCGCGCGGCTTTTCGACCAGGAGCGTGCTGAGGCCCTGGTGCCGCCGTTTGGGATCGACGAGCGGCGCGGTACGGCACAACACCTGAATGAAGTCCGCACCGTCGGCGAAGGTGCACCACATCTTGCTGCCGTTGATCACCCAATGATCGCCGTCGCGCTCAGCCCGGCACGAAACATTCGCCACGTCAGAGCCCGCTTCGGCTTCGGAGATGGCGCCGGCGCCGATAAACTCGCCCCGCGCCATTCGCGGCAGATAGGCCTTCTTTTGCTCCGGACTGAAGCCGCCCATGGCAAAACTGTTGGTCCGGGCAATCAGGCTGGCGACGCTCATCCAGCCGCGCGCCAATTCCTCGGCGACGATGCAATACTCGACGCAACCGAGGCCAAGTCCGCCGAATTCGGTCGGAATCATGATGCCGAAATAGCCGTTGTCGGCGAGCTTCGCCTTGAGTTCGTCCGGGATATCGCCCTGTATCCGATCAAGCCGCTTGGCCGCCGGCAGCACCTCGCGGCGGGCGAATTCGCGCGACGCCTCTTGCAATAGCCGGCGCTCAGGCGTCATCAGGTCGGAAATCACATCAGACATCGGCGGAAGCCTCTTTGAGCCGCATGTTGGTACGGCGAAATTCAATCACCGACGTGCCGTCCTGGTTGCGGCCCTCGGTGTGCCAGGTGATGATCAGCTTGTTGGGCTGGCTCTGCGACTGCCGCACCTCCATCACGCGGCTGCGGGCATAGAGCGTATCGCCCGGATAAACGGCAGCGAGGAACCGCAGGTCGTCGATTCCCAGGAAGGCGCCGCCGCCCTGCCGGCTTTCACTCAGATCCTCGACCGACATGCCGAACACGATGCTGAAGACCAGGTAGGGATTAACCACAATATTGCGGTGCCCGGCACGGACGGCGTAATCGCGGTTTAGATAGATCGGGTTGTAGGATTGAGTCAGCGTCGTAAACAGCGCGTTGTCGCCGTCGGTGACGGTGCGCCCCCAATGGTGTTCGAATTCCTGGCCGACTTCGAAAGCGTCGGCGGTGCGCCCCTTGCGCCAGAGGCGCGATGGAACGCTGCCGTCAGTCATGACCGGCTGGACCGGCGCAGATCTTCATCAATCCCTCCAGGTTGGCGAGCTGTTCGATCCCCAGCACCATGTCTCTGATCGCGTCGGCTTTCGCCTCGCCCAGCACCGGCGCCACCAGTGAACGGAACTTGCGCGCGAGCGTCGCTTCCTGCGCCGCCAAGTCGGCAATCGGCTCCGTCACGTCCGCCGCCTCGGCCCAGGAGCCACCGTCCCGCACAGTGACGGTCACCATCGCGCTCGAACCCTGCAGGTTCGGATCGCCCACCGCCTGGCCGCGTTCGGCCAGGGCGCACAACGCCGGATCGCGGGTCAGTTGATCCGAGAAAGTTGCCGGATCCGCCGTATCGCGGCCGAGCGCAGCCATGGCGCATGTGAACACCAGGCTGAACTTTGCTTCGAGGCCGGTGCGCGGGCGGGCAATGTTGCAGATCGCGAGATAGCGCGGCGGCACGCCCACGACGAAACGGTCGATCGCCTCGGGCACGAGGGCGGGTTGACGCATCACGCGACGCATGGCCTCGATCGGCGCGTGCGTGCCGTAACAGGCCGCGTGAAATTTGAACAGCACACGGCGGAGATGAAACAGATCGTCGGTTTTCGTCGCCACAGCCGACCAGTCCGGCGATGGCGACTGCGTGGCCAGAAAACCCTGGCCGTCCTCAAGCGCGGTGCCGCCGGCAACAAATCCCCTTGCAGCCAGCAGTGCCGCCAGCAGGCCGGCTTCCGCCGCACGCCCCGCATGCAGGGGCTTCGCCATGGTTCCGAAGAGCGCCTTGAGACCGGCTGCCTCGGTCGCCGCGAGGCTGAGCGCCTGTGCCATCCTTGCCGCGTCCAGACCCAACAATCGTGCGGCAGCGACCGCCGCACCGAACGTGCCGATCGTGCCGGTGCTGTGCCAGCCCTTGGCGTAGTGGCTTTCGCCCGCCAACGCGCCGATGCGTGCCTCAATCTCCAGGCCTGCGACAAAGGCCTCCAGCAGCGCCCTGCCATCGACGGCGCGCGCCTCGGCAAGCGCCAACGCAGCCGGCCAGACCGGCGCCGACGGATGACCGTGCATCGCCTTGTGCGAATCATCATAGTCAAGCGCGTGCCCGCTCGTCCCGTTGACCAGCGCTGCTCGGCGCAACGGCGCTCGCTGGCCACGGCCGATCAGCGTCGCGGCCGGCACGCCGGCTTCCTCAGCCAACGTCCGGTGCAGAATGGTTGCAGCCGGTTCGGATGCGCCGGCAATGGCCGCGCCCATCCAATCCAGCAGGCAATGCCGCGCGCGTATGACGATATCGTCCGGCAGGCCATCAAACCGCCAGCCAACGGCTAGTGCCGCAAGTCGCCGCGTCAGCCCTGCTCCTGCCCCCGATGACATCATGTCGGCGGGAAGTCGTAGAGCTGGGCGGGATTGTCCGTCAGAATTCGGTTACGCACCCGTTCGTCCGGCACCCAATCGAGCATCAGGTCGAGCAGATCGGCGTCGTTCGGCATCACGCCGTCATACATGACATGCGGCCAATCGGTACCCCACACCAGGCGCTCGGGCGCGCGCCGTACAAGCGCGTGGGCGAACGGCGTCGCATCGGCGTAGGGCAATCGATCGGATGCCGAGAAGCGCATCGGCGCCGATAGCTTCACCCATACCCTGCCGCTGTCGAGCATGCCGAGCAGCGCGCCAAAGGCCGGATGTCCGATGCCCTCGCCCGCCGGAAGCCGACCCATATGGTCGATCACAATGGTGTTCGGCAGCGCCAGTAGTTCGTCCTTGACGTCAGGGATATTGTAACCCTCGAACAGAAACTGGAT
>JAESGS010000211.1_pt1 | contig 23849 bp, 19 predicted proteins | sample 9269761 | NCBI WGS metagenome assembly JAESGS01 (sample SAMN15741799, study PRJNA653493) | algae metagenome | isolation source: Cyanosarcina radialis HA8281-LM2 and co-occurring heterotrophs from damp... | place: USA: Makauwahi cave, Hawaii | collected 2011-01-06 | reverse complement strand
TTTTCAGGCTTGCCGGGATTGCACGGAACCTCACTCCCCCGGAACGTCGAACAATCCCGGCTGTGCGGCTTCATCGCGCTCGCGGAATCCCGACAGGCCCACGCCCACCAGCCGGTACAGCGTGGACGCCGGCAACGCCACACGGTCGCGCAGGGCCAGCGCGATGTCGATGAATTCCTGTGCCGATGCCGGCGGCGCCTCCGGCGTGAAGCTGCGGGTGAGGATGCGGAACTGCGCCGTCTTCAGCTTCAGCACCACGGTGCGGCCGACGCGATCCGTCTTGCGCGTGGCCTCCCACGTCTTGCCGGCCAGCTGGCGGATGGGCGCTTCGAGTTCGGCCAGCGGGATGTCGGTGGCGAAGGTGTCCTCCGACGAGATCGACTGTACCGGCTGGTCCGGTTGCACCGGACGTTCGTCGATGCCGCGCGCGCGCCGGTACAGGCTGCCGCCGAAACTGCCGAAGCGCTGCTCGAGATCGTGCTGGGCGAAGGTGCGCAGGTCGCCTACCGTGTGGATGCCCGCCGCATTCAACTTGCCCTGCATCACCTTGCCCACGCCGGGGATGCGCTCGACCGGGAGCGGCGTCAGGAACGCCTCCACCTGGTGCGGACGCAGGACGAACTGGCCATCAGGCTTGCGCCAGTCCGATGCGATCTTCGCGAGGAACTTGTTGGGCGCCACCCCGGCCGATGCGGTCAGCGCGGTTTCCTCCCGGATCTGCGCGCGGATGGTTTCGGCGACGGCCGTCGCGGTGGGCAGGTTTGACTTCGGCGCGGTGACGTCGAGATAGGCCTCGTCAAGCGAGAGCGGTTCAACCAGATCGGTGTGGCGCAGGAAGATCTCGCGCACCTGCCGCGACACCGCCTTGTAGCGGACGAAGTCCGGCGGCACGAACACCGCCTGCGGGCACAAGCGCTCCGCGCGCACGGCCGGCATCGCCGAGCGCACGCCGAACACGCGTGCCTCATACGACGCCGCGCACACCACCGACCGCTCGCCGCGCCACGCCACCACCACGGGGCGGCCACGCAGCGACGGATCGTCGCGCTGTTCCACCGAGGCGTAGAACGCGTCCATGTCGATGTGGATGATCTTGCGCATCACGTGATGATATCGGCCGCCGTACGCGATCGCATGGATGCATGCGCGCACGATACGCACGCGTGTGGAGTCGCGGGCAGAAAGCGCGAAACCCTTGCCGCAATTACGTCGCGCGAATGGTACGCCGGCGTATGGAAAAACCCGGTTGCCCTGCGTCAAGACAAGCGTATGCACATGTGTGCATTATTTGCGGCTTCGCATAACGGACCACGCAATGAACGCCCCTGCTTCCTTCTCGCGCGAACAGCTGCTCGCCAGCGCGCGCGGTGAACTCTTCGGCCCCGACAGCGGCCGCCTGCCGAACGACCCGATGCTGATGTTCGACCGCATCACCGAGATCCGCGAGGACGGTGGCGCGCACGGCAAGGGCATGGTGCGCGCCGAACTGGATATCCACCCCGAGCTGTGGTTCTTCAAGTGCCACTTCCTCGGCGATCCGGTGATGCCCGGGTGCCTGGGGCTGGATGCGATGTGGCAGCTCACCGGCTTCTTCCTGACCTGGATCGGCGCACCTGGCCGTGGCCGCGCGCTCGGCACCGGCGAAGTGAAGTTCACCGGCCAGGTGCTGCCCACCGCCAGGCGCGTGAGCTACGAGATCGACATCAGCCGCGTGATCAACCGCAAGCTGGTGCTGGCGGTAGCCGATGGCCGCATGCTGGTCGACGGCCGCGAGATCTACACCGCGCGCGACCTGCGCGTGGGCCTGTTCACCTCGACGGAGAGCTTCTGATGCGCCGTGTCGTCATCACCGGCCTGGGCATCACGTCCTGCCTCGGCAACGACGCGGATACCGTGTCGACCGCGCTGCGCGCAGGCCGTTCGGGCATCCGCCATATCCCGCAATACGCCGAGCTCGGCTTCCGCAGCCAGGTGGGCGGTGCGCCGGAGATCGACCTTGACGCGCAGATCGACCGCAAGCAGAAGCGCTTCATGGGCGATGCGGCGGCGTTCGCGCACATCGCGTTGCGTGATGCGATCGCCGATGCCGGTCTGGACGACGCGCTGGTCAGCCAGCCGCGCACCGGCCTGATCGCCGGTTCCGGCGGCGGCTCGGCCGAATGGCAGATCGAAGCCGCCGACCTGCTGCGCGCGCGCGGCATCCGCAAGGTGGGGCCGTACATGGTGCCGCGCACGATGTGCTCGACGGTATCGGCCACGCTGGCCACCGCGTTCAAGATCAAGGGCGTGAGCTATTCGATCTCCGCCGCCTGCGCGACCTCGGCACACTGCATTGGTGCGGCGGCGGACCTGATCCGCGCCGGCCGCCAGGACATCGTATTCGCCGGTGGCGGCGAAGAACTGCACTGGGCGTTGACGATGATGTTCGATGCGATGGGCGCGCTGTCGAGCAAGCGCAACGACGACCCCACGCATGCCTCGCGCCCCTACGACGCGGACCGCGACGGCTTCGTCATCGCGGGAGGCGGCGGCATGCTGGTGCTGGAGGATTACGACCACGCAGTGAAGCGTGGCGCACGCATCCATGCCGAACTGCTGGGCTACGGCGTGACGTCCGATGGCGCCGACATGGTGGCGCCCTCCGGCGAAGGCGCCGTACGCTGCATGCGGATGGCACTGGAAGGCGTCAGCGCCCCGCTGGATTACCTCAACACGCACGGTACCTCGACGCCGCTGGGCGACGTGATCGAACTCGACGCGATTCGCACTGCACTCGGCGACGCGCTGCCGCCGATCTCGTCCACCAAGGCGCTGTCCGGCCACTCGCTGGGCGCGGCCAGCGTGCACGAGGCGATCTACTGCCTGCTGATGATGCGCGATGGCTTCATCGCCGGCTCGGCCAACATCGAGACGCTGGACGAGGGCGCGGCGGGCTTCCCCCTCGTGCAGGTGAGCCGCGAGGCGACGCTGAACACCGTCATGTCCAACAGCTTCGGGTTCGGCGGCACCAACGCCAGCCTGGTGTTCGGCCGGGTGTGAGGCCGGTCAGCGGGCGTCGACCGCGCGACGCCCCAGCGCCGGATCGTCGGTGAAGAAGCCGCCGATCCCCAGCGCGAGATAGGCGCGGATCTCGGCAAGGGATCCGGCCTCGTTGCGCGTGCGCGGATCGTCGCCTTGGCGCAGTGCCTCCGGCAGGAACTGGTTCTCCGGCCGGAAGGTGTACGGCCACACGTGCAGGCCTTCCTTGCGCGCATCCGTCGTCAGCGCAGCGGGCGCGCCAAGCGTACCGTCCTCCGCCACCGGGATCAGCAGGCGCGCCCACGGCCCGATGATCTCGGCGTAGCCGGCGATGTCCCGCAATCCTGCGGGCGTCATCAGGTCCGCGTAGCGTGTCGACTTTCCGGCGGCCAGTGTATCCCCGGGTTGCGTGTCCGCCGGGCCCAGCAGCTGCAGCAGGCGGATGTTCCCATGCGACGGCCCCAGCCGCGTGCGCAGCGCACGCAGGTTCGCCTGTTCGAACGATTGGATCACCACCGGCGCCTCGCGCGTGTACGCGTGCGCCACCAGCGTCTCCAGCAGCCGCTCCTCCATCGGCAGGCCGATGCGCTGGAAGTGGCTGGGATGCTTGATCTCGGGAATCAGGCCGATGCGACGCCCACTGCGCGCGGCATGCTCCGCCGCCAATGCGATGACCTCATCCAGCGTCGCGATGTCGTATCGGCCATCGTGCGACGTACCGCGCAGCGCGGGCAATCTTTCACGTGCACGCAGCGTCTTCAGTTCGGCCAGGGTGAAGTCTTCGGTGAACCAGCCGTCGAATGCCTCGCCATCGATCACCTGCCGGCGCTTGCGTGCGGCGAACTCGGGCCGCTGCGCGACATCGGTGGTTCCGCTGATCTCGTTCTCGTGCCGTGCGACCAGGACGCCATCGCGCGTGGCCACCAGATCGGGCTCGATGTAGTCCGCACCGTCCTCGATCGCACGCGCGTATGCCGCCAGCGTGTGCTCCGGCAGCTGCGCGCTGGCGCCACGGTGCGCGATGACGAGCACCTCGGCCCACTCTTCGCCGGCGTGGACGGATGCGGCCGGCATCAGGGCCAGCAGGAAGGGGAGCAATCGACGGAACGGCATAGGCAATCCTTCATGCATGCAAGCATGCCATGCGCAGCACGGGACCCGGACAGCACAAAGCCCGACCTTCGCCGGCTTCGGTGCAACGCGGGAGGAGAGAGGCCCCGTTGCAGCGCGCATTCTGCGCGCCGACTGTTACAGGCGGGCGACAGCGGCGCCCCGTGGACCGCTGCAGTGGGTCATGCTGCGCCCACTTCGCACAGAGCCACGCTCGCCACAAACGCAACGGGCCGCCCAAGGGCGGCCCGTCCTGTTCCCATGGCATCCCGAAGACTTACTCCACCGTCACCGACTTGGCCAGGTTGCGCGGCTTGTCGACGTCGGTGCCGCGGGCCAGGGCCGTGTGGTAAGCCAGCAGCTGCACCGGGATCGTGTGCACCACCGGACTCAGTACGCCGGTGTGGCGGGGGGTGCGGATCACGTGGACGCCTTCCGATTCGCTGAAGTGGCTGTCCTGGTCGGCGAAGACGAACAGTTCGCCGCCACGCGCGCGCACTTCCTGCATGTTGGACTTCACCTTCTCCAGCAGCCGGTCGTTGGGGGCGATGACCACCACCGGCATGTCGGCGTCCACCAGCGCAAGCGGGCCATGCTTCAGCTCACCGGCGGGATACGCTTCGGCGTGGATGTAGGAGATTTCCTTCAGCTTCAACGCGCCTTCCAGGGCGATCGGGTAGTGCAGGCCGCGACCGAGGAACAGCGCATCGGACTTGGGTGCGAAGCGCTCGGCCCACAGCGCGATCTGCGGTTCCAGGTTCAACGCATGCTGCACGCTGCCGGGCAGGTGGCGCAGCTCTTCCAGGTAGCCGGCCTCGTCTTCCGCGCTGACCTTGCCATGCAGCTTGCCCAGCACGACGGTCAACTGGAACAGTGCCGCCAGCTGGGTGGTGAAGGCCTTGGTGGAAGCCACGCCGATCTCGGCACCGGCGCGTGTGTAGCAGACCAGTTCACTGGCGCGCGGGATGGCGCTCTCGGGCACGTTGCAGATCGACAGCGTGTGCAGGTGGCCCAGGGACTTGGCGTATTTCAGCGCTTCCATCGTGTCGAGCGTTTCGCCCGACTGCGAGATCGTCACCACCAGGTGCTTCGGATTCGCATAGGCGGCGCGATAGCGGTATTCACTGGCGATTTCCACGCTGCACGGCAGGCCGGCGATGGCCTCGATCCAGTAGCGCGCCGTCAGGCCGGCATAGTAGCTGGTGCCGCAGGCGAGGATCTGCACGCCCTCGACGTCTTTCAGCACCGCCTCGGCATTCGCGCCGAACAACGTCGCGGAGAAGCCGCCGTCGATCACCGCCTCGATGGTGTCGGCAATGGCGCGGGGCTGCTCGTGGATTTCCTTCTGCATGAAGTGGCGATACGGGCCAAGCTCAAGCGACGCCAGGGAAACGTCGGAGACGTGCACCTCGCGCGTGATCGGCTGGTTGTCGCCGTCGAATACCTGCACCGCATCGCGGGTGATGTCCGCCGTGTCGCCCTCTTCCAGGAAGATCACCCGGCGCGTGGCCTGGATGATGGCCGACACGTCCGATGCGACGAAGTTCTCGCCGTCGCCCAGGCCCACCAGCAGCGGGCAGCCCATGCGTGCGCAGACCAGGCGATCGGGTTCCTGGCGACTGACGACCGCCAGCGCATAGGCACCGGTGAGTTCCTTGACCGTCCGCTGCAGCGCGGCCAGCAGGTCGTTGCCATCCTTGAGGTGGTAGTGCATCAGGTGCGCGATGACTTCGGTATCGGTCTGCGACTCGAACACGTAGCCCAGCGCGCGCAGCCGCTCACGCTGCTCCTCGTGGTTCTCGATGATGCCGTTGTGCACCAGCGCCACGCCATGGCTGATGTGCGGGTGCGCGTTCGATTCGGTGACCCCGCCATGGGTCGCCCAGCGGGTGTGGCCGATGCCCAGCGAAGCCTGGAAGCCCTCGGCGGCGGCGGCATTTTCCATTTCCGACACCCGGCCGGTGCGGCGCACGCGGCGTACATCCTGCTGGTCAACCACCGCGATGCCGGCGGAGTCGTAGCCCCGGTACTCCAGTCGCTTGAGCCCTTCGATCAGAACCGGAACCACATCGCGATCTGCGATCGCGCCCACAATGCCGCACATAGGCTGCTGCCACCGTTGGTTGAAGTTGATACGCCATTCTACGTGTCCGGGCCGGACAGTCGCTGTCCGCCCACTGTCCGCGGACAGCCGGACAGCGGCCATTCCCCGGACAACCCCTTTTGAATCAACTGCTTGCGTTTGGCACGCATCCTGCTTTGTTGTGCAGGTCTCTCCACAGAACGCACGCCACCGATGATTCGGGACACCTCCGCTCAAGACCGCCCCATCACCGCCGCCCAGACCCGCGCCCCCTGGCGCCGCTGGGTATGGCCTGCCGCTGGCGGCGCGCTGCTGCTGGCCGGCATCGTGTTCGCCGCGCGCGGGTGGCTGGGGGGCACGGCGTCCATCGACGGCGAGCGCCTGCGCATCGCCGAGGTGACGCGCGGTGACCTGGTCCGCGACATCGCCGCCGACGGCCGTGTCATTTCCGCCAACAGTCCCACCCTGTACGCCGTCGCCGGTGGTGTGGTGACCCTGAAGGTGGTGGCCGGCGACCAGGTCAAGAAGGGCCAGCCGCTGGCCGAGATCGACAGCCCGGAACTGCGCAGCAAGCTGGCGCAGGAACAGACCACGCTGGCCGGCCTGGAAGCCGAAGCCAGCCGCGCCACGCTGGACGCCAGCGTCACCCGCGCCAATGCGCAGAAGGCACTGGACCAGGCCGAAATCGAACGCCAGGCCGCCGAACGCAATCTGCAGCGCTACCAGCGCGGTTTCGACGGTGGCGCGGTGCCTCAGGTCGACGTGATGGAAGCCCAGGACAACCTGCGCAAGAGCGAGATCGCCGTGGCCCATGCGCGCAAGGATCTGGGCCTGCAGGGCCAGGGCGCGGGCCTGGATGCCCGCAACAAGCACCTGCTGGCCGATCGCCAGCGTGCCGTCGTGGTGGAAGTGCAGCGCCAGGTGGATGCATTGACGCTGCGCGCGCCGTTCGATGGCCAGGTCGGCCAGATCCAGGCCGTGCAGCGCTCCAACGTGGCCATCAATGCGCCGGTGCTGAGCGTGGTGGACCTGTCCGTGTTCGAAGTCGAGATCAAGGTGCCGGAAAGCTTCGCGCGTGACCTGGCCATCGGCATGCCGGCCACGCTGACCAGCAACGGCGCCCCCTTCCCCGGCGCGATTTCGGCCGTGTCACCGGAAGTGGTCAACGGCGAAGTGGTCACCCGTCTGCGCTTCTCCGAGAAGCAGCCGCCCGGCCTTCGCCAGAACCAGCGCCTGTCGGCTCGCATCACGATGGACACGCGTCGCAACGTGTTGATGGTGGAGCGCGGTCCGTTCGTCGAACAGGGCGGCGGCCGCTATGCCTACGTGATGGACGGCAGCACCGCCGTCCGCCGTCCAGTGCAGCTGGGCGTCAACAGCCTGAGCGCCGTCGAAGTGCTCGGCGGGCTGCAGGCCGGCGACAAGGTCGTCGTCTCCGGCAGCGATCTGTTCGGCGATGCCGAGCGCGTATCGGTCAACTAGCAATGCCAGGTGATTGGTGAGACGTGATTCGCAAGAGCACGCCCATCCCCGACCACCGCGCACCTCACCTTCCTCGAATCACCAATCACGAACCACGAATCACCACCAGGAGTCCGACAATGCTCGAAATGCGCCAAGTCGCCAAGGTCTACCGCACCGAACAGGTGGAAACGCATGCGCTGCGTTCGCTCGACCTGCATGTCCGCGAAGGCGAGTTCGTCGCGGTCACCGGTCCGTCGGGTTCCGGCAAGACCACCTTCCTCAACATCGCCGGCCTGCTGGAGACCTTCACCGGCGGCCAGTTCCTGCTGGACGGGCAGGATGTCAGCGGCCTGAACGACGATGCGCGCTCGCGCCTGCGCAACCAGAAGATCGGCTTCATCTTCCAGGGCTTCAACCTGATCCCGGACCTGAACCTCTTCGACAACGTCGACGTGCCGCTGCGCTACCGCGGCATGCCGGCGGCGGAACGCAAGCAGCGCATCGAGGATGCGCTGGCGCGCGTGGGCCTGGGCTCGCGCATGAAGCACTTCCCGTCGGAACTCTCCGGCGGCCAGCAGCAGCGCACCGCGATCGCGCGCGCGCTGGCCGGCAGCCCGCGCCTGTTGCTGGCGGACGAACCCACGGGCAACCTCGACTCGCAGATGGCACGTGGCGTGATGGAGCTCATGGAGGAGATCAACCGCCAGGGCACCACCATCATCATGGTCACCCACGATCCGGAACTGGCGGCGCGCGCGCAGCGCAACGTGCACATCGTGGACGGCGCAGCCACCGACCTGTCGGTGGAACCGGCCCTGATCCGCGCGGCGCACTCGGCCGAATCCAGCCCCTCCGCTCCCGCCTCCGCGTAAGGGGAACGCCATGTTCGGCTACTACTTCAATCTCGCCCTGCGCAGCTTCAGGCGCAACAAGGCGCTGACGATGCTGATGGTGCTTGCGATCGCACTGGGCATCGGCGCCAGCATGACCACCCTGACGGTGTTCTACGTGCTGTCGGGAGACCCGATCCCGCAGAAGAGCGACAAACTCTTCTATCCGCGCATCGATCCGCGCTCGATGAACGGGTTCACCCCGGGCACCGAGCCGGAAGACCAGATGACGCGCTACGACGCCGAGCGGCTGCTGCGCGACAAGAAGGGCGACCGCCAGGCACTGATGACCGGCGGGCAGATGCCGGTGGAATCCGGCGACGGCAAGCTCGATCCGTTCGCGGTGGAGGCACGCTACACGTCGGCGGACTTCTTCCCGATGTTCGACGTGCCGTTCCTTTACGGCAATGGCTGGGCGGCCGCGGACGACGAGGCGCGTGCGCGCGTGGTGGTGATCTCGACGGCGCTGAACGACAAGCTGTTCGGTGGCGCCAACAGCGTCGGCCGTGACCTGCTGGCGTCGGGCTACACGTTCCGCATCATCGGCGTGATGGACGACTGGCGGCCAACGCCGAAGTTCTACGACATGACCAACGACCGGTTCACCGAAGTCGAGCAGGTCTTCGTGCCGTTCTGGACCTCGCGCGCGCTTGATCTGGGCACGCAGGGCAACATGAACTGCTGGGGCGACTCGAGCAAGGAAGAAGAGGGCGCGACCGGCCCGAACGCACCGTGCTCCTGGCTGCAGTACTGGGTGGAGCTTGGCACGCCGGCCAAGGTCGCCGACTACAAGCAGTACCTGGCGAACTATTCGGACCAGCAGCGCGCCGCCGGCCGCTTCGAACGCCCGAGCAACGTCGACCTGCACAACGTCATGCAGTGGCTGGACAAGAACAACGCCGTGCCGGGCGACGTGCGCCTGCAGGTGTGGCTGGCTTTCGGTTTCCTGGCCGTGTGCCTGTTGAACACGGTGGGCCTGCTGCTGGCCAAGTTCCTGGGCCGCTCTTCGCAGATCGGTGTGCGTCGCGCACTGGGTGCCACGCGTGGCGCCATCTTCACCCAATGCCTGGTGGAAGCCGGCACGGTGGGGCTGGTGGGTGGCGTGCTGGGACTGGCACTGGCCTGGCTGGGACTGTGGGCCGTGCGCCAGCAACCGGCCGGCTATGCCGAGCTGGCCCACATGGACATACAGATGCTGCTCACCACGTTCGCGCTGGCCATCGTCGCCAGCCTGCTGGCGGGCATGCTGCCGGCATGGCGGGCGATGCAGGTGACGCCTGCCATCCAGCTGAAGAGCCAGTGACCCATTCACCTACGAGGCACGTCATGGACATCCGCCCCATTCTTTCGACACTGGCCCGCCACAAGACCGCTGCCGCACTCATCGTGCTGGAAGTGGCGCTGTCGTGCGCGATCATCTGCAACGCGGTCTTCCTGATCAACAACCGGCTGGAGCGCATGCAGCGCCCCACCGGCCTGGCTGACAACGAACTGGTCCGCATCAACATCGGCGGCATCGGCGAGGCCGCCGATGCCGACGCACTGGTCAAGCAGGACGTCGCCAGCTTGCGTGCGCTGCCCGGCGTGAAGGCCGCCAACAGCATCAACCACGTCCCGTTCGACAATTCATCTTGGAACAGTTCGATCAGCCTGCAGCCGAACCAGCCGATGCCGAACATGAACGCCAACGTCTATCTGGGGGAAGGCGTGATCGACACGTTCGGCCTGCGCCTGGTCGAAGGCCGCGATTTCACCGCCGACGAGTACCAGAACTGGACCGCGCTGAACGAGACCAACGCCGCCACTAACATTCCTTCGGTGATCCTGAGTCGCGAGACGGCCAACAAACTGTTCCCGGGTGAAAGCGCCATCGGCAAGAACATCTATGCCTGGAACAGCGACGACGTGCCGCACCGCGTGGTGGGCGTGGTGGAGCGCCTGATCCGCACCAACGACAACGGCGGCCCGGCCGAGCATGGCTACACCATGATCCTGCCGATCCGCGACCTGACGATGGGCCGTTTCGTGCTGCGCACGTCGCCGGAACGTCGCGACGAGGTGCTGAAGGCCGCGGTCGCGCAGTTGGAGAAGAACAGTGCGCGCCGCCTGATCCTGCGCCAGGGGACGTTCTCCGAGGTCGCCGAGACCTACTACCGCGAGGATCGCGGCATGGCATGGCTGCTGGTGGCCGTGATCGTGGCGCTGCTGGTGGTCACCGCACTGGGCATCGTGGGCCTGGCGAGTTTCTGGGTGCAGCAGCGGACCAAGCAGATCGGCATCCGCCGTGCGCTGGGGGCGACCAAGGGGCAGATCCTGCGGTACTTCCAGACGGAGAACTTCCTGCTGGCCACGCTGGGCATCGTCATCGGCATGATCCTGGCCTACGGCATCAACCAGTTGCTGATGGGCAAGTACGAACTGCCTCGCCTGCCGCTGATCTATCTGCCTGTCGGCGCCGTGCTGCTGTGGCTGCTCGGCCAAGTGGCCGTGTACGGCCCCGCACGCAAGGCCGCATCGGTGCCGCCTGCCGTGGCGACGCGTACCGCCTGAGCACCGTGACCGCGCACGTCCTTCGGCGACGTGCGCGGCTGCCGGGACAAGACGCCATGGGAATGCGCTCACGCCTGCTGCTGCTTGGCCGCCATCCCATCCTGGTGGCGGCATTGGCCACGCAGTTGGCGGTCGGGTTCGTGCTGGCATGCGCGGCGTGCGCTGCAGCGATCACGCTGTGGAAAGAAACGACTGCCCCCCGTGGCATCGCGGACGACGAAGTGATGCTGGTGCATCCTCCGTATTTCGCGGATGGCCGCCGCGTACCGACCACCGATGTCCTCCGCGTGCTGCGTGCCGTGGACGGTGTCCGCGGCGTCTCGGCACTCAACCAGGTGCCGTACGGGCGCAACGCGTGGCATGCGGGCATTTCGATCACGCCGTTCCCGTCGCCGCGCCTGATGTCATCGGTCTATCTTGCCGATGAGCACGCCCTGGAGACGCTGGGGGCAAGGCTCATACTTGGCCGCGGCTTCGGGCCCGATGAATTCCACGCCTACGGCGGCGATTCCTCTCGCCTGCATGATTCACCCTTGCCGGCGATCATCACGGCGTCTCTTGCACGGCAGCTCTATCCGGATCGGGATCCGCTCGGGCTGCCGATGTACGTGCGCGGCGCCACTCCCCTGCGCATCATCGGGGTCGTCGAAGACCTCGCGCTACCCGCAGGCGCGCACCATCCCGACCATGGGAACCTGGGCATGCTGCTGCCATTGAAAGTGGCAAACGCGACCGATGCCCACTTCCTGCTCCGCATGCCGGCAGCCGGGCAGGCCCAGCACGTCCCCGTCGTCAAACGGGCGCTTCGCGATGCCTTTCCTGCCTGGGTCGCGACGACACCGACGCCGCTGTCGTCGTTGCGTTGGGAATCACTGGCAGCGGAGCGCCAGCATCTGTGGCTGCTGTCGCTCGCCGTGGCGGCCTGGAGTTGCTTGACCCTGTTCGCCTTCAACGTGGCCGGCCAATGGTGGATCCAGCAGCATCCGCAGGAGCTCAGCCTGCGTCGCGCGCTGGGGGCCAGCCAACGCCAGGTGGACGCAGAGCTGCGACTGGAATACCTCGTGGTGGCCTGCGCCGGCATGCTGCTGGGTTTCGCCTTCCTGCGCCTGCTGGCGACCGGCGCGTGGGGGAGCCTGGGCAACCCGTCCCTCTTCGTCATCGTTGGCGTGGCCGCCCTGCTGATGGCGCTCGTCCAGCTGGCGATCGCATGGCCCCTGCGCGCCACGCGGAGCATCCCGCCCCATCTGGTGAGCCGCAGCCCATCGGTTAGGCTATAGCGCATGCCGACCATTCTCGTGATTGACGACAACCTGGCCGTGAGCACCGCACTGGAAGTGCTGTTCTCGCTGCATGACATCGACGCGCTGCACGCCGAATCGCCCGAGGCGGGCCTGGCGATGCTGCAGGAGCACGCCGTGGACCTGGTCATCCAGGACATGAACTTCACCGCCGACACCACGTCGGGCCAGGAAGGCGAAGCGCTGTTCACCGCGCTGCGTGCGCAGCGCCCGGACCTGCCGGTGATCCTGCTGACCGCCTGGACCCACCTGGAAAGCGCGGTGGGACTGATCAAGGCGGGCGCCGCCGACTACGTCGCCAAACCCTGGGACGATCGCAAGCTGCTGGCCACGGTCAATACGCTGCTCGAACTCTCCGAGGCCCGCAACGAACTGGACCGCCGCCGCAGCCGCGAACGCCGCAGCCGCGACGAGCTTCTGCAGAAGTACGACCTGCGCAACCTGGTGTTCGAAGACCCGGCCAGCGAACGCGTCATCGCGCTGGCGTGCCAGGTCGCGCGTTCGGACCTGCCGGTGCTGATCACCGGGCCCAACGGCGCGGGCAAGGAGAAGATCGCCGAGATCATCCAGGCCAATTCCAGCGTCAGGCAGGGGCCGTTCGTCACCCTCAACTGCGGCGCACTGCCTTCCGAACTGATCGAAGCGGAGCTGTTCGGCGCGGATGCCGGCGCCTACACCGGCGCCAACAAGGCACGCGAAGGCAAGTTCGAAGCGGCCGACGGCGGCACGCTGTTCCTCGACGAGATTGGCAACCTGCCCTTGACCGGGCAGATGAAGCTGCTGCGCGTGCTGGAGACCGGCCGCTTCGAGCGGCTGGGCTCCAACCGCGAGCGCAAGGTGTCGGTGCGGGTCATCAGCGCCACCAATGCCGACCTCGGCGCGATGATCCGCGAAGGCACGTTCCGCGAAGATCTCTACTACCGCCTCAATGCCATCGAACTGGCCCTGCCGCCGCTGGCCGAACGGCCGGGCGACATCCTGCCGCTGGCCGAACGTTTCCGCCCCGACGACAAGCCACTGGGCGAAAGCGCGCGCGCCGCGCTGCTGCGCCATGCCTGGCCCGGCAACGTGCGCGAACTGCGCAACGTCATCCAGCGCGCGGGACTGCTTTCCACCGGCAGCCGCATCGAAGCCGCCGACCTCAACCTGCCCAAGCCGCCGCCGGTGAAGACCGTGCACGTGGAGGAGCCGGAGCGCGCCGACATCGAAGCCGCCATCGCCCGCGCCGGCGGCGTCATCGCCCAGGCGGCCGCCGAGTTGGGCATGAGCCGGCAGGCGCTGTACCGGCGCATGGAACGCTTCGGCATCAAGGCCACATGATCCGCCGCTCGCTCGCCGGACGCGTGCTGACCTGGCTGCTGCCGTTGCTGGCACTGGCCATCGCACTGCCCCTGCTGCTGTCGCACTGGCTGCAGGACGACCGGTTGGCGCTGCTGCTGTCGGCCCTCGTGGTGCTGCCGCTGGCGATGTGGGCAATCAAGCGCGGCCTGCGCTCCACCCACTCACTGTTCCGTGCCCTGGCGGGCGGCGTCAACAGCTACCGTGATGGCGAGTACAACTTCGGCATCCACTGGCAGGGCAATGACGAGCTGGGCGAACTGGTCAGGGCGCATGCCGACCTCGGCGACGTGTTGCGCGAACAACGCCAGGGCTTGGTGCAGCGCGAACTGCTGCTGGACACCATGGTGCAGAACACGCCGGTGGCGATGTTGCTGGTGACGCCCGGCGGCGACGGCGTGCGACGCGTCGTGTTCGCCAACGTCGCCGCACGCAAGCTGCTGCACGGCGGCTGGAAGCTCGAAGGACAGGATTTCGAGTCCCTGCTGGCGGCCGCGCCCACCGAGATGCGCGAGGCGCTGTCGCGCGGCGGCGACAGCCTGTTCGCCATCGGCAGCGAGGAAGAGGACGAGGAAGAACAGGTCTACCACCTGGCCCGGCGCAATTTCCGGCTGAATGGCCGTCCGCACGAACTGTTGCTGCTGCGCCTGCTGACCAACGAACTGCGCCGCCAGGAAGTGATGACCTGGAAGAAGGTCATCCGCGTGATCAGCCACGAGTTGAACAACTCATTGGCACCGATCGCCTCGCTCGCTCATTCCGGTGCGGAACTCGTGCGTCGCGGCCGGCACGAGCGGCTGGAGGAAGTGTTCGGCACCATCGAGGATCGCGCCCGCCACCTGGAAGGCTTCATCCGCGGCTACGCACGCTTCGCCAAGCTGCCGCAGCCGCAGCTGCAGACCGTGCACTGGCGGAGTTTCCTGGAAGGCCTGCAGCGGCAGATCGCGTTCGAACTGGTCATGGCCGACGAGGAGGCGGCGGGACGCATCGATGTGGCCCAGGTCGAGCAGGCGCTGCTCAACCTGCTGAAGAACGCGCACGAATCCGGCACCACGCCGGACGGCGTGTCGGTGCGCGTCACCCGCCTGCCCGACTGGCTGCGCATCGAAGTCATGGACCGCGGCAGCGGCATGAACGACGCCGTGCTGCAGAACGCGCTGGTGCCGTTCTATTCCACCAAGCGCAACGGCACCGGCCTGGGGCTGGCGCTGACCCGCGAGATCATCGAAGCGCATGGCGGCCGCCTGTCGCTGCACAACCGCGATGGCGGCGGGCTTTGCGTGGCGATCCAGCTGCCGGAAAACTGATCTTCCCGAAGCGAGGCATCGGCGGTGTCTCTCCATGCCTGAAGCCGACGCGATTCGGCTTGAGCCGGATCCTGTCCAGCTGCCCCGAGGATGGCGGGCCGAGGCCCGCCCTACATCACTTCGGCTTCTTCACCGGTCGCTGCCAGCCGTCCACGGTGACCTGCCGCGCGCGTGCGACCGTGAGCTGGTCGGCGGGCGCGTTCTTGGAAATCACCGAGCCCGCGCCGATGGTGGCGCCGTCGGCCAGGGTCACCGGCGCGACCAGCGATGAATTGGAACCCACGAAGACGCGATCACCGATCGTGGTGGTGGATTTGTTCACGCCGTCATAGTTGCAGGTGATGGTACCGGCGCCGATGTTGGTACCGCTGCCGATCACCGCATCGCCGAGATAGGTCAGGTGGTTGGCCTTGCTGCCTTGCCCCAGCGTGGCGTTCTTGGTCTCGACGAAGTTGCCGACATGCACGCCCTCGGCCAGCACGGTGCCGGGCCGCAGGCGCGCGTACGGGCCGATGTGCGCGGCGCCTTCGGTCACGACGCCCTCGAGGTCGCAATGCGCGCGCACCAGCGTACCGGCGGCAAGCCTGACGTCCTTGAGCCGCGTGAACGGACCGATCACCACGCCGTCGCCCAGCTCCACCTCGCCTTCCAGCACCACGTCCACATCGATCTGCACGTCACGGCCCACGCGCACCGTGCCACGCTGGTCCAGGCGCGCGGGGTCGAGCACGCGGGCGCCCTGCACGCACAGGGCGCGGGCTGCGCGCAGCTGGTATGCGCGCTCGAGCTGGGCGAGCTGCCACGGATCGTTGGCGCCCTCGGCCTCGATGGGATCGGAGACCAGCACCATCTCCGCCGGCGTGAATTCCTCGGCCGCCATCGCGAATACGTCGGTCAGGTAGTACTCGCCCTGCGCGTTGTCGTTGGACAGCCGCGCGAGCCAGCCCTTCAGCGCGCTGGCGTCGGCCGCGATGATGCCGGTGTTGACCGTGCGGATGCGGCGCTGCTCCTCGTCGGCATCCTTGTGCTCGACGATGGCGGCCACGCGCCCTTCGGCGTCGCGCAGGATGCGGCCGTAGCCGGTCGGGTCGGTCGGCTCGGCCACGAGCACCGCCAGCCTGCCCGGCGCGTCCAGCAGGCGCTGCAGCGTCTCGGGTCGGGTCAGGGGCACGTCGCCGTACAGCACCAGCACGGAAGCGCCATCGGGGATCTGCGGAATCGCCTGCGCGACGGCGTGACCAGTACCGAGTTGTTTTTCCTGCTGCGCCCACTGAAGATCGGAGCGTCCGGCGAACGCCGCCTGGACCTGGTCGCCGCCATGCCCGTAGACCACGTGGATGCCTGCCGGCGACAGCGCGCGCGCGGCCTCGATCGCGTGGGCCAGCATCGGCCTGCCCGCCACCGGCTGCAGCACCTTCGGCAGGGCGGATTTCATCCGCTTGCCTTCGCCCGCGGCCAGGATGACGACGTGTAGTTGCTTCATGTGGTTTCCCATTACGATGATGCCGGCCTCGCGCCGTGCTGCGATGGTATCAATTCAGCCCCCTGCACAAGGATGTTCCCTTGATTCCTGCTTCGTCCGCCGCGCCGCATCCGCATCCCTGGAAGGCCCCCGCCATCACCGCGCTGGTACTGGTACTGCTGGCGATGGCGATCCAGGGACAGGATGGCAACTGGGACCTGCGCAATTACCACCTCTATACGCCATCCGCACTGCTGGACGGCCGCTTCAGCCAGGACATCGCCGCCGCGCAGCTGCAGACCTGGCACAACCCGATGCTGGACGTGCCGTTCGCATGGATGGTGCGCACCGGCTTCCCCGGCTGGCTGGTTTCGCTGTGGCTGGGCCTGCATGCGTTCATCGCCGTGCTGTTCGCCCTGCGCCTGCTTGACCAGCTGTGGCCGCAACAACGCAGCACGCTGCGCACCGCCATGGCCGGCCTGGTCGCCGTGGGCGGCGCGGCCGTGATGCCCAGCATCGGCACCACGTTCAATGATGCCTTCGTGGCGGCCGGCATGATGGCGGGCATGTGGTGGGCCGTGGATTCCCACGGCCGGCGTGGCGCCTGGGCCACCTGGGTGCCGGTGGGACTGTTCGCCGGACTGGCCGCCGGCCTCAAGCTGACCGGCGCGATGTACTGCATCGGCTTCATCGGCGCGGCATGGGTCGCCGGTCCGCTGCGTGGCGCGCCTGCGCGGCTGCTGGCGCTGGCGGTCGGCGGCATCGCCGGTGGGCTGCTGACCGCAGGACCCTGGGCGCTGCATCTGTGGCAGACGCATGGCAACCCGTTGTTCCCCTACTTCAATGAATGGTTCGCCTCGCCCGATGCGTTGCCGCATGGCCACAAGGACGCGCGCTTCGTTCCACAGGGTCTGGACGCCCTGCTGGTGCCTTTCCACCTGCTGGTCGAAGGCACCCGGTTCTCCGAGAGCAAGCTGGCCGACCCTCGCCTGCTGCTCGGGTTCTCCGCGCTTGCGGCCTGGTGGGTGACCGCATGGCGTGCACGCGCCCGGTACGCACGCGACATGGGCATGGTCCATGCGCTGCTGGTGTTCGTGCTGCTCAGCTTCGTGGTCTGGGTGAAGCTCTACGGCATCTATCGTTATCTGTTCGCACTGGAACTGGTCTGCTCGATCGCGATCATCGGCATGCTGTCGCAGTGGCGGCCCCGACGCTTTCCCCGCACGGTGCTGGTGCTGTCGGCGTTGCTGCTGGTCGGTGTCGCCAATCGGCCCGGCTGGGGCCGCGAGTCCTTCAGCACGCCGATGGTGGACGTGCGCCTGCCCGCGTTGCCGCGCGACAGCCTGGTGGTGCTGGCCCAGGACCATCCGCTGGGTTACGCGGTGGCGTATCTGCCCAGCGGCGTGCCGGCGATCTCGATCCACAACAACTTCATGACACCGGAACGCTGCACGCGGCTGCAGGCGCGCGCCGAGCAACGCGTGCGACAGCATGCCGGGCCGCTGTTCCTCCTGCGTGAGGTGCCGAAATCCGCGCCACCCGCGGAGCACTACCAGGCTTACGGGCTCGCGCTTGGCGGCGCGTGCCAGGCCGTGCCGACCAACCTGAGCCGGCTCGAAATCTGCCCGCTGGTACGCCGCTCCGCTACTCCGACGATCTGCCCCGCAGCACCTGGTCGGTGATTAGGCGCAGGATCTCGTTCGAGCGCCGATTGACCGTGTCTAGGATCAGGCCCGTGGCCAGTGCCACCACGCCCACCAGGGTGAAGGCCACCGCCAGCACGGCGGTGGACGGATGCGTCACCAGGCCGGTCTGGGTGAATTCGTGGACGACGAACGCGCCGAACCCCAGTCCCGCCAGCACGCAGAGCAACGACAACGTGCCGAAAAAGAGCAGCGGCCGCATGTCCTTGAACAGGAACAGGATGGTCTTCAACACCCGCATGCCATCGCGGTAGGTGTTGAGCTTGGACTCGCTGCCGTCGGGTCGCGTGCCGTACTCGATGGTGCGTTCGGACAGGACGAAGCCATTGGACAGCGCGAATACGGTCATCTCCGTTTCGATCTCGAAGCCGCGCGACAGCACCGGCATCGACTTGACGAAGCGCCGCGAGAACACCCGGTAACCCGACAGCACGTCGCGCACGGGATGCCCGAACAGCGCGCCGATGCAGCTGCGCACCAGGCGGTTGCCGAATCCATGGAAACGGCGGAACGACGCGGTTTCGTGCGACTCCAGCCGCGTGCCCACCACCATGTCGGCGCGTCCGTCGGCCACGTCATGGATCAGCGCGCGCGCGGAGGCCGCCGGATAGGTGTCGTCCCCATCGGCCATCACGTAGATGTCGGCATCGACATCGCGGAACATGGCACGCACCACGTTGCCCTTGCCCTTCGCCAACACCCGGCGCACGCGCGCGCCCGCCTGCGCGGCCAGCTCCGCGGTGCCGTCGCTGCTGGCGTTGTCGAAGACCCACACCTCGGCTTCCGGCAGCGCGTCGCGGAAGTCCGCGACGACCTTCTGCACGGTCAGTGCTTCGTTGTGGCAGGGGATCAGGACGGCGATGCGCAAGCGAAGTTTCCCGGGTCCGTGTGGGCGGCAAGCATCTTACACGGCAAGCCGTACGCGCCCCGCGGTTTAAGATAGCGGCATGATTCCGCGCCTGCGCCGACATCGCCTGCTCAAGCACCCCGTGTTGCAGCGTGGCCTGCTGCGCGAGGGCGGCAGCTTCGTTGTCGTGGGCGCTGCGCAGCTGCTGGTCGACTGGCTGGTCTTTGTCGCGCTGACCGCGGCGGGCGTGCCGGCCGCACCGGGCAACCTGACGGGACGGGTCTGCGGCGCCCTGCTGGGGTTCTGGCTGAATGGCCGGGTGACCTTCGCGCAGGCGGGCGTCGCACGCCTGGGATGGCCGCGTTTCGGCCGGTTCCTGCTGGTCTGGATCCCGCTGACGCTGGTCAGCACGCTGCTGGTGAGCGGGGCCGCGTCCGCACTGGGGCTGCACCTGGCCTGGCTGGCAAAGCCGCTGGTGGAAGGCCTGCTGGCCGTGGTGGCCTTCTTCCTGTGGCGGCACGTGGTCTACCGCTGAGGCCGCGTCGTTGCGCGCATAAAAAAACGCCGGCACATGGCCGGCGTTCTGTGAAGCAAGACCACGATGGGTATTAGTGCTTCAGGTTCTTGCGCAGACGCTCCAGCGCGCTCAGCTGGGCAATGCTCATGGCCAGCTGGGCCTGGGCTTCTTCCACGCTCATCTTGGGGTCCTGCTTGGCCAGGATGCGTTCGGCTTCTTCCTTGGCCTGGCGCACCGAGGCCTCGTCGATGTCCTGCGCGCGGATGGCGGTGTCGGCCAGCACGGTAACGACCTGCGGCTGCACTTCCAGGATGCCGCCGGAAATCGCGAAATCCAGCTGCTCGCCGGTGGTCAGCGTCACCACCACCTTGCCCGGCTTCAGGCGGGTGATCAGCGGCGCGTGCTTGGGCGCGATGCCCAGCTCGCCCAGTTCGCCGGTGGCCACGACCAGGGTGGCTTCACCGTGGAAGATTTCCTGCTCGGCGCTGACGATGTCGCAACGGATGGTGCTCATAGGTTCCTCACTGCATTCGGAACGTGATTCGTGATGGGTGATGCGTGATTGGCAAGCACATCAAAGCCCGCCAACCACCCATCGCCGCTTCCGCGAATCACGACTCACGCATCACCAAGCCCGGCGCTTACGCCTTTTCGGCGAGCTTCTTGGCCTTCTCGACGGCTTCTTCGATGCCGCCGACCATGTAGAACGCCTGTTCCGGCAGGTGGTCGTATTCGCCGTCGACGATCGCCTTGAAGCCGCGGATCGTGTCCTTCAGCGAAACGTACTTGCCCGGCGAACCGGTGAACACTTCCGCCACGTGGAACGGCTGGCTGAAGAAGCGCTCGATCTTGCGGGCGCGCGACACGGCCTGCTTGTCTTCTTCGGACAGCTCGTCCATGCCGAGGATGGCGATGATGTCCTTCAGTTCCTTGTACTTCTGCAGCGTCGACTGCACGCGGCGCGCGGTGTCGTAGTGCTCGTGGCCGATGACGTTCGGGTCCAGCTGGCGGCTGGTCGAGTCCAGCGGGTCCACGGCGGGGTAGATACCCAGCGAGGCGATGTTGCGGCTCAGCACGACGGTCGCGTCCAGGTGGGCGAACGTGGTGGCCGGCGACGGGTCGGTCAGGTCGTCCGCGGGCACGTACACGGCCTGGATCGAGGTGATCGAACCGGTCTTGGTGGAGGTGATGCGCTCCTGCAGCACGCCCATTTCCTCGGCCAGCGTCGGCTGGTAGCCCACGGCCGACGGCATGCGGCCCAGCAGCGCCGACACTTCGGTACCGGCCAGCGTGTAGCGGTAGATGTTGTCGACGAACAGCAGCACGTCCTTGCCCTTGCCGGACGCGTCCTTCTCGTCGCGGAAGTACTCGGCCATGGTCAGGCCGGTCAGCGCGACGCGCAGACGGTTGCCCGGCGGCTCGTTCATCTGGCCGTACACCATCGCGACCTTGTCGAGGACGTTGGAGTCCTTCATCTCGTGGTAGAAGTCGTTGCCCTCGCGGGTACGCTCGCCCACGCCGGCGAACACGGACAGACCCGCGTGCGCCTTGGCGATGTTGTTGATCAGTTCCATCATGTTGACGGTCTTGCCCACGCCGGCGCCGCCGAACAGGCCGACCTTGCCGCCCTTGGCGAACGGGCACATCAGGTCGATGACCTTGATGCCGGTTTCCAACAGGTCGTTGGCCGAGGACTGGTCCTCGTACGACGGGGCGGCGCGGTGGATTTCCCAATGGTCGGTCGCCTGCACGGGGCCGGCTTCGTCGATCGGGTTGCCCAGCACGTCCATGATGCGGCCCAGCGTGCCGGCGCCGACCGGCACCGAGATGGCCTTGTCGGTGTTGACCGCGATGAGGTTGCGCTTCAGGCCGTCGGTGGAACCGAGGGCGATGGTGCGCACGACGCCGTCGCCGAGCTGCTGCTGCACTTCGAGCGTGATGGCGGTGTTTTCCACCTTCAGCGCGTCGTACACCTTCGGCACTTCGTGGCGCGCGAATTCGACGTCAACCACCGCACCGATGATCTGAACGATCTTGCCCTGACTCATGTTTGCTGCTCCGATTTAACTTGTTCGTTTCGGCGAGTTCATCGCCTGCCTGATTACGTGTGATGGGTGATTCGTGGTTCGTGATTCGCAAGGCGCGGGTCGCTGCTCTTTCCAATCACCAATCACTGGTCACCGATCACGGCTTACACCGCTGCCGCGCCACCGACGATTTCGGAAATTTCCTGGGTGATCGCCGCCTGGCGGGCCTTGTTGTAGACCAGTTGCAGCGTGCCGATCAGCTTGTTGGCGTTGTCGCTGGCGGCCTTCATGGCCACCATGCGCGCCGCGTGCTCCGACGCGATGTTCTCCAGCACGGCCTGGTACACCAGCGACTCGATGTAGCGAGTGATCACGTGGTCCAGCACGCTGGCCGCATCGGGTTCGTAGATGTAATCCCAGTCGTGGTGCGCCACCTGCGTTTCCGCCGCGGGAAGCGGCAGCAGCTGGTCGAACGCGGCACGCTGGGTCATGGTGTTGACGAAATCGTTGTACACCACGTACACGCGGTCCAGCTTGCCTTCGGTGTAGGCGTCCAGCATCACCTTGACCACGCCGATCAGCTGGTCCAGCTTGGGCGAATCGCCCAGGTGGGACACGCTGGCCAGCATGTTGACCTTGACGCGACGGAAGTACACCGAGGCCTTCTGGCCGATGGTGACCACGTCGACCTCGACGCCCTTCTCGTTCCACTGGCGGATCTCGCCCAGCATCTTGCGGAACAGGTTGTTGTTCAGGCCGCCGGCCAGGCCGCGGTCGGACGAGACCACCAGGAAGCCGACGCGCTTGACGTCCTTGCGCTCGACCATGAACGGATGCTGGTAATCGGTGTTGGCCTGGGCCAGGTGGCCGATCACCTGCTTCATCGCGCGCGCGTAGGGGCGCGAGGTCTTCATGCGCTCCTGTGCCTTGCGGATCTTGGAGGCCGAGACCATCTCGAGCGCGCGCGTCACCTTGCGGGTGTTCTGCACGCTCTTGATCTTGGTTTTGATTTCGCGTCCGCCTGCCATGCTCTGCTCGCTTGATTCGTCTTCGTAGGGCGGGCCCGGCCCGCCGCCTTCACGAATGGTGGGCCGGGGCCCACCCTACGCTTACCAGGTACCGGTCTGCTTGAACTCGGCGATGCCCTTCTTGAAGGCACCTTCGATGTCATCGTTCCAGTTGCCGGTGCTGTTGATCGTGTCGACCAGTGCGCCCTGGGTGTTGGTGAAGTGCGCGTGCAGCGCCTCTTCGAACGCCAGGATCTTGTTGACCGGCACGTCGTCGATGTAGCCCTCGTTGACGGCGTAGATCGACAGCGCCTGCAGCGCGATCGACATCGGCGCGTACTGCTTCTGCTTCATCAGCTCGGTGACGCGCTGGCCGCGTTCCAGCTGCTTGCGGGTGGCTTCGTCCAGGTCCGAGGCGAACTGCGCGAAGGCCGCCAGCTCGCGGTACTGCGCCAGCGAGATGCGGATGCCGCCGGACAGCTTCTTGATGATCTTGGTCTGGGCGGCGCCACCGACGCGCGACACCGAGATGCCGGCGTTCACGGCCGGGCGGATGCCGGCGTTGAACAGGTCGGTTTCCAGGAAGATCTGGCCGTCGGTGATCGAGATGACGTTGGTCGGCACGAACGCGGACACGTCGCCGGCCTGCGTTTCGATGATCGGCAGCGCGGTCAGCGAACCGGTCTTGCCGGTGACCTTGCCTTCGGTGAACTTCTCCACGTACTCCTCGGACACGCGCGCGGCGCGCTCCAGCAGGCGGGAGTGCAGGTAGAACACGTCGCCGGGGTAGGCTTCGCGGCCCGGCGGACGCTTCAGCAGCAGCGAGATCTGGCGGTAGGCCACGGCCTGCTTGGACAGGTCGTCATACACGATCAGGGCGTCCTGGCCGCGGTCCATGAAGTACTCACCCATGGTGCAGCCGGAGTAGGCGCTGATGTACTGCATGGCGGCGGATTCGGAAGCGGTGGCGGCCACGACCACGGTGTGGGCCAGCGCGCCGTTCTCTTCCAGCTTGCGCACGATGTTGGCCACGGTCGAGGCCTTCTGGCCGATCGCGACGTACACGCACTTGATGCCGGTGCCCTTCTGGTTGATCACGGCGTCGATGGCCATCGCGGTCTTGCCGGTCTGGCGGTCGCCGATGATCAGCTCGCGCTGGCCACGGCCGATCGGGATCATGGCGTCCACGGACTTGTAACCGGTCTGCACCGGCTGGTCGACCGACTTA
>JAESGS010000564.1_pt1 | contig 24035 bp, 22 predicted proteins | sample 9269761 | NCBI WGS metagenome assembly JAESGS01 (sample SAMN15741799, study PRJNA653493) | algae metagenome | isolation source: Cyanosarcina radialis HA8281-LM2 and co-occurring heterotrophs from damp... | place: USA: Makauwahi cave, Hawaii | collected 2011-01-06 | reverse complement strand
CAAGATCGCCAACGACATCCGCTTCCTCGGCTCCGGCCCGCGCTCGGGCCTTGGCGAACTGTCGCTGCCGGAAAACGAACCCGGCTCGTCGATCATGCCCGGCAAGGTCAACCCGACCCAGTGCGAAGCCCTGACCCAGGTCTGCGTCCAGGTGTTCGGCAACCACGCCGCACTCACCTTTGCCGGCAGCCAGGGCCATTTCGAGCTCAACGTCTTCAACCCGCTGATGGCCTACAACTTCCTGCAGTCGGTGCAGCTTCTGGCCGACGCGGCCGTGTCCTTCACCGACAATTGCGTCGTCGGCATCGAGGCACGCGAAGACAACATCAAGGCGGCACTCGACCGCTCGCTGATGCTGGTAACCGCGCTTGCTCCGAAGATCGGCTACGACAACGCCGCCAAGATCGCCAAGACCGCCCACAAGAACGGCACGACGCTGCGCGAAGAAGCCGTCGGCGGCGGCTACGTGACGAACGAAGAGTTCGACGCGGTCGTGCGTCCGGAAACGATGATCAGCCCGGCCTGATCCATTTTGATACACCACGGCGCCTCCAAGGCGCCGTGGCTTTGATGTCGCGAACGCACTGTCGATCGGCAAAATCTGCCGTGATCGGTCATGATGCGGCGGCGCGACGGCGGCAAATATTAAGACTTCGCAAATCATTTGCCCCTAAAAATAATGAGCAGCAGGCAGCGATTAATCTTAGGGGGTTTGCAGATGCAAACGGCAAGCTCGGGCAAGGCTCAGACGCCCGATATCGCAGCGCAGGTAACCCATGCGATGCGCATGATGGGCGTGGCGCCCATCCCCCGCAATTACGAGCTCTATTACGAAGCCTATCTCGGCTCCAATCCGCAATTGTCGAAGGAACTGGCAGCACTCGGCAGCCGCGCGACCCAGGAAGAACTGGATGCGATCGGCGCGCAGTACTTCAGCCACATCCATCGCTCCAACGGCATCGAACGCGCCCACACCACGCTTGCGGCCAAGCTTTCCGAACTCGTCACTCTGTTGCGCGACGAGCAGTACGCGCTCGAGAACTACAACAAGGTTCTCGACGAAGCCTATGTCAACATCGTCAGCAAGAGCGCGTCGAGCGCCGATATCCTGCGCCACGCGATTGGCATCCTGACCGACGCGACGGCCGAGACGATGAGCCAGGGCAAGGAACGCGTCGAGACTGTCGTGCAGAAGTCCTTCGAGATGGAGGTCATTCGGCAGGAACTCGACGAGTACAAGCGTATCGCCAACACCGACTCGCTGACGCGGCTCGCCAACCGCCGTGCCTTCGACGACAATCTGGCGGCCGTCTACAACAACGAGCACCTGCGAAACTTCACCGGCCTGCTCGTTGCCGACATCGACCATTTCAAGAAGGTCAACGACACCTTCGGCCATCCGGTCGGCGACAAGATCCTTGCGACAGTCGGCGGCGTGCTGCGCGCCAATCTGCGCCGCGAGGCTTTCGTCGCGCGCACCGGCGGCGAGGAATTCGCGATCATCCTCGGCGACAGCAGCCAGGAAGAATGCCTCCAGATCGCCGACCGCATCCGAACCGTGCTGGCCGCAACGCCCTTCCGCAACTCCAAGACCGGCGTCAATTACGGCCCGATCACGCTGTCCGTCGGCGTCTGCATGGCGACGGCCGCCGAAGACCCGGTCGACCTCTACAACAAGGCCGACATCGCGCTCTACTCGGCCAAGAATGCCGGCCGCAACAAGACGGTTCTCTTCGAAGACGGCATGCGCAAGGAATCCGGCCGCAACTGGCTGATCTATCGCCGCTGAGAAGGCGGCGCCTTCCTGAGACGAAACCGACAAAGGGCGCCCTTCACGGGCGTCTTTTGCGTTTCTTGGCCTGCGAGGCCGCTCCAATGCGATTACCGCCGACAGGCATCGGCGCCCGCGGCGCGAGCGATTGCGATGATCTCTGGTCGGTACTCGAAGTGCATCGTGTCGAAATGATACCAGCGGCCGCCCCAGATGAAGCCGTGTTTCTCGAAGGCCCGAACGATGTCCAACGGATAGCGGTTGCGATAGCCGCCGCGGGCTTTTCCCGCCCAACGCCAATAGTCGGCAAAGCGCGTGTTGATGTCGATGGCCGCACCGAAGCTGTGGACCGACAGCGTCGCAGCGCCGGCAATCGGCCGCCAGTTGAAGGTACCGGCACTCGGGCTGAGATAGCGCTTGAGTTCGGCTTGCCGTGAAAGGTCCGCGGCAACGGCCTTCAGCGCCGCCGCCATCCCGTGCTTCCTCGTCACTTGCAGTCGCTCGCCGAACCAGTCCACGCTCACGAGATCCCGACGGACGGCCGCAGCGCTGCCGCCATAGAGCCGTTTCAGCAGCGCTTCGCTGCGGATGCGCCCCGGGTCGAAATCGACCGCCGGTGGCGTCGCACAGGCGCCGAGCGGATAGATCTGCGACAGGCTGTCCTCGACGTCGCCCGCAGCGAGTTTCTCCGCGTGGCTTTTCGTTCGGCCGTCGTCGATGACGATCGGCGGTCCACCATCCCTGAGGATCAGGGCATTACTCTCGATGCGCTCAATGGCATCAGGGTAGCTTGCTGCCAGCAGATTGAGTTTCTCCGACAGCGACGGCTCGGTGGCGGACGCCTTGCCGACCAGGATGACGAGCAGGAGTGCACCTGTCAGAGCTTGCCGCAGCACCCTCGCCTCCACCCCTTGTGCTTGCCTAATCGTGCCGATCAGCCGGGACGCAGCTTACCACATGGTCTTGGCGGCGCGCTCCGGCCATTCGCGGTCATAGGTGTCACGGTCAAAGTCCGCCTTGGCGGCTTTCAGCAGCGTGCCGGGCGTCGGCAGCGATGCCGGATCGAGGAAACGGTCGGGGTTCCAGAGCTGGGCGCGCATGACGGCGCGGGCGCATTGGAAATAGACCTCACCGATCGTCACGACGACAACGCTGCGCGGGTGTTTGCCGTCGACCTCGAAGCTCTCCGTCAAGCCAGGATCGACACTGATCACCGCCGTGCCGTTGATGCGCATCGTCGTGTTCGAGCCGGGGATCAGGAACATCAGCGCCACGCGCGGATCGCGCACGATATTGGCGAGCGAATCGACCCGGTTGTTGCCGCGCCAGTCCGGAATCAGCACCGTCCTGTCGTCGGCGATCCGCACGACGCAATCATCGTCCCCGCGCGGCGAGCAATCCAGGCCCTCCGGACCGACGGTCGCGAGCGCGCAGAAAGGCGATGCCTCGATCATCAGCCGGTATTCAGCCGTCAGCGTCTTGGTGACCTTGGCCACCGACGCTTCGCTGACGCCGCCATAGAGCGCGTTGAGTTCCTCGACCGAGGTAATGATCGACATACCGTCCTCCAATGCTCCCGAATTTCCCCGGGGAAACGATCAGGGCGCTGATCTGCGCGCAGAATCCCGGGCCAGCGACCTTTCGGCCGATAGCATGACAGACTGATGACGAGGTCAACGAAAAATAGTCAGGCGGCGACTTTTTGATCTTCCGCGTGTATGAAGGCGTTGATCCGCGCAATCACCGGTGCGGCCGAAACAATGCGCCTGTGGCCAAAACCGTTTGCCCAGTGCATTTCGACATTCGGCCCGGCTGCCGCATAACGGCGCGCATGATCGGCGGAGACTTCCTTGTCGTCTTCCGCATGGATGATGAGCGTCGGCACGGCACGCGCCTGGATCACGCGCGCGGCATCGAAATCATCAAGGCGCCGTCCGGAAAGACGCTCGACGACGCCTTCGAAGGCCACCTGCGCCTTCGGAGACAGGCGAAGAATTTTCCCGAACCCTTTGAAAAGCCAAGTCATCTCGCTCGGCGCACCGATCAGCACCAGCTTTCTTGGCATATGGCTGTGCACGTCGCAGACGATGCCACCGGCCGCACAGGCCAGGCTGCCGCCGCCGAAGGAATGGCCGACACAGACGTCGAAATTGCCGAAATGCCGCCAGGCCGCGTCGATCGCCCGAACCGCCGCCGGCATCGTCAGCGTGCGCCCCGGCGAAGCGCCGTGCCCTGGCCAGTCAAGCGTCACCACCTCGGCGCCGCCCTTGACCAGGCCGTCGATCATCGCCGCCAGATAGTCGCTGCGCGATCCCCAGCCGTGCACGAGAAGAATGCGCTTGGTGTTGGCGGCCTCGCGCGGTGCGGCGAACCGGCGCGCCAGCACCCAGCCGCCCGCATAGGACAGCGTAACCGGATGCCCCCTGGCGATCACCGGCGCTGCAGCCGCAAGCGCCGCCTTTTCCTTGGCATTCTTGGGCTTTCGGCTGGGCGTGAGGGTAAACAGCCTGAAGGCGAGCCGCCCGGCCGCCTCGGGTGAAAACGCGTCGACGCCTTTCAGCGCGTTGCGGATGACCTTGATCGCAAAGGATGCCATAGTGGGAATCTCTAAAAATGTTCAATGCTGAACATAATTGTACAACGATGAACAAAAATCAAGTGACCACAGAACATCATTTTCCCTGGGACCACCCCCGCTTTCGCAGCTGGATCGCAGTTGCCCGTGCCTGCCAATTGATGCAGCAGACGGTAACCCGCGAGATCGCCCATCTTGATATCAAGCCGCCGCACCTCGACATCCTGATCAATCTCTACCGCTTCGACGGGATCTCGCAGCAGGAACTGGCGCGCAAGCTGCTGGTCGGCCGCTCCAACATGAGCATGCTGTTGCCGCACCTGGAAAAACGCGGCCTGATCCTGCGCCGCGGTGACGAGAAGGACAAACGGGTGCTCCGGCTATCGCTGACGCCTGAGGGCCGCACGCTGACGGAGGCCGCGATGGAGATCCACACGGCGCTGATCGAAAGATTGCTCGACGATGAGTCGATCGATGACTGCCTGGTGGTCACCCGGTCCATGGAGCGGCTGATCGGCCTACTCTTGAGGGAAGAAGGCGAGCTGGCCTGAGGTGGGCGCCACACGGGCGCCGCATGCATGAAACCACGCGAGAGCGCACGGCCGTCGTCAGCGCGGCTTCTCGGCCTTGTCCCGTGACATGCCCTTGTCGGCCAGTTCCTGTTCGTAGCCGGCAAACAGCTCCGCACCCTTTTCGCCGAGTTCGTGCAGGTAGTTCCAGGTGAAGATGCCGGTGTCGTGGAAGTCGTCGAAGCCGATGCGCACCGCATAGTTGCCGGTCGGCTGAACCGAAATGATCTGCACGTTGCGCTTGCCGGGCACGGTCACGCGCTGGCCAGGCCCATGGCCCTGCACCTCGGCCGACGGCGAAAGCACCCGCAGCATCTCCGCCGAGAGATCGAAGGACGCTCCGTCGTTGAACGTCACCACAAGCCGGTGGCGATCCTTCGACACCCGCAATTCCGTCGGCCAGAATTCGCTCATTTCGCTGCTTCCTTTCGCGTACGACAAACCGGATGCCGGCCATTCGCCGTAATCTGCGTCCCCGATGCGGCATTGCTCTGAAGGACAACAATGCACTAGCGCAGAAATCGGCGCGCGAGAATTACCCGTCTCTTCCGATCAACACTTTGCGACAGTATGCGCCTTGACGCGACGATCTTCGACGACGACATTGAAGGGGCTGGGAGAAAGACGCTTGAATACAGCAACGATAGACAGATTTGGCGCTCTGCCGCTAGAGCAGAAGACAGCCCCGATGATCGACCCCTTCGGCCGGGCGATTACCTATCTGCGCGTGTCCGTCACCGACCGCTGCGATTTCCGCTGCACCTATTGCATGGCCGAGCACATGACCTTCCTGCCGAAGAAGGATCTGCTGACGCTCGAAGAATTGCAGCGTCTCTGTTCCGCCTTCATAGAGAAGGGTGTCCGCAAGCTCAGGCTCACCGGCGGCGAGCCGCTGGTGCGCAAGAACATCATGTTTCTGGTGCGCGAACTCAGCAAGGAAATCGAGGCCGGCCGGCTCGACGAACTGACGCTAACGACCAACGGCTCGCAACTTGCGAAATATGCTGCCGAGCTTGCAGACTGCGGCGTCAGGCGCATCAACGTCTCGCTCGACACGCTCGACCCGGCAAAGTTTCATCAGATCACCCGCTGGGGCAATCTCTCCAAGGTCATGGAAGGCATCGACGCAGCCCAAGCCGCCGGCCTGAAGATCAAGATCAATGCCGTGGCGCTGAAAGGCTTCAACGACGCCGAGATTCCCGATCTCATGCGCTGGGCCCATGGCCGCGGCATGGACCTGACCTTGATCGAGACCATGCCGATGGGCGAGATCGAAGAAGACCGGACCGACCACTACATGCCGCTGTCGGAAATGCGCCGGCAACTGGAAGAGCAGTTCACCTTCTCGGACATTCCCTACCGCACCGGTGGCCCTGCCCGTTACCTCGAAGTCGCGGAAACGGGCGGAAGGCTCGGCCTGATCACGCCGATGACGCATAATTTCTGCGAGAGCTGCAACCGTGTCCGTCTCACCTGCACCGGCACGCTCTACATGTGCCTGGGCCAGAACGACGCGGCCGACCTGCGTACAGCGCTGCGCGCTTCCGAAGACGATGCCTACCTCAGCCAGGTGATCGACGAGGCGATCGGCCGCAAGCCGAAGGGCCACGACTTCATCATCGACCGCGAGCACAACCGCCCGGCCGTTGCCCGCCACATGAGCGTCACCGGCGGCTGATCTTTCATCAGGATACCAATCTTGGAAGAACAACCGGCAGGCGGCCCCTCAACCGCCTGCCGGCACCTTCTCCGCGCATGTGGGGAGAAGGGAATGTGGGCACACCTTCGTGTCCCCACGTACTCCGCGTGTAAGTGGATAGCGCCTGTATGGGCGCGCTTGACCGTCCGGCACGTTCCCTCGCCCCGCCTGCGGGGAGAGGGCTGGTCAGCGGGTGCCCAAGCCGCCCGCTCCGACGCTCAAGCCGCGTAGCTTCGATTCCCCTGTCCGCGGGCGCCGATACCGTCCGTCCCGGTGCGGAAACGCTCGATCTTGTCGTTGAGCGCTTCCACCTGCCGGCGCAGGCCATGGATCTCGGCGGTGTTTTCCTCGACCATCGCGGCGTTCTGCTGGGTGATCAGTTCGACCTGATGCACCGCCGAGTTCACCTCGTTGAGACCGGTGTACTGGTCGGCGGCCGAAGCCTCGATGTTGCTGACGAGGTCGTGGATCGTGCCGATATGGCTGTTGATCACCGTCAGCGCTTCGCCGGTTTCCTGGACGAGAGCGACGCCGCTTCTCACCTGTGCCGAGCTTTCGGAAATCAGCCCCTTGATCTCGCGGGCAGCCCCAGCACAGCGCTGGGCGAGTTCGCGCACCTCCTGCGCCACCACAGCAAACCCGCGGCCCGCCTCGCCTGCCCGCGCCGCTTCGACGCCGGCGTTGAGCGCAAGCAGGTTCGTCTGGAACGCGATCTCGTCGATGACGCCGATGATCGTGCTGATCTTTTCCGAGGAGCGGTTGATCTCGGCCATGGCATCGATCGCCTTGGCGACCACCTGGCCGGAATGCTTGGCGTAGGAGTTGGTCTCGCCGACCGAAACCGTCGTCTTGCCGGCGCTTTCAGCCGTCGCGCGGACGATATCGGTCAATTGACGCAGCGCCCGCGAGCTTTCCTCGAGGGCTGCCGCCTGCTGCTCGGTCCGGCGCGCCAGATCGTCAGCCGACGCGGCGAGATTGCCGGTGCCGCCGGTGATCTCACCGGTGACGACGCGCACGTCGGCAAGCGTCGCCCGCAGCGCCTCGACCGCATTGTTGTAGGTGCGGGCCATGATCACGTAATCGGCCGGCAGATCCTCGGACATGCCCTCTTCGAGATCGCCATCGGCAAGTGCCGCGAGCACGTCGGAGAGCGCGTTCAGCGCCTGCATCTGCTCGGCCTCGATGCGGGCACGCTCAGCAGCCCGGCGCGTTTCCTCTTCCGCAGAAAGCGCGCGTGCGGCCTCGGCCTCACGACCAAGCCTGACGTTCTCGACTGCATTGTCGCGGAAGACGGCAACCGAGCGCACCATGTCACCGATCTCGTCGCCACGGTTACGGCCTTCGATGGCAACGTCGAGGTCACCATTGGCAAGCCGCGTCATCGTTTCCGTCACGCGCTTCAGCGGACCGCGCAGCGTCTCGACCAGCATCAGGCCACCGATGATGGCAAGCAGCGTACCGGCGATCATCGCCACGATCGAAACGTCGGCCGAGCGCTGGCTGTCCACCTTGCCGGCCTCCTGGGCGCTGCTGACGAAGCTTTCGAGCGTTGTGCTGGCGGCTGCGACCATCGTCGCCGCTTCGCTCTTAGCGGCCTGCCAGCGGCCGCCGACGTCGATCAGTGCGGCGGTACCCTTGTCGATATTGTCGAGCGACGGGCCGAGCTTGCCCGGCAGGTCGCGAAGGGCTGCGTTCTTGCCGCCGAGTTCGCCGAGCTTGGCTGAGGTTTCGCGAACCGCCAGGATGTCGGCCATGACCGGCTCGCGGCCGGCGGCATCGAGCGTGCGATGCAGTTCGCTGATGTGCAGCCGCGTGCTGTCGAGACGCTTGAAGGTGTCGCCCATCAGCGCCATCAGGGTCTTCAGCTGCGAGATCTCCGCATCCATGCCGACGAAGCGCTTGGCGGCCGTGTCGGAATTCTTCGCGGCCTCCTTGGCAAAATCCGCCTCGTATTTCGAGAACTTGCTGAGGATCGGCACGAGTGCGTTCTTCTTCGCCTCGTTATCCTCGCCGCCGACAAGGATCGCCTGTACCTTCGTTGCCTGATCCTTCAGTTCGGCAATCGGCGCCTGCACCTTTTCCGAGGCAATCTTTTCCGCCTCTTCGATCTGCTTCATGAGATGCGGCAGGAGCTTGTTCGCCTGGTCGATCTTGGCGTCGGGGTTGACGGCCATGGTTACCGGCAGGCGGAATTTCTTGATGCGCTCGGCAAGGCCCTGATAGGCGGCGGCATCGAAAAGCAACGCCTTGGCGAAGGCTTCCTTCTCACCCGATTCCTTGCGGATGATGTCGATCTGCTTGTAGGCGCCATTGCCCTGTTCGGTCATGTCGGCAAGGGCCTTGTCGAGCGACGCCGTTACCTGGTCGCGCTCGAGCTTGGTCGCCCAGAGCTTGTCCGTCTGGCCGCGCATGGCTTGGCCAAGCGCCAGCACCGAGGCGATTTCCGCCTTGTCCTCGGCACGGCTCAACAGGCCGTCGAGCGTCTTCACGCCGCTTTCCTGTTCGTCGATCTGGGCCGACAGGGCCGTGCGGGCCTCCTCGCTCGGCGCATCGGCAAAAGCCTGCAGCGCGCCGCGAAGCGCCTGGAAATCCGAAAGATTGTTGATGGTTTCCCGCGTCACGGTCATATGGCCGTTGAGCGTGCGGGCAGTGAAGAAGCCGATGAGACCAATGCCGGCGATTAGCGCCACGAGCGGAACCACGAAAAGCAGCACCTTGGTGACGATACGCAGCCGTTGCAGCAAGCGATCGATGAAAGACATTGCGCACCCCTGATTATTCTTATGGGAAGCAGGCCCGCGCGGCGGTTTTTCTTGGTGGAAACACCGATGGGCCATCGGCCGGAGGCTCTCCCAAGCCTCAAGCAAACGTCCCTGGAATGGCCACCCTGCAAGGTCTACTGCGGTGCCACCCCGCCGATCGCGTCATGCGAATGGATGCGGAATTGTCGCGACGATAGGCAGCGAAACTTAAGATTCCGCGAATAAGCTTATGTTCGAACACACCGGCTTTACCGGCATGCGACAGTCTTTCCGCCAAAGGTTCTCCCTCGAAGGCATCCCTTCTACTTGTCGGACAAGAAAAGTCGGAGCGGCGTGCGATCCCGTTTGCACAACCCGGCGGCCAATGCTTAAACATTGGGCGATCCATTCACGGATTCGCCTCCCCATCCGCCGGCAGCGCAGGCCGCTTGCCCGGCGTCGCAGGACAGCCAGCATGCAAGCCTCCACCAATTTCCGCGGCATTCTTTTCATGTGCCTGGCGATGGTCACGTTCTCGTGCAACGACGCGCTCGTCAAATCCGTCACCGGCGCGATGAATGTGGGGCAGATCATCTTCGTGCGCGGCTTGCTGACGACGCTGATGGTCGTTCTCGCCGCCTGGTACTTTCGCGCCTTCCGGCCGATCGGGACGCTGATGCGCCCCGCAATCCTGCTGCGCATCGCCATGGAGGCGCTGGCCTCGGTCACCTATATCTCGGCCCTCGGCCAGATCCCGCTCGCCAATGCCTCGGCAATCATGCAGGCGCTGCCCCTCGCCGTAACGCTCGGCGCCGCGCTCTTCCTCGGCGAACCGGTCGGCTGGCGCCGCTGGACGGCGATCATCGCCGGCTTCATCGGCGTGCTGATCGTGCTCAGGCCCGGCCCGGAAGGCTTCACGCCGGCGGCACTGACGGTGGTCGGTTGCGTCTTCGTCACCGCCACCCGCGACCTCTGTACCCGCCGCATCGGCCACGACGTTCCGTCGCTCTACATCACCGTGTCGACCTCGCTCGTCACCACCATTGTCGGCGCTCTGCTCATCCAGCCGATGGGCGGCTGGCAACCGATGTCGGCGACGACCTTCAGCCATATCGCCGCGGCAAGCGTTCTGCTGATGCTCGGCTACCAGACGATCGTGCTGGCAATGCGGGCCGGCGACATTTCGGTGATCGCGCCTTTCCGCTACACCAGCCTGATCTGGTCGATCGCGATCGGCATCTTCTTCTTTGCCGAGGTGCCGGATCAGTGGATGCTGGTCGGCGTCGCGATCATCATCGGTTCGGGTCTCTACACCTTCTATCGCGAGACGTTGCGCGGTCGCAAAGCCGTCGCCCAGCGCTCGCTGACCGGCCCGCTGGAATAGGAGCCGACAATGCCCGGAAGCCGCCCCTCGCCCCTGATCAGCGCATCCCTGCCCGCCGTCGTCCTTGCCGGTGGATTGTCGCGCCGTATGGGCAGCCCGAAGTTCGGCCGTCAGCTGGGCGGCCAGACGATGCTGACACGTATCGTTGACCGGCTCCGGCCTCAGGTGGCGAGTGTCGCCGTCAACCTCAACGCCGATCCGGCTGGCGCCATCGACAGAGGCGTGCTCGTCATCGCCGACACAGTCCCCGGTTTTCTCGGCCCTCTTGCCGGCGTGCTGACAGCCATGCGGCATATCGCGGCGACCAATCCGGCAGCAAGCCACGTCGTCGTCGTTCCGACCGATACGCCGTTCTTTCCGGATGATCTCGTCGCCCGAATGGTTGCTGCCCAGACAGAGCACCGGCAGATTGCCGTTGCGGCATCCAACGGGCAGATGCATCCGTTGTTCGGGCTCTGGCCTGTCACTCTTGCGGATGAACTGGAAACCTTCCTGACCAGCGACCCGAAACGCCGCGTTCGTGCCTTCATCGAAGATCACCCTTCGGTAACGGTCGATTTTCCGCTCGTCGCGACGGCAAAAGGCGCATTCGACCCGTTCTTCAACGTCAACACGCCCGAGGATCTCACCGACGCGGAGCAATGGTTGCGTTTCTTCGAGGATGAGAAAGCATGAGCGCCATGAAGATCTTCGGCATTGCCGGCTGGAAGAATTCGGGCAAAACCGGCCTGATGGTACGGCTCGTCACCGAGCTAACGCGGCGCGGCTACGTCGTCTCCACCGTCAAGCACGCCCACCACGACTTCGATATCGACAAGGTCGGCGCCGACAGCTACCGCCACCGCGAGGCCGGCGCACATGAGGTGACGATCGTCTCCGGCACGCGATTTGCCATCATGCACGAATTGCGCGGCGCCCCGGAGCCAAGCTTCGAGGAGATCCTGGCGCGGCTCGCGCCTTGCGATCTCGTCCTCATCGAAGGCTACAAGCGCGAACCGATCCCGAAGGTCGAGGCTCGCCGTCTGGAGTCAGCGAACCGCGAGCCGCTGGCGCCCACCGACCCCCACATCTGCGCAATCGCTGCCGATCATCCGGTAGAAGGCTCCGATCTGCCGGTGTTCGAGCTCGACGACACGGCGGCAATTGCCGATTTCGTCGAGAAGGTCGCAGGGTTACAGCGCAAAAGCGTCTGAAATGCGCGAAGGCGCTGCAGGCTCAACGCTGTGAGGCGCGGCGATACTCTTCGGGCAGCTTCGCCAGCAACTCCTGCGCCTTCTGCACCCCTTGCGCGGCCGCCTTGGCATACCATTCGGCCGCGGCGGAAAGATCCTGCTCCACCCCATCGCCTCTCGCATAGGCGATACCGAGAAAGAATTGCGCGTCGGCATTTCCTTGCTCCGCCGCCTTGCGGAACCACCTGACGGCAGCCGGAGCATCAATCTCCACGCCGATGCCATTGAGATAGGCGATCGCGAGATTGAACTGTGCCAAGGCATAACCCTGGTCAGCCGAAAGCTTGTAGAGCCGCGCCGCTTCCTTTGCGTTCTTCTCGATACCTTGGCCATTCGCATACATGACAGCCAGGTTGAATTGCCCTTTGGGATCTCCGCGATCGGCAAGCATCAGGAACCAGCGGTGCGCCTCGGCGTAGTTTTCATCGACGCCGGCACCTGTCAGGTACATGGCGCCGACATTCATCTGGGCTTGCGGGTTTCCCTGTTCTGCCGCCTTCAGGAACAACTCGAATGCCTGAGCCTCGTCCTTCTCGACACCGCGACCTAGCATGTAGAAGATTGCCAGATCCACCTGCGCCGAGACCATGCCCCGCTCCGCCGCCATGCGGCACCACTTCACCGCCTCCCGATCATCGCGCCCGACGCCGAAGGCGCGCACGTAGATAGTGCAGAGGAGATTCTGTGCCTGCGCGTTTCCGGCATTCGCAGCAAGCCGCAGCCAGCGATCACCCTCCTTGGTATCGACCCGCCCGGCCTCGCTGTTGAAATAGAGCCTGCCGGCATTCACCTGCCCTTCGATGTTTCCCTGCTCGGCTGCTCGCACATACCAGTTGAGCGCCTCGGGAACGCTACGTTCGACACCGGTGCCTCTCTCATACATAACGCCGAGATTGTACTGGGCGCGGGGTTCCCCCCCGATCGCGGCGCGCGACTCCCAGCGGTAGGCCTCCGCGTCATTCCTCAGCGTGCCGTTGCCCTGCAAGTAGGCGACGGCAAGATTGTGCATGGCCGCAACCAGCCCCTGGTCTGCGGCCTTCCGATACCATTCGAAGGCCGCGGCGGGATCGCGCGCCGTTCCGCGCCCCGCCTGAAGCATGTAGCCCAAATTGTATTGGGCCGCGGCATAGCCCTGCTCCGCCGCCAGCCGGTAGTAGGCAACGGCCTGCCCATCATCCTTGGCGACACCCAATCCCTGTTCGTAGTGAACGCCGATATTGTACTGGGCGGCCGGCGTCTTCTCATCGGCTGAAAGCCGAAACCAGCGTAGCGCCTCGACATAGTTCTGCTTCACACCTTCGGCACCGTTGAAATAGATCGAGCCGAGCAGGAACTGGGCTTTCGCGTTGCCCTTTGCTGCTGCCCTCCCGTACCAGCCGATGGCTTTCATGACATCGTGGGCAACACCTTCGCCGGTCTGGTAGCGCATGCCGAGATCGACCTCGGCCTCAACGTCACCGGCCTCTGCGCGCTCCAGCACCTGCTCGAATGGTGGCAAAGCCGTGCCTGCGCCATAGGCACGCGTAGGCAAGGAAGCCTGCACGAGCAGTGCGATAACGAGCCCCAAGACGACACGTTTCATCCACCCCTCCAGAACCAGTCGCATCGGGCGAGAAGCCTACGGGGAGGAACCGGCAACGGAAAACGGAATTCGACGGACCGCTACTTTGCGTCGAGCGGCGGTCTCCTGCCGACGAGACAGGAACCGCCGCGGAGGGCGCGCCGCGTTCACGGTCCACATTTGCGGCTTGCGCCAACGGCCTCGGCGCCTTTGGGTTGTTTCAACGATGCGGATATTTTCCGGTATCAGCCGTTGCTGGCGGTCAGTTCGTCGCGCCGACGGTCATTTCGTCCGGAATGTCGTTCAGCCGGACGAAGCTGTAGCCCTTCGCCTTGAGGTCGAGGATGCCGCGGGCAACGCCGGCGCCGGCGGAATGGGTCGGTTGGTTGATATGTGCGATGATGACGTCGCCGTCCTTGGCGGCGCGAATGCGCTTTTCGGCCATCGCAGCCCCGAGAAGCGAACCACCATCGCCGTTCACCGAGTAGCCGGCGATGCGGTAGCCCTTGGCGCGGATCTGGCTCATCGACGAATGGGTGTACTTGGCCGTTGCGCCGCGAAACCACTTCGGCGCCGGCAGGCCAAGCGCCTTGATTGCGATAGCACCGCCATCGACTTCGGCCGCGACCGCGGCTTCCGAGCCTGCTGCCGCGATGCCATAGACGGAGATCTTCACGTCGATCGGCGGCACGTGCATGGCGCCGTGGTCCTCGATCTCGAACAGATCCGGATGCGCCTTCATGACCTCGACGACGAGGCCGTTGCGCTTCAGCCAGCGCGCGGTGACGAAGATCGTCGCGGGGATGCGGTTTTCGATCAGTGTGCCGAGGATGCGCATGTCGGTGGCGCCGCTGCAGGCGTCAAGCGTCAGCGCCACCCGCGGCGCTCCGCCTTTTCCCTCGGGATTGGCAGGGAGACGCAGATCCGGCTCGACGAGCCCGGGCGCGGCGATGGCCGAATGGGCGAGCGTGGTTGCGGCAATAAGCGCGAGTGCAAAGGCTTTCATGGCAATCCGGGAAGAAAAGTCTGGGAAGGAAAGTCAAACGACAGAAACCCGCCTTTTGCGAGGCGGGTTTCCTGGTCTTATCCGGGCAATCCCCGAAGCTTGACCCGCGCAGCGCCAATCACTTTGGCGCTGCGCGGGCCCTGTTAGTGCTGCGCGAAGCCCTGTTAGCGCTGTGCGACCGGCCGAACCAGCGGGGTCACACGGCGAATGGTGACGCGACGGTTCTGCTGCTCGGCGTCCTGGGTGCGAACCTTCAGGAAGCGCTCGCCATAGCCCTGGGTCGCCAGGTTTTCCGGCGGAATGCCGTAGACTTCGGTCAGCAGCGAGGCGACCGATTCGGCACGCTTGTCGGAGAGCACCAGGTTTGAGCGGTCCGAGCCGACGGCATCGGTGTGGCCTTCGATAAAGAAGGTTTCACCCGGATCCTTGGCGAGGATCTTCTCCATCGCGGCTGCGACCTTGCGCATGGTCTTGGCCTGCGACATCGACACTTCGGCGCTACCCGTCGGGAAGGTGATCGTGTCGAGGTCGACGCGGCGCACCTTGTCGCGCAGGCGGGCGGAGTGGCGGACTTCGTCCATGGTGTAGACGCGTTCGACACGCTCGACCGGCGGCTCGGCCAGGAACTCGTAGTAGTCGCGATCCGGATCGTCGGAAACGTCGGCGATGTAGTCGCGGACCGGGATGCGCAGGCGCATCGGCGGCAATTCGTAGCCGACGTCGATGATTGCCGGACGCGGACCCTCGTCACGCTCGGGCGCATAGATCATCAGGTATTCGTTGCCGTCGCGGTCGACACGCGAGCGCTGCAGGATGTCGCCGTAACGGTTGTAGACGGTAACGATCCGGTAGCCGCCCGGACGCACGATGGTTTCGCGGGTACGACCGCGCGGAAGCTGATCGTAGTAGGTCTCTTCCGCATCGTAACGCAGGCGCGGACGGTCGTCGCCACGCACGAAGATCTGGTCACCGACACCGAGGATCACCCGGTTGTCGACTTGCTCGACGATCTTCACCTCGGTGATGTTGTTGGTGATGTTGTTGACCGTCGTGTTGTTGTTGATCACCGTGTTGTTGATAACAGTGTTGTTGACGATGTTGGTCGTCTCCGGAACCACGAAGACCGGAGCCTCATCGACGCGCGTACCCTTTTCGTTGAGGTTCGCTTCGATCTTCTGCGGCAGGTCGGCCGGCATCTCGGCAGCGATCGCAGCCTGCGCTGCGGCATCGTCGGCCGGCGGCGGGGCGTCCTCTTCCTTGGCGCGCAGCTCCTCACGCAGCTTCTGGCGCTCTTCGCGCGCCTGGTTGCCGCCGGCATTGTCGGCGTCCTTGTCGCTGTCGAGCACGGCAGCACCGTTTTCGACCGGCAGGACGACGGTTTCGTCGGTCGCGGCCGGATCGTCGGCGATCTTCACCTTCTCTTCTTCGGTGCGGGTGTCGACCACTTCCGGAGCCGGCTGTTGCACCTGCGGCTGCTCGGCCGTTGCCGGCTGCTCCGTGCCGGGCACGGGCTGCCCCTCGCCGGTCTGCGGCTGCTCGGTACCCGGGACCGGCTGTCCCTCGCCCGTCTGCGGCTGTTCTGCACCAGGCACCACCTGACCTTCGCCGGTCTGCGGCTGTTCTGCACCAGGCACAGGCTGGCCCTCACCAGTCTGCGGCTGCGGCTCGACGGCGGGAGCGGTTTCGCCACCAGCCTTCTGTTCTTCGGCAGCCTTCTGCTCTTCGGCAGCCTTCTGCTCTTCGGCAGCCTTCTGCTCTTCGGCAGCCTTCTGCTCTTCGGCAGCCTTCTGCTCTTCGGCAGCCTTCTGCTCCTCAGCAGCCTTCTGCTCCTCAGAAGCCTTTTGCTCTTCAGCAGCCTTCTGCTCTTCGGCTGCCTTCTGCTCTTCAGCAGCCTTGCGGGCAGCCTCTTCCTCAGCAGCCTTCTGCTGCTCGGCGGCCTGGCGGGCAGCCTCTTCCTCAGCGGCCTTCTGCTGTTCGGCGGCCTGGCGTGCGGCTTCTTCGTCAGCAGCCTTCTGCTGTTCGGCAGCCTGGCGGGCAGCCTCTTCCTCAGCGGCCTTCTGCTGTTCGGCAGCCTGGCGTGCGGCTTCTTCCTCAGCGGCCTTCTGCTGTTCGGCGGCCTGGCGTGCTGCCTCTTCTTCAGCGGCGCGCTGCTGTTCGGCAGCCTGGCGCGCGGCTTCTTCTTCCGCCTGACGCTGCTTCTGCAGCAGCAGCTCCTCGTCGGATTGGCCACCGCCCTCCTGTGCAACCTCGAATGGCTTCATCAGGCTGTCGGCCACGGCGGGCGGAACCGCCACGGACACCGACAGCACCGGCAGCGCGACGGTCGCAAACAGCTTGGATCGAATCGACATTTTGTCTTCCTTCCTCTTCCTGGGAGGTCCTGGCCCGCATCCTCTCGTCAACCTGTGACACGCTGAAGAAGAGAATGCGAACACGAATACTTACGGGGCCTTGACCCAAGGTTTCGGCTTTTTTGTGTTGGCCGCGAGACGCGCGGTCCAATGCAACGCTCAAACCGCGAGCCGGTTCCTTGACAAGGGCTAGCGGAGGCAAGATTAACCGCCGCTGAACGCCCCGTTCATGTTTCGCCCGCACGGAAAACCACAATCATCGGTCGAAACTTGATTCCCGTTGAGCGCCTTCGCTTTCCTGTTGATTTTTAGTGGAAAAGAGTACGAATATCGCCACAACCGGCGGCAGACGCCCCGGCTGAAATTGGCATCCGCGAAAAACAACAATGCCGGATGTCGACCAACAGAGAGGACTATCATGCGTATTTCCAAGCGGCTGGCAGCCGCCGCATCGGCTGCCGTTTTCGTGCTCATGGCAGGCTCGGCCATGGCCGACGGCGAAAAGGTCGTGATCGGCACGGAAGGCGCCTACCCGCCCTTCAACAACCTGGAAGCGGACGGCACGCTGACGGGCTTCGACATCGACATCGCCAAGGCGCTCTGCGTGGAAATGAAGGCCGAGTGCACTTTCGTGACGCAGGACTGGGACGGCATCATTCCGGCGCTCATCGCCAAGAAGTTCGACGCGATCATCGCGTCCATGTCGATCACCGCAGAGCGCAAGGAAAAGGTCGACTTCACCAACAAGTACTACAACACCCCGCCGGCAATCGTCGTGCCGAAGGATTCGCCGATCACCGAGGCGACCGCAGCCGCCCTTCAGGGCAAGGCGCTCGGCGCGCAAGGCTCGACCACCCATTCCAACTATGCCGAAGCGCATATGAAGGGTGCCGAAATCAAGCTCTATCCGACGGCTGACGAGTACAAGCTCGACATCGCCAACGGCCGTATCGATGCGGTCATCGACGACGTCGTCGTGCTCTCGGAATGGCTGAAGACCGCTGACGGCGCCTGCTGCAAGCTGCTCGGCACCCTGCCGATCGATCCCGTTATCAACGGCGACGGCGCCGGTATCGCGGTCCGCAAGGGCGACGATGCGCTGCGCGAGAAGTTCAACAAGGCGATCGAGGCGATCCGCGCCAACGGCAAGTACAAGGAAATCAACGAAAAGTACTTCCCATTCGACGTTTATGGCAGCTGATTGACGGTTTCCGGTACGATTTCCTAGTGAATCATGCCGGAAAAACGTCGGTTAATGCGAAAATTGCAACGGCGGATGGCTTGCCCTTCCGCCGTTTTTGTTTGACAAGTGCCTAAAACAAAGCGCGATCGATACGCATAAAAACAGCGCAAAAGGGGAAATCTCTGACATGAGCGGGTTGTTTGCCGGCTTCTATTCCATCCTCTCCTGGATCGGATCGATCGTCGATCCATTCTGCGGCCCGGTCGGGGTCTTTACCTGGCTCGCACCTGGCACGTTGCTGGCCTGCGGTGACACCGGATGGGGCGACGATATCGCCCACGGCTTCGTTATTACCGCGAGCCTTGCCATCGCCACGCTGCCCGTCGGCCTGCTGATCGGCTTCTTCATCGCACTCGGCAAGCAGTCCGAGGAGCGCACCGTGCGACTGGCCTCCAACATTTACACGACGATCTTCCGCGGCCTGCCCGAACTGCTGACGCTCTTCATCGTCTATTACGGCCTGCAGATCCTCGTCCAACAACTGCTGGCATCGCTCGGCTACGACGGTCCGGTCGAGATCAATGCCTTCTTCGCCGGCATGATCGCACTCGGCGTCGTCTTCTCCGCCTATTGCTCGGAGGTGCTGCTGTCGGCTTTCAAGGCCATCCCGCATGGACAATACGAAGCCGGTGACGCCCTTGGCTTGCATCGCGGCCGCACCATGCGCCTTATCATCCTGCCGCAACTCGTGCGCATCGCCCTGCCCGGTCTCGGTAATCTCTGGATGGCGCTGCTCAAGGATACCGCCCTCGTCTCGGTCGTCGGCCTGACCGACATCCTGCGCCAGACCGGCATTGCCGCCCGCGTGACCAAGCAGGCCTTCGAGTTCTACGGTGTTGCCTGCGTGCTCTTCCTGATCCTCGCGATGATTTCCTCGATCGTCTTCTCCCATATTGAACGGCGAACCAAACGGGCGGAGATGGGCCGATGAGTGTCGTTGCAACGATGATCCCGCCGCAGGCGCCGCCACCGGTTCCGCCGAAGCCCTACACGCTCACCCGCTTGGTCGGCAGCGTTGCGCTCGGCATCTGGCTGGCACTCGGCGTCGGTATCTTCCTGACCGTCGTTGGCGGCTGGGATCCGGACAAGTTTGCCAAATACGGCCCGCGCTTCATCAACGGCCTCGGCGTCACGCTGATGCTGGTCGGCCTTTCGATCGTCATGGGCGCCATCCTGTCGCTGCCGATCGCCTTTGCCCGCATGTCGAAGAACAAGGTCCTGTCGTGGTTCGCCTACGGCTACGTCTACTTCTTCCGCGGCACGCCGCTGCTGGCACAGCTCTTCCTGATCTACTACGGCCTCGGCAGCTTCCGCCCGCAGCTGGAAGCGGTTGGCCTGTGGTGGTTCTTCCGCGACGCGTGGAACTGCGCGATCTTCGCCTTCACGCTCAACACCGCGGCCTACCAGGCGGAAATCCTGCGCGGCGCGATCGAGAGCGTGCCGCGCGGCCAGCGCGAAGGCGCTGACGCGCTTGGCCTTCCCCAGCGCGTCGCCTTCTGGAAGATCATCCTGCCGCAGGCGATGATCGTGGCACTGCGCCCCTACGGCAACGAGATCATCCTGATGATCAAAGGCTCGGCGATCGTCGCGATCGTTACCGTCTTCGATCTCATGGGCGAAACCCGCTACGCCTTTTCCCGCACCTTCGACTTCCAGATGTATATCTGGGCAGCCATTCTCTACCTCATCATGGTCGAGATCCTGCGCAACATCTGGAGTCTGCTGGAAGCACGGCTGACCCGCCATTTGAAGCGATAGGCTTTCTACGCCGGTTTCGAACAAGCTTGGCAGCACTCCCTGAGAGAGGCTGCCAAGCTTTTGTTATTTCACGAGAAAGTTTCACTTCGGGACAGATATTAGCCCTTGATTAACAAATCAGGCGTTTCATCATAGGGACCAACCTTTGCGAGAAGTGAGGTCCACATGACGAACGAGATGGAACTTCAGCTCAAGGGATACGGACTGACGACGGCGCAGATCCTCTACCACCTGCCCGACCATCCGGCCTTCCTGCAAACCTATATCTGGCAGCACTACGACATCGCGCCGGACTTCCCGGAAATGCGCAGCTTCCTGAAATTCTGGGAAGAGAAACTGGACGGGCCGCTGCATTCGGTGCGTTACGTCCACCGCAAGCTGATCTCGGCCACGGAATGGCGCGCACTGAAGGGCGAGCTCATTCTGCACTGAGAGCCGCCGACGGCGACCGCGCTCTGTCACCAGGAACCCTGGATCGGCGAGATGTGACGCCCGGCGCCCTTAGACATGTACCTCTCCATGCGCGAGTTCGCCTTCGCGCGGCTCCTTGTGCAGCGAGCCGTAGAGCACCAGCCCGTAAAACAGCACGACACCGATGATCACCGGCCAGCCCGGCAAGGGACCGAGGGCTGCATTCTGGGCGACGTCCATCCAGGAGCGCACGTGGCCGAAGGGCTCGCCATTGGTGGAGATCTTCGGCGAGGAAATCTTCAGCGCCCACGCGAGCAGCAGGATCAGATACATCCAGCAATAATTGCGCTGCAGCCGGCGGCAAAGCGCCTCGCGGTAGCTCATCAGGAAAGCGGGCTTGCGCAGGCTCTTGGCGATCGACGCCGCCCAATTGAGGTTCGGCGTGCCATCGGGCGCCAGGATCTGGGCGAAGTAGCCGCGCTCGAGTTGCCGTACCCGGGCGCGATAGACATCGAAAAAGCGATAGCGCCGGGCTTCGATAAGGAGCAAGAGCGTAATCAGCAGCATGGCGAAGAGCAGCACGCCATGATGCGACGACGGTGTCGACAGCGAGACCGAAAGCAACGCCGCAACGACGGTGATTGCCCAGTTGGAGGTCCGGTCAATGCGATCGCGCCAGCCGGCCATGCGCCCCATTTCGCCGCGATAATAGTGCACCACCGCGTTGATCTGTTCCTGCGACGTCTGCGGCAAAGGCGGGCCCTTCGGCTCCTTCGTTTCGGCGCTCAAGATCAGCGGCCCAAGCTCGGCGGACATCGGCATTCCTCCCGTCTTTTCTTATGCTTGCGATGATGACTCCTTTCCTGTCGCCGATAAATCCCGATGGCGCCGCATGGCGACGTTTTTCGTCAGGAAGGCCAATGAAATCCTGCCACTGACCGCCAAAACGCCAGATCCACGCACGCAAACCTTTCGCCGACGGCGATTGCCAAAAACCGGCTGCGGACGTAAGAAGCGCCCATGACCCAGAAAAGCACGAAAATCGACGAAGAAGCGCTGGCCGAGGCCTATAACCGCGCCCTCTCCCTGGAAAAGTCCGGCAAGTTCGATGCCGCGGCGCAAGCCTATGCCGAAGTGCTGGCGCTCGATCCGGAAGACCACGGCGGCGCTGCCGTGCGGCTGGCCTCGATGGGTCGCGGCGAAACGCCGGTGAAGGCGCCCGACGCCTATGTCGCCACGCTCTTCGACCAGCATGCCGAAGTTTTCGACAACGTGCTCGTCGACCAGCTCGGCTACTGCGTGCCGCTCCTCGTCCGCCAACGCCTGCAAGCGCTTGAACTCGGGCCCTTCGACCGCGTGCTCGACCTCGGCTGTGGCACGGGCCTGACCGGCGGCGCGCTCCGCGACATGGCCGAAGACATCACCGGCGTCGACCTCTCCGAGAACATGGTCGAGATTGCCCACGAAAAAGATCTCTACGAGACGCTTTACGTTGCAGAGGCGGTCGACTTTCTCGACGACAACGACGACGAGCCCTTCGACCTGATCGTCGCCACCGACGTGCTTCCCTATATGGGCGCGCTCGAAGCGCTGTTCTTCGGCGCGGTCGACAACCTCGTGCCGGGCGGCCTGCTGATCTTCTCCAGCGAAACCCTGCCGGCAGACATCTTCGCCGGCCGCAATTTCATGGTCGGCCCGCACCAGCGCTTTGCCCATGCCGAGAGCTACCTGCGCGACCGTCTCGCCGCCACCGGCTTCGAGATCGTCGAGGTCGGCGACATCACGGTGCGCCTGGAAGAAGGTGAGCCCATCGCCGGACATCTGGTGGTCGCGTGTTTCAAGCCCTGATTGAGCCATGACGGCATCATGAGAAGGGAGCATCGCACGATGCTCCCTTCACTCTTTTCCGCACCCGCGCCATCGGCTACACCAAGGCGAAAGCAATGGGAGTATTCGGAAAATGGCAAAGGTTGCATTCATCGGTCTCGGCGTCATGGGCTACCCCATGGCCGGCCACCTCAAGGTCCGCGGCGGGCACGAGCTGACGGTCTATAACCGCACCTTCGCCAAGGCCGAGAAGTGGGCGGCCGAGTTCGGCGGTCGCGCGGCGCGCACCCCGGCGGAAGCTGCCGATGGCGCCGATTTCGTCTTCTGCTGCGTCGGCAATGACGACGACCTGCGCTCTGTAACGACGGCCAAGGACGGCGCCTTCGAAAGGCTGAAGGCCAACGCCGTCTTCATAGACAACACCACGGCCTCCGCTGAGGTCGCCCGCGAACTCTACGAAGCGGCCAAGGGCCGCAATGCCCACTTCATCGACGCCCCGGTTTCCGGCGGCCAGGCGGGTGCCGAAAATGGCGTTCTGACGGTCATGTGCGGCGGCGACGAAGGCGCCTTCGACCGCGCCAAGCCGGTCATCGAAGCCTTTGCCCGCATGGTCGGCCTGATGGGTCCGGCCGGCGCCGGCCAGATCACCAAGATGATCAACCAGATCTGCATCGCCGGCCTCGTCCAGGGGCTCGCCGAAGGCATCCACTTCGGTAAGAAAGCGGGCCTCGACATCGAGAAGGTCGTCGACGTCATCTCCAAGGGGGCAGCCGGCTCCTGGCAGATGGAGAACCGTCACAAGACGATGAATGCCGGCAAGTACGATTTCGGCTTTGCCGTCGACTGGATGCGCAAGGACCTCGACATCGTGCTCGCCGAAGCCCGCCGCAACGGCGCCAAGCTGCCGGTGACCGCGCTGGTCGACCAGTTCTACGGCGATGTGCAGGAAATGGGCGGCAACCGTTGGGATACGTCCTCGCTGCTCGCCCGCCTCGAAAAGTGAGCCTTAGCCCGTCCTCGACCGCGGGCGAGATTATCGCTCACCTGCGGTCTCTCGGCTCTGAAGACAATCTCGCCGGCATGGCGCGTTTCGGTATCGTCACCGACGCCGCCATCGGGCTCTCCAATGTCGAGCTGCACAAGATCACCCGGCTGGTGAAGACCGATCACCGCCGGGCGCTGGAGCTCTGGCAGTCCGGCATTCGCGAGGCGCGTATCCTCGCCGCCTTCACCGCCGATCCGAAAGTACTGACGCTCGACGAGGCGCGCCGTTGGGCGGAAGATTGCAATTCCTGGGAAGTGGTCGATACCGTCGCCGACCTTTTTATTGCTGCACGCTTCGAAAGCGAACTGATTCCGGAATTTGCCGCCGACGAACGCGAATTCGTGCGGCGCATCGCCTTCGCGATGATCGCGACGGCTGCGGTTCACCTGAAGAGCGAACCGGACACAACGCTTCTCGCCTGGCTGCCGTTGATCGAGAAGCATTCCGGTGACGAGCGCAACTTCGTGAAGAAAGCGGTCAACTGGGCGCTCCGGCAGATTGGCAAGCGCAATGCCGCCTGCCACGGCCCGGCCCTTGCGCTTGCAAAGCGACTGGCGGAAAGCTCGAACCGCGCCGCCCGCTGGACGGGCAAGGACGCGGTTCGCGAACTGTCGAACGACAAGATCCTGGCAAGGCTTGGCCCCGCCTGAGCCTGATAGCGGAGGTCAGTCTTCGCTGGACTTCGCCTGGTCGATCATCATGTAGTCGAGCGGCAGCTCGGTCGTGTACTTGATCTGCTCCATGGCGAAGACGGAGGAAACGTCGCGGATCTCGATCTTGGCGATCATGCGCTTGTAGAAGGCGTCATAGGCGGCGATGTCAGGCACGACGACACGCAGCAGATAGTCGACGTCGCCACTCA
>JAESGS010000563.1_pt1 | contig 24118 bp, 25 predicted proteins | sample 9269761 | NCBI WGS metagenome assembly JAESGS01 (sample SAMN15741799, study PRJNA653493) | algae metagenome | isolation source: Cyanosarcina radialis HA8281-LM2 and co-occurring heterotrophs from damp... | place: USA: Makauwahi cave, Hawaii | collected 2011-01-06 | reverse complement strand
GGAACGATTGCGGGCATGTTCTCCCCCTCATCCTCCCACGCCTGCGGCGTGGCGATGTCAATGGACATCGCCTTCTCCCCGTTGGGGGGAAGGGTGCTGGAATCAAAACGCCCGCCGGTCGCCCTCGGATCAGGTCCGAGGATGACCGTGCGGGCGCGGTTCTGGCGGCGGAATTCAAGCACAAGGCCGCGCGGCGCGTAAGGCAGTTTCTTCGATCGGCCGGCGACCGGACGCCGCTCTCACCACACCTCGCCGGTGATGTCGGCGCGCACGCGCTTGCGCAATTCGTCGATCGCGCGCAGGGCCTGCTTCAGCAGCGTCCGCTCCCGGCGCGACAAGGCATCGGGGTCGACGAAGTTGCCCACCTTGCGGCCCGCGTGGAAGTCGTCGAGCTGCTGCCGCAGAAGCAGGAAGGTGACATGGGTGAAGGCGGCGGTCAGCTCGTCGTTGTCGTTGCGGTCGATGATGCCGCGCGCGGCGAGCGCCGCCAGGCGCGGCAAGGTGCCGGTTTCGGCGATGCCGTATTTGAGCGCCCAGAGCCGTGCCGACGCGACGAGCGGCATGGTGCCGCGCATCTTTAGGTCGACGCGGCCGGGATGGTCGCCGGAGGCATCCCGGCGGATGCCACCGAAAAACCCCAAAGCCACGGACCGGCTCGTCTCGTCGCGGCACATCATGGCCAGCAGGACCGGGTGGCGCTTCAGCGTCTCCATCACGGAGGTCCGGAGCGTCTCGGCCGGCCCGACTGGACCGGCGATGGCGCGGAAGTCGAGAAAGATGTCGGCGAAGAGGACCGCGACCGGGCTCCGCCGCTCCGCCCAGTATTCGAACTGGTCGCGCCACTGCGTTTCCGTCTTGCGCCAGAGCGGATTGCTGGCCATGACGTTGCCCTTGCACAGCGGGAATCCGACCTTGTCGAGGTCGAGTGTGAAGCGCTCGGCCAGGGCCCTGAAGAAGGCGTCGACGCGGTTGTGATCCGCGTCCGGATAGTCGGCGAGGATGAAGCCGTTGTCCTGGTCGGGCTGCAGGAAGTTCTCGCCGCGTCCGCCCGACCCCATGATCAGCAGCGTGAACGGCACCGGCGGCGCGCCCCATCCCTCCCCCGCCATCGTCGCCAGCACCGCCTCCAGCACGCGACGGTGGATGTCCTGGTTGATGTCCGTGATCAGGGCCTGGATGTCCGGCGCCGGCAGGTTGTCCGCCAGCAGCTCGCTGGCGAGCTCGGCCTGAGCCTGCTTCGTCCGCGCCAGGCCCTCGAGCGTGACTTCCTGCGTCAGGCGCTCGATCTGCGCGACCATCGTGGTGCTCGCCGCGGCGAGCGCTTCGTGCAGGTCAAGCATGCCGATGGGCCGGCCCGCCGCATCGACGACCGGCATGTGGCGCAGGCCGAGGCGCCGCATGCGCGCCACCGCGCGATAGAGGAAGTCGTCCGCCGCCACGGTGACGACCGGCCGGGTCATGACGGCGTCCACGGGCGTCGCGGGGTCCAGCCGGAAGGCGACCCGCCGCGCGACATCCTGTTCGGTCAGGATGCCGGCAATGCGGCCGGCCGGGTCGAGAATCAGCGCGCTCGAGGCATTCTGCGCGGCCAGCTCGGCAACGACGTCGAGCAGCGCGGTGCCCTGCTGGCATGTAACCGGCGGGGGGCGCATGAAATCACGCGCCAGTTTTGTAAAGATCGCGGTCTGGGATCGGACGGCCATTCGGGGAGCCCCGTTTCAGCCGCCGACCTGTCTTGCGGAGCCGAACAGGTCCGCCACGACCGCGGAGGGATCAAGACGGCGGTCGAATTCGTCGCACTGGCTCAGGATTTGAAACCGGACGTTGGCGAGCAGGGCCGGCTTGTCCCGCACCCGAAGATCGGGGTGAATTGGCAGCGTATCATAAAGCCGGAGAGCTGAGACCTCCCCCACCTTCACCGCGGGCATCGGCTCCGCGACCTGCGCGCGCGCCAGACGGTCACGCAACGTCGCGATCTCGGCCGACCAGCCCGCCGACCTGTGCGCCGGCGGCTTGTGCCCGGCAAGTATCGCCTCGAACAGGTCGGTCAACGCCCCCGCGAGTTCCGGTCCCTGAGTGCCGGCCGCGGCCCGGAGGCGGCCTTCGGTCAGGACGACCAGGTCAGCCAGAACCGCGGCATAAGCCTCCCACCGGGATACCTCGAAGGCCTGCGCGAACTCCGCCTCACAATTGAGGTCCTTGAGCGTCAGCCCCGTCTTCACATGGCAGTAGCCGACGACGCTCTGCTGGGCGACGAGCGCCGCCCGCTGATCCAGGAACTCGAGAAGGTCCCTGCGCGACCCGATAGGCGCCTGTCGCCAGCGACGCAAGAATCGATTCAGCACGAAGAGTCCCATTTCTTCCCATTGATTTAACTGCCAGTCCCTGCTCCGCGCCGGGTTGTCCCGCTTTTTGTTCCATGGTATAGGGCTCTTGGCAGAAAAAGAACTAAGCTGTCTTACGGGGAGGACGTTGCCCACGTCCGGCGAAGCCAAACGGGAACACTCAGGTCTGATGCAGGGCGGCCGATCGCCCGTGCATGCGCGGCTGCTTATGCGGACCGCGCTTCGCCCATGCCCTCAGTCCAATAAATCATCAATCGCAAGGGGTACAGGAGAATGAGTCCACAGATACCGCCCGAACGGGCCCGCGCGCACTGGCATCGCACATCGACATTAATGTGGATCACGCTGGCGATCTGGTTCTTCTTCAGCTTCGTGATCCATTTCTTTGTCGGGGCATTGAACACGATCACGATCCTCGGATTTCCGCTCGGCTTCTACATGGCTGCGCAGGGCTCGCTGATCGCCTTCGTCGTCCTGATCTTCTGGTACGCAAGCCGCCAGAACCGGATCGACGAAGAGTTCGGCGTTGAAGAAGAGAGCTGAGGGAGGTCGCCATGGCATATCAAGTCGGCGAAGGGGATTTCGTCAGCAACCTGCGTAAGATTTACGGGGTCTATACCGGCGGCTTCATCGGGTTCGTGATCCTGCTCGGCATCCTCGAGCAGATCGGCGTCCCCAACCAGGTGATCGGCTACCTGTTTGTGTTCCTGACGATCGGCGTCTACGCGGCGATCGGCATCATGTCGCGCACCGCGCAGGTCTCGGAATACTACGTGGCCGGCCGGCGCGTTCCCGCCTTCTACAACGGCATGGCCACGGGCGCGGACTGGATGAGCGCGGCGTCGTTCATCGGCATGGCGGGCACGCTCTACCTGCTCGGCTACGACGGGCTTTCCTTCGTTCTCGGCTGGACTGGCGGTTACGTCCTCGTCGCCGTGCTGCTCGCACCGTTCCTGCGCAAGTTCGGCGCCTACACCGTGCCCGACTTCCTCGGGGCACGTTACGGCGGCAACGTTGCGCGCGCCGTCGGCATCGTCGTCCTCCTGGCCGCCTCGTTCACCTACGTCGTGGCCCAGATCTACGGCGTCGGCATCATCGCCTCGCGCTTCCTGGGCATCTCGTTCGAGTGGGCAGTGTTCGTCGGACTCGCCGGCATCCTGGTCTGCTCCATGCTCGGCGGCATGCGGGCGGTCACCTGGACCCAGGTCGCCCAGTACATCATCCTGATCATCGCGTACCTGGTCCCGGTCGTCATCCTCTCGGCCCAGGTCACGGGGGTACCGATCCCGCAGGTGATGTACGGGCAGGTTCTGCAGAAGATCGCCGCGATCGAGCCCACGATCGGCGCAGCCAAAGCGCACGCGGCGCCGTTCCTGACATACGATCCGCTGAACTTCTTCGGCCTGATCTTCTGTCTGATGGTGGGTACCGCGTCGCTGCCGCACGTGCTCATGCGCTTCTTCACCACGCCTTCGGTGCGTGAGGCGCGTGCATCGGTCGGCTGGGCACTGTTCTTCATCTTCATCCTGTACTTCACGGCCCCGGCCTACGCCGTGTTCGCGAAGTACGAGGTCTACACCAACGTGATCGGTCAGCCGATCGCGCAGCTTCCGGCCTGGGTTCAGGCTTGGGGCCAGGTGGGCCTGGTATCGGTGAAGGACATAAACGCCGACGGCATCCTGCAGCTGGCGGAGTTCACCATCAACGCCGACGCGATCGTTCTGGCGACGCCGGAGATCGCGGGCCTGCCCTACGTGGTGGCCGGCCTGGTGGCAGCGGGCGGACTGGCCGCGGCGCTTTCGACCGCGGACGGGCTGCTCCTCGCCATCGCCAATGCGCTGTCGCACGACATCTACTACCGCATGGTGGATCCGACGGCGTCCGCGGCACGTCGCCTGTCAGTCTCGCGCATCCTGCTGGTCCTGGTCGCCATCGTCGCGGCATACGTGGCCAGCACCAAGCCCGCCACGATCCTCGCGATGGTGGCCTGGGCCTTCTCGCTTGCGGCCTCGGGCCTGTTCCCGGCGCTCGTGATGGGGATCTGGTGGAAGCGCACGACTTCCATGGGCGCGATCGCCGGCATGATCGCGGGCTTCGGCGTGTGCCTCTTCTACCTGCTCGGCACGCAGTACTGGGGCATGCCGCTCTGGTTCGGAGTGCGCAACATCTCGTGCGGGCTGTTCGGCATCCCGGTGGCGTTCATCGTGACGTGGATCGTCAGCCTGATGACGCCGGCGCCCTCGCAGCAGATGCAGGACTTCATCGACTCCATCCGCATCCCGCGCGGCGGACCGGTGATGGACTCGGGCGCCCAGCCGACGGGGCACTGACCCGACAGCTAATCAAGAAAATATCTCAAACCTCGGCAGGGCCCGCTTCGGCGGGCCCTTTTCTTTTCGCCTGCCTCCCGAGGCTCTTGTATAGAAGGGGCGGGAAACGACGGAGCAACCATGGGAGAGGAAGGCATCTGGTGGTCGTACTGGCACTACCACCTTCCCAATTATGTCCTTTCGGTCGTTTTCTATTCTCTGCTCGGCCGCTTCTTGCTCGGATTCTTCGTGGCGCCGGACTCGCAGAATTACATCTTTCGATGGTTCCGGCTGCTGACCGACTGGATCATCCGCCCGGTCCTCTTCATCACGCCGCAGGCCCTGCACGGCATTCTGATTCCGCCGATCGCCGCCTTCTGGATCGTGATAGCCCGGATCGTGTTCTTCGCCGCAATGTTCAGCGCCGGTCTGACGCCGCGCATCGGACCGCCCGGCTGAGCCCGCGTCCCAGGAGACCCGCATGGATCGTCAATCCCTGCTTGTTGCCGTGCTGGCCATCTGCATGATGAACGGCCTGTTCTCGCCGTTCCTTGCCCTGGCCCTGCCGATCACCACCGCGCTCTTGCCCGCCCCCATTCCGTGGTCGGGACAGTGGGTGCTCTTCTTCAGCATCGTGTTCGTCTCGACCGCTACGTTACTCTTCAGCGGCGTTCCGGCCGCCCTATACGAGCGGCTCGTGGAACGGAATCCGCAGGGCACGACGGCGATGTACGTCTGGCTGGGCGCCGCCGCGCTCCTCAGCCTGCCGGCGCTGGGAGCCTTGAGCCGGCTTTAGGCCGCCCGCGTCCGCTGACGAAGATTTGAGTTGCCCCACCCTCGCGTGTGCGGCCGGCCGCCCTATACTTCCGGGGTTCGGAACAGCGCTGACGCCCTGCCGTTGTTAGTCGGGTGCCACGGAGCCGCTGATGGAACAGATCAGGCACTTTGCCGACATCTCCATACGCCGCGGCTGCGCCTTCGGCTTCCTCGCGATCATGACCACCATGGTCGGAACGTCCTCTCAGATGCTGCTGTCGGCGAAGATCGGGGCGACCTTGCTCACCCTGATGAGCATCATCCTCGTCCTGAAGGCAGTCCAGGCGCCGAGCCGCAACTATAAGCGCACCGAGGTTTGGATCCTGCTGGGCCACCGCCACGACCTGCCGGAAGCCCGCGCCCAGCAGGTCTTCGGAAGCATCCTGCGGGAGCGCTATCTGTGGCACGCGACAGTGGCGGCGAGCATCGCCATGGCCTTGTGGCTGCTGACGCTCTCGATCAGGCTGTTTACCTCGGCCTAGCGCTCGCTCCTTCCTCAACGCTGACAAGGCTGGCAAGGCCACGCACGATGCTTTAGCCATTGCACCTCCGAGGCTGAACGACGGCGAGCGGAGGATGCCATGGCCAGGCCCGACTTCAGATCCGTCGACGCGTATATCGCGGCGCAGCCCGAGGGCGCCCAGGCGATCCTGCGACGAGTCCGCGGCGCCATCCGCAAGGCCCTGCCCGGGGCGGAGGAGCTGATCAGCTACAGGATTCCCGCCTACAGGATGCACGGCGCCGCGGTGATCTACTTCGCCGGGTGGAAGGCGCACTACTCGCTCTATCCCGCCACCGACCGCGTGGTGAAGGCCTTCAAGGCCGACCTTGCGCCCTACAAGATCAACAAGGGCACGATCCGGTTCCCGCTGTCCGAACCCGTGCCCGCGGCGCTGATCGCCGGCATCGCGAAGCTCCGCGGCAAGGAAGCCGCGGCCCGCGCCGACGCGAAGCGCAAGCAGACAAGGAAGCGCTAGCCGGCAAGCTTGGCGGCGTTTGGTCACATGGCTCTCGCGGCCCTGCCGGGGCATAGAGTCTGCCGAGCAGGGGAAATCGCGATGGCTCAAGCGTCCGTCATCCCGGTCCGTGAAGAGAAGGTCGACCGTCCGGGCGGCATCAAGATCTTCGTACGGTCGTGGCGGCCGGCGGCGCCGCCGCGCGCGGTGGTGGTCATCTGCCACGGGGTCAATTCGCATGGCGGGCAGTATGTCTGGGCGGCGCAGCAGCTCGCCGCCGCCGGTTTCGCCGTCTACGCGCTCGACCTGCGCGGACGCGGCAAGTCGGACGGGGCGCGGTTCCATGTCGACACCGTCGCGGACTATGTCGGCGACGTCGCCGCCGTCATCGCGCTGGCGAAATCACGCGAGCCGGGCCTGCCGGTCTTCCTGCTCGGCCACAGCGCCGGCGGGGTCGTCTCGTGCACCTACGCGCTGGACCATCAGGCGGAGCTCGCCGGGCTGATCTGCGAGAGCTTTGCGTTCAAGGTGCCCGCGCCCGACTTCGCCCTCGCCCTCATCAAGGGGATCAGCCGCCTCTTCCCGCGCCTGCCCGTCCTGAAGCTGAAGAACGAAGACTTCTCGCGCGACCCCGCCGCGGTGAAGGCGCTGAACAGCGACCCGCTCACCGCCAACGAGGTCCAGCCCGCTAAGACCGTCGCGGCGCTGGTCCGCGCCAACGAGCGGCTGCGGCGGGAATTCCCGCTGATCACCCTGCCGGTGTTCATCCTGCACGGCACCGCCGACAAGGCGACCCTGCCGGTCGGCAGCCAGTTCTTCCACGCCACCGCCGGCTCGCGGGACAAGACGCTGAAGCTCTACGACGGCCACGCCCACGACCTCCTCAACGACATCGGGAAGGAGAGCGTGATGGCCGATATCAAGACCTGGATCGATGCGCGGTTGAGGGGGTGAGGGAGAAGGCGTGTCTTACCAAAGCCGCTTTCTGGCAAATGCATGTCCGGAGCCGGACTTCAGGTAGCGCTCGAAGGTTTCAGCTTTCTGCTCGTTGGAAAAAGCGACATAGGTGGCCGAGCAGGATGCTCTGCCAGGTCTGCATGGGCCGCGCATTGTCATTCGGCCGGGACAGCCGCAGGCTCACGCGGCGGCGTGGCCGCGTTGGCCTTGCGGATCGACCAGATGCTATCGGCGGGACCAGTCGTGATGCGGCGGCGGGTGGCGACCGCCATCCATGCGAAACAGAGCGCGCCGATGAAGGCCACCACGTCGACACCGATGGCCGCAGCGCTGCCGTGCGCCCACATGCCGAGCGCCGGGAACAGCAGCGCGATGAGCGTGGTCAGCGGGATCGCCATCGTCGCTGCGGCGCACAGCCAGAGCAGATGCACGGCCGAGCGGGCCGGCCCCCAGGCGAAGGCCCATGCAACGGAGTTGATAAACACCACGTAATAGATCAGCTCGTGCCAGTGGTTGAGGTCGGCCACGCGTCCGTGCAGCCACTTGGCCGCGACGATCGTGAGCGAAATGCCCGCCACGCAGCCGAGGCAAACGCCTACGGTCGCGCTGCCCAAGAAGCGCGTGGAGCGCGATTGCCCGACCTCGCCGCCCTTGCGGGCATTCTTGCGGCGTGTCTCGATCCACAGCAGATTGCCGCTATAAAACAGCCACGCGCCGGAGAAGCCCAGGAAGAAGTATGCCCACTTAATCGTCGCGCCTTCATACTGCCCGGTGTGCAGGCCGAAGAACGTCTCTGACAATCGCCGGTCCGGGTCCTGACGCGATGGGAGGCTGCCGTCTTTGAGCACTTCGCCGGTCACGGCGCTGAGCATGACGCCTCCAAGATGGGTATCTCCGACATAGCCACGTTCGGCTCCGGGAACTCTCACCGAAGCGGCTTTGTCCCCGAAATTCTTGAAGACCAGGAGGCGGGGCTCTAGATCAGGCACCTGGACCTTCAGGCGTTGGAGCAACTGCGCGGGCGGCATCATTGCACCCGCCTCGCCGGTCGGCTTTGGCACTCTGAATGGCTCATTATCGAGGTCGTCCAGGATCGCTTGCTTGCCGCCGAAGATTACCCGCTCTTGCGCGGACCAAAGCGGAGCGCTGAGGCTCAATGCGGTCGCGGTTATCGCCATCGCAATGTGAAATGGGAGCGCGGTAATTCCGACAACATTGTGCGCGTCCTGCCACATGAGCTTGAGGTTTTTTCCGATACGCAACGCCAGGAAATCTTTCACGAGCGACGGCAGCAATATGATCACGCCGGCGATCAGCGCCACACCGTAGAGCAGCGAGACCACGCCCATGAAATACGATCCCCACGGTCCTGGAATGCCGACGCGCATGTGGATTTCATTGATGAACTCCGCCAATTCGGACGGCTCCTCCTGCTTCGCTAATAGCGTGCCGTCGGGATTGAGCGTCGCCCACCAATGGACGTGCCCATGCGGCTGACCCGCCTCGTGTGGCTCGTCCTCCTCCCAAGTTACCCGCGCAGGCTCGTTCTCGTGGCCTCGCAGATGCAGCTTGATACCTTCCTCCCGCGCTTGAGGATGCGCGGCGGCAACCAATTCGAGGAGACGGGGCGCATCATCCAACGGAACCGCTGCCACACCCACGGCAGGCGGCGATGCCCAGCGTGCTATGGGCTCCTGAAACATGGTGAGCGCGCCCGCATAGAAGGCGATGAATAGAGCGAAGCCGCAAGTAATGCCGGTCCATGTGTGAACAGTCCTGTAGAGCTTGACGATATCGGCGCGGATCATGCTGCCCTCAGGCAAAGAGATAAAAGCGGCAGGCAAACAGCGCCGCGAAGGCGATGAGGTTTGCCGCGCCGAGCCACGCCCAAGCGGAACGACCGCTGCGAAACAGGAAGCAGAAGCCGAAAACCGCGATCCAGACGAACGCTTCCAGATAGCGCATCAGCGAGTAACGCCCACCCGGCGCATTGATGCCCCCCGGCCCCAGATAGGCGTAGAGGCCGACTAGCGAGAGTGCCAAGCCTAGCCCGAGGATAGCCCCAGCGCTGGCCTTGCCCCACCAGTCGGGACGAATGTCGCCTGCCATGTCAGCTCTTCCGCCCGAAACTGCGGAGGGCGGCCGAATAAGGAAAGACGAAGAGACAAACCATCGCAACATGCAGCGCTACGAAGAAGCCCGCCAAGGGCCGCAATGCCGCGATCCACGCGGCAAGGCCGGCCGCCAATAGCACGCCCCCCGCCACGAGCAGAGCCTTTCCGGGAGGAGCCTGCGCCAGCCACTTTTGATTGGGGCTGGCGAGGTAAAGGCACACACAACCGGCTATGGTCAGCGTCAGCGCTAGAGATACGACCATAGCTCAGAAGCCTACGGTTGCCGAAAGCCAGAAGGTGCGCGGCGCGCCGAGCTGGGTGTACCTGAAGTTCGGTGACGACCAATAGTTTTCGTCGAACACGTTATAGACATTGAAGCGGAGCGTGATCGGCTTGTTGTTCCATCGCGAGTCTACGACATACCGTGCACCGAGATCGACGACGGTCCATGACGGGATCTTCAGGCTATCGTTGCTGCTGCTGACCAACTGATCGTCGGTGTAGGTGAAGCGGCCAGTCAGCGTCAGGTCTTGCAGGAACGGTGTATCCCACTCGCCGCCGACCACAGTCCGGATGACCGGGATGCCAGCCTCCCTGTTACCGTCATTGAGACCACCCTGGGTCTTCGTCTGCTGGCTGTCGATCGCGGTGAGCCCGCCCATCACGCGAACGCCGGGCGTGATCTCGCCATAGGCGTTCAGCTCGATACCGCGATTGCGCACCTCGCCGTCGAGGGCCTGCCTCGGCAGCGGCGTGCCGGCGCTGGTGATCAGGTTGGGCTTGGCGATCTGGAACGCCGCCAGTGTCGTCGTCACCGTTCCCCAGTCGACCTTGACGCCCGCTTCGTGCTGCTTGCTGACATAGGGTGGTAATATCTCGCCGGCATTCGAAAACGATGTGCCGACAATGATTCCACGCTCCAGATTTTCTATATAGTTGGCGTAGAGCGAGACGTTCTCCCATGGCTTGACGACCAACCCTAGAGCCGGAGTCCATGCGTCGCTTTCATAACTGGAAGTCAGCGCGCCAGTCGTCGAGCTGAAACTGTCGGCTTCCACTTCCTGGTAGCGGATGCCTGCGGTGAACTGGATCCGCTCGTCGAGGATCGACAAGGTGTCGGCGACGCCGATGCTGGAAGCGCGGGTTTCGCTTAATTTCCTCGGATCGCCGGGATCACCGGCGAATACAGCGTCGCCGAATACCGGATTGTAAATGTTCGTGGTGAAGGTAAATGGGGTTGTCCTTTGCGCCTCTCCGGTCTCCATCGTGGACTGCGACACGTTGAGGCTGACGGCATGGTTCACCGGCCCGGTCGCCGCCTTCGCCGTCACTCCGCCCTGCATGGACAGCACGTCATAGGCCAAATTCGTGTGCTCGACGTTACCCCACCCATAAGTTCCGCTCGTACTGAGCAGCCTCGGTTGGTTCGGCCCAATAAGTGTGAGATCCAATTTCTGCTTGCCGAAGGCGGCATAGGCCGTGACATCGTCGGTAATGTCGACTTCGCCCCGCATCATGCCGAGCGTCAGGCTGCTGGATTGTTTGCTCCATGTGGGATTGAGGCTGGTTCCGGCGTCGGGGGCGTTCGGAACGTGGACGATGCCGCCGCCGACACCGCTGAGACCGATCTGCTGTACAATCTGAGGGTTGGCCTCGCCCGATTGATGCGCGATATCGGCGGACAGCCGGACGCGCTCGCCGCGATAGTCCATATTGAGCGCCGCCAATCCGACTTCCTCGGAGACCGGCTCCACCGACGTATCGCCATCGCGGAACGCACCGTTGACGCGAATGCCCAACTGATTCTCGGCGCCGAAGCGACGACCGAAATCGAGATGAGTGCCAAGCTGCATGCGGGAGCCATACCGCCCGGTCAGATCGGTGACCGGTTCGTCGCCGGCCTTCTTGGTGACGAGATTGTATGAGCCGCCAATACCGCCTGCCCCGGATGCCGCCATCCCGTTCAGCAGAGCGCTCGGCCCCCTCAGCACCTCGACGCGCTCCATGAAATCCATGTCCGGCGTCCGCAACGGAGCCATGCCCACCAGCCCGTTCAGACCGCCAGTACCGGCTGACAGGGCGTTCGAGAATCCCCGAATAGTTATTGAGCCGTCTTCATCGCTCGCGCCGTTTTGTTTCGTCAGTATCGACGGATCATTCGATAGAACATCCTGAACGGTCCGCGCTTGCTGATTTTGAATGGTCTTGTTCGTGTAGTTGGTCTGCGAGAACGGCGTGTCCATCACGTCCTTGTTGCCGAGCATGCCGACCTGCCCGCCGCGCGCCACCTGCCCGCCGGCATATTCCGGCATCGGCGTCATCGTCGAGTTCGGATTGACGACACGCCCTTCCACCATCACCGGGTTGAGCGTGATGGCGCCATCCCCGCGCGCGGCTCTCGTCAGCACGACGCTACGATTGTCCTGGAAACGCCACGTCACGCCGGTTCCTGCGAGGAGACGACGCAGGGCTTCTTCCGGCGTGAAGCGGCCCTTGACCTCGGCGGCGTTGAGATCAGCGAGCGAGCCCGACGCAACAGAGACCTGAAAACCGGACTGATTACCGAAGGCGATGAGCCCCGTGGACAGCGATTGCGCCGGAATATCGAAGGTCGCGGTCTCCTGCGCCTGCGCGACGGCAACGGGGACCGTTTTCATCGTGCCGCCGTTGCCGGGATATAGCGGGAGCTGTTGCGCGCCGACAGGGCTGGAAAAACCGGCGGCCAACGCAATCGCGGCGCCGAGACCGGTTTGCCGCATGACATGGCGGCTCGCCTTGTCATTCCGATCCTGCGCGACAAACGGCGAAACCCCACGTCTCATCACTCAATCCCCCAATCGTCCTTGTAGAAATGCGAATGCGTATCATTCGCGGATCGTACAAGTAACGAAGCTGGGGAGCGGATTTCTCGCAGCGGTGCAAATTCAGGCGGACCGGGATGTCAGCCGGCGGAGACCACGACGAGATAAGGGGTGACCTGGCGAACGACGCCGCCATAGGAGGCGGCGAGCGCGCGCAGGGCGCGAACGGGATCGTTCAGATCGTAGATCCCCGTCACGGGACTGTTCTTCAGGCGGGCGTCTGAAATGAGGATGACGCCGTGATAATAGCGGCCGATGGCCGCAGCCACGTCGGCCAGCGGCACGTCCTGAACAACCAATCGCCCGGACCGCCACGCGGCGACAAACTCGACGGGAATGGCGCTCCGAACCTGGGCGCCGGTGGAGCGGTCGAGCGACAGGCCCTCGCCGGGGCGCAGCTCGACGTCATCGGGCCGCCCGATGCGACTGACATGGACCGACCCCCTGGCGACCGCCACCGAGACGTGGCGATCGGTCAATCCGACATTGAAGGCCGTGCCGGTCACGGTGATGGTGAGTTCGTCGGCTTCCACGGAAAACGCCCGCGTCCGGTCCGTCGCAACCTCGAAGAACGCCTCGCCGCGCAACAGCGTGACCTCGCGGATCTGCGTATCGAAGCTCGTCGCGATGGCGCTGGCAGCGCCCAGGTGAACCACGGAACCGTCCTCGAGACGAACTTCCCGCGCTTCGCCGGTATCCGTCACATGGTCGGCGGCCAAGCTGAGCTGAATGTCGGGCACGATGGCTGTGACGGCGAGACACGCGATCACGCCGAACGCCGCGACGGCGATCCGCCGCGAACGCCAGAATCGCGCTCCTGCCGCCTGCTGACGCCAGAGACCCGCAATCGTCTCTGCGTTGATTCGCCGGGTCTTTCGGGGGCGCGAGGCATGCGCCCACTCATGCGCGAATGCCGGCTGTGCGTGACCGGAGACCCGCCACGTCTTCTCGGCGATTGCCCAAGCGCGCGCATGACTCTCGCTCTCCGCTATCCACGCCGCCAGGCGCTGTCGCAGGGCCGCGTCGCCGGGGGCAGCCTGGAGCCGAAACATCCAGTCAGCCGCCTGCTCCCGAACCGGATCGGGAATCTGCTCGACCTTGTCGGTCATCCAGCATCCAACGTGTGAGAGATCATGAGCATCGCCGCGCCAGGAGTTGCGTTGCCACATCCAAACAACGGATCATCGGGGCGATTTTCTCGCAAAGCGAACGACGTCATTCGCCGGGACGTCTCATGCGGTTGGAGAGATGCAGGAACGCCTCCTTGGTCCAGCGCGCCGCCGTGGGAAGCGAAACCCCGAGCTGCTCAGCGATCTGCTGGAAAGTGAAGCCGCCGAGCCGATGCATCTCGAAGGCGCGGCGGACGTTGTCGGGAAGCTCGGCGAGCGCCAGCTCCACGCGACGGAGATCGTCGCGAAACTCGGCCTCCTCCTCCGGCGATGGCGCTGTCGCGGTCGATCCCGCCAGCACGACGTGCGCCTCGTCGCGGCGCGCATCGGCGGAGAGGCGTCGCCGGACATCGAGGGCGAGGTTACGGACGATGCGATAGAGATAGCCGACCGGCTGCCGATCGAGGACAGCATTGTCCGCCGCGGGCGCAAAGCGGAGATAAGCCTCCTGCACCACGTCCTCCGCACGATCACGCTGGCCGACGATCGGTGTGGCATATTCGATCAACGCGGCCCTATGCGCCAGATAGAGCCTCAACTTTTCATCGTCACGCGCCACTGTTGCTGTCGTTCAAATGCCGCCCCCTGGCCCGCCGCTTGGGAGTCCCGTGCTGTGTCCGGCGATCCCGGGTCGCCCCCACGATAGCGTGATTGAGAATCATTCTCAATCACGCTAGTATCGCCGTAAGTCGGCGCCCGCCACTATCGCGAGAGTTTTCCCGCAAGGACCGTTTCTAGAAAGAGAGTTCGCTCTTTCGCCAGATAGGCATGGACCGGTGCGCGGCTGAAGGGAGCGTGAGGGGCGCGAACGCAAGCGCGTTCCGGCGCGATGCCCTGATTGAGCGCCTAAAGTCCCATCTCGGTCAGCGGGACGACCTGGATACCGGCCTTCTCAAGCCCGTCGCGGACGGCGCGCGCCAGCGCGACGGCAGTCGGCTCGTCGCCATGGACGCAGAAGGAGTGGATCTCCGCTGGGATGCGCTTGCCGCTCTTGCAGATGATCGCCTTTTCCTGAACCATGCCGACGACCTGGGCGACGGCCTTCTGGGGGTCCTTGATCACCGCATCAGGCTGCGCGCGCGAGGTCAGATTGCCGTCATCCTCATAAGTGCGGTCCGCGTAGCCCTCCATGGCGAAGCGCATATCCAGCTTGCGCGCCGCCTTCTCGACTTCGGATCCCGCCAGGCCGACGAAGATGAGATCGCGGTTCACCGCCTTCACCGCCTTGGCGATCGCCGTCGCGATGCCGTCATTGACGATCGCCATGTTGTGCAGCTGTCCGTGGGGTTTGACATGGGTGACGGCGAGGCCGTTGGCGCGCGCGATCGCCTCGAGCGCGCCGATCTGGTAGGCGACGAGATATTCGATGTCGGGCAGCCGCATCTTGAGCTCGCGGCGGCCGAAGCCCCAAAGATCGTTGTATCCGGGATGGGCGCCGATGCTGACGCCGTTCTGGTGCGCGAGCAGGGTGGTGTCGTGCATCACCGTCGGATCGCCGGCATGCATGCCGCATGCGATATTGGCCGAGCCAATGATCCGCATCAACTCGGAGTCGTTGCCGATTCGGTACTTTCCGAAGCTCTCGCCGATATCGGCATTGAGGTTGATCTTGAGCGCCATGCGCACGCCTCCTACGATTCCAATTCCGCCACCCGCCACCCGTCCGGAAGCATCCGTCACGTATTGGCGATTGTCAACAATCGGCAAACGGGATAAATCTGCAGGAGACGTGAGCCGGTGACTGCCTCGTGAACGCGCGCCCCCACCGCTTCCTTGCCGCCGGCGACGCCGCCCTGATCGTCGAGTTCGGCAACGCGATAGACCGCGATCTTTCCGCAGAGGTTCTCGGCTTCGACCGCCGTGTCCACGACACCCCGCCGGCCGGATTCATCACTTCGATTCCGACTTTCCGCTCGGTGACGATCCAATTCGATCCGCTGCAGACCGAGCCCGCGGCAGTACAGTCGCATCTGGAGGCGCTGCTGCGCCAGGGCGGCCCGAAGGTCGAGACGCGCCCGACACTGTGGCGCATCCCGGTCTGCTACGACCCACAAATGGGCCCGGATCTGGCAGAGATCGGCCGCCGCACCGGAATCTCTGCCAGAGCGTACACCCGCCGGCATGCGGCCCAGGAATATTTCGTCTACATGGTCGGCGGATTCCCCGGCTATCCGCATATGGGCGACCTGGAGCCGGCGATGCGCGTCCCCCGCCTGCAGTCGCCGCGCACGCGCGTGCCGCCCGGCTCCGTCGCGGTCGCGGGCAAGCTCACTGCAATCTATCCGATGCCGACCCCGGGCGGATGGTGCCTGATCGGCCGCACGCCGGTCCGACTGTTCGAAGCCGCGCGCGACGCCCCGGCGCTCCTGGCGCCCGGCGACCGGGTCCGTTTCGAGCCGATCGAGCGGGATGCCTTCGACCGGCTCGCTGCCGCGGTCGAGGCAGGCTCGTTCGACCACCAGACGATGAAGGCGGCCCGATAATGCCTGCCTCCCTGCGCGTGCGAAGCCCCGGCGTCTTGTCCACGTTGCAGGACCTCGGGCGGGCGCACCATCAGCGCATCGGCGTGCCGATGTCCGGCGCCCTCGACCCGGTCGCCTTGCACCTTGCGAATGCGCTGGCGGGGAACGCGCAGCACATGGCGGTGATCGAAATGTGCTATGGCGGGCTTGAGCTCGAGATCCAGGGCGATGCGGTTCGCGTCGCACTCGCGGGTGGCCCCTGCGCGGCGAGCATCCGCGGCCGCGCCGACCGTACGCTGCCGCCATGGTCCTCATGCCAGCTCTTGTCCGGTGAGGTCCTGCGGCTCGGCGCAATCCAGAGTGCCTCTTGCGCCTATCTTGCGGTCAGTGGCGGGCTCGCCGTTCCGCCGACGCTGGGCAGCCTGTCGACCTATGCGCGGGCCGGGCTGGGCGGCTTCCAAGGCCGCGCGCTGAAGGCCGGTGACGAGCTTCCCCTGCATGGCGCGAACACCGCTGCCTCTCCGGATCTGATGCTGCCCGCTCCGCCGGATTACGGGTCGGGGCCCGTGCGGGTGGTGCTGGGACCGCAGGACGATCATTTTGAGCCGGCCGCGATAGAGACGCTGCTGAACGCGGAATACACGGTCTCCAAGGATGCCGACCGCATCGGGCTGCGCCTCGACGGCCCGCCGCTCAGGCACCGCCAAACCTACGATATCCCTTCGGACGGCACCGTCGCCGGCAACATTCAGGTCCCGGGCAGCGGCCAGCCGATCATCCTTCTGCCCGACCGCCAGACGACCGGCGGCTACACCAAGATCGCGACCGTCATCACGGCCGACCTGCCGCGCGTAGGCCGCCTCGTTCCCGGCGCCGCGCTCCGATTCTCCGCGGTGACACCATCGCAGGCTGTCCAGATCGCCCGCGACCTCCAAGCGCATATAGCGCTGCTCGTCCAGCGCATGGTTCCTGCGCCCGCCGGCGCCGTACTGGACCTCGCTCGCCTGATGGACAGCAACCTGATCAGCGGCGTCGTCGACGGGCGACTATAGGCTTTCGGTCAAGTCGAGGAGCCGGTGCCATGCAGGCCATCGATCGACCAGGTCCGCGATCATGGCGTAGCCCTCGCCGCTGCAATGCATCTTGTCGCCTTCGACCTGGCTGCGCCGATAATCCGCGTTCGCCGTGAGCGGATTGGCGATGTCGAGATAGGGAATGCCGAGCTCCCGTGCAATCGACTCGTATGCGGCATTCAGCGCGAGAAGCCGGTCGTTGCGGAAATCGTAGGCGACGCCCGGCATCGGCGACATGGGCGACATTTCCTCGTTCGCCGGTGCGGGTCCGATCCAGATCGTCGGCAGCCACCTCGCTGCATCATGCAACATGGTGCGCGCCGCTGCTATCGACGCCTCCAGCTCCACCCGCAGGCCAACGCCGAGGCGCTCTGAGATATCGTTGATGCCGAACATGAAGACGAGCCGCCCGGGCGAATCGTCAGGCAGCCGCAGCGCGCATTCGTGCTTCCAGCGCGCCGCCAGCATCACGCTCGTCTCGCCGCGGATCCCGAGATTGTAGAAGGACAGGTCGTTGCCGCGGCGCCACGCGGCGGCGCAGAGGCGGCCCACCCAGCCGAGCCCGGCCGGGTCGCCGGTTCCCGCGACATAACTGTCTCCGACAAAGCAGACCCTGGCCGGTCCTGCGCCCGCCACGTCAATAGCCCATGAGCCGCGGCAGCCAGAGCACGATGCCCGGAAAGATCGCGCAGAGCACGAGCACGCCCGCCTGCACCAGAATGAACGGCCAGACATTCCGTACCAGCTCCGCCATCGAGATGCCGGTGATGCCCGACAGCACGAACAGAAGGATGCCGACGGGCGGCGTGAGTCCGCCGATGACCATGTTGAGGACGAAAAGAAAGCCGAAATGCAGCGGATCGATCCCGTACGTCATGGCGATCGGCGCCAACAGCGGCACCAGCATGATGTACGCGGCGTTCGCCTCGATGAACATGCCGACCACGAGCAGCCCGAGCATGACCAGCGACAAGAAGACATGGGGATCGCGCGTGAGCGCCTGCAGGAACTGGGTGAGCCAGAGCGGAATGAGATCGACCGTGAACAGGAAGGTCATCGCCGACGCGCAGGCGATGAGGATGCCGAGGATCGACGAGACGAGTGCCGCCTGGAACATCGCGTGCGGAAGATCGCGCAGGCGCAGGCGGCGCGTCACAAAGAAGCCGATGAAAAGCGCATAGGCCACGGCGACGGCAGCTCCCTCCGTCGCGGTGAAGGCACCGCCGACTATCCCGCCCAGTACGACTACCGGCATCATGAAAATGATGGCGGAGCGACGCGCTTCCCTGAGGACGTTGCGGATGCTGAAGGCGACTCCGGTCGTCGGGTAGCCGCGCCGATGCGCGAGATAGCTGCACAAGGCCATCATTCCAGCCGCCATCATCAGGCCGGGAACGACTCCGGCCATGAACAGGCCACCGACCGACACAAGCGAGCCGGCCATGATCGCATAGACGATCATGGCGGCACTCGGCGGGATGATCGGCCCGAGATTGGCGGCGGCAGCGACGACGGCCGAGGCGAAGCCGTTGTCGTAAGCTTTGCGCAGCGACGGCACGAGCGTGCTGCCTAGCGCAGAGGCATCCGCCACGGCCGCGCCGGAAACGGCGGACAGGCATGTGCCGGAGACCAGGCAGACATGGGCGAGCCCGCCACGCACGCGCCCGACGATGCTGTTCGCGAAGTCGATGAGCCGCTCCATGATGCCGCCCTTCACCATCAGCTCGCCCGCGAGCATGAAGAGCGGCACCGCAACGAGCGGGAAGGAATCGACCGCATAGAGCATCCGCTGCGCGAGCACGTCCGACGGGAACTCGCCATAGGCGAGTCCCAGAGCCGCGCCGACCCCGAGCGCGAAGGCGAGGGGCATGCCGGCGACGCTCAACACCGCGAACGTCAGGGCGGCGATTGCCGTCATTGGTTGCCCACCGGCAGGACGTCGGCTGCCGGCTTCGACGGGCCAAGGAGGAGATGCGTCAGGCTATGAAAGCAGCATATGGCCAACGCCACGTAAAAAAGTCCCGATGGAAGCGCGATCGTGGTCATTTCGTTTTCCCAGTTCCGGATCGCCAAGCTCGTCGCCTGATAGCCGACGACGCTCAAGAATCCGATGAGCACGATCCGCGTGAACGTCGCAAGCGCTGCCCGCACGCGCGCAGGCAGGACGCTGACCACGTCGAGCCCGACATGAAGCCCGAACTTGACGCCGTGCGGCACGGCCAGGAAGACGACCCAGATGAAAGTCAGCCGCGCCATCTCGTCGGCCCAATCGATCGACGCGTTGAAGATGTAGCGCAGTACGACCTGCACGATGATCGCCAGCGCCATCGCGCCAGTCAGGATTACGATTGCGCCGTAGGACGCGCGGTCGATCAGGTCGCGGACGGACAGAGCGGCGGCGAGCGCGCGATGCGCGTGCCCGCCGCCGGCCCGGCGCGAAGACTCGGCGAGGCGCAACTTAGGAGCTCTTGCCCGCTTCCGTCAGGACAAGGTCCATGATCTTGGGACCGGCGCGCCGACGCACATCCTCGACGACCCCGGAAATGGCTTGGCGGATCCGTTCAAGCTCGCTGTCCGGAATCCGGTCGAACTGCATCTTGTTCGCCTGGAGCTGCGTCAACGCGCCGTCGTCTGCCTCGCGGGCGGCGACGCGCTGATACGCCACGGCCTTCTTCAGCGCCGAATCGATCGCGGCCCGGTGGTTCGGCTTCAAGCCATCATACTGCCGCTTGTTCGCCACGATGATGATGAAGTCATAGAGGTGCCGGGTGTTCGACACATATTTCTGCACCTCGAACAACCGTGCATCGAGGATGATCGGCCAGGGGTTCTCCTGCCCGTCCATGACGCCCTGCTGAAGCGCCGAATAGACCTCCTTCCAGTCCATCGGCGAAGCGTTGGCCCCAAGCGCGCGGAAGGTCGCGAGATGCGTCTCACTTGGCACCGAGCGGAGCTTGAGGCCCTTGAAATCCTCAAGGCGCCGGATCGGGCGGACATTGTTCGTGACGTTGCGGAAGCCGAGCTCCATATAGCCGAGCGGCATGAACCCCTTCGGCATCAGCAGCTTCTTGAACTCCTCGCCGACCGTGCCGTCGATCACCCGGAAAGCGGTTTCTCGGTCCTTGAACAGGAACGGGACGTTGACCGCCTCAAGGGCCGGGACGTGCTTGGTGAGATAACCGGTGCCCAGCCATGTCAGGAAGATCGTGCCCGAGAGGACCTGGTCGACGTTCTCTTGCGGACCGCCGAGCTGCATCGCCGGAAAGACGTCGACGGTGATCTCACCGTTGGTTGCCGCCTTGACGTCGTCTGCAAACTGATTCATTGCCAGCGTGCTGGAATGCTTGGCGGGAAAATTGCCGGCGATACGAAGCTTCTCCGCTGACGCCGGGTTCGCCAGCCACGCGGCCGAAGCCACGAGCAGGCACGTAGTCTTGATGATCGCATGCAACATGATTCTGACTCCCCTGTTCCGGCATTTTTGAAGGATGCATGGACGCGTCCCCCCTTACTTTTTTGTGTTTTGTTCGTACGCAATCAGGCTACCGCGCCAGCCCTGCTCGCGCTTCGCCCAATAGGCCGTCCGAAGGCGCGCGGCGATCGGTCCCGGAGCGCCGTGGGCAGGCGCCTTGCCATCGACAGAATTGATCGGCATCACGCCTCCGGCGGTGCTGGTGATGAACACCTCTTCGGCGTTTCGCAGATCTTCGACGGCAACTCGACCAGGCCGGGCGTCGATGCCGAGTTCGCCGGCGAGATCGAGCACGACGCGGCGCGTGACGCCGTCGAGCACGTTTTGGTTGGGCGTCACGACACGCCCGTTCCTGGCCACGAATATATTGAATCCGGGCCCCTCGGCGATGGCGCCGCTGCCGTCCGTCAAGACCACGGTGTTGCCGCCGCGATCGTAGGCATCGAACAGCGCGAGTTGAAAGTCGATCCAGTGATAGTTCTTGATGTCGGACGGCACCGAGGCGGAGGAGATTCGCGGCCGGTCGCTGACGACGAGATGCAGCGCACCGCGCCCCTGGTCGGGCGCGATGTGCACGTAAGGGATGCAGAAGGCGGCGAACCGGTTGGTGCAGGTGCGCGGATCGCGACTGCCGGCCGCCGGCACGCCGCGCATCATCAGTATCTGGACATAGGCCTCGCGCAGGCCGGAGCGTGCGACCATATCCGTCAGGAGTGCCGCCAGAGCGCGATCGTCATACGGGCAGGCGAGGCGCAGCGAGGCGCAGGACCGCGCGAAACGCTGCAGATGCGCATCGAGGCAGAACAGGAATCCGTTCCAGACCGAGATTGTGTCCTGGCAGGCGTCGGACCGGAGAAAGCCCCAATCCAGCAGCGGAATGCGCGCCTCGCCTAGCGGACAGAAGGCGCCGTCGATGAAGGCGATACCGCGCGGCGTGCCTGGCGCCACCCCCGCGAGGTCCGTCGCGGGAGACACGGTTGCGGAGCGCATCAGTCCGGCTCCCGGAACGCCGCGCCGACGGATTTGGCCTTCGCCCCCGTGCCGTCACGCGTCGCACGCTCCATCCCGGCCAGCCGCTTGACCAGCGCTGCGCCGTCGATGGTGTTGTGCTCCGAAGCGATCCGTTCCGCAGCGGCCGCATTGCCCGATTTGATCGCATCGACGAGCGGAATATGCAGGTCGACATAATCCTGGACCTGCAGGAACGCGCCGGCCATCGCAAAGAACATGCGCGTCTGCTTCTCGATGATCTGATACTGCGCCTGCAGGCGGCCATGTTCGGCCAGCTGCATGATCGTGCGATGCAGGCCGAAATCCGCCTTGATGATCTGGTCGCGCCTGCCGCCGCGGACCGCCGCGCTCAACTGGGCGAAGGCCGCATCTATCTGCTCGGCCTTCTTCGGCGTCATCGTCTCAGCAAGCAGCCGCGACGCCAGGCCTTCGAGGGCGTTGCGCAGCGTGTAGATCTCCCACGCGTCCTTGGCGCTGAGCGCGATGACCGACCAGCCCTTGTAAGGCGAGAGCGAGACCAGCCCCTCATAGGTGAGCTGCTGCAGCGCGCCGCGGATGGTCCCGCGGCTCAGCCCGAGATCCGCGACCAGCCGCAGCTCGGTAATGCGCGAGGCCACCGGATAAAAGCCGGAGAGGATGGATTCACGGATCGCGTCAGCCGCCTGCCGCTCCAGGCTCTTGGGGCTGATCGTAAGTTTGCGCGGCGCGCTCGGCATAAGGCGGTTCCCCGCTTCCGGAGGCGGATGCGACCCAAGACGAAGTATGTCGCGGGCTTTTGCCGATTGTCAACAATCATCCAGACTGGACAAGCGCATTTCGGGTCACCACAACCACGTCCTGACACAAGCGCAGCCAGCAACCGGAGTTCACACGCCGCTTGGAAGTGTCTGCTTTGCTCTCGTCGAAAAACGCAATGCAGGTCGCCAATCGCCACGGCGCGTATCGGGATATATGCGGAGCCTATCCCGCATTTGTGTTGTGCGAGTCTTCGCCTGAGATCGGACGTGATGCCGATGTTTCGCTTTGCAGCAGGTAGACATAGCGCGCATTGGGCTGGCCTCCTCCGCCAAGGCTTCGGAGGGCATCCTGCTTCGCGCGAGAACGAATCCTGCGACGCGCGTCAGCGCGAAGCAGGATGGTGGGCCCGGCAGGACTCGAACCTGCAACCACACCGTTATGAGCGGCGAGCTCTAACCATTGAGCTACGGGCCCGGACCGGAAGCGTCCCCTGGCCGGGAAGCGCGCGCGGAACGGCGCAGGGTGCCGGCCGGCGGCCGGCCCCCTGCGGCGGGGATACTACTCCGCCGCCTGCGCCGTTTGTATGGGGATGACCTGGGTTGCCGTCGCGCCCACTGCCGGCCGCCGCCGCTGGCACAGGAACATCAGGTTGGCCGAGTGCTTGTTCAGGAACGGTATCTTCGAGACCAGCCGGTCGAAGACCGCGAAGCGCGCGGCGGTGTTGATGTTCTTCTTGAAGCGGAAGATGAGCGGGGCGACGAAGTGGGTCCGGCTTTCTTCGATGATCTCGAACCCTGCCTGGTGAAGGAGGCTGCGGACGTGGTCCTCGTGGTAGACCCAGATGTTCTCGTTCTCGTAGATGTAGAAGGTGCTGACCTGGGAGACCTCCCGCCCGAAATGGCGGGTGAAGAGGTATTCCGGACTTCGACTGCTCTCGAACTCCAGGATCAGGCGCCCGTCGCTCTTGACCACCCGGGCGATCTCGCCGATCGCCTTGGTCAGGTCGCTCACATAGTTCACGACCGAGCCGACGCAGACGCAGACATCGACCGAGCCGGGTGCCAGCGGCAGGTTCATCAGGTCACCGGCCACCCCGCAGGGCATCCCGACCAGCTTCTGGTCGGCGATGTCGCAGTCGATCACCAGACCCGGCGCGACGCTGTAGGACTCGTCGCCGGAGCCGGCGTTCAGGATGCGGGAAGCGGGGGTGAGGCCGAGGGCAGGTTGCCAGGCCCTGATGGTACTGCCGATCCAGCGCTTCACGTGCGACAGCCAAAGGTCCGTCGCCGGCCAGATCTCGATAGCGTTGTACTTTTCACGGACGGCCCTTCGATAGCTTGAGCCATCGAAGGGCACTGTAAGGTCTGGGTTATCGCTGGGCACGGGGTGCCGTGGGGTTGCGGTGCGAAAACTCTCGCTGACTTGCGGCTGTCGAGTCGGGGACTCGATAGCGGAAAAAACTCTAAGAGGAGGCCACGGGCGTTACAAGTATCTTGCGGCCGCCGTCAAAAGAATTTGCGCAAATTTCTTAAAAAGACGTGACCAACATGCCACGCCCCGCCCCGTGCGCGGTCAGTAGATAGAAGAAGGGCCCCGCGAGGGGGCCCTTCGGTCGGTCAGGTGTCGAGGAAGCTCCGCAACTTCCGCGACCGACTCGGGTGCTTGAGCTTGCGCAGCGCCTTCGCCTCGATCTGGCGGATGCGCTCGCGCGTCACGGAGAACTGCTGGCCGACCTCCTCGAGGGTGTGGTCGGTGTTCATGCCGATGCCGAAGCGCATGCGCAGCACGCGCTCCTCGCGGGGGGTCAAGGTCGCCAGGACCCGCGTCGTGGTTTC
>JAESGS010000561.1_pt1 | contig 24279 bp, 25 predicted proteins | sample 9269761 | NCBI WGS metagenome assembly JAESGS01 (sample SAMN15741799, study PRJNA653493) | algae metagenome | isolation source: Cyanosarcina radialis HA8281-LM2 and co-occurring heterotrophs from damp... | place: USA: Makauwahi cave, Hawaii | collected 2011-01-06 | reverse complement strand
GCCACAGGGCGTCGAGGAGTTCGGCCTCGCGGCGGGCATCCGGCATGATCGACCTCCGTGTCGGGGCCGCATCATGCCGCAAGGGCGGGAGTTAGTGCAAGACCAGTTGTGAAACAGCCTCTAGTGAGTCATTGCCTGCCGTTAGCAGAATTCGTTTCTCTACTGACGGCAAAAGATTGCTCGTTTGCTACAGGTTGTGGGGAGTGGTAGTTTGGAATGTAGAAAGTGGCCATCCGGAGTTTTCTATCCGCGGCCCTATATGGTCGGCAAACTTTGATCCGTCCGGTGGACGCATCGTTTCCGCTGGTTGGCATAATCACCTCGAAATTCACGATGCGCACAGCGGTAGGCGAGTCCATCGACTGATTGGCCATACGCATCACGTCACCGACGCTGTCTTTTCCTCCGATGGCGAGAGATTGATCTCGGCAAGCCACGACCATTCAATCATCGTTTGGAACACTTCGACGGGGCAAGAGTTACTTTCCCTACGCGCTCACGAAGCTCCCATAAATATACCAATCATCACGCCTAGCGACCGTCACCTCGTCACACTTGGCTTGGACGGCAAGGGATACATTTGGAACGCTATCCCTTGGAACGGGAGGGAATGACTTTTCCAGCGGAGTTATGCTCTATCTGCCTCACAGCCATTTACAATCATGGAAATTCGCCTCCAAATCACCGCCGGCCCGCACGCCGGCAAGGAGTTCGCCTTCGACCGGCACGACACGTTCCTCGTCGGCCGGACGAAGGACGCCCACCTCCGACTCAGCTACGACGACCCCTACTTCTCCCGCCGCCACTTCCTCATCGAGGTCAACCCGCCCCGCTGCCGCGTCATCGACCTCGACAGCCGCAACGGCATCCGCGTCAACGGCCAGCGCGTCGAGCAGGCCGAACTCAAGGACCAGGACGAGATTCAGGCCGGCCACACGGTCTTCAAGGTCTGCATCCCGCCGGCCGATCCGGACGCGCAGTTGACGTTCCAAATGACCGAGCCGTACCACCCGGCCGCGGGCGGCGTTCCCACCGTCGTCCACCGCCCGGAGCCGCCGCCCGTGCCGGGGTACGACCTCGGCGAGGAGATCGGCCGCGGCGGGATGGGCGTCGTCCACCGCGGCACGCGGGCCGCCGACGGGCGGGCGGTCGCCGTGAAAGTCATTTCCGTGGCCGCGGGCGTTCAGCAGCGGCAGGTGGACCGCTTCCTCCGCGAGGCCCGCCTGCTGTCGCAGCTCCGCCACCCGAACGTGGCCCGGTTCATCGACAGCGGCGGGCAGGCCCCGTGGATTTATTTGGTCATGGAACTCGTGGACGGGCCGAACGCCGGGCAGGTCCTCCAGGACAAGGGGCCGTGGAAGGTCTCGCTCGGCGTGCGGCTCGTGTGCCAGATGCTGTCCGCCCTGGCGCACGCCCACGGGCGGGGGATCGTCCACCGGGACGTGAAGCCGACGAACGTGCTGCTCGGCGGCCGCAAGGGGAAGCGGGTGGTGAAGCTCGCGGACTTCGGCCTGGCCCGCGCCTACGACGACTGCAAGCTCAGCGGCCTCACGTTCCAGGGCGAGGTCGGCGGCACCCCGGCGTACATGGCCCCGGAGCAGGTCACGCACTACCGCGACGTGAAGCCCGCGGCCGACCAGTACTCGGCCGCGGCGACCCTCTACCAACTCCTGACCGGCCACTACCCGCACGACCTGCCGAAGAACGTGAGCAAGCAACTCGCCCACATCATCAGCACCGATCCCGTGCCGATCCTGACCCGCGGCGTCCCCCTACCGCCGGCGATCGCGCCGGTGATCCACCGGGCGTTTGCCCGCGAACCGGGCGACCGCTTCCCGGACGTGACGGCGTTCCGCGAGGCGTTACTCCCGTTCGCGACGTAGTTCGTCCGTTGACCCCCGCCCGCCGGTCGCCTACCATCGGAACCTCTCCCTCGGAGTACGCCCGATGCCGACCGTGACTTGTCCGCTCTGCGAGGCGACGATGACCGTCGCCGCCGTCGATCCCGGCAAGAAGCTCCGCTGCACCAGCTGCGACGAGCGGTTCACTCCCACCGAGGTCGTCGAGGACGCCGACGATTCGCCGAGCGGCGGCGACGGGTCGGTGACGGTCGCACAAGGAATGAAGCTCTACCGCGCGTTCCGGGCCGGGCACGACCTACTCTTACTCCACGTCGGCGACGCCAAGCAGGACCTCTCCGCCGCCGACCTGCGGACGTGGACGACCGACAACTGGAAGGCCCGCATCCGCCGGTTCGTCTGGCTCAAGTGCGTCCTCCCGGCCGCCGCCGGCCTCGCGCTCGTCGGGTTCAGCGTCGGCCAGTTCGCGGCCACGTTCGGCGGCGACGAGATCGACCCGCTCTACGTCGCCGGGCCGGTGGTACTCGTGCTGCTCGTCCTCGGCCTCGTCATCCTGCAGCGGGTCCGCACCACGAAGGCGTTCGTCACGCGGTCGGCCGAACTCGACGCCATGCCCACCGACGAGCGGCTCGACCTCGCGGAGAAGAAGCCGAACCTCTTCTTCCCGGAAGAGAAGCTCGACACGGTCCGCGTCGTCCGCGACACCCGTGACAATTTGAAGGCCGCGAAGTGGCTGCTCGTCGTGACCGACACGAAGCGGAACGAGGCGAAGTTCGAGCTGCTGTCGAAGGGGGACCGCGCCGCCGTCGGCCCGGCGCTCGGCGACCTGGTCGAAGGCTACGTCGCCCCGCCGAAGAAGCCGAAGCGGGAGGAGCGGGCGGAGCCGGCGGCCGTTTCGACGGACGACTGGTTCTTCGCGCTCGTCGCCGACCCGAGCGGGCCGATCGGCTACCGAATTTACCCGACGGAGAAGGAGCTGCTGCTCGTCCACACCGGCGGGCAGTCGCGGACGACGGACGCGAAGCAGGCGATGCTCGTCGGCTTCGGCACGGCCGCCGGGATCGTCGTGGCGTGCGCCGCGTTCTGGCTCTACTGGTCCGGCGTGGTCGCGCAGAACCCCGTCGCGAAGGGCCTCGGCGGTATCGTACACTGGCTCGCCTGCCTCGGCGGGCTGATCGCCGTCGCGTTCCTGACGGCCTACGCCTTGAACGCCCGAACCGTCGCCCGCCGCGAGGAGGAGCTGGACGGCCTGACGCCGGACGAGCTGCGGCAGGAGATGGCCGGCGAGCCGCGGAACCTGGCGCTGCCGGTCCGCGACATCGACGACGGCCTGTTGGACGCGACCGGCCCGGACGCGAAGCTGACGCTGGAGGACCGCGACGGCGTCCGCCGCCGGTTCTACCTGGTGGACGCCGAGGACGTGAAGGCCGCGCGGCGGGTGTGCAAGGCTCTGTTCGACGGCATCGTGCGGATACGGGGGAAGAAGAAGGGGTAGCCGCTCACCCGCCCCCCGGCAGCCGCCGGGCGAGTTCGCGAATCTCGTCTCGGAGCGCGGCCACCTCGTCCCGCAGGGCGGTCAGCTCGCCGGCCCCGGCGACCTCGGCGTCGGCGTTCGCCGCGTCCCGGCCGACGAAGTACGTCGCCAGCGTCGCCGTCACGTACCCGAACACGGCGAACGCGTACAGCGCCAGGAACACGCACAGCACCCGCCCCTCGGCCGTCTGCGGCCAGTACTGCGACCCCATCGTCGTCATCACCATCGCCGTCCACCACAGGGCCTCGCCGTAGTTCGTCAGCCCGCCGGGGCTGTCCTTCTCGAACGCGTACATCCCGGCCGCCCCGGCGAACGTGACGAGGACGGTCAGCGCGGCCACGTACCCGAACCCGCGGCGGCCGAGGCTCGCGCCGAGCGCCTTCATGCCGCGGTTGAGCGAGCTGACGATCCGGACCAGCCGCAGCCCCCGGCCGGCGCGGGCCACCCGCAGCAGCCGGACGGCGCGGGCGATCCGGAACACCCGTAGCGCCGGCACGAGCAGCGACACGGCCGTCAGCCAGTTGCCCTTGAGGTACGTTCCCTTGTCCGGGGCGAGCAGGAATTCGACGGCGAAGTGGAGGACGAAGACGACCCAGATGGCGGTGCCGAGGACCTCGAAGAGGGCGGTCTCGCCCCACCCGAGTTCGAGGACGAGGAGGCCGAGCCAGACGAACGCGAGGACGAGCATTGGCGTCTCGAGCCACCGCTGGAGGCGGTCGAGCAGCTCCCGCCGCTCGTCGGCGACGGCCGCGCGGGTGTCCGGCGTGGTGGTCGTGTCGGTCATCGCGGGTGGTCCCGTCGGCCCCTCGGTCGTGTCGAAGGGAGACCGGCAAGACCGGGGCCGTTTGGGGAGGGAAACCCGACGATGGCTGGGAAGAAGATGCGATCGGTGGCTACTCGATGACGTGGAGGACGAACAGTTCCTCGACGCTGACGGCGTGCTCGCCGCCCTCTCCGTGGAACACGGCCCCGCGTTCGACCTCGGCGGTCAACCACGAGGGCTTGCAGGTATCATGTCCGGTTAAGCACATACTATTCGCGAGGAAACGCCTCATGCATTGACCGGGGCCGCACCCGTCGCCCGGACGCCACGTCCCGGATGAAGCCCAGGACCGTGGCCGTCACCGGGTCGGCCGGGTCGCGCTCAGCCGCTTCGGTCACACACCGGACGGCCTCGGGGTCGTTGCCCGCCAGGCAGTGGGCAAGCGCCAGGTTGCACACTAGTCCTGGGTCGTCCGGGTTGGACGCCACGGCCGCCCGGCAGTAGGCCAGCGCGTCCTCGACCCGGCCGAGGTCCAACGCCGCGATCCCCGCCTCCCGTGCCACGTCCGGCTGGTCCGGCTTCAGGGCGTGTGACTTGCTAAACCACGCAAGCGCCTTCTCTTGGTCGCCGAGCCGCTGGTGAATTTTGCCGATCGCCCACATGGACGACCACCCCTCCGGGTTGATCCCCAGCGCACGCTCGAAGCACCGAACGGCGCGGGTAAGTCGCCAGCGAGTGTACCAACCGGGCGGCCCCGACGGCTCCGCGTCGTGAAGCACGACCCGGCCCTTCATCAGCGCCCACCCTTTTTCGATGAGTGCGTTATGCCGGTCGGTTACCGCTCGAGTGAATCCCCGCACAGCAATCCCTCTACGGGCGCTACCGAGGTATTGAAGACTCTACCCCGGCCAACCCGAACATGTGTATTGAAACGACAGCTTCATTGTTCGACAGCTTCCCGACCCAACGGACGAGGAGAAACCAACCGACGAGCAGGGTGAAGCGGCACTCGCCCCTCGGAAGGACTCTCGCAAAATATAACTTGGCATCCGTTCACTGAATCTTACGGTCCCGTATCGCCCGCGCTCCGAGGTCACGCCATGCCCGCGACCGCGCTGCCGCACGTACCCGCCGACCCGCTCGCGGAAATGGTCCGCTGCCGCGCGCTGCCCTACGGCCCGGACCCGGTCGCCGCCGAGCGGGCGGCACGCGCCATCTTCGCGATGGAGACGGAACGCCTCCGGTCCGGGCGGTCGGTGGAAGAAATGACCGCGGCCTCAACCCTTCTCGAACCGACCCCGTCACGCGATCCGCAGGCCGCGGCAAGTGTCCTCGTAGGTGGCGTCCAGCTCCAGCGGGACCCGCGCCTCGTCCGTCAGCCACAGGGGGAGCGTCGGCAGCGGCGACCCGACGGCCAGGGCGTGCTCCCACGCCTCCACCCGCCACCGGCCGCGGGCGGTCCGGCGGCGGCACGTTACGGCGTAGATCGGGCGGGCGGCCGTCGCCGGTGGGGCGGCCCCGAGCCGGGCGGCGAGGTCGGCATAGAGGTTGGCCGACCGCGCCGTCACCACGTCCACGATCGTGACGCACACGTCCTGCTGCAACAGGGCGTGGCACTTCGACACGAACGCCTCCCGGCTGTCGGGCCGGTCCTTGTTGCCGGGGCTGACCAGCTCGACGGCCGCCACCAGCGTCCGGCCGTGCCGCACGTCGTACACGCGGACCTCGTACTCCGGCGGGGCCGGCTCCTCGGTCTCCAGCAGCAACGTCGGGCTGTCGGGTTGCCAGGCGGCCGCCGTCCCGTTGTCGGTCGTCGCACCCGAGCCGACGCGGCCCTCGTTCTCGAACGTGGCGATGTCGATCTCGACCGCCTGCCCGACGTGAACGCGGACGCCGCTGCGGTACTCCGGTGGCAGGATCGCGTTCAGTCGGAACGCGATCGTGCCGGGCCACGCCCCGTGGAGCTCTTCCCACGATGCGAAGTCGGCCAGCGGACCGTGAAAGTGGTCGCGCAACGGCATAACGGTCCCCCTTGGTTCGACTCACCCTTTCTCGAACAGCGCCGCGACGAACCCGTCCGGGTCGAACGGCTCCAGGTCCTCCATCTGCTCGCCGACGCCCACGAACTTCACCGGCAGCCCGACCTTCTGCTTGATCGCGAACACCGCCCCGCCCTTCGCCGTGCCGTCCAGCTTCGACAGCATGATCCCCGTACACTTCACCGCCTTCGAGAACTGCTCCGCCTGCGCCACCGCGTTCTGCCCGGTCGTCGCGTCCAGCACCAGGAACACCTCGTGCGGCGCGCCGGGGATTTGCTTCGTCACCACCCGGTGAATCTTCTCCAGCTCCCGCATCAGGTGCGTCTGCGTGTGCAGCCGGCCGGCCGTGTCCACGATGAGAACGTCGAAGCCCTTCGCCTTCGCCTTCTCGCACGCGTCGTGGGCGACGGCCGCCGGGTCGGACCCCTGCTGCTGCTTGACGATCTCGCACCCGATCCGCCCGGCCCACACCGTCAACTGCTCGACGGCCGCCGCCCGGAACGTGTCGCACGCCGCCACGACAACTTTCTTGCCTTCGCCTTGCAGCCGGTTGGCGAGCTTCGCGATGGACGTGGTTTTGCCGGACCCGTTGACGCCGGCGATCATGATGACCGTCGGCCCACTCGCCGCGTACCGGACGCCCTCGCTCGGGTCGGCGAGCAGGTCGCGGAGCTTCTTCTTGACGAACTGCCACACGTCGTCGCCGACGACGCGGTCCTTGTAGTCTTTCCGCAAGCCCTCGACGATGTCTGTCGCGGCGGCCGTGCCCACGTCGGCGAGGAGGAGTTGCTCTTCGAGCTTGTGAAGGAAGTCCTTATCCACCCGGTGCTCGCCGGTGAACAGACTGGTGATGCCGGTGAAGGCGTTGCGGGTCTTGGCGAGGCCCTTCTTGATCTTGGTGAACAGCCGACCGAGCATGGCGGACCTTCAAAGGTAAGGGGTGACGGTCATTCTACGGTCCGGCGGGCCGGCGGTTGCCCGGCCCCGGCGGGCGCATACGATAAACTGACTAACGGATTGGCGGGGTCGTGCCGGTTCTCCGAGGGACGCCGATGAAGACGGACGAAGAAAACAGGCTGGAGAAGAACGAACTCGCCGAACGGCTCAAGGCCCTCGCCGCGAAGGCCAAGGGCGGGCAGGTCGGGAACGTCCGGTTCGTCGTGCTGCTGCTCGTCCTCGCCGCCGCCGTCGGCGGGTGGTGGTACCTCCGCGGGTCGAACAAGCGGTCCGAGGCCGACATGTGGCGGACCTACGACTCGCTCGCCGGGGCGGAAGCGTACGAGAAGTTCGCCGACGGGCACGCGAACACCGTCGCCGGGCGGGCGGCCCGGCTGCAACAGGCCCGCGTCCTGCTCGGCCAGGGCGTTCAGGAGCTGACGACGACGGCGTTCGACGCCGAGGCCCGCAAGAAGACGGTCGAGAAGGTCGAGCAGGCCCGCGACCTGTTCGCGAAGCTGGCCGACGAGTTCAAGGACGACCTGACGCTAAAGGCGCAGAGCCTCGACGGCGCGGCGCGGGCGGAGCTGGCCCTCGTCGGCGTCCCGAAGACCGAGGGGTCGCTGGCGAACGACTACCGCGGCAGCGTGAAGAAGGCGGCCGAGTTCTACCGGGCGTACGCGAAGGCGGTCGGCGAATCGACCAAACCCGGCGAGGCGGCGGCGCAGAAGGCGGCCGACCTGGAGGCGAAGGAGGCCGAGGTCCAGACGCTCGGCAGCAGCCTGAACTCGCAGTTCGCGCCGAAGAAGTTCGAGGAGCCGAAGGCCCCCGGCGCGCTGACGCCGCCGGCGGCGGCCGCGCCGATCCCGCCGCCGACCGTCCCCGGCATCCCGGCCGCCCCGCCGGGCGAGAAGAAGTAACCCGCCGCGGCCGGCGACCGGGCACGGGCGGGGACGCCCGTGCTTTTTTTGTTCCGCGGACCCCGGCGAACGGCACGGCGTAAGCGTGCCGGTTTCGCCCGCCGCGGCCCTCACCGGCACGCTTACGCCGTGCCGTTCGCCGTCGTGTGACCATGTCCGACGCCGTTGACGACGACCTGCTCGACGACCCGCCGCCGACGCTGCGGCGCGGGCAGGACCCCATCGAACTGGTCGTGAAGATCAAGGCCGAGGGGATGCGGCTCGACCATTACCTGCACCTGCACTTCCAGGACTTCAGCCGGTCCGACCTGCAGGACGGCATCCGGTCCGGGGCGATCACCGTCAACGGCAAGCCGACGAAGCCCAGCCACAAGGTCCGCAGCGACGACAAGCTGAGCGTCGTCCTTCCGGAGCCGGCGTACCCGACCCCGGCCCCGGAGAACATCCCGCTCGAAATCCTCTACGACGACGAGTTCCTGGCGGTCGTGAACAAGCCGTGGAACATGGTCGTCCACCCGGCGAAGGGGAACTGGTCCGGCACGCTCGTGAACGCCTTGCAGTTCCACTTCAAGGAGGCGCTGTCGAACGTGAACGGCACGCACCGGCCGGGGATCGTGCATCGCCTCGACAAAGACACCAGCGGCGTCATCCTCGTCGGCAAGGAGGAGCACACGCACCGCGAGTTGGCCGGCATGTTCGAGCACCGGAAGATGTTCAAGGAGTACGTCGCCCTGTGCGGCGGGGAGTTGGACCGGGACAGCGACTACATCGAGGCCGCGATGAAGATGCACCCGCACGACCGGCTGAAGCAGGTCGTCTCGAAGGACGCCGACGCGAAGGAGGCCGTGAGCTACTACGAGGTGATGGAGCGGTTCCGCGGGTTCACGCTCGTGAAGGTGCAGCCGAAGACCGGCCGGACGCACCAGATCCGCGTCCACCTGGCGCACGTCGGTTGCCCGGTGCTGGCGGACAAGCTGTACGGCGGGCGGAGTTCGTTCAAACTGTCGGACGTGGTGCCGACCCCGGGCGAGGACGAGGTGCTGCTGGAGCGGCAGGCGCTGCACGCCTTCCGGCTGCGGTTCAAGCACCCGCGGACCGGGAACTGGCTGGAGGTGGAGGCCCCGCTCCCGCCGGACATGCGGCGGACGCTGGAGGCGCTCCGCGCGCACCGGCCGGCGCGGTGACTCTTTCGGGATTGGGCGTCGTCATGACCGCACGCAAGATTTCCGTCTACGGGCTGGGCCTCTTCCTCCTTTTGAGCGCCGCCGACTTCGCGCTGACGGCGGCGCTCATCCTGAACAAGCCGGGGGCCTACGAGGCGAACCCGGTGGCGGCCGCGTGGCTGGACAAGTACGGGTGGCGGGGGCTGGCCGGGTTCAAGACGCTGTCCGTGTTAGTCGTGGCCGTGGCGCTGGGTATGGTCTCGTGGCGGCGGCCGCGGTACGGGGCGGCGTGCGTCGTCGTCGCGTGCCTGGCGTTGCTCGCGGTGGCGGTGTACAGCCGGTACCTGATGACGCTCCCGGACCCGCCACGGCCGCCGATCCCCCAGGTCGTCGGGTGACTTACCATGTCCGAACCCTTCCCGGTCGAGAACCGCGCGAGCCTCCCGCCCGCCGCCTTCGCGGAGCTTTCGGCGGTCGTTTCCAAGCACACGTCGATCAAGCACGCCCTCGACTGGCTGCTCGGCATGTCGCCGCCGGTCCCGCCGGCCGACGCGCTGGCGCAGGACGAGTTCAGCCACGACGTGGCGTTCCCGTACCCGGCCGGGTGCTGGCTGGTGTACGACTGCACCTGATTCGGCGTGGTGACGGCGGTCGCCGTCTGGGACCATCGGCCGACGGCCGACGAGCTGCTCGACGCGCGGGTGGCCCGCGGGTGGCGGCCCGTGCCGACGGAACTGAAGGCGGGCAAGACGATCCTCGGCCACGCCGCGTGCCGCGTATGGGCCTGACTTCCGAAGTCCGGCTTCGACTTCGGAAGTCGAAGGGTAACGGGTGCGTACTCTGCTCTCGCAAACGCCACCGCGCGGGATCGACTTCCGAAGTCGAAGCCGGACTTCGGAAGTCGGGATTTCTACAACACCCCCCATGCCACCCACCGCCGCGCCCTCGGCCCCGCGGGCGTTCCTCGCCCTCGTGCGGCTCACGTTCCTCCGGCACTGGCGGATCCGGACCGTCGCCTGGGTGACCGTCGGCCTCGTCGCCCTCACCGCCACCGCCATCGCCGTGTTCACCCACGGCCCGGTCGGGTGGCGGGTCGAGAACCGCCCCGTCCTCGTCGCCGACCACAAGACCGACGGCGCGGTCCGCATGACGTACCGGCAGTACGCGGCCGAGCGGCTGCCGCTGTACATCCTCTACCCCGGCCCGCCGGACCAGTTCGCCGTCAAGGCCGCGACGATGGGCGCGACCCAGTGGCTGATGCTCAGCCCAGACCCGGACGCGGCCAAGTTCCGTGACGACTACGCATTCCTCCGGTTCTCCCGGTGGGTCGTATTCGGCCTGTTCCTCGGGTTCGTGATGCCGCTGTTCACGCTCGCGTATGCGTCCGGCGCGATCGGCGCGGAGCGGGAGGGGCGGACGCTCATCTGGCTGGCGACCCGGCCGCTGCCGCGAGGTGGCGTCTACCTGGCGAAGTTCCTCGGCGTCCTGCCGTGGTGCGTGGTCGTGTCCGTGCTCGGGTTCGCGGCCGTCTGCTTCGCCGGCGGGGAAATCGGCCGGGCGGCGTTCCGCGTCTACCTCCCGGCGGTCGCCGCCGGCACGGTCGGCCTGTCCGCCCTGTTCCACCTGATCGGCGCGGTCTTCCGCCGGCCGGCGGTCGTCGGGCTGGTGTACGTCTTCTTTTTCGAGACGCTGGTCGCGAACCTGCCGGGGAGTTTGAAGCGTCTGAGCTTGAACTACTACGTCCGGTCCATGATGTACAATGAAGCGTCCGCCGTCGCGATTGTGCCCGAGGACCAGCTCGACGTGTACGACCCGGTGTCGCCTCAGACGGCGTGGGTCGTGCTGATGCTGGCGTCGGCCGCGCTCACCGCGGTCGGGATGTGGTGGTTCGCGAGGTTGGAGCCGCGGGACGAGATTTAAAACCGTCGTCCGTGATCGGTGAATTGTTTCGGAGTCTGTTGGTACTGCCTTTTTCGCCGGCGGAGGCTTCAGCGATGAGTCGCAACGCTGTGCGGTGGTCGCGTCTAGTACTCGTTATCGCCGGCGTGGGAGCAATCACCGTCGGGTTGTTTCGCGGCTGGTTTGACACCTCGGCCCCCACGGAGCGGACCTTGACGAAGGCGCTCGCGGGCGTCGATCGCATCCGCGTCCGCTCGGGCGGTACATGTCACCGAGACGTCGAGACGGAACGAACCCTCTTCGAGGAAACGGACCCGGCTAAGATCGCGACCGTCATTCACGACATCCGCATCGACACCGCGAAAAGTGGTTTTCATTGCATGTGTTGTGGCGATCCGAGCATCGAGTTCTACCGCGGCGAAGAATTGGTCGTGACACTGGGATACCATCACGGCCGCAGTGTCCGATGGCGTGAAGGGTGGCGTGGTGATGGCTTGATGACGACGGACAGCGCGGCAGCCATGAACTCGTGGCTCGTCGCACACGGAGTGCAGTCAAAGGCCGGCGACTGGTAGGGCCGGACCGGTAGTTTGAGAACTCTTCTCCAAAGACGATGACCCATGACCAATGACGTCCAGGACCAGCCGCCGCTGCACGGGTACCGCGGGGCGGCCCCGACGCCGAGCCTGACCCGGCCGCGGGGGATGACGGTCGCCATCAGCCGCGAGGTCGGGGCACGGGGCGGGAGCATCGCCCGGCGGGTGGCGGAGCGGCTCGGGTGGCAGCAGTTCCACCAGGATACGCTCGACTTCCTCACCCGCGACCCGGTCGCGAGGGCGGAACTCGACGCCGAGCTGCCGGCCGGGGCGCGGGAGTGGGCCGAGTTCCAGCTCGCCCGGCTCGTCACGAAGAAGGCCATCGCCCCGGACGCGGCGGCGAGGGAGACGGTCGCGCTGCTGCTGGCGCTGGCGGCCCGCGGGGAGGCGGTGATCGTCGGCCGCGGGGCCGGTTTCGTGCTGCCGGCGAAGACGACGCTGCACGTCCGGATCGTCGCGCCGCTGGAGGACCGGATCGCGTACATGGCCGACTGGCTGCGGCTCTCCCCGACCGAGGCGGCCGCGGAACTGGCCAGCCGGGACGCCCAGCGGACGAAGTACCTGGAGCACTTCACGACGCCGACGGCCGACGCGACGGCGTTCGACCTGGTGCTGAACTCGAAGCGGCTGGGCGTCGAGGCGTCCGCCGCGCTGATCGAGCACGCCGTCCGCGACCGGTACGTCGAGGACGACCCCGACCCGGAATCGCCGGACGCGGCGTGAGAATGTTTGGCGAACGGCACGGCGTAAGCGTGCCGGTGGGGGTCGCCGCGGCTTCCACCGGCACGCTTACGCCGTGCCGTTCGCCAAACCCGAACCCACTCCCCACAAGGTCGTGATGGCCGCGTTCGACGACTTCCACGCCGCCGCCGGCCGTCTCTCGCCGAAGGCGGCCGTCGTCCTCGGGTCCGGCCTCGGACCCGTCGTCGAACGCATGACGGTCGCCGCCGAGGTGAAATTCGCGGACGTGCCCGGCTTGGCCGCGCCGACCGTCCACGGCCACGGCGGGCGGGTCATCGCCGGGACGTGGGCCGGCGTGCCGGTGCTGGTTTTTCAGGGCCGGATGCACTTCTACGAGGGCCACACCTGGGAGCGGGCGACGGCCGCCGTGCGGCTCGCGGCCGAGTTGGGCGTGACGCGGCTGGTCCTGACGAACGCGGCCGGCGGCATCCGCGACGACCTCAACCCCGGCGACCTCATGGCGATCCGCGGGCACGTCAAGCTGCTCGACGCCGCGGCGTGGAAGCGGGTCGCCGAATCGCGTGAACCTGGACTTCCGAAGTCCGGCTTCGACTTCGGAAGTCGATCCCCCGCGGGAACTTTCGTGGCGGACGATGTTGGCCCTGTTGCCGACCCGACTTCCGAAGTCGAAGCCGGACTTCGGAAGTCTGCCCCGTACGCCCCATCGCTGCTCGCGGTCCTTCAACGATCCCTGCCGGCCGGCGTGTACGCGGCGCTCACCGGGCCGACCTACGAGACGCCCGCCGAGATTCGCGCCCTCCGCGCGATGGGGGCCGACGCCGTCGGCATGTCCACGGCCATGGAGGCGGAAGCCGCCGCGAACCTCGGCCTCGAAGTCGCCGCGATCTCGTGCATTACGAACAAGGCCGCGGGCCTTTCCTCGGCCGCGCTCGCACATTCCGAGGTCGCGGAGGTCGCGGGCCGGGCGGACGTGGTGACCCGGCTGGCGAACCTGTTAGACCGGCTGGTCGTAGAAGGTATTCCGAGATGTTCTTGAATCCGCGGCCGTCTCGGTTTACCGTGATGAAACGCCCGCCGACCCGCGTAGGACCCGGCTCATGAGTACCGACACCAAGGCAGCCCAACTCGCCAACGAATACTTCCAGGTGAAGCGGCACGGCGACATGGCCGTGCTCGTGCCGTCGCCGGAGGTCGAGCACCTGCCGGACACGACCATCAACACGGCCGCGCAGATGGTCCTGGCCCCCTTGAAGGAAGACCCGCCCACGAACCTGATCGTGGACCTGACCGGGGTGCGGTACTTCGGGTCGGCGTTCATCGCGTTCCTGCTCCGTTGCCACCTGCCGGTGAAGCAGCAGGGCGGCGAACTCGTACTGGCCGGCGTCAACGACCGCGTCCGCGAGCTGCTGAAGACGACGGCCCTCGACACGCTCTGGGCGCTGTACACGACCCGGCAGGAGGCGATGGACGCCCTCGGCGGGTCTGACTGACCGTGGGGTCCCTTCGCCTGTTGCCGCGGGCCGACCTCGTCAAGACCGGGCCGGTCGATCACGCCGACTGGAACTACAAACTTCACCTCGCCTGGGTCAGCCGGGCGCGGCTCCGCATGGTCGTGCGGATGCTTCCCACCCGCGTCAACCGCCTCCTCGAAATCGGCTACGGCAGCGGCGTCCTGATGCCGGAACTGGCCGCCCGGTGCGCCGAACTGCACGGCATCGACCCACACTCTCATCACGAAGAAGTTGCGGCCAAGCTGCGGGCGCACGGCGTCGCCGCGACGCTCGTGAGCGGCACGGCCGAGCGGTTGCCGTACCCGGACGGCCACTTCGACCACGTCGTGTCGGTCAGCGCCCTCGAGTTCGTCCCGAACGCGGACGCGGCGTGCCGCGAGGTCGCGCGGGTGCTGGCCCCGGCCGGCCGGTTCGTCGTCGTGACGCCGGGGCACTCGAAGCTGGTCGATCTGGGGCTGAAGCTATTGACCGGCGCGAGCGCCACGGCCGACTACGGCGACAGGCGGCAGCAACTGTTGCCGACGCTGTTCGAACACTTCCGGCCGCTGCGGCGGTCGGCGTTCCCGTCGCTGGTCGGCCGCGCCGTGCCGCTCTACCGGGCGTTCGAGTTCGTGCGGAAGTAGCCGAGCCGAATGACGCGCCGCGAGGCGGTTTCAAAACCTGGGACCGCGGGCGTCCCGCCCGCCACGGCCCCGGCCGCTCAAGACTGGCCCCCGTGTCGTGGAGGTGGGCGGGCGGGACGCCCGCGGTCCCAGGGGGCCGTCCGGTCGTGAATCGCTCCCGAGTTAACGTTACTTAACGACCCGCTGGCCGGGAACGATGAGTACGAGGTGAAGAACCCGTGACGGGCCGGGTTTTCGGGGTTTCCCGATTTTTCGCGAAAATGCCGCGCACGTCCGCTTCTCACTTGAATCCCATCTATACTCGTGCGTAACCTGGAATGCAGTAAACCGCCCGCGGCCCGGTCCCGACGACCGGCCGCGGGTTCCAGGACGACAGAGGCCGACCCCGGATGATCCGGCCGGGACTGGTGCTGGTATGACCGATCGGCCCCCCCCGGCGGGGACCGCGCCCGCGACACGGCCCCCTCTCCGTATTGCCGACGTTTTCCCGGACCGGCCCCGCGAGTGCCACGACGCATTGCTCACGACCGCCACCCCGTCCGGGCCTCCCGCCCGCTTGAACCCCCCGCCGGTCCTGGCCCCCCCCCACGACCCGTTCGACGTTTCACCGCCCGCGGCCGCCTTCGACTCCCCGGCGGCGGCCCACCTGCTCGCGGCCGCCGTCGGATGCCCGGACCGGTTCCTGGTCGCCGCCCCGCCGGGGCGGGCCCGCGACCGGCTCGTGACCGCCCTGGCCGACGAGTTGTGCGGCCGCGGCGAGCGGTTGCTGCTGCTGGCCGACACGGCCGGGGGCGCGAACCGGGAAGTCGAGGCGTTGCTCCGCAAGGGCGTCGCCGTCGTCCGGGCGACGGCGGCTGGGGAAGTTGCGGAAGACATGCCGGCGGCGGTGGCGGCGGTTACCTCGGGGGCCCTCGGGCCGGGCCGGGTCGAGGACCTGCGGCGGCGGCTCGCGGACACGGCCCGCGACCTCGCCGCGAAGCTCGACCGCTGGGCCGCGGCCGCCGAAACCTGGGAGAAACTGTCGGCCGCCCTCGCGCGGGGCGGCGAGGCGGACGCGATCCGGGCCGCCGAGGCCGCGAAGGCACAAGTCGCCCTCCCGCAACTTCGGCAAGAATTGGCTGAACTCGCACCGATGGTTGAGGCGAAGAAATCCGGGCGGGTGTTCTCGCGGGCGTTCTGGCGGGCGGCGTTCACCGGCGACGTGCAGGCGCGGGTGGGCGAACTCGAGGCCCGGATCCGCGACGCGGAGCGCACGGCCGGCGGGATCGACCTCACGCCGCTGCCGAAGAGGCTCGCCGCGGCGGACGACACGCCCCCGTTCGCCGGGCTGTGCGACGCGCTCGCCGCGGCCGGGCTGACGCCCCCCGCGGCCGCGACGCCCGAAGCGGTGGCCGCCGCCCGCGACCAGGCCGACGCCGCCCGCCGCGAGGCCGAGGAGGCGTTGACCCTCGCCCGGAAAACGCTCACCGAACTCGAATCCGACCCGGCCGCGGCGGCCGTACAGTTGTTAAATCGGGCCGCGGCGGTCGTGGGACCGCGGGCGGCCGTTTCCGATCCGGCCGTGACGAGTGGCCGATTCGATCGTATCCTGATTGAGGGTGCCGAGTCCGTGACCCGAACCGACTGGGACGCCCTGGCGTCCGTTTCCGACCGGCTGATCCTGGTCGGCGACTTCGACCCGCACCCCGAACCCCCTTCCGCGAACGGCAAGCCGCACACGAACGGTACGTACCCGACCACCACCTCTTCCGCACGCGAGTTCTGGCGAATGGCTCACCGACCCCTCTGGCTCCGCACCGACGACCGGCTCATCGCCCGTTTGGCCACGGTCCTTTCCGACACCACCCGCGAGCCGCTGGCCGACCGGCCGGAGGTCGAGCTGCTGTTCGGCGTCTCGCCGGACGGCGAGTACGTGCTGGCCGAGGTCGCGTTCCCGGACACGATGGGCGTGGCGGCGGCGAAGGCGTTCGTCGCGACCGACCTCGGCGAGGTGCAACTCGTCCCGCTCGGCCCGGCCCGGTGGCACGCGGACCAACTGCTCGTGACGTGGCCGCTGTTGGAGTCGCAGACCGAGAGCGTGTGGATCGACGTGGCGGACGGCGTCCGCGAGCAGGTCGTGCCGATGGACGGCCTGCCGGCGACGGCGGCGGTGGAGTTCGACGCGGCGAAGTGGACCCGCGAATCGGCCGAGGCGTGGGTGGCGGAGAAGACGCGGGCCGCGCGCTCCCGCCGCACGGCGGTGCTGCCGGCGGAGCCGGCGCTGGCGTAAGCCTTCCTCAACTCTCAACGGCGAGCGTCACGGCGTGAGTGTGACGTGTCTCCGAACGGCAACGACGGGTTTCGTAGAACCCTGAGCGGAAGCGACGGGGTGTTGCGCAACACCCCGTCGCTTCCGCTCAGGGTTCTACAAGAGGCGGAATCCTGATCCCGCGTGGTTCGAGACACGTGACGCTCGCCGTTGCGTCGGCCGGACGCGAATCTTACTTCCCCTCGTCCTTCATCAGCTTCGCCAGCCGCTCGGCCAGCTCTTCCTCGGCCGTCGGCGTCCACGCGAACTCCGGCGGCGGCTTGAACCCGCCCTCCGCGTTGAAGCTCGCCGTCGGGACCGGGTGAAGCGACACCAGCCCCAACGACTGCGCCTTGTGCCGCAACTCGAACCCGCTCAGCCCGGCGACCTCCGCGAAGTCGAACATCCCCGGCGCGAACACCGTCGGGCCGTCCGTCACCAACACGGCCTGCTCCGCCTGCACCGCCGCGTCCGGGGCCGCCGGCTGGCCGACGGCCTTCAGCGTGATCCACCCGGCCATCCCCGGCTGGTTGCTGCACACGACGAAGCACGGGCCGATCCGCCCGGCTTCCGCGCCCGGCGGCGGGGCGTGCCGGACGAACCGCAGCGCCCCGGCCTTGTCCGCCACCACGAACCGCGTGTCCGACAGCCGCAGCGACTGCACGAACTTCGCCCCGGTCACCGCCTGCACCCGCAGCGTCGTCAGCTCGCGGGTCCCGGCGTACCACGTCGCCGTGTACGTCCCGGATCGGCGCGGCGGCTTCGGCGGCGACGCCGTGAGGAGGACTTCCTTCCCCCGCAACTGCGAACTCGTCAGCGGGACCGGCACGACCTGTTCCGCGACGGTGCGGTCCGACCGGAACACGACCCGCAGCCCGACCTGCGCGAGCGGCACGAGGGCCGTCGGCGACGTTAACACGATTGCCGTGGTCAGCCCCTTACACTGGCTGGCCACGAACGTCTGGGCCGCGACGCACCGGTCGGCGATCTGCACCGTCGCCGTCGGGTTCGCCACGGCCAAGTTCGTGAGGAAGTCGTCCTGGCTAAGAACGGGGAGAGTGATCTCAGAGAGCAGCCGGTTCCGCCAGAGGAGTTCGGCCCGCGCGGTGTACGCCGGGACCGGCAGCCGGAACGTGAGCCGGTAGCGGTGCGGGTCGCGGTCGTCCTTGCGGAGCGCCTCCGGCTGGGCCGGGTCGAGGCCGGGGATGCGGAGCAGGTAGTCGGCCTTCTGCCGGGCGGCGGCCGGGAGGCGGAGCAACACCTCGACGACGACGGCGTCCGCCGACGCGGGGACCGGCAGCTCGTACAGCACGAGGCCGGCCGATTCGTAGCGAACGTGGATGGCCTGCGACCCCGGACGCCCGCGGGCCGCCGGGAGGAGGTCATTCATGAGCCAACCGAGTGAGCGCCTGATCGAGTGCCACATCGAGTCCCTCCCCGGCGGCGGGCACCGGGACGGCCGAACAGACTAGACACGAGAGGTTCTTTTCGACCCGCAGCCGGTGGGCGCGGTACGGCTCGTCGAACACGCCGGGCACGCGGGCGAGCGTCAGCAGCACCGACGTGACCCCCGGCGGCCCGGCGAGCAGGTCGAGCGTGCGGAGCGCGTGCAACGACGCGACGGCGGAAATGCTCGCCTTGTTCGCGGGAATCGTCGTCTCGGCGATGGCCCCGTTCGGGTTCGCGTAGTCCGGGGCGGGGGCCGGCGGGGTGTCGGCCGGGCCGTCGCGCCGCAGGTGGCTGGCGACGCACCCGTAGCACGGGCCGTCCGGGTGGAACGCGTGGACCCACCCGCCGATGCCGCCGGCCAGCACCTCGCCGAGCGTCCACGGCTTGCCGTGCTGCCGCATGAGGTGGTCGAAGTGGAACTTCGCGACCTCGTTATCGACGGCGCACACGCCCACGTCGCACGCGGCGACGGCGGCGCGGATCGCGTCTTGCTTCGTCGGGTCGCACAGATCGACGGCGAGGACATCGACCGCGAGGTCCGGGCGGAGCTGCTTCACCCACTCGGCGGCGAGTTCGACCTTGAGCCGCCCGACGGCCGCCGGCGGGAACAGGTGGCGGTGGACGTTGTGCTTCTCGTAAACGTCCGGCTCGACGAGCGTGATTCGCGAGACGCGGTCGTCGCGCGCCAGCAGGTCGAGGGCGACGATGCCGCCGCTCCCGACGCCGACCTGGAAGAGGTGTTTCGCCATCACCCCCATCGTACCCTGGAGGGGGCCGAAAGTCAGCGACGACGTTTCTTCCACCCACACCTCGTTAACTCTTGCCCAAAATCAGGTCCAACACCCAACATCCTTTGACGTGCGGCCCTTCGCTTCGCAAGTGGTTCAAGAGGTCGGCGTTCTCACAACCGGCATCCTGCAGGGCGTCGGCCAGGATCGGAAGCCGATCAAACGCCTTGTCGTCGTAAATGCCCTGTGCGAGGGCGAAGGCGGTTGAGGAGAGCCAGGAGGGATCGATGGCGACGGGCCGGAAGGGGTTGCCGATAATTTCACGAACGAGGGCGGCTTGTTTTGGCTCAACCTCCTCTATCAATCCGTCAATTGCGTAGCTAACCGAGTACAACACCACATCGCCCCGCGGATCATATGGCTCCGATGACTCGTCAATGTTGGCCGCAGCGGCGAGGTAAGCGGAGATGGCCTGATCTTCGGAGAAGGCCGAGAATCCAAGACAATCGTCCACCGCAACGTACCCTGCTTCATGAGCTGCGAGCAATTCACCTTCGGTGGCCCGGCCGTCGGCAAATCGTTCCGCAACTTCTACGGCGGTTCGGCTGCGAGCATCCTGTAGTCCGTCCCATATTCTTCGGCAACACGCCACGGCGAGGAGACGCACCTTTCGGTCGCTCACTTCCCCTTTCAAAAACCCCAGCATCCGCGTCGGATCGGTCGCCGTCAGCCATTCCGCTTCCGTCATCGTCGTACCCCAGAATTTCAAGCCCTTCCCGTCTGATATGCGAGGTGGAAATGTCTCCGGCACAGCGACACGTACCGGTCGTTGCCGCCGATCTCGACCTGCCGGCCCTCCCGCTCGACCGCGCCGTCCGGCGACACGCGGACCACCATCGTCGCCTTCTTCCCGCAGTGGCAGATCGTCTTCAGCTCGGACAGCGTGTCGGCCCACGCCAGGAGCGCGGCGCTGCCGGGGAAGAGTTCGCCGCGGAAGTCGGTGCGGATGCCGTAGCACATGACGGGGACATTTGCCTCGTCCACGACGCGGGCGAGCTGCCGGACCTGGTCCTTCGTCAGGAACTGGGCCTCGTCCACGAGGACGCAGTGCGGCGGGGCGGCGGAACAGACGTGCCAGAAGTCGGTGTCGGCCTCGAACGGCGCGGCCTCGGTGTCGATGCCGATGCGGGAACTGACGCGGGCCGGGCGGCCGTCGAGGCGGAACGTGAACACCAGCGTCGTCATGCCCCGCTCGGCGTAGTTGTACGCCGCCTGGAGCAGGGCCGTGGACTTCCCGGCGTTCATGGTGGAGTAGTAGAAGAACAGCTTCGCCATCCGCCCGGCCTCCGAAGGTGGCGGCATGGTAGCCGACGGGAGGACGGCGTGTCGAGGTCGGCGCTACTTCGCCTCCGGCAGCGGCCACTCGCCGGTGTCGTGCCAAATTTCGTAGCACGCCAGCCACCGCCACGCCGCCTGCACCGCGAAGATGCACGTGAACTTCGCCGGGTCCCACCGGCTCGTGTTCCGCGTCGAACCCTGCCGCCACAGGCAGAGCGTCTGGCCTTCCAACAGGTGCGGGCAGTGCTTCAACGGCGTGAGGACGCGGGTCTCCGGCGGCACCGTCGGGTAGCTCGACAGCAGCCGCGTTTCGACCGCGTAGACGTTGTGCGTCGGCTTGAGGTGGTAGTGCAAAACGAGCGCCCCGGCCGCCCGCAGAACGCGGATGCGGAACTCCGGGTCGCGGCCCTCGTTGTACTTCTCAATGACCGGCAAATCGACGGACAGCAGCCGCCGCTTGCCGAGTTCGGTGTCGAGCAGGCCCATGGCAGGGGTCAGGAATCAGGGGTCAGGAGTCAGGGGTCAGTGCCCGCGGAAAGGCGCGATGTATGAAGGGAAGATTTCTTCCTGACCCCCGACTCCTGCCTCCTGACCACTGCTTCAGTAGTGGCACGGGACCGACTTGATCGCGGTGATGACTTCCTCGTCCGGCACCTCGTCGGTCGTGCCGAGGAAGCTGGTGTCCTTGCGGTCGAGTAGCAGGACGCGGTTGCCCTCCGCGTTGCCCCGCAGGGCGGTGACGAGTTGACGACGTTCCAATTCGCTGAGCGGTCGGAAGTCCATGGTGGATACCCTCCCCTTCGGGCGATCTCTCCGAATCGGCGAACGTCGCCGATTGAGTCCCGAAACGACACCCCGGCCGCGCGGCCGAGGGTGATTCCTCAAAGTAGTAGGCACACTCCGTGTGCCGTTTGCTGTCGGTCGCGGCGACTCGGGCGAACGCCCCGCGACTCGGACGAACTCACCGCCACCGGCGGGAGACGGCACACGGAGTGTGCCTACTACTATTTCGCCAGTTCCGCCAGGAGCAGGTACACGCCCTGGTCCGGCTCCGTTCCCGCGGGCAGGTCGGCCTGGAACACGTCCCCGCCCGCCACGTAAATGAACCGCACGCTCTTCGTTGTCACTAATAGGCGGATCGCCTGTCCCGTTTCCGCCAGCGGCACATCGACGGCCAGCGTCGGCGATTCGGTCCCGCTCACGACTGCAAATCGCACGCCGGTCTGCTGCCTCGCGAGCCGATCGAGGCGAACCGCGTGGGCCTCGATCACCGGCCACACCGGGCGGAGCGGCGTCGCCAGGTCCGGGCCGAGGGTCAGTTCCGTCGCGACCGGGTGGTACGCCGCGTCGCCGTCCGTCAGCGTGTACCAGTCGAACCGCAGGTCCCGTAACTTCTGCACGTGCGGCTTCGGGTGCTCGCCGATGTTCGCGTCGCCGGGCCGGTCGTCCACCGTGCCGATGGCGAAGACGCCTTGCTTGCCGCGGAGCCGCTTTACCCACTCGCGGTCGCCGCGGAGGTCGCCGCCGCTCGGGTGGCGGAGCGTGCCGGGGTGCGTGTGGACGACGCCCAAGAGCGTCAGCCGGCGGTCGTCCTGCCGGACGATCCGGCTGGCCAGAGCCTGGGCCTCGGTGTTGAACCGGACGTGCTCCTCGCCGGCGTCCCGGTCCGCCCCGGCCGGCAGCGTCGCGACCACGACGGCCGCGTCCGCCTCCCGCAGGCCCAGCAGCACCCACCCGGTCTCCTCCGCCCCACGGTCGGTCGCGCGGTGGGCGGCGTACTCGCCGAACAGCGTCCGGCTCACCTCGTCCGTCAGCACCACGCGGGCCAGCGGGCCGTACCGCGTCGGGTCGGGCCGCGGGTCGGGCCGGCGGTCCGGCGGGCGGGTGGTGGTCGCCGCCCACTGCCGGACGTGATCGGCCGTCGTGCGGATGAAGTCCTTCCACGCGCTCGTGGTCGCTCTCCGATGGTCGTTCGCGGTGTGGGGAGGAAGTGGAGGCCGCGTCGCCGGTCCTGGCGTCGGATCGGTGGCCGGTCCCCGAACGTCAACTGCACTATACCCGCACGGTTTCGGCAACTCTAGTGGAAATGAGTCCACCACGGCCGTGTGTCGGATTTTCGCCGTGCGTCGCCGCGAATCGCGGGTACACTAGTGCCCTGTGTTTCCCCCTCCCGCGGAGATACTCCCCGTGTCGCGATTCCTGTCGCTCGCCCTCGTCGCGGTCGTGGCGTCGGCCACCCTCGCCCAGTCGCCCGCGATCCCGCCGGACCTGGAGAACTACGTCAAGAAGCCGGAACCCGATTACAAGTGGACCTTCCAGAAGAAGGACGAGTCCGACGCCGGCGCGGTCTACCTCTACCGCCTCGTGTCGCAGAAGTGGCACGACGAACTCTGGGAACACGATCTACAAGTGTTCGTGCCGAAGGAGGCGACGGACAAGTCGTCGATGGTCATCCTGAACACCGGCGGCGCGGCCGGCGGCGGCACGACGGCCCTCGGCCTGGAGATCGCCCGCCGCGTCAAGTACCCGGTCGCGGTGCTGTTCCAGATTCCGAAGCAGCCGCTGTACGGCGGGAAGAAGGAGGACGCGCTGATCGCCGAGACGTTCGTGCGGTTCCTCGAAACGAAAGACAGCTCGTGGCCCCTGCTCTTCCCGATGGCGAAGAGCGTGGTCAAGGCGATGGACGCGCTGCAGGAGATCGGCAAGAAGGAATGGAACGTCGAGGTGAAGCACTTCGTCATCACCGGCGCGTCGAAGCGGGGGTGGACGAGCTGGCTGACGGCCGCGACCGGCGACAAGCGGGTGAAGGCCATCGCGCCACTCGTCATCGACACGCTGAACTTCCAGAAGCAGATGCCGCACCAGTTCAAGTCGTTCGGCAAGTACAGCGAGCAGATTCACGACTACGAGGAGCGGAAGCTGCTGCCGCTGCCGGACACGGACGACGCCCGGCGGCTGTGGGCGATGGTGGACCCGTGGGTCTACCGCGACCGGCTGACGCTGCCGAAGTTGCTCGTCCACGGCACGAACGACCCGTACTGGGCGCAGGACGCGCTGAACCAGTACTGGGACGACCTGAAGGGGGACAAGTGGGTGCTGTACGTGCCGAACGCCGGCCACGACCTGCGGCCGCAGGACCAGCCGAACCAGCCGGGGGCGAAGAAGGACGTGTTCCCGCTGAAGGCGATCGACACGCTCGGGGCGTACTCGCGGCTGATCCTGTCGGACAAGAAGCTGCCGAAGGTCGAGTGGAAGGACGCGGGCGTGAAGAACAACTACGCGACGGCCCAGACGCACCTGGGCACGGCCCCGGCGAGCGTGCAGACGTGGACGACCACGTCCGCCACCCGCGACTTCCGGAAGGCCGTGTGGGTGAAGAACGCGCCGGAGCCGCAGACGCTCATCGCCCGGCCGCCGGGGGCGGGCGACGGCGAGCCGCCGGTGGTGGTGCTGAACCTGCCGGTCCCGGCGAGCGGGTACGCGGCCGGGTTCGTGGAGTTCACGTTCGACCTCGACGGGTCGAAGTTCAACCTCTCGACGCCGATCACGATCGCGGAAGCGAAGAAGTAGTGGGCTGGAATTTCTCACAAGAATTGCAGAAGCACGGCCCCCAAAGCCCGCCCACGACCGTGGGTGGGCTTTCGCGTTCGCACGCGCGGTCGTACTGCGCCCGCGTCGCCCGCCGCCACTACGAGAACTTCACCGTCGCGTCCGTGCTGCTGCCGCGGAAGCTGCTGCCGCACTTCCACGCCGTGTACGCCTACTGCCGGTGGGCCGACGACCTCGCGGACGAGACCGCCGGCGGTGACACCGCGTTGTCACTCCTGGCGTGGTGGCGGCGGGAGCTGCTCTCGATCTACGACGAACGCCCTTCTTCCTCCCTCTCCCCCGGCTTTGCGGGGGAGAGGGCCGGGGTGAGGGGGAAGACGCTC
>JAESGS010000533.1_pt1 | contig 24300 bp, 28 predicted proteins | sample 9269761 | NCBI WGS metagenome assembly JAESGS01 (sample SAMN15741799, study PRJNA653493) | algae metagenome | isolation source: Cyanosarcina radialis HA8281-LM2 and co-occurring heterotrophs from damp... | place: USA: Makauwahi cave, Hawaii | collected 2011-01-06 | reverse complement strand
AGGTGTTAGGCCGTTGAGTTGGCGCTTCAGAGTGGCATCGCTGGCCTTAGGCAACGGCGTCGTAGTTCACCCTTCCGGTCGCTCTTCGGACGGGCTCCCAGGCAAGCGTCTCGCCGGTCGGACCCCGCGCACCCCACCCCGGCGGCTCGCCTGCATCCGGGGCCTCTTTCTGGTACAACGCTGGCCTAACAATTCATTCAAGCCGAACCCGCTTCGCGGGTCGGCTTAATTCAGGTGTTATGCGTGGGTGGGCACTTCTGTGTAGCCGGCTCCGGCAACATCCGGATCATTCACCGTTCCGACCTTCGATGTTGATGATTCGTTGACGGCTCTACCGCGCCGCCTCCTTCTTGGCTCCGTTCGTCCAGGCTTCGGTAAACGCAGGTATGCGCCGCTTACTCTTCGGCCAAGTCGACGGCTTGCGGAGTGGCAGCGCCATCGGCTTCGGCCGGTAAAGCACGTGCCTTTCCGTTATTCCGGCTAGCGGCGGGTGATTTTTGGCTCCCTGCCCCTGTGCACCCGTTGCAGGGCAGCGGCTTCGGGCTTACCTTGGCGCATAACAATTCATTCAAGCCGAACCCGCTTCGCGGGTCGGCTTAATTCAGGCGTTAGGCCCGCATGGAAGAGCCCTACAAACCAAACCACATCCCAAAGGGCGAGAGAGTTGGTTACATCATCTTCTCGCTACTTCTGCTCGGTTACGGAACCTATGGCGTTTGGCTAGACGATCTATTTGTTCCTGGCCGCAGATCCCGCGGCATCCATCTTCATGACGGCACGGCTTGGGTCATGTATGGCGCAATCATTTGCGCTTGCCTAGTCATGCTCAGCGTCGTCGTTGATCACTACGACCGCCGCAACAACGAGACCAACTATCGCCTCTTTGCCGACGTCTTTAAGGGCATCGGCTGGGTTATGTTTGGGTTGTCCTTGTTTTTCGGCTTCATCAATCAGGCCCGTAGCTCGTGATGTTCACCGTCTGCGGGTCTAACAATTCATTCAAGCCGAACCCGCTTCGCGGGTCGGCTTAATTCAGGCGTTAGGTGCCTTTGAAAGATGATGGCAAACACACACGAGACGCTTTCCTTTCGCGCCGAGATCTCCCTCGATGAGGCTGCGCTGACAGGACGGCCTGGCTTCGGCTCTGGCATACGGCCAAACCACCATCTCCCCGGGCGAGATTACTGTGTGCTCGGACAGATAGATTTCATTGATGTTGCTTGGCTATCCCCAGGCAGCAAGTGCCAAGCCAACTGTGTATTCGTGGTACCGCAGGAGGATGTCTCGATGTTTGTTCCCGGCTTTCGCTGGGAATTCTCCGAGGGTGTTCGTCGTATCGGATGCGGCATACTGCTATCCATGGGCGGCACCTAACAATTCATTCAAGCCGAACCCGCTTCGCGGCTCGGCTTAATTCAGGTGTTAGGCCTCATATGAGCCACCCTCATACGTTCACATCATGGCCCTTTCCAGATGCAGTCAACACTGCTTCATTCACAACAAGGCATGTGCTTGACGGACGCAAACCGGTTGTCGAGGTCTATCACGATCACGATGGAGACTGGCAGTTCCTCTGCGGGACAACCACAGATGTTGCAGACCTTAAACTCGTCTGTATGGGATGTATGCTTGAGCGTGATCCTTCGCTCGCAGACTTGGCAGACCTACCCTGCGGCTGGTCGGCCACCCGCGACGGTCTGCGAGGCAACTGGACGCGAGACGCCTTCGAGGATAGCGACGATGAGGCCTAACAAATCATTCAAGCCGAACCCGCTTCGCGGGTCGGCTTAATTCTGGTGTTAGGCCCAACCTCGGTGAGGCTCGCCCATATCAATGCATCCACGCAACACGTGCTCGCGGATCAGACCGCCTCGGGCGCCAGTTCGCGCAGCTTGCCTTCATGCAGCTCCAGCACGCGATCCAGGCGGCGGGCCAGACGGCGGTCATGGGTCACCAGCACGAGACTGGTCTTCTGTGCGCGATTGAGGTCGAGCATCAGTTCGAAGACGGTCGCGGCAGTCTTCTCGTCCAGATTGCCGGTGGGCTCGTCGCCCAGTACGCATGCAGGCTGGTTCACCAGTGCGCGCGCGACAGCGGCGCGCTGGCGTTCGCCACCCGACAGTTCACCGGGCTTGTGTCCGATACGATGCCCCAGGCCAACGGATTCCAGCAGCGTCCTAGCCTTGCCCGACGCGGTGTGAGCGTCGGCGCCGCCCAGCATCACCGGCATCATGACGTTCTCGAGCGCGGTGAACTCCGGCAGCAGGTGATGGAACTGGTAGACGAAGCCGAGCGATCGGTTGCGCAGCTGCCCACGCGCCGAATCCGACAAGGTCGACATCTTCTGCCCGGCCACGTACACCTCGCCCGCAGTAGGGGTGTCCAAGCCCCCGAGCAGATGCAGCAGCGTGCTCTTGCCGGCACCCGACGCACCGACGATGGCGACGGTCTCGCCCGGCTGCACGTTGAGCTCCAATCCATCGAACACCGGCGTGCGCAGCTTGCCTTCGGCGTAGGTCTTGCCCAGTGCCTCGGCGTGGATGACGGCGGTCTGCATGGCGCTGGTCATGGGATTGACGTTCTTACTCATAACGCAGGGCCTCCGCCGGTTGCGTGCGGGCGGCGCGCCAGGCCGGGTACAGGGTGGCCAGGAAGCTCATCACCAGCGCCACCGCGGCGATGATCACCACGTCGCTGCCCTGCAGGTCGTAGGGCAGGCCGGTGATGTAGTAGACGTCGGACGGCAGCAGGGTGACGTTGAAGGTGGACTCGATGAGACCGAGGATGCTTTCCAGGTTGAGCGTCAACGCGATGCCCCCCACCACGCCGAGGACCGTCCCGAAAATTCCGATCAGCGAGCCCTGCACCATGAACACCTGCATCACGCCGCGCGGGGTAAGCCCCAGCGTGCGCAGGATGGCAATGTCGGCCTGCTTGTCGGTGACCAGCATCACCTGCGACGACACCAGGTTGAACGCACCCATCGCGATGATCAGCGACAACAGGATGCCCATCACCGTCTTTTCCATCTTCAGCGAGTGGTAGAGGTTGGCGTTCTCTCTGGTCCAGTCGCTGATGCGGTATGGACCCTGCAGGTGCATGGCCAGGTCTCCCGCGACATTCCACGCCTGGTCCATGTCGTGCAGTTTCAGGCGCACTCCGGTGACGCCCTCGCCCATGCGCAGGACGCGTTGCAGGTCCTCCATGTGGACGATGGCCAGCGTTCGGTCCACGTCGTTGTGGCCCACCGCGAAGATGCCCGCCACCGTGAACCGCTTGATCTTCGGCATGGCGCCCATCGGCGTGCCCTGGAAGTCGCCTGCGGTGACCACCACGCTGTCGCCCACCTGCACGCGCAGCCACGCGGCCAGCTCCTGGCCCAGCAGGATCTTGAACTCCCCCGGCTTCAACGCATCCAGCCGCCCGGATTTCATCTTCTCGCCCAGCACCGAGACTTTGGGCTCTTCGCCGGGCAGCACGCCGCGCACCAGTGCGCCCTGCGGGTCGGCATTGCCGGTGACCATGGCCTGCACGTCGACGTAAGGCGCCGCGCCGGACACGCGCGGGTCGGTCAGCGCGATCTTCACCGCGTGAGGCCAGTCCTGCATGGCTTCGCCCGCGCCATTGACGGTCGCGTGCGCGGTGGCCTGCAGCAGGCGGTCGCGGATCTCGCGCTGGAAGCCGCTCATCACCGACAACGTGGTGATCAGCACCGTCACCCCCAGGGCGATGCCCAGGATCGATGCCAGCGAGATGAAGGAGATGAAACCGTTGCGGCGCTTGGCGCGGAGATAGCGCAGGCCGATGGCGACAGGGATGGGTTTGAACATGCCCTTATGGTGCCACTCCCGCTCGACGGCGGACAGCATCCGTACTGCTTGCGGCCAGCCGCAGTTCACGCCGCATAGGCGCGGGCAGCGTGTCCGGCCACCAGGCCAGGCGCTGCCAGCGCCCTGCCCTGTCCCGCCAGCGCATGAAAGCCAAGGGCCCGCGCCAGGTCACCTGCACGGCGCCAACGGGCTGACCGTCCACGGTCGGCGCACGACCATCGCCCGGGAACCACACCGCACGCGCCGGCCTGGCGCCTTCGTGCCGGGCCAGATGCACGCCATAAAGGAACGCCAGCACCGCCAGGGGCCAGGCGGCCATCCGCGGCATTTCCGAAACGAGCACGCAGAACGCCCCCAATCCTCCCAGCAGGACCAGCGACGCCCGCAGCAGGCGCGAGGGCCGCCATTCAAGCCGGCAGCTGACGGATCCTTTCGACCAGTGAGGCGAGTTCGGCATCGGGACACTGCTCATAGCCCATGAACCAGCGCCAGAGCTTATCGTCCTCGCAATCGAGCAGCCGTAGGAAAACCCCGCGCGCGGGTTCGGATTCCGTCCCCCAGCATTGCGCCAGGTAACGGTCGAACAGCTGGTCGAGTTCGCGCATGCCTCGCCGGCAGCGCCAGCGGATGCGCTTGAGTTCGATCTCGTCCGCCGTCGGCTCGATCACCCGGGTACCGCCATCAGCCAGGCGATGCGGGCCCACAGCGCGGCCAGCACCAGCGTCGCCAGCAGGTAGGCGACGAATCGCGTCATGACGTGGTTGAAGCTGCATTGGACGGCGCTGTGCACGGCACGCAGCAGGACGAAGGCCCATGCCAGCCCCACCGTGACCGCGTCGGCGATGCCGAGCTGCGCCGCCACCAGCACGCCGGCATAGAACAACACCGGCAGTTCGAACAGGTTGCGGAAGTTGTCCGAGGCGCGGGTGTCCTGCAGCAGCGCCACGGATTGGGCGGAACTGGCCAGTGCCTGCGCATGGATGCGCTTGCGCGCCATCTCGCCCAGCCGCAGGTGGTAGAGGCGGCACCAGACGAGCAACGTCAGTGCCGCCATCGCCACCGCGGGCCAGAGCATCGCCGTGGCGGATGCGCCGCTCATGCCATCACGCGCGGCGCGCGAGCATCAGCTTCTTGATCTCGGCGATGGCCAGCGCCGGGTTCAGGCCCTTCGGGCAGGTGCGCGCGCAGTTCATGATGGTGTGGCAGCGGTACAGCTTGAACGGATCTTCCAGGTCGTCCAGGCGGGCACCGGTGTCCTCGTCGCGCGAGTCGACGATCCAGCGATAGGCCTGCAGCAGGATGGCCGGGCCCAGGTAGCGTTCGCCATTCCACCAGTAGCTGGGGCAGCTGGTCGAACAGCAGGCGCACAGGATGCACTCGTACAGGCCGTCCAGCTTCTTGCGGTCGTCCGGCGACTGCAGGCGTTCGCGATCCGGCGGCGCGGGCGTCTGCGTGCGGATCCAGGGCTTGATCGACGCGTACTGGGCGTAGAAGTGGGTGAGGTCCGGCACCAGGTCCTTGACCACATTCATGTGCGGCAGCGGATAGATCGGCACTTCGGCCTTGCCGCAGTCGCCGATCGCCTTGGTGCAGGCCAGCGTGTTGGTGCCATCAATGTTCATCGCGCACGAACCGCAGATGCCTTCGCGGCACGAGCGACGGAACGTCAGCGTGGGATCGATCTCGTTCTTGATCTTGATCAGCGCGTCCAGGACCATCGGCCCGCACGCGGCCAGGTCCACCTCGTAGGTGTCCACGCGCGGGTTCTGCCCGTCGTCGGGGTTCCAGCGGTAGACCTTGAAGGTGCGCGGCTGCTTGGCTCCCTTGGCGGGGAAGTGCTTGCCCTTCTGGATCCTGGAGTTCTTCGGGAGTGTGAATTCGGCCATTAGTCAGGTCTCCCGGCTCAGTAGACGCGCGGCTTGGGCGGCACCACGTCCACGTCCTTGCTGAGCGTGTACATGTGCACGGGGCGGGAATCGAAGCTGCATTTGCCGTTGTCGTCGACGTTGACCAGCGTGTGCTTGTGCCAGTTGACGTCGTCGCGGTCCGGGAAGTCCTCGTGCGCATGCGCGCCGCGGCTCTCGTGGCGCTGCTCGGCCGAGTTGATGGTGGCCACCGCGTTGAGCAGCAGGTTGTGCAGTTCGTAGGTCTCGATCAGGTCCGAGTTCCAGACCAGCGAGCGGTCGCTGACCTTGACGTCCTGGAAGGAGTCGTAGATCTCGGCCATCTTGTCGCAGCCTTCCTTCAGCGTCTTGCTGGTGCGGAAGACCGCGGCATCGTTCTGCATCGTGCGCTGCATCTTGTCGCGGATGACGGCGGTGGGCGTGTCGCCGTTGGCGTTGCGCAGCTTGTCCAGGTTGGACAGCGCCTTGTCGCAGGCATCGCCGGCCAGCGTCTTGTGCGGCGCGCCGGTCTTGATGGTCTCGGCGCACCGGTTGGCCACCGCACGGCCGAACACGACCAGGTCCAGCAGCGAGTTCGAACCCAGGCGGTTGGCGCCATGCACGGATACGCAGGCGGCCTCGCCGATGGCGTACAGGCCCGGCACGACGGCGTCGGGGTTGTCGCCGACCTTGCGCACCACTTCGCCGTGGTAGTTGGTCGGGATGCCACCCATGTTGTAGTGCACGGTCGGGATGACCGGGATCGGCTGCTTGGTGACGTCCACGCCGGCGAAGATGTGGGCGCTTTCGGCGATGCCGGGCAGCTTCTCGTTGATCACTTCCGGCCCCAGGTGGGTCAGGTCGAGCAGGATGTGGTCCTTGTGCTCGCCGACGCCGCGGCCTTCGCGGATCTCGATGGTCATCGAGCGGCTGACGACGTCGCGCGAGGCGAGGTCCTTGTAGTGCGGTGCATAGCGCTCCATGAAGCGCTCGCCGCTGCTGTTGCGCAGGATGCCGCCTTCGCCGCGGACGCCCTCGGTGATCAGGCAGCCCGCACCGTAGATGCCGGTGGGATGGAACTGCACGAACTCCATGTCCTGCATCGGCAGGCCGGCACGCATCACCATGCCGCCGCCATCGCCCGTGCACGTGTGGGCGGAGGTGGCGGAGAAGTAGGCGCGGCCGTAGCCGCCGGTGGCCAGCACCACGCCGTGCGCGCGGAACAGGTGCAGCGTGCCGGTCGCCATGTCGAGGGCGAGCACGCCGCGGCAGGCACCCTCTTCGTCGAAGATCAGGTCAAGCGCGAAGTACTCGACCATGAAGCGCGCATCGTGCGCCAGCGACTGCTGGTACAGCGTGTGCAGCATGGCGTGGCCGGTGCGGTCCGCGGCCGCGCAGGTGCGCTGCGCCGGGGGGCCTTCGCCGAACTTGGTGGTCATGCCGCCGAACGGACGCTGGTAGATCTTGCCGTCCTCGGTGCGGGAGAACGGCACGCCGTAGTGCTCCAGCTCGATGATCGCCGGGATGGCCTCGCGGCACATGTACTCGATGGCGTCCTGGTCGCCCAGCCAGTCCGAGCCCTTGATGGTGTCGTAGAAGTGGTAGCGCCAGTCGTCCTCGCCCATGTTGCCCAGCGCGGCGGAAATGCCGCCCTGCGCCGCCACGGTGTGCGAGCGCGTCGGGAACACCTTGGTCAGGCAGACCGTCTGCAGGCCCTTGGCGGCAAGGCCGAAGGTCGCGCGCAGGCCGGCGCCGCCGGCGCCCACCACGACCATGTCGTACTTGTGTTCGGTGATCTTGTAAGCGGACATGTATCCAGTTTCCTTTTAGTGCACCCGACCCCCGGTCAGATGCCACCCAGTGCGATGCGGGCCACGGCGAATACGCTGGCAAGCGCACCCAGGATGCAGACGAAGCGAACGGCCAGCTGCGCGGCCAGCGCAAGTCCATGGCTGTGCACGTAGTCTTCGATCACCACCTGCACGCCGACCTGGGCGTGCCAGAACATGGCCACCAGGAAGGCGACCAGCAGCACGGCATTCCACGGCCGGGCGACCGCGGCCGTCGCGGTCACGTAGTCCGCACCGGCCAGGCCGACGAGGAAACACAGGAACCACAGGCCCAGGGCGACCAGCGCCACGGCGGTCGCACGCTGGGTGATGAAATGCCCCACCCCGTCCTTGGCCGAGCCCAGGCCACGGGCATTCTTGATGGGGGTACGGAACTTGTCGTTCTGGATGCTCATGCCAGGCCTCCACGCGAGTAGACCACGGCCCACACCAGCACCGTCAGCAGCAGGCTGCCGATGACCGATGCCCAGCTGCTGCGCACGAAGGCGGGAATGCTGAATCCATAGCCGGCGTCCTGCACCATGTGGCGGATGCCGTTGAGCAGATGGTAGGCGAATGCCCACGTCCACCCCAGCAGGAACACGCGCCCGTACCACGCGCCTGCGTGGCTGCTGAAGCAGTTCCAGGCTTCCGGGCCGTTGGCCAGCGACAGCAGGCCGGCGGCGATGATCAGGGAACCCACGGCGAGGAAGATGCCGGTGGCGCGATGCAGGATGGAGGTCACCATCTGGATCTGCCAGCGGTAAACCTGCAGGTGCGGGGAAAGCGGACGTTGTGGGGTCGCCATTCGCTGCGCTCGTTGTCTCGGCTGGGCGGTGGGTGCACCGCGTTGGCTCAACGCTGATCAGAAATCGATGCAGCGCCCGTTTTTTTCCCAATCCCCGTAACGTGTCGGCTCCAGGCCGCCGCGCCCACCGATCTCCTTCTGCACGGCCGTGCCGGCGTCCTCGTGCGGTATCGGCACGGGGTCGCCTGCGGATGGCAGTGTTCCGGGATCGGTGTCGGGAATCGGTGGTGTTTGACCTATCATGGCGGTCTCGCAACGCACAAAATTTTAATCCTCGCCCCCTTGGCTGACAACCTTTCCCGTACCAGCGCGCCCGCGTTCGCCCTTGCCGACCATGCCGTCATCGACCTGGAAGGCCCTGAGGCCGTGGCTTTCGCCCATGCGCAGTTCGCCAATGACGTGGTCGCCCTGCCGGTCGGCCAGTGGCAGTGGAATGCGTGGCTGACGCCCAAAGGGCGCGTGATTGCGCTGTTCCTGCTGGCCCGCGTGGCGGAGGAACGGGTGGCGCTGGTCCTCCCGGATTACCCGGCGGCGGCCTTCGCCACGGCGCTGCAGCGCTTCGTCTTTCGACGAAAGTTGAAGGTCACCGTGGCGGACGGCATGCAGGTGGTCGGCCGGTTCGCCCCGCCCGTGCACGCCCAAGGCGCACGAATCGGCCGTGTGGACGAAGTCGTCGAACTGGACGTGGGCGGCGAGCAGGGACCGCGCACGATCTTTCTGACGGACGCACCCGGCATCGCGGTTGATGAGGCGATGACGCTGGCGTGGCAGCACTACGATCTGCGCCATGGCGTGCCGCGTCTGCCCGAGGCGCAGCGCGAGCAATGGACGCCGCAACAGCTGTCGCTGGAACGCCTGCCGGCCTTCAGCGTGAAGAAAGGCTGCTATCCCGGGCAGGAAATCGTCGCGCGCACCCATTTCCTGGGCAAGGCAAAGCGCGGCCTGGCCCTGCTGGAAAGCCCGGTCGCACTGGAAGCCGGCGCCATGGTCAGCGACGGTGCGCGCGACATCGGGGAGGTGGTGTGTGCCCTGCCCGCTCCAAGCCCGGTCGCATTGGCGGTGTTGCCGCTGGAGCGTGATGCCGCTTCCCTGTCCGTGGGTGGCCAGGCCGTCACCGAACAGGCACTCCTGGCCGGCCTTGCCCGCTGACGGCACCGTGCGGGTCTAGTCCAGCCAGGCCGCGAAGCGCTGCAGGAACAGCTCCAGCCGCTTGTGCAGGCGTTCGTCCACGATCCGGCCGGAAGCGTCAAACAGGCCTTCGCGGAACTGCACCGCGATCTCCGGCTGCGCCAGCACTTCCAGGTCCACGGCCGCCAGCACGTTGCGCAGGTGCTGCTGGGATGACACCGTGCCATGCGCACCAGGCGACGTGCCGATGACGGCCGCGCGCTTGCCGGCGAAGGAATTGCTGCCCGCCGGGCGCGTACCGATGTCGATGGCGTTCTTCAGCACGCCCGGAATGGAGCGGTTGTACTCCGGGGTGACGAACAGCAGCGCATCGCATGCGTCGATCTGCTGCTTGAAGCGTACGCATGCGGCGGGGAACGAAGCGTCATCGTCCTGGTTGTACAGCGGCAGGTCGCCGATGCCGATGACATCGAACTGGAAACGGTCGCCGGCCAGTTCCTCCACCGCATGCGCCAGTTGCCGGTTGAATGAGCCGGCCCGCAGGCTGCCGATGATGATGCCGATGCGTGGGGTGGACATGCGCTTGTTTCCCGGTGGGTTGGAGGCCCATTGTAGGGCGGGCTGCGCCGCGACCTCCGTCAAGCCAACCGCGCCGCCGCGGCCACGATGTCGTCGTCGCCGGGCAGCACCAGCAAGGCCGCACCCGCCAGCGGCGTGTACGTATCCGCCCCCACCACGCGCTGGAACGGACGCGCACGGTATCCCGCTTCCGCGATGGCGGTGATGATGCCCTCGCCAACGCCGGCCGAATGACGCCCCTCGTCGACGATCAGGATGCGCTTGGCGGACCCGGCCTGTTCGGCGATGTAGCGCTCGTTGAGCGGCACCAGCCAGCGCAGGTCGACCACGCGGACCTTCCATCCGTGCTTCTTCTCGATGCTGCGGGCAGCGCGCAGGCTCATCGGCACGCCGTTGCCGTAGGTGAAGATGACCAGGTCGTCCGCATCCTCACCGTACACACGGCCTTCGCCGAGCGGCATCGCCTCGTCCTGGGGCGGATACGGGAACAGCCACTGCCCGTCGCCGGCTTCGTGCAGGTCCTTGGTCATGTACAGCGCGATGGGTTCCAGGAACACCGCCACACGTCCGTCCACTTTCGCCAATGCGGTGAGGGTGCGCAGCATCGTGGCCGCGTCGTCGCCGCGCGACGGACAGCCGACCACCAGGCCGGGGATGTCGCGCAACGCGGTGATCGAGTTGTCGTTGTGGAAGTGCCCGCCGAAACCGCGCTGATAGCCAAGCCCGGCAATGCGCACCACCATCGGATTGCGGTACTGGTTGTTGCTGAAGAACTGCAGGCTCGCCGCCTCGCCGCGGATCTGGTCGCAGGCGTTGTGGAAGTACGCCAGGTACTGGATCTCCGGCAGCGGCAGCATGCCCATGTTGGCATAGCCCTGCGCCAGGCCCAGGATCATCGTTTCATCGAGCAGCGTGTTGAACACGCGGCTGCCCTTGAACGCCTTCTGCAGGCCCTTGGTCACCGTGTACACGCCGCCCTTCTGCGCCACGTCCTCGCCGAACAGCAGCGCTTCGGGATACTTGCAGAACAGGTCGTGCAGGGCGTTGTTGATCTGGATGGCGAGGTGGCGCGGCGGCTGGTTTTCCGGCAGCTTGTGCTCGCTGCCGAATGCGGCGACGCGCGCGGCACGCGGGGCGGGCCGCGCGGCTTCCTTCGCCACGGCAGCCGGCGTATGCGGCGCCAGCGGCGCCATCACGTGTTCCAGCGTGGCGATGCGCGGCCGCCCGTCGGCGTCTTCCGCGGCAGCGAAGCAACGCTTGCGCGTGGTTTCGTACAGGGCCAGCAGGTCGTCGCGGGACATCAGGCCGGATTCCAGCGCGATGGCCGCCGAGCGCAGCAGGGGATCGGTTGCTTCCACCGCGCACAGTTCCTCGATGGGGCGCCATTCGACTTCGAAGTCGGTGCCGGCGTGGCCCATGATGCGGGTGGTGCGCAGGTGAAGGAACGTCGGACGGCGGGTGCGGCGGCAATGCTCCACGGCTGCCTGTACCTGGCCATAGCCGATGGCCAGGTCCAGGCCGTCGGCGTGGAAGTAGTCCAGGTCCTTGCGGTCGCGGAAATTTCGGCCGATCCAGCCTTCCGGCGTTTTCACCGAAATGCCGATGCCATTGTCCTCGCAGACGAACAGCACCGGGGCCGGCAGCTTCTGGTATGCCGTCCATGCCGCGGCATTGAACGCCGTCTGCGCCGTGGCGTGGTTGCTGGAGGCATCGCCGAAGGAGCAGATCGTGATGCTGTCGTCGGGCACCGGCAGCGCATGGCCGATCCGCTGCGCCTGCTCGATGGCGATGGCGGTGCCCAGCGCCTTGGGCAGGTGGGAGGCGATCGTGGAGGTCTGCGGCAACACCCACAGCGGCTTGCTGCCCCATACCTTGTGGCGGCCACCGGACGCGGGATCCTCGGCGCTGGCGGCGAACGACAGTGCGGAGTCCATCACCGGGTCCATGCCCGGCAGCTTGCGGAAGCGTTCGGCCATGAAGCCCCCGCTGCGGTAATGCAGGAACGCCGGATCGGTATGCCGCGTCAGCCGCGCAACCATCGCGTTGCCTTCGTGGCCGGAGCTGCCGATGGTGTAGAAGACCTTGTTCTGCACGCGCAACACGCGCGCCATCAGGTCCAGGTGGCGCGAGATCAGTTGCGATTCCAGCAGCTCGGTGAAGCCGCGTGCGTCCAGCGCACTGCCTGCCAGGATCGCATCGCCGCCGGCTGGCCGCATGCCTGCACGGCCGCTCCACTCCTTCACGAACTCGATGAAATTCTGGTCGCAGATCTCGGCGCGGTTGAGGCCCTTCATGCGGGCCGGAATGGCAGTGGACGTCATGGGCGGTCTTGGCCAACTCGGGAAGAGGCGAGCCGCAGGGCGACTTCGTCGCTGACGGCCGGCATGGGAAGGAAACCGCGCGTGGCGCGCACGCGCGCCAGCCAGTCGGTGATGTGGGGAAACCGTGCCAGCTCGAAGCCACCGTCGGCGGCACAATGCGTGTAAGCGAACAGCGCGATGTCGGCCACGCCGTAGTGGCGGCCGCTGAACCACGTTGCCACCTGCAGGTGCTTCTCCATCACCGACAACGCCTGGTCACCACGTTCCATCAAGCGCGGCAGGTCGGCGCGACGCGGCGAATCGATGGGCGTCCAGCCACGGATGAAACGGGCGACGGCGATGTAGGGCTCATGGCTGTACTGTTCGAAAAACAGCCAACTCAGTGCTTGCGCGCGTTCCCACGCATCGGTCGGCAGGAAGGCAGTGCCCTCGGCCAGCCAGCAGAGGATGGCATTGGATTCCACCAGCACGCTGCCGTCGGCACGCTCCAGCATGGGCACCTTGCCATTGGGATTCTTCGCCAGGTACGCGGGCGTGCGCGTGCCGCCATTGGCACTGTCCACCTCCACCCACTCGTAGGGCCGCCCGAGTTGCTCCAGCAGCATGCGCACCTTGTGGCAGTTGCCTGAGGTGGACATGCCGTGGACGGTGACGGGTTCAGGCGACATGGCGCGGGCTCTTCATGAAATCGATCAGCAGGGCGGCCTTGGCGAGGTCCTTGTCGCGTCCGAATAGATGCAGGATGCGCCGCTGTTCGTCGAGTGAGGGAAGCGGAATCGCCACGCCGTCGATGTCCGCACTGGCGGTTGTCGCCACTTCGACGGCCTGCCAACCGCTGGCCGACATGACCTGCAGCCCTCCCATCGCCTCCAGCGGCATGGGCAGCTGGGTGAAGCGTGCGAAAAGGGAACGGAAGCGCCCTGCGTCCTGCGGCGAGAACGCGTCGTCGACGTGCGGCTTCCAGCGTGCCTTCAGGGCTTCGGCATCGCGGCGGCTGCACAGCACATCGATATCCTGCGGCACCACACCCGGCACGCCGGACAGCGCCATCGCAGCGCTGCCGATGATCCACCAGGGGTCGAGGAAGGTCGCCGCGATGACCGGCCGGGCGGCCAGCAAGCTGTCGCGCAGGCGCCGGTCGGCGGTCATGGTGCGGTGGCCCTGCGTGAGCGCCATTGCGCCCGTGTCTGGCCCCAGACTTCCACGGGTTTGCCATGGTGCGGCTCGGGCAGCTCATCCATGCGCAGGAACGCCGAACCCAGCTTGGTAGCGACCGCCCTGGAGTTGGTGTTGGCCGGATCGATGGTGTGGATAACCTCATCCCAGCCCAGTTGCTCGAACGCCCAGTCGATGCTGGCCGTTGCCGCCTCCGGCGCGTAACCCCGTCCCCAGGCCTCGCGCGCGATGCTCCAGCCCACCTCGGTGCCCGGCCAGCCTTCCGGCTGCCAGGGGCCTACACGCCCCACCCAGCGGCCGGTTGCTTTCTCGATGACCGAAAACATGGCGAAACCCTGCAGGTGCCAGCTGCCCACCATCGCCGCGAGACTGCGCCAGGCGGGTGAGCGCGCCTGCGTGCCGCCGATGTAACGCATTGCTTCCTCGTCGGCGACGAACGTCGCCCACGGCTCGTAGTCGGCGCGGGTGGGCACCCGCAGGAGCAGCCGCGGCGTTTCAAGCAGGAGTTCGGAAAAGCTCATCGCTGGTGTGTCCTGGCGCTACGCAAGACCGGATGGGCAGGAAGACGAAGCAGCACGCGCGTTCCCTCCCCTGCTTCCGTGAAGCATCCGGTCTGGTGCGGGGATAATGCCCGCGGCATCAGAACGCGTTGATGCCCGTCAGTTCCCGGCCGATCACCAGCTGGTGCACGGTCTCCGTGCCTTCATAGGTGATCACCGATTCCAGGTTGAGCGCATGGCGGATCGCGGCATGTTCGGTGGTGATGCCGGCGCCGCCCAGCAGGTCGCGGCATTCGCGCGCGATGTCGATGGCCATGCGGCAGTTGTTCCACTTCGCCAGTGACACCTGCGACGGCTGCATGGTGCCGGCATCCTTCAGGCGACCCAACTGCAGCGACAGCAGCTGCGCCAGCGTGATGCGACGGGCCATCTCGGCCATCTTGATCTGCGCACTCTGCGTGGCCGCGACGGGGCGGTCGAACAGGATGCGTTCCTTCGTGTAGCCCAGCACTTCGTCCAGGCAGGCGATGGCAGCGCCGATCGGTCCCCAAGTGATGCCGTAGCGGGCCTGGGTCAGGCAGCCCAGCGGACCCTTGAGGCCCTTCACGTTGGGCAGGCGACTGCTGTCGGGCAGGCGAACGTTGTCGAAGAACAGCGTGCTGGTCACCGAGGCGCGCAAGCTCATCTTGTGCTTGATCTCCTGCGCCGTGAAACCGGCCGTGCCCTTCTCGATCAGGAAGCCCTGGATGCCCTCGTCGGTCTGCGCCCACACGATGGCGATGTCGGCCAAGTTGCCGTTGGTGATCCACATCTTGGAACCATTGATCACCCAGTCGTCGCCATCGCGGCGCGCCGTAGTCTTCATGTTGGCCGGGTCGGAACCCCCGTGCGGCTCGGTCAGACCGAAGCAGCCGATGACCTTGCCTGCCGCCATGTCGGGCAGCCAGCGCTGGCGCTGCTCTTCGCTGCCGTAGGCGTAGATGGGATACATACACAGCGAGGACTGCACGCTGACGAAACTGCGGATGCCGCTGTCGCCGCGCTCCAGCTCCTGGCAGATCAGGCCGTAGCTGACCGCATTGAGGCCGGCACACCCGTACTTCTCGGGCAGCGAGGAACCCAGCAGGCCCAGCCCGGCGATCTCAGGCACCAGCTCCTTCGGGAAGCGCGCCTGATCGAAGGCGTCGCCGATGATCGGGCGCACGCGCTCGTCGGTGAAACGGGCCACCGCATCCTGCACGGCGCGCTCTTCTTCGGTCAGCAGGGAACGGACATCGAACAGGTCGTACGGATTCAGGGCCATTGAGGGTCATCGGTCTGCGGTTGAGCCCGATTGTATTCGGCCGGGCTCCGCAGCCGTAACCCCTGACACCGGCCGACAAAAGCAAAGGGCCGGCTTGCGCCGGCCCCGTGCGGGTCAGTACTGAGAAAGGTCAGCCCTGGTCGGGGCTGTCCACGCTTGCCGTCTGGGTGACCACCTGGCCGTCGATCACCGGCAGGCGATCGCCCGGCTTGTCGTCCATGCGGATCGTCTTTTCCTGGCCATCGAAACGGTAGGTGACGTCGTAGCCGATGACCTTGTCGGTGGTGCCCATGGCGATGCGCGTGCCGGGCTTGCTGTCCATGCGCATGGTGCCGGTGGTGCCGTCCGGGTTGCGGTAGGTCACGTTGTAACCGGTCACGCGCGAGGACTCGGAACGCGCATTCTCGGTACGGCACTGGCGCTCGGTGCGCGTGACGACCTGGCCGCCCACGTGACGCTTGTCCACCTGGTTGCCGATGGCACCGCCGGCCACAGCGCCCGCAACGGTGGCTGCCTTCTTGCCACTGCCGCCGCCCACCTGGTTGCCCAGCAGGCCGCCGACCACGGCGCCGACCACCGTGCCGCCGACGTTGCCGTCGCGCTCCGGGGCACGTTCCTGCACCACGACGTCTTCGCAGACTTCACGCGGCGTGGTGGTGGTGGTGGATTCGCGCACCGGCTCCGTGCCGATGACGGTGGCATACAGCTTTTCCGAACTGGTGATGGGGTCTGCCTTCACCACCTGCGCATACTGCAGGGTGCCGACCGGAATCTGGTTGTCCGTCAGCGCCGCATCATCGGCGACCAGCGAACCATCCGCTGCCGTGACCAGTCCATCGCCGGCATCGGGGCTCTTGTCGCCGCCCTTGAGGAATGCGGCCGTGGCGACACCGCCCACCAGCAACGCACCGACGGCGACCAGGATCGTAGTGGTATTGCTCTTCATCGTTGCCTCCAAGTCGGGCCGATCCCGATTCACATTGGCCATCATTGCACCACTACCAACCTGAACCAAGTACCTGTTTGACCCCACGAAAACCAACGAAAAATGAACGCTTCCATCGCATCGGGCGCATGCTAGCGTGACGCCCATCAACAACTCCGAGCACCCGCCATGGCCAATCCCATCCTGCTGCCCGTCCTCAACTGGGCGCGAAAGCTGCGTTACCCGACGTTGTTCAAGATCACCGCGGCCCTGTTCGTGGTCAGCTTGCTGTTTCCGGATCCCATTCCCTTCGTCGAGGAGATCCTGTTCGGCCTGGGCACCCTGTTGTTGGCGAACTGGAAACGTCGCAAGTCGGATGACGCCGTGATCGGCCCGGACAGTGCGGGACGCTGAGCGAGATGCTGGTCGACAGCCATTGCCACCTGGACGCACCCGAACTCGATCATGATCGCGCCGCCCTGATCGCACGCGCGCGCGCCGCCGGCGTGACGCGTCAGATCGTGCCGGCCGTGGAGGCGGCCAGCTGGCCTGCGCTGCGCGAGGTCTGCGCTGGCGAGGAAGGCCTGTTCGCGGCGTACGGCCTGCATCCGATGTATCTGTCGTCGCACCGTCCGGATCACCTGCCGGCATTGCGCGAATGGATCGAGCGCGAGCGACCGGTGGCAGTCGGCGAATGCGGACTGGACTATTTCGTCGAGGGTTTGGACCCCACGGAGCAGCAGCGCTACTTCGATGGACAACTGCAGCTGGCGCGCGAATTCGAACTGCCTGTCATCGTGCATGCGCGGCGTGCGGTGGATGCCGTCATCGCTTCCATCAAACGCGTAGGCAAACTGCAGGGTGTCGTGCACAGTTTCTCCGGCAGCAGCGAGCAGGCGCGGCAGCTGTGGCAGCTTGGCTTCATGATCGGCCTGGGTGGTCCCGTGACCTACGAGCGCGCCAATCGCCTGCGCGGACTGGCGGCGACGATGCCGCTGGACTACCTGCTGCTGGAAACCGATGCGCCCGACCAGCCGGACAGCGGCATCCGCGGACAACGCAACGAACCTGCTCGCCTGCCGGTGGTATGCGAGACCATCGCGGGACTGCGTGGCGTTCTAGCCGCAGACATCGCCCTGGCGACCACACGCAACGCCGAACGGCTGTTCCGCCTGCCCGCGGCCTGACCAGAAAGACTGCTGACGCCACGCCGTGGCTTAGGCGGCGTCCTTCTTCGGCTTCAACAGCAATTCCAGGGCCTTGCCCACCATCGCGAATGCGAAGGCTCCGGTGATGTGCGTGGCTGCCCCCAGTCCGACACCGCAATCCAGCTTCAACGCCGCGTCGGCGCCCAGTTGGGGACGCAGTCCGCATACGGTGCCGTCGGCCTGCGGGTACTTGACGTTCTCCAGCGAGTAGACGGCCTGCACGCTGAAGTAGCGGCCGGGGTTCTTCGGGAAGTTGAACTCGCTTCTCAACTTCTTGCGCACCAGCGCCAGCAGCGCGTCGTGCTCGGTACGCGAGAGATCGCGCAGGCGGATCTGGGTGGGGTCCGTGCGCCCGCCCGCGGAACCCGACACCACGATGGGCAGCTTGCGTCGACGGCACCAGGCGATCATCTCGACCTTGACGCGGAAACTGTCGCAGGCATCCAGCACCAGGTCGAAGCCGCGGTCGAGCAGCTCGGCCATGTTGCTTCCCGTCAGGAACATCGGCACAACGTCCACGTCGATCAGTGGATTGATCGCACGGCAACGGTCGGCCATGGCCTCGGCCTTGTTGCGCCCGTACTGTCCGTCCAGCGCCGGCAACTGCCGGTTGGTGTTGGAAACACAGATGTCGTCGGCGTCTATCAACGTGATATGACCGACACCCGAACGCGCCAGCGCCTCCACCACCCATGACCCCACGCCGCCCATGCCGACAACGGCCACGCGGCTGCCCGCATAGCGCTCCACGGCGCCCTGCCCGTACAGGCGATCGATGCCGGCGAACCGGTCCCGCAATTCCTTCTTCATGTCGCCATTGTAAACGTGGCGGGAACTGCGACGCCCGTCGTACTATCGAGGCCACACCCGCGCGCCATCATTCAAGGAGCCCGCCGCATGGCCAGCCAACCCGCCACGTCTTCCAACGCTTCGCGCTACTTCTTCCTGTTCCTGGTCGGCCTGGTGGTCGGTGCGATCTGCACGGTCATGGCGCTGCGCGCGATCCAGGCGCGGCAGGACAAGTTCCCCGACAGCGTCATGCAGGTGATGGCCAGGCATTCCGGGCAGCTCGGCGACAAAGTGAAGCAGAACCGTTGTGCCGCCACCGATACCGTGCCGCATGTGCGTGCCCTGCGCACGATGGCCAACGACCTGGAGATGGCGTTCCCGGGACTGGCCGATGACCAGCGTTTCCAGACGCACACCAGCCAGTTCCGTGCGCACCTCGATGCGGCGCTGAGTGCGCCGCCGACCGACTGTGCCGCGGCCGATGCGGTCGCAAAGCAACTGGGTGAAAGCTGCAAGGCGTGCCATCAGGATTTCCGCGGCTGAATTTCCGCTGACACGCCAGCGCGCTGTCGCGACGGATTGCCGCGACGTTCACGCCGTGCCGGGGAGGATGGTGGCACGTGATGCAACGGCATCACACGCGGCATCCCAATGCCGCGCCCGGACACCCTGGAGGACCACCGCATGAAGATTCGACTGCTTGCCCTTGGCATTACCGCCACCGCCGCCCTGGCCGGCTGCGCCAGCACTTCCCCCGGTTATGGAAGTGGCTACGGTGGCGGCTATAGCGCGCCCGTTGCCTCCAGCCGTACCTGCGCCGACTGCGGCATCGTCGAACGCGTCGACGTGGTCTCCGGCGGCGCGCCGTCGCGTACCGGCGCCGTGCTGGGCGGCATCGTCGGGGCCGTGGCGGGTCGCCAGATCTCCGACCGCACCGGTGGCAGCGAAGGCAACAAGAATGTTTCCACCGTCGCCGGTGCAGTGGCCGGCGCCGCCGCCGGCAATGCCATCCAGAACCGCAACAACGGCGAGAGCTACACGATCACCGTGCGCATGGACGATGGCCGCCGCGTGTCGATCAACCAGAACGACCTGGGCGGTATCCGCGAGAACACCTACGTGCGCGTGCAGAACGGGCGCGTGGTGTTGCGCTGATTGCATCGGCGCGGCATCGCACACACAGGGCGGAGCTTGCTGCCCTTCCGCGCGCCACGCCAACAGCAAAGAAAAAGCCCGGTCGATGCCGGGCTTTTTCATGTCGCTTCCACGCCAGGAGGCGTGGTGGAAGCCTTCGATCAGAGCGCCTGCACGGCGTCCGCCTGCAGGCCCTTCTGGCCCTGCACGACGGTGAAGCTGACCTTCTGGCCTTCCTTCAGGCTCTTGAAGCCCTGGCTCTGGATGGCGCGGAAGTGCACGAACACGTCTTCGCCATTTTCACGGCTGATAAAGCCGAAGCCCTTGGCATCGTTGAACCATTTCACGGTTCCGGTTTCACGATCAGACATCTACTTGCTCCTTGAAACGGGTGGTGGATACGCCTGTCCGGCGGCTGGTTGCAAGGAGGAAGCGAGGTACAAGGATGCAGCGGATCATGGATCTACCCCATCAGGCCACGATTCACGGTGACCTTGGCAACGGCAGCGGCCGCACAGTAACCCGGCATTTGTGAAAATGCAAACGTTCAAAACCCTCCCGTCAACCCCCTCAAACCCTTGATTCGCCTAGGAGAATTGCTTGGACATCCACACTCTCTATTACGCCTTGGCCGTCGTGCTGATCCTCGTGGGCATCGCGGGGGTGATCATGCCCGCACTGCCCGGCCTGCCGCTGGTCTTCGCCGGCATGTTGCTGGCTGCCTGGGCGGGTGATTTCCAGCAGATCGGCTGGGTCACGCTGGTGGTCCTGGGCCTGCTGACGGCGCTGTCGTTCGCCGTGGACATCTTCGCCACCGCCATGGGTGCGCAACGTGTCGGCGCCAGCAGGAAAGCCTTGGTGGGCGCGGTGTTGGGCACGTTCGCGGGGCTGTTCTTCATGCCCATCGGCCTGTTCGTGGGGCCGTTCGCCGGCGCCCTGCTGGGTGAGCTGTGGCACGGCCGCGAACTGCGCCAGGCCACCAAAGTAGGTCTGGGGACATGGCTCGGCATCGTGCTGGGCATCGTGCTGAAACTGGGCCTGGCCTTCGCCATGGTGGGTCTGTTCGTGTTCGCCTGGTTCTTCTGAATGCGCACCCGGAAATCGGTAAACGCGTGTACCCGATGATCTGCGGCAGAATGTCGCTGTCCCCTTCCACGAGTTTCTGCATGACCCAGCGCATCCGCCTGTTGCCGTTTGTAATCGGCGTTACCTTGTCTGCCGCCAGCCATGCGCAGGAATCCACGCCTGCGGTCGCGACACCGGAGGCCTGCTTCTCCATCGAGTCCGATGCCGCCCGCCTCGCCTGTTACGACAGTGCGCTGGGACGTTCGCAGAGCGACACCCGCCAAGCGGATGAGCAGGCGCGCGCGGCGAAGGCGGCCGAGGCACAGGCGCGCGCGCAGGCCAAGGCGGCGGCCGACGCGGATGCCGAAGCGCTGGATGGCAAGGACACTCTGGGCGAGCATCGCCAGCGCAGGCTGGGGGCATGGTTCCGTGCCGACGATCCGTCGGACGAAGCCGTCATCGCCAACGCTGGGCGCGGCTCGCTGCTGGACAGTCGCTGGGAACTGGCCAAGGACTCCAAGCTGGGCGTGTTCCAGATGCGCGGCTACAAGCCCGTGTACCTGCTGCCCGCCTTCTGGACCAGCAGCAACAACGAACGGCCGTCCTCGCCCAATCCCAACAACACGGTCACCGAAGCGCAGGATCTGCAGGACGTCGAGGCCAAGTTCCAGCTCAGCTTCAAGACCAAGTTCGCCGAGAACCTGTTCGGCGACAACGGCGACCTCTGGGGTGCCTACACGCAGAGCTCGCGCTGGCAGGTCTACAACAGCGACCAGTCGCGTCCGTTCCGCGAAACCAACTACGAGCCCGAGGTGATGCTGGTCTTCCGCAACAGCTACAGCCTGGGGGGATGGAAGGGCCGCATGACCGGCATCAGCCTGAACCACCAGTCCAACGGTCGCGGCGATCCGCTGTCGCGCAGCTGGAACCGGCTGATCGGCAGCGTCGGACTGGACCGGGAGAACTGGGCGCTGGTGATGCGCGCCTGGCACCGCTTCGACGAAGACGCCAGCGACGACAACAACGCCGACATCCTCGACTACGTGGGGCGTGGCGACGCGATGCTGACCTATACGCGCGACGGCCACATCCTCACCGTGCTGGGGCGCCATTCGCTGCGCGGCGGCGACCAGTCGCACGGTGCGCTGCAGGTGGACTACGGCTTCCCGATCAACCGGGCGTTCCGTGCGCACGTGCAGCTGTTCCATGGCTACGGTGAAAGCCTGATCGACTACAACCACAAGGCGACCTACATCGGCCTGGGCATCTCGCTGCTGGACTGGTACTGACGGCCACGCCACCGGGCGGGACGGCATGCGGTGTCCGCGCGCCGTCCGGTCTGGCGATGGATTGACGTGATGCTCCTTGTTGTCATCCCCTGAACCCCGTCCCGCCATGACGCCGACCACCCTGCCGCCGCGCGCTGCCCGCCCCCGTCGCTCGTTCTTCGCCTATTCGGCCGCCCTGCTGGGCCTGCTCAGCCTGATGGCCGTGGCGTGCTTCCACTTTCCCGAGTTGCTGACCAGCCGGGAATTCCGCGCGGTCTACAACGAGCAGTTCGCCCGCCACCTGCTGCTGGTGGGGCTGGCCGCCGCCTTCGGCATGGGGACGCTGGCGATCCTGCGCGACCGCAACAGGCGCATTGCGCTGGTCGGCGTGGGCAGCGCGACGCTGGCGGTATTGCTGGGCGGCACCAACGTGCAGTTCGATGCCATCGGCAAGACGCCCTACTCGCTGGGGCTGGACTGGTTCGTGATCTCGCTGTTCTTCTCGGCGCTGGTGTTCGTGCCGTTGGAGCATTACCTGGGCAAGCGCCGGATCTCGCCGCTGCGCCCGGGCTGGCGCACGGACGTGGCGTATTTCTTCATGAGCCACGTGCTGGTGCAGTTCATCCTGATCCTGGTGACGGCGTCGACGTCCACCATCGCCGGCCTGGCGGTGTTTCCCGCGTTGAAGGACGCGATCCAGTCGTTGCCCGTTTGGGCGCAGTTCCTGATCGCGGTGTTCGTGGCCGACCTGGCGCAGGCGCTGCTGCACCGTGCGTACCACAACATTCCGTGGCTCTGGCGCTTCCATGCCGTTCATCACTCCAGTCGCGAGATGGACTGGCTGGCCGGGTCGCGCATCCACTTCGTCGAAATCGTGCTGACCCGCAGCGCCGTGCTGTTGCCCTTGCTGGTGCTGGGCTTCTCGGCGCCTGCGGTGAACGCCTACGTGATCCTGGTCGGCCTGCAGGCGGTGCTGGCGCACGCCAACCTCGGCCTCCGCTTCGGCGTGCTGGAATACCTGCTGGTGCTGCCGCGCTATCACCACTGGCACCATGCGCGGCACAAGGACTACCTGGACGTGAACTACGCCATCCACCTGCCGCTGGTGGACATGCTGATGGGCACGTTCAAGCTGCCGCCCAAGCAGGAAGACTGGCCCGAGGAATACGGTGTGATGAAACTGGAGACGGTGCCGCGCGGCATCGTGCGCCAGCACCTGATGCCGTTCCAGGGCGGGAAGAAGTTCGACGAGTACGTGGACTGAGCGGGCGCTGGTGCCTGTTGTAGGAGCGACGTGAGTCGCGACCGCATGCCATGGCAGCTGATAGCGTCATCTCATGCGCTGCGTATCCGGCACTGTCCATTTTCGAGCCCAGACCGATGCCACTCAGGGGCCACGGTCGCGACTTGCGTCGCTCCTACCGAAAGCAGCTCGGCTCAGGTCCAGTCGGTCAGCCCCTCGCGGGCATAGACTTCCCTGAAACTCGGCAGCGCCTTCATCCGCTGCGCGTACGCGTGCAGCACCGGCCAGGTGTCGGTCGGCTTGGGCATGTTGCGCGACCAGCGCATCAGCATGGTCAGCAGGAAGTCCGCGGCACTGCGCTGCGCGCCCAGCAGGTAGGGGCCGTGGGCCTCCAGATGGTCGGCGACCTGGCCCCACGCCTTCTCCAGCTTCGCCCGGGCATGCTGCTGCGTGGCCTCGACATTGGCCTCGCCGGCGATCTCGTCCGAATAGAACCAGGCGCGGTACGCCGGCATCAGCGTGTTGGCGCAGAACAGCATCCAGCGGTAGTACTGCGCACGCTGCATGCTCGCCACCGCGGGCGCCAGGTCCGCGCGCGGGTGCGTGTCCGCCAGGTGCATCAGGATGGCGGCCGTCTCGGTGATCACCTGCCCGTCCATGACCAAGGTGGGGACCACGCCGGCGGGATTGAGCTTCAGGTAGTCGTCCGATTTCTGGTCGCGCTTGTCGAAATCCAGCTCACGCAGCTCGTGTGGGATATCCAGCTCGATCAGCAGCCAGTGCACGACTAGGCTGGCGGTGCTGCGGGAGTAGTAGAGCGTCGTCGACATGCATGGACCTTTGAAGTTTGAGCCCCTCTCCCGCCGGGAGAGGGGTTGGGGTGAGGGGCGCCGCAAGTCAGGATGACCCAAGCACTCCGGCTTCGCTCGCCCCTCATCCGCCTTCGGCACCTTCTCCCGCAGGGGGAAGGACGTGGTGTCAGGCCACCACCACCGGGATCTTCCCGATCCGCGCCTGCCATTCCTTCGGGCCGGTGTTGTGCACCGAAGTACCCTGCGAATCGACGGCTACTGTCACCGGCATGTCCTGCACGGTGAACTCGTAGATGGCTTCCATGCCCAGGTCGGCGAAACCGACGACCTTCGCCGCCTTGATCGCCTTAGACACCAGGTACGCCGCGCCGCCGACCGCCATCAGGTAGGCCGACTGGTGCCTGCGGATCGCCTCGATGGCGGCCGGGCCGCGCTCGGCCTTGCCGACCATGCCCAGCAGGCCGGTCTGCGCCAGCACCTGCTCGGTGAACTTGTCCAT